>Ga0156462_1046_pt3 | contig 31459 bp, 32 predicted proteins | sample RifOxyB1_FD_110609 | JGI IMG/M metagenome (GOLD analysis project Ga0156462, IMG submission 110609) | Caulobacterales bacterium RIFOXYB1_FULL_67_16
CGGCACCAGGATTTCGGAGAAGGCATCTTCCAGCCCCTGCTGCTTAGCCTGCTCGCGCAGTTGCTCCGCCACCTTCTTCTCGAAGTTCGAGTAGGCGTTGACGATATACCACTTGTGGCGCGGGTTGGCGGGCTTTGCGGGCGCTGCGTCGGTCATGGGCGCGTCTTTCTCAGGAGCCGAGAGCGATGATGTAGCGGAAGGCGAAACCGAGACCGGTGTCGACCACCCAGAAGAAGATCGCGGCGATGACCACCATGATGAAGACCATCACCGAGGTGATCCACGTCTCCTTGCGGCTGGGCCACACGATCTTGCGGCCTTCGGCCATGACCTGCTTGTAGAAGTCGCCGGGGCTCGTGCGGGGCTTCTTCGGCTCGGTCGGGTCAATGGTGACGGTCGCTCCGGCCGCAGCGGCCTGGGGCTTGGCGCCGGCCTGCGGCCGCTTCCCGGGAGATTTGGCCTTGGCCATCAGTTGCTCTTCACACAATTGTTCCTGTCGCCCCAGATGGGAAGTCCCATCCGGAAGCGACAGGGGGGATTGGCAGGAGTTGGGGGACTCGAACCCACGACCCCCGGTTTTGGAGACCGGTGCTCTACCAGCTGAGCTAAACTCCTAGACAATCGCGCGAACCGTCCGGTCCGTGCGTTCGCCAGAGGGGGGCGTATGCCCGACGCCGCCCGTCATTTCAAGGGCGATGTCGCAGTTCCACGTCAGTCTTCCAGATGCGCGGCGATGGCGTCCCGCTCGGCCTCGGCCCTCACCAGTTCCTTGAAGATCAGCTTGTCGATGCGGCGGTCATCCATGTCGATGACCTCGACCTCGAATCGCCCGACCTGAAGCACCTCGCCCTCGTCCGGGACGCGCGACAACTGGTGCAGGATCAGGCCGGCGACGGTGTGGAAGCCTTCGTGCTCGCCAAAGTCCTCGCCCAGGGTGTCCGCTAGGTCGTCCAGGTCGGTCTGCCCGTCGACCAGCCAGCTGCCGTCGGCGCGCTGATGGATCCAGGCCTGTTCCTCGTCGTGGCCTTCATCGAAGTCGCCGGCGATCATCTCGAGGATGTCGGTCGCGGTGACCACGCCTTCGAAGGCGCCGTATTCGTCGACGATGAAGGCCATGTGGATGCGCGATCCCTTCAGGATCTCCAGCGCCTTCAGGACCGACGTCGACTGGGGGATGAAGGCCGGTTCAGCCACCAGGGCCTCGATGTCGAACTTGCCGTCGCTCAGCAGGGCGTCCAGCAGATCCTTCTTGTGGACCACGCCCAGCGGATTATCGACGTCGCTCTCACGCGCCACGACGATCCGTGAATAGGGACAGGTGCGGATCTCCTCGCGCAGCACCGCCTCGGGGTCGTCCAAAGCGATCCAGAACACCTCGTGGCGCGGCGTCATGGCGACGCGGACGGGCCGGTCGCCCAGGCGCAGGATCTCCTCGATCATCTCCTGCTCCTCGGGTTCGATCAGGCCGGCCGAGGTGCCTTCCGCCAGGATGGTGGCCACCTCTTCCTGGGTGACGTCGGATCCATCGCGATCCTTGACGCCCAGCATCTTGAGAATGCCGGACGTCGAGGCCGTCAGGAGAAGAACAAAGGGCTTCATCACCAGCGCCATGCTCGAGATCGGCTGCGCCATCTTGGCGGCTATGGTCTCCGGGAAGATGAGGGCCAGCCGCTTGGGCACCAGCTCGCCGACGATCAGCGACACATAGGTGATGCAGATGACCACCAAGGCCGTGGCGAAGACTTGAGAATAGGCGGCGAAGGCCGGGAAGGCGGTTTCCAGGATCCGGTCCAACTCGCCGGCGATGGTCGCCTGACCATAGGCGCCCGCCAGAATGCCGATAAGAGTGATGCCGACCTGAACGGCCGAGAGAAACTGCGTCGGTTCCTCCGCCAGTTTCAACGCCTTGCGCGCGCCGCGATCTCCCTTCTCAGCCCGGCTTTGAAGTTTGGATTTCCGGGAGGAGACGACCGCCAATTCGGTCATGGCGAACAGGCCGTTGAGCACCACGAGGAGCAGAACGACGACAATAGCGATGAGTAACATCTAGGGGTTTTTGGAGACCAACGCGGCGCGACAGGCGGCGTCCGCGCAAGGATACTAGAGCAGGACGCGCGTCTACGCCACGCTTTCCTTGAACTCAGCCTGTGCGGCCGGCCTCTATCGAGCCGTAGGCGCCCGACACGGGCCGTCCGTCAGCGTCATACCGGGAGGCGCAGGCGGACATTCCCAGGAGGGTGCCGATGAACAGGCCGATATGAAGGGCGCGCCGCATTGTGGTTACCGATCGCTTAACGTCTACGCCAGACATAAACGATTGATTCAGCTTTACGCAAATACGCGCAACGGCCAAGCGAAACGGGGCAGGCCCGTTCGCCTCCCCTTCGCGGTTCAGGACGGCTAGAAGACCTTATGCAGACTCTGGATTCCCTGGCCGTCCTACCCGACGGGGCGTTGTCGTCTCCCGCCGCCCAAAGAAACGCAGTGGCGATTCTGGCGGTGCTGAAGGCCCATCTGCCTGCGCAAGGGCGGGTGCTGGAGGTCGCGTCCGGGTCTGGCGAGCACGCCAGAGCCTTCGCCACGGCCCTGCCGGACCTGGACTGGACGCCCAGCGATCCCAGCCCTGAGGCGCGCGTGAGCATAGAGGCCTGGCGGCGCGACGGGCCGGCCAATCTGCGGGCGCCGCTCTCGCTCGACGCCGAAGCCGCCGAGACCTGGCCGGAAGGCGCATTCAACGCCGTCTATTGCGCGAACATGACCCACATCAGCCCCTGGTCGGCGACCGAGGGGCTGATGGGTCTGGCGGGCCGGGTGTTGAGGCGGCAGGGCGGTCTTTTGGCGCTTTATGGTCCCTATCTCGAGACCGACTGCCCCCTGGCGGAATCGAATGCGGCCTTCGACGAAAATCTGAAGGCGCGAAATCCCGCCTGGGGTCTGAGGGACCGGGAAGCAGTCGAGGCCCTCGCGGGGGCGCACGGCCTGGCGGCCGTCAGGCGGGTTCAGATGCCGGCCAACAATCTGATGCTGCTGTTCCGGCGGACCTGAATCAGAGGGCGGCGACCACCGCCGACAGGGCGGCGCGCTCCGCCAGGGGCTGGGCCTTGCCCTCGGCGAACACCGCCGCCGGGGCCTCGACCGAGACGCCGAAGACTTCGCCCGCCACGGCGACGCCGCTGTCGAAGGCCAGGATGAGCAGGCCGTTGGCGCGCGCCAGCTCGACCAGGGCGCGGACGGCGGCGAGGCCGGCCTGATCGGTCGAGCCGCCCGGCACCACCAGCCCCTTCAACCGGCCCTCGGCGATGTCCTTGGCGGTGGCGGTCGCCAGGACGGTCATGCCGCCGGAGATCAGGCTGCCGTCCCCGGTCGAGATGGGGGCCAGCCCCACGCCTTCGGCCCGAAGCGCCCCTTCCACGTCGCCCAGTTCGCCGAAGTCCATGTCACGTCGCATCACCAGCCCCATGCGCAGGCGGGTGGGGACGGGACGGTTGTAACCGTTACGGCGGGGAGCGGCGGAAGTTTTGCGTTGAGCGTACAAGACGTCTCCTTCGAGGGTTTCAATATTGGTTCAAATCCGGCGACCTGGGCTGCCGAAACAAAGCCACGAACGAGCAAGAAAAAAGCGAAACGTCGGGTCCGGCCGCAACCGCCCCGCACTCAGGCTCATTTGTGGAATGGCGCCAGATATAGTGAAAGGGACCCAATGATCAACCATCTCCGGTGTGATCGTCGTCCGCGTGATCATAAAACCGGCGGACGCCTCCTGTTTGATCCCATGGTCAAGCTGAGATATCTGCGGAAACCGGGCGTCGAATGAGTGCAAGTTCAATTCCGATAGCCATTTAAATCTCTGTATTAATTGATGATTTTTCGAGGCTCGAATTGGCCTGTGCGATAGGGAGTGCAATTCGCCGTGTACTGCCCCCTGAGCCGCAGGCGGCTCACCTTGCTCTGCAATGTCAAAGACCCGAGCCCATTATAAGCCAGCGGCGACGGGCGCCGGGTTGATCGTCCGATCCGTTTTTCAAGCCCATGAAATCACGCGGCTTCCCTGACGGAATTAGGATAGCGGGAGTTCCGCAGCGACGCGGGATGACCTAGACACCCCCATCGACTGGACGGAGCCCATGGCCTTTACCCGCACCTACGACGGCGACGAACCCGTTCGCGTGAACAAGTGGCTGGGCCAGACCGGCGTCTGTTCGCGGCGCGAGGCCGAGAGCCTGATCGCCGACGGACTGGTGACCATCGACGGCGAGGTGGTGCGAGACGCGGGCCGCAAGATCGAGCCGGGCCAGACCCTGACCCTGAACGACACGGCCCAGTCGGCCCTGGCGTCAGGCATGACCATACTGCTGCACAAGCCGGTCGGCTATGTCTCGGGCCAGCCCGATCCAGGCAAGATACCGGCCGTGCGCCTGTTGAAGGCCCCCAACCGCGTCGGCGAGGGCGAGATCCCGGCGCGCGACGCCTCCCTGCCCCCGATCGGCCGGCTGGACGAGGATTCGCGCGGTCTGCTGCTGCTGTCGTCGGACGGGGTGGTCGCCAAGGCGGTGATCGGGCCGCAGTCCGAACTGGACAAGGAGTATCTGGTGGTCGTCGACGGCCAGATCACCGAGGCCAAGCTGGGCAGGCTGCGCCACGGGCTGGAGCTGAACGGCAAGCCGCTGAAGCCCGCCCGCGTCACCCAGATCGAACCCCAGCGGCTGCGCTTCATCCTGACCGAGGGCAAATACCGCCAGATCCGCCGAATGTGCGAACTGGTCGGGCTGGAGGTCACGGACCTGTACCGCATCCGCGTGGGGCCGCTGTTGCTGGGCGACCTGCCCGAGGGCCGATGGCGTCACCTGACCCCGGACGAGCGCGACGCCCTGATCCGGCAGTCAGCCGGGAACTGACACGCCCGCCAGGCCGGCAAGCCGGGTCAGCTCCGCCACATGGCCGGCGAAGGCCTTGCGCCCCGCCCCCGTCAGAGCCAGCCAGGTGCGCTGTCGCCCGCCCAGGGCCGCCTTGCGCAGCTTCACATAGCCGGCCTCTTCCAGCTGTTTGACGTGTTTGGACATGACGGAATCGGACACGCCGATCCCGTCGCGGACCACGCCGAACTCGACCTCGTCCGCCGCCGACAGCATGGCGCAGATCTGCAGACGGCCGGGGGCGTGGATGACGGCGTCCAGGACCGGGGCGCTCACGGTCGAGTCGCCGTTTCTGCGCGATAAACCCGCATCCAAAGGCGCGAGAAGACCAGAGCGAGGACAAAGGCGGCGGCAATCAGCGGCAGAACCCAGACATACTGGCCCGTCCGTCCATAATAGACGCTGGCCAGGGCCAGAACGAGGAAGACGACGCCCAGGGCGATGGCGATCCAGCGTGCGCGGCGTGGCGACAGGCCGGTGACGCTGAGGCCGGTCTTCTCGGACCATCGCCGCCAAAGGATGGCGAAGGCCAGGGTTGCTGCTGCCGAGGCCAATACGTTGAAGGGCATCGGCGCAGCCTGGCCGCCGACAAAGGCGGCCGCGACCGCCGAATAGACGAGGTCATAGGACCAGGAACTCTTGCCGACGCGCTCGCGCACCAGGTCCTGGGAACGCCGGATCTCGGCCAGCATCTGTTCGTGGGTTTCGGGGTCGTTCTGAGACATGGCGACTTCCTCACTTTCCATAATGGAAAATGATAGAGACTTTCCATATCGTCAAGTCATAAGTTTCCAGATTGGAAAATCAACCCAGCGCCTCGAACCACCGCTGGAGCAGTTCGGCCTCGGCCCGGCGCGCCTCGGTGCGTTCCGCAGCCTCTGCATCGACGCCCCACTGCTCCTCCTGAAACTGCTCATCGATCCGCGACAGGTCGAAGGCGACGCCGCCCTCCAGCGCGCCCTGCTCCACCGCCAGGGCCAGAACCGCCGAACCGAAGAGGGGCACGGCGGTCGCCAGGCCGGTCAGCCGGAAGTCGTCCAGCGACAGGGCGTGGGCCTTCACCCGGGCGACGGCCTCAGGCGACTGGGGCTGGTGGACGATGCCGGAGACGGGCGTCAGGATCACGCCCATCTCGCGCGCCGCCCAATCGCGCCACGGTCTCCATTCGCGCGTCTGACGCTCGACCAAGGGGTTGGGGTGTTCAGCCAGATAGCAGACCACGTCCGAACCGGCGTAGGCGGCGATCTCGTCCGCCACCGCCTCGCGCGCCTGGCCGATCCGGTCGATGGCGGTCGAGGCCAGACGGGTGGCGGGCATGGTCGAGGGATCTAGAAACTGCCCTTGCGCAGCCCATTCCGCGGCGACCAAGCGCGCCGAAGCCTCGGTCGGCAGCACCAGAAGAGCCTTGTCCGGGGTCTTGGGCGTACGCCCGTCCAGCAGCACAGCCCAGCCGCCGTCCACATGTGGGCCGACTGAGGCGTCGCTCCAGAAGCGCGACACGCGGTCGGGCGACAGTTCGACAAAACGCGGTCGACGCGGGGTCTTGGGATCAGTCATCGGTTCTTGAAACTCAGGCAGGGACGACGTCGAAGGCCAGGGTCAGGCGCGACGCCTCGCCCCCGAACGGCGTGGTGCCGTGCCACATATAGGACGGAAAGAGCACCAAGGTCCCCGGCGAGGGTTTGATATGATGCTGCGCTGTCGCGTTCGGCAGACCGGGCGCGGCGCCGAACCTCAACCAGCCTTCACGATCGCCCGTCTGCACGGCTGGAGGCAGTTCGATGTGGCAGGCCGAGGAGATCCAACCTTCGGAATGGATATGGTCCTTATGGAAGCCGTTGGGCCGCAACCGCACCGACCAGGATCCCTGAACCTTATAGCGCCCCGTGTTCCGGGCCCGCAGCGGATCGTCACCTGTCCCCAGCGCCTCCATATAACGGCGGATCGGACCGTCTATGGCCTCGAAAAAGGCGGCGATGACGGGATCGTCGCTCTCGGACAGTTTCGCCGTGGTCTGGGAGCCGCCGCGCAGGGATTGCCCCACCGGGTGAGTCTTCAACTGGTGCAGACCGTGCAGGGCGCGCGCCAGATCGGCCAGATAGGCTTCCAGCGACGCCCAACCCTGGGGGACATCCAGCCGATAGGACCGAACGAAAGCGCCATAATCGTACAGGGCTTCGTAGCGGGGATCGCCGTCCATTCGCCAGGCCGTCGCCAGCAGGGCCAGAACATGTTGGTTGTTCGGGGCCGCCGCCCGCATGGCCTCGATGAGATTCAGGGCGGCGCGGGGATTTCCCAGGGCCAGGTGGGATTCGGCCTGGGTTGTCTGAATCGGCAAAATCGCCCGTCCAGCCAAGGCTGCGGCGCGGTTTGCATGATCAAGGGCTCGAGCCGGATCAGCGCTCAGTATGGCTTGAGCCGCCGCCAGTTCGCCGGGCGCATCCAGCGGCCCCGACACCAATACGGCGTAGCCGTCTTCGGGACGACCAGCGAACTCCAGCAGACGGGCCTTGATCTGGCGTAGAAGACCTGCGCCAGGATCTGCCGCGATGGCGGCGTCCAACGGGGCGCAGGCGGCGGCGGCGTCCTCGGTCCGCATCCAGATCAGCTGGCTGAGATCTCGCAGAGCGTCGGCATAGTGGGGGCGGCGCTGCAGCGCGCCCCGAAAGGCGGCTTCGGCCTCGTCGAAACGGTTCTGGCCCAGCAGAGCGCGAGCCAGAACCAGCCAGGTTTCAGGCGCGTCGCCGCCGATGGCCAGGGTCTCGCGAGCGACCGCCTCGGCCTCGATGGGGCGCCCGAGATCCCCCAAGGTCGAGGCCAGATTGTGCCGGGCGGGCACGCTGCGGGGCCGCAGGGCGACTAGACGGCGTGACACAGCTGCGCTGTCGGCCAGACGCCCCGCCCGTTTCAACAGGTCCGCCTGGACCGACAAGGCCTCCCACGGCGCGTCGGCTCGCGCCGCCAAAGGCGTCAGCAGGTTCAGGCCGTCGCCCAACCTTCCGGCGGCGGCCAGAGCCTTGGCCTGCTCGACCTGGGCCTGCGCCGCCGACGTCATCGAATTCGCTTCACGCCCAGGAAGGGATCGTCTTCCGCCTCGTCCTCGGAGAAGCCGAAGTGGGCGAAGCCGGCCTTCATTTCGGGGCTGAGGGGGGCGGTGACCTTGAGCAGGCCGCCGCGCGGGTGGTCCAGTTCGATGCTGCGGGCGTGGAGTTGCAGCTTCAGCGGACCGGACAGTTCGCGGGATTTGTCGTCGCCGTATTTCGGATCGCCCAGGATCGGGTGGCCGATGCCCGCCATATGGGCGCGGAGCTGGTGGGTGCGGCCGGTGAAGGGGCGCAGGGCCATCCAGGCGGCGCGATCCGAGGCGCGGGAGATGGTGCTGAAGGCCGTCTCGGCCGGTTCGGCCTTGGGATCCTTGCGATCGGCCGGGCGCATCATCTCGAAGTCGTTGATGCCGGTCTTCTTCAGCGGCATGTCGATCTGGCCCGAATAGGGTTTCGGATTGCCGATGACGATGGCCCAATAGGTCTTCTTGGCCTGACGGCGGGCGAAGGCCCCGGCCAGACGCTTGGCCGCCTCAGGCCCCTTGCCCAGCAGGAGGACGCCCGAGGTGTCGCGGTCCAGGCGGTGGACCAGGCGCGGCCGCTCCATCCCCTCGCCCCAGGCGCCCAGCAGACGGTCCACGTGACGGCTGGTCTTGGTCCCGCCCTGGACGGCCAGGCCGTGCGGCTTGTTCAGGGCGATGACCATGTCGTCCTCGTAGAGGACCAGAGACTTGGCGAAGGCGATGTCGCGTTCGGACAGGGTGTGGGGATCGCCGGCCTGACGCGAGGTGTCGTCGGGAATCGGCGGCACGCGCACGGCGGCGCCGGCGGTCAGCCGGCCCTCGGGCTTGATGCGGGCGCCGTCGACGCGGATCTGGCCGCTGCGGGCCATCTTCTGAACCTGAATGTTGGACAGATGCGGCCAACGCCTCCGGAACCAGCGGTCCAGCCGGATGCCGTCCTCGTCCTCGGCGACATAGAGTGTCAGGACTTCGCGCTTGGGCGCGTCTGCGGGCGGTTGGTCGGTCAAAGAGCGGCTCCAAAAGCGCGGCGGGCGACCATCAGGCCGACGAACAGGGCGACGACGGCCAGCACCACCGAGCCGACCACATAGGCGGCGGCCAGGGCGTAATCTCGGCGTTCAATCATCATCACCGCCTCCAGCGAATAGGAGGAGAAGGTGGTGAAACCGCCCAGCACGCCGACGGCGGCGAACAGGCGGATCGTCTCCTGATGCGCCCCGCCCTTGAAGGCCAGCCAGCCGACCAGCAGGCCCATGGCCAGGCCGCCCAGAATATTGGCCGCGAAGGTGCCCATGGGCCAGGCCGTATTGGGCGCCAGCCGCGCGGCGAGAAGACCGAGCCCGAAGCGCGCCATGGAACCCAGGGCGCCGCCGGCGGCGACAAGAAGAAACCGTGTCATGACCCGGGCCTATATACGCCGCCGCCGTCGAAAGCGAAGTCTCCCTGCCCGCGCCACCCGTCTGACTGAAACTTCACTTGCCCTCGGACGTGGTTAACGGCGATATCCGAAACAGCCTAGTCCAGGTCGGGGATGTTTCATGTCGCAGGAAGACAGCCAGAGCCCGGTGATCGCACCCACGATGACCCCGCCGCCGCCCGTCGCCGAACCGGAGCCCTCGGCCGTCGAACAGCCGCACGATCTGGCTGAAGCCCCGGCGGAGCCCGCGCGCGCCGCCCCGCCGACGCCGACCCCCAGCGACACCCCCGCCATATCGGACGAAGGGGTTCTGCGCCCGATCCAGGAAAGCGACTATTTCACCCTGGACGACGAGGCGATCGCGCGCATCTCGCGCAATATCGACCTGTATTTCAACCAGCCGCTGGAGATCTTCCCCTTCTGGGAGAACGAGAAGAAGCCGGACCGCTTCCACGTCCTGTTCTCGCGCCAGATCGAGGAGCGGTTTCCGGCGGACCGCGACATCCGTGGCCGGGTTCACGCCTATGGGCGGCGCATCTTCCGCGCCCTTTGCGTCCATGTGGGGATCAAGCGGCTGACCCAGGCCCTGGCCCTGATCGCCTTCGCCGTCCTGGCCGAGATGGGGCCGACCCTGTTCGCCGAATGGGCGGGCGGGCAGCCGGCCGGTCTGGGGCTGGGCCTTCTCGCCATGCTGGTCACCTGCGGCATCTTCTTTGGCGTCTCGACCATCCTGTTCATCCAGTACCGGTTCCGGCTGGAGAACGACTCCTATGAGCTGTCTCGCGAGATCGTGCAGCGGACGCGGGAGCTGCAGAACCTGTTCACCAACGCCCGCGCCCTATCGGACCAGGCCGAGACCACCTATCAGATGGACGGCAAGGCCTGGGGCCAGCGCGCCCTCTATCTGACGCGTCTGGTCATGTGGATCGGGGCGCGGATGGAGTATCTGGAGAAGTTCATCCAGATGGAGCTGTGGCGCGTGCGGCGGGAACGCTACTGGATGCGCTGGTTCGGGCGGATCACCACCCCGGCGGTTCTGGCGATCTGGCTGATCGTCTTCATCTTCTTCCCGGCGCCTGAGGCCAACGAGATCGGTTTCCGTCTGTTGCAAATCGTGGCCGTCGTCCTGGCGGGAGGCGTGTCCTGGCTGTCCTATTTCCGCTGGCAGACTCCGGCCGATGCGATCCAGGACAAGCTGGGGGCCGAAGGCTGGGTCCGCTACGCCTCGTTGGACGTGGACAACACCGTCGGCGACCAGGTGCGGCGCGACAAGGAACGGCTGGTCGAATATCGCGCCCTGACGCGAGGGCGCTGATCAGCGGGGAATGGAGGCCTGGACCGAGCGGGCGTCATAGGCGTTCGGACGGTCGGGCTTCTGGCCCCGTCCCATGACGATCTCCAGCGAGGTAGAGGTCGGGCTGGGACCGCTGAAATTCAGACCCAGGCCGACGCCGACACCCGAGGCGGAATAGCCGCCGTACCGGCTGGAGCCGCCGCCGATGGAGACGCTGGGCCGCACCCCGCCAGCGCCGCCGGGACGGCCGTCGGTCCAGCTCTGCGTCACCTCGAACCAGTCATAGCCCTGTTCGGTGGTGAGGTCTGCGGCCCGCACCAGGGCGTAGTCGGCCACGGCGCCGGGCGTGCCGACGCCGTTGTAGGTAACGCGATAGCGGTTGGACTCAATCCGCTGCTCGGAATAGCCCTGCCCGCCCGGCGCGCGCTGGGCGCCGTACGGGGCTAGGCTGGCGCAGGCGGCCAGGGCCAGGGTCGAGGCGGCGAGGCTGAGAATGGCGAGGCGCTTCATGGCGTTGTCTCCCTTTGACGGAGATAGCGTTGCTTGAGCCGGAGCGTTCCGTCCAGAGGCCCAGACTAGAGGCCAAGGGCCGAACGCAAGTCCGCGAAATCGGCGGGCGGCGGCGCCTCGACCGTGGTGGTCCCGCCTTCGGGATGGGGGAAGCTCAGCTTGGCGGCGTGCAGCATCAGGCGCGGCGCCGGCCCAACCTCTGTCGTCAGGGCGCCGCCATAGCGGACGTCGCCGATCAGCGGGCGGCCCAGATGGGCCATATGGACCCGCAGCTGGTGCATCCGCCCGGTCAGCGGCTCCAGTTCGACCACCGCGCCGTGATCGTTGGCGGCCAAGGTCCGATAGCGGCTTTGCGCCCCTTGCGCGCCGGGCGCGTCGAAGGCGACGACCCGCATATAGGACTCGCGCCCGATCTCCTCGCGCCGCAACGGGGCGTCGATGGAACCGGATTTCGGGTCCGGCGCGGCGGACAGCAGGGCCACATACTGTTTCCGGAACCGCCGCATCTGCAGGGCCTTGCCCAGGAAGCCCGCCGCCGGCTTGGTCTTGGCCGCCAGGATCACGCCCGAGGTGTCGCGATCCAGCCGATGCACCAGCTCCGGCCGCTTGCCGTTGGATCGGGCGAAGGCCCACAGCAGATCGTCCAGCGTATGGGCCTTGATCCGCCCGCCCTGGCTGGACAGGCCCGACGGCTTGGAGAAGGCGATGACATGGGCGTCCTCGTGGATCACCCACGACCGGACGGCGGCGATCTCATCCTCGGACAGGGCGACGGGGGTGCGGGTGGTCATCGGGGGGCTTCTAGAGGTCAGTCCCCCGTGTCGTCCACCGCCGCCTCTTTCGCCATACGCGCCCGCATCTCGGCCCAGCGCTCCAACCGCGCCTTGACCTTCTCCTCATGCCCCTCGCCCTTGGGCTTGTAGAAGGTGCGGCGCTCCATTTCGTCGGGGAAGAAATTGGCGCCCGAGAACCCCTCGGGCGTGTCCGGGTCGTATTGGTAGCCCTTGCCGTAGCCGAGCTGTTTCATCAGCTTGGTCGGGGCGTTGCGGATATGGGCGGGGGGCATCAGCGAGCCGGTTTCGTAAGCCGCCTTCTTCGCCGCCTTGAAGGCTTCGTACACCCCGACCGACTTGGGCGCGGTGGCCAGGTGGACCACGGCCTGGGCCAGGGCCAGTTCGCCCTCGGGACTGCCCAGGAAATCGTAGGTGTCCTTGGCCGCATTGGCGACCAGGATCGACAGGGGGTCCGCCTCGCCGATGTCCTCGACCGCCATCCGCACGATGCGCCGCGCCAGATACAGCGGGTCCTCGCCCCCGTTCAGCATCCGCGCCAGCCAGTACAGCGCCGCGTCCGGGTCCGACCCCCGCACCGATTTATGCAGGGCGGATATGAGGTTGTAGTGTTCTTCTCTCGACTTGTCGTAGGCGGGCGCGCGGCGTTGCAGCACGCCGGCCAGCCCCTGAACATCCAGCATTTCGCCGTCAGCCAGATCGAACAGCACCTCGGACATGGTCAACAGGTAGCGGCCGTCGCCGTCGGCCAGGGCCAGCATGGCCTGGCGCGCCTCGGGGGACAGCGGTAGCGACCGCTCCATATGGGCCTCGGCGCGGCTCAACAGTTGATCAAGCGCCGCGTCGTCCAGTCGCTTAAGCACATAGACCTGGGACCGCGACAGCAGCGCCCCGTTCAGCTCGAAACTGGGGTTCTCGGTCGTAGCGCCCACCAGGGTGACGACCCCCGCCTCGACGAAAGGCAGGAATCCGTCCTGCTGGGCGCGGTTGAAGCGGTGGATCTCGTCGACGAACAATAGGGTGCTCTGCCCCGCCGCTCGCCGCATCCGCGCCGCTTCGAACGCCTTCTTCAGGTCGGCGACGCCCGAAAAGACGGCGCTGATCGACTGGTATTCATAGCCCGCCGCCTGGGCCAGCAGCCGGGCGATGGTGGTCTTGCCGGTGCCGGGCGGCCCCCACAGGATCATCGAGCCCAGCCGCCCCGCCTCGATCATCCGCCGGATCGGCCCGCCGGCGCCCAGCAGATGATCCTGGCCCACCACCTCGTCCAGGGTGCGGGGCCGCAGACGGTCGGCCAGGGGGGCGTCGGGGGGCAGAATGCCGGAGGCTTCGAAAAGATCGCTCATTGCGACCTATGTAGTCGTGCCTAAAGCGGTTTTCATCCGTTAGTATGGGTCTGCGCCATAGAGATCGATCATGACCGACGCCCATCCGAACCAAGGCCCGACCGGCGGGCTGACCCCGCACCTGACCATTCCGTCGCGAGGCGCCGCCGCCGCCGTCGATTTCTATACCATCGCCTTCGGGGCCGAGGTGCTGGATCGGCGTCTGGCGAACGACGGCGAACGGCTGATGCACGCCCATCTGAGGATCAACGGCGCCAGCCTGATGCTGAACGACGAGTTCCCGGAATATACGGGCAGCCAGGACGTTCGCCCCGCCGGCGTCACCCTGCACCTGCAGGTCGCCGACCCGGACGCCTGGTGGACCCGGGCCATGACCGTCGGGGGCGCCGAGCCGGTGCTGGACATGGCCGACCAGTTCTGGGGCGACCGCTACGGCGTCCTGCGCGACCCCTTCGGCCACACCTGGTCGATCGGCGGACCGATCAAGGGCTGAGACGCGGGTCTCTAGCGGAGAACGCCGCGAATCTGGCGGCCGCCGCGCACGATGACGACCTCCCAGGGGCCTCTCGCGCCGGCCGCTTCGACGTCGCGCGCCGAGGCGATCGGGCGGCCGTTGATGCTGACGATCAGGTCGTTCTGGCGGAAGCCGGCGCGGGCGGCGTAGCCCCGGCCCGAGACGCCGGTCACGATCACCCCGGTGGCGAAGGGATCGCCGCCCAGACGGTCGGCCAGGGCGGGGTTCAGGGCCACGACCTGCGCCCCGGCAAAGGGACCGGACTGGATCGTGACGCCCTGATCCGGATCAGCGTCGCCCGGCAGGGTCTGGACGCGGGCGGTCAGGGTCTCGGCCCGACCGTCACGCAGGACGGCGACCTGGACCTGCTCATTGGGGCTGCGCGAACCGATCCGGTAGTTCAGGCCCGTCTGATCGTTGATCTCCTGGCCGTCGATCGCCGTGATCACGTCGCCCTGGCGCACCCCGGCGCGGGCGGCGGGGCTGTTCGGATAGACGTCGGTAACCACCAGCCCCTGCGGACGGGAAAGACCCAGGCTTCCGGCGATGTCGCCGGTGACGGTGTCGCCCTTCACCCCCAGCCAGGGCCGCACCACCGTCTTGGCGCCGCCCAGGGCTGAATCCACCACCCGCTTGACCATGGCGGCGGGCACGGCGAAGCCGACCCCGGCCGACGAACCCGAGCGCGAGAAGATGGCGGTGTTGATGCCGATCAGGTCGCCGTCCATGTCGACCAGAGCCCCGCCCGAATTGCCGGGATTGATGGCGGCGTCGGTCTGGATGAAGGAGCCTGAGTCGGAAATGCCGGTCTCGGTCCGGTTCAGGGCCGAGATGATGCCGTTGGTCACCGTCTGGCCCACGCCGAACGGATTGCCGATGGCCAGGACCAGATCGCCGACCTGCTGTTCCTCCTGATCGTCGATGGCCAGGACCGGCAGGCGGTCGCTGACGTTCTCCAGCCGCAGCACGGCGATGTCGCTGCGTTCATCGGCAAGAATGACGGTGGCGGGAAACTCGCGCCGGTCGTTCAGCACGACCTTGATCTGCTGGGCGCCCTGGATGACGTGGTTGTTGGTCACCACGATCCCGTCCGACCGGACGATGACGCCCGAGCCCACGGATTCGGCCACCCGCGCCTGGGGGATGCCGCCGCCAAAGAACTGGAAGAAGGGATCGACCTGGACCCGCTGGACGCTGCGGGCGGAGATATTGACCACCGCGGGGGCGGCCGAGCGCACCACGGGGGCGAAGCTGGACTTCATGCCCGCCGCGTCGCTGGGCGGGGTGCGCGTAGGCTGGGCGAACTCGCCCTCCTGCGCCTTGGAGGGTGTGGGGTTGCCGCAGGCCGACAAGGCCAGGGCGGCGGCGATCACGATCGAGCGGGTCGTCATTGTCATCCGGAAAGCAGGGCCTTCGATGGGCGCCATACCGCCCGGCTTTTCGGGCGGGATCAAGGCGAGCGCGGCATCAACGGACACGCTTGCCTCTTGTTGCCGCAGCAGCGGTCCGGACAAAGAAAAAGGCCGCCTCCCTGCGGAGACGGCCTCAAATCCTTGACCGGGTTCCGGTCTTACCGGCCGGCGCCCGGGACGCGCGGCTTCGGCGCGGGCAGAAGGCCTTCGCGCTGGGCGCGCTTGCGCGCCAGCTTGCGGGCGCGACGGATGGCCTCGGCCTTTTGACGGGCGCGCTTTTCCGACGGCTTTTCGAAATGGACGTGGCGCTTCATTTCACGGAAGCTGCCCTCGCGCTGCATCTTCTTCTTCAGAGCCTTCAGCGCTTGGTCGACGTTGTTGTCGCGGACGAAAATCTGAACCAGGGGTATCTCTCCTTTGGCCGCCCGCCGCGTCCTTTCGAAGGGAGACGGGCAGACAAAATAAAACCGGCGTCCGAAAGTCGGGCTCTCGGATGAAGGCGCGCTGATACACGACCGCACCCGCCCTGTCCAGATCGTCGCGCCCTTTCTTCGAGGCTCGAAACCCCGAAGAGACGGGCGTATGATCCGATCATGACACAGAACGACGACTGGGCCGACCGGACCGAACAGACCGTGCTGGACGCCGCGATCGCGCGTGCGCCCGCCCTAGGCTGGAACGCGCGTCTGGTGCGCGAGGCGTGCGAGGCCTGCGGCCTGTCGCGTGGGGATGAAGAACTGCTGCTGCCCAACGGCGCGCGGGATCTGGCCGCCCTGCTGTCGCGCCGCCACGACGCGCGCGCTCTGGAGGCCCTGGGCGCGGTCGACGCCAAGTCGCTGAAGATCCGCGAGCGAATCGCCCGGGCCGTGTCCGAACGGATGGAGGCCGGCGCCGCCGATCTGGAAGCCACGCGCCGCTGCGCCGCCTTCCTGTCCCTGCCCGTCAACGCCGAACTGGGGCTGAAGCTGGCGTGGGAGAGCGCCGACCATCTGTGGCGCTGGGCCGGGGATGAATCGACCGACTGGAACCATTATTCGAAGCGCACCATCCTGTCGGGCATACTGATCCCCGCCCTGACCATGCGCTGGTTCGACGGCCGCGAGGCGGCGGAGGCCTTCGTCGCGCGGCGGATCGAGAACGTCATGGCCTTCGAGAAGTGGAAGGCGGGCAAGGATTTCGAAGCGCCGTTCCGCAAGGTGACGGATGTGCTGAGCCGCGTGCGGTATGGGGCGCGGGGGTAAAACCACCTCCCCCTTCTCCGTCATCCTCGGGCTTGACCCGAGGACCGGGCCATCCGCCGCTCATGCGAACGTGACACGCAACGCCAGGTCCACATCTGATCCTCGGGTCAAGCCCGAGGATGACGAGGCAATGGGTGAACTCAGACTGCCCCCAGCACCCTGTTCACATGCGCCATCTTGCGGCCCGGCCGGGCTTCGGCCTTGCCGTAGAGGTGCAGGCGTTCGTCGGCCTTGGCGGACAGGGTGCGCCACTGGTCGACCTCGTCGCCCAGCAGATTCTTCATTTCGATCCGGGCGTGGGCCGCCGTGGGGCCGAGCGGCCAGCCGGCGACGGCGCGGATATGCTGCTCGAACTGGTCGCAGACGCAGCCGTCCTGGGTCCAGTGGCCGGTGTTGTGGACGCGCGGGGCGATTTCATTGACCAGCAGAACGTCGTCTCCGAGGTCGAACAGCTCGACCCCGATCACGCCCACATAGTCCAGACCGTCCAGGATGGCCTCGGCGATGGCGCGGGCGCGGACCTGGGTCTTCTCGTCCACGGCGGCGGGCGCCAGGGTGGTGCGCAGCACCCCGCCCTCATGCCGGTTTTCGCCCAGCGGATAGACCGCCATATGGCCGTCCCAGTCGCGGGCGGCGATGACCGACAGTTCGCGCACGAAGGTCGCCTTGGCCTCCAGGATGGCGGGGCGGCCGCCCAGACTTTCCAGGGCGGCGGGCGCGTCCTCGATGGCGTGGATCCAGACCTGGCCCTTGCCGTCATAGCCTTCGCGACGCGTCTTCAGCAGGGCGGGCAGGCCCAGTTCCGTCAGGCCTACGACCAGATCGTCCAGCGTATCGATCACGGCGAAGGCGACGGTCGGGGCGCCGACGGCGTTCAGGAAGGTCTTCTCATCCACCCGGTCCTGCGACACGCGCAGCGCCGTCGGTCCCGGCGCGACCAGGGCCCCGGCCTCGGCCAGGCGTTCGATGGAGGCGGCGGGGACATTCTCGAATTCGAAGGTGACCACGTCGGCGGCGCGGCCCAGGGCCGTCAGGGCCTCGGGATCGTCATAGGCGGCGACGATCTGAGCGCTGGAGACGCGGCTCGCCGGACTGTCGGGCTCCGGGTCCAGGATGACGACGTCAAAGCCCAGGCGCGAGGCGGCCTGGCTCAGCATCCGGCCCAACTGGCCGCCGCCGAGGATGCCGAGGGTCGAACCGGGGGGGAGCGGAAGCGTGGGCACTCAGTCCTCGACGGTTTCGGCGACGGAATCGGTCTGGGCGGCGCGGAAAGCGGCCAGGCGCGCCGCCAGGGCTTCGTCCGACAGGGCCAGAATCTGAGCCGCCAGTATGCCGGCGTTGGCGGCGCCGGCCTCGCCGATCGCCAGGGTGGCGACCGGGACGCCGGCCGGCATCTGCACGATGGACAACAGACTATCCATGCCTTTCAGGGCCTTGGACTGAACCGGCACGCCCAGCACCGGCAGTTCGGTCATCGAAGCCGCCATGCCCGGCAGATGGGCGGCGCCGCCGGCCCCGGCGATAATGACCTTGTATCCGGCCGCCTTGGCGCCGGTCGAGAACTCGACCAGCCGCTGGGGGGTGCGGTGCGCGCTGACGACCTTGGCCGTCCAGGCGACGCCCAGCTGGTCCAGTTTGTCGGCGGCCAGCTTCATGGTCGGCCAGTCCGACCGACTGCCCATGATGATCGCCACCGGCGTTGCGGAAGTCGCCATAGGTTCAAGGCCCCTCGCGGAAAGGCCGCCCGTTACAGCACGCGGCGGACGCCCGCAACCGGACAGGCGGGATTCCGTGAGGCGCCGCCTTCAATCTCGGCCGTTCAGCCTCTAACATCGCGGTATCGCGCGTCCGGTTGAGTCGCGCCGCCGGAGCCAGCCTGCGCCGTGACCGACGTGGCCGAACACGACCTGACCGCCGAGATCGCGCGCCTGCGCGCCGAGCTGGACGCCTGGAAACAGCGCGCCGCCGCGGCCGAAGCGGCGGCCGATCACGACGTCCTGACCCCAGCCCTGAACCGGCGCGGCTTCGTCGCCGCCCTTCAGCGCACCATGGCCTACTGCCAGCGGCACGAGGTGCCGGCGGTGCTGCTGTATCTCGACATGGACGGGTTCAAGGGCGTCAACGACCGCCTGGGCCATGCGGCGGGCGACGCCGCCCTGGTGGCCGTGGCCAAGATGATGGTGAGCCATCTGCGCGAATCGGACGCCGTCGGCCGACTGGGCGGGGACGAGTTCGCCCTCTTGATGCTGAACGCCGGCCTCGACGAAGGCCGGGCCAAGGCGCGCCAGCTGGCCGAGGCGCTGAAGACCGAAGGCTTCATCTGGAACGGCGAACGCACGCCCTTGGGCGGTTCGTTCGGGGTCCGGGCCTGGGACGGCCATACGGACGCCGAGGCCTGGCTGACCGAGGCCGACGCCGCGATGTGGGTGCGCAAGAAGGGGCGCTGAGGCCCCTTCCCCGCCTCACCTCCTAAAGGGGCAGCCTCAGCTGGACGCCGCCCATATGGCTGTCGGCGTGTTCGCCGTAGCGGCCGCGATAGGCCACCGACACCTTCACAGGGCCGAGAGAGCCTTCGACGCCCGCCGAGGCCAGGAACTGGCCCCCGAACGGATCCTCGACCTCCCGCTCCAGCACCTGGGCCGGGTTGTTGTAGATCCCGACACGCACCGGATCCGAACTGTCGTCCAGGGCGTCGCGATAGCCGCCCTCTGCGAACAGGGCGAAACGGCCCATCTCGGCCTCGGCCCGGAGCGCCACCTCGCCGCTGATCGCCTTCATCTCGCGGTCTTCGTACTCGTACTGGGCGGCCACGCCCTGCTCCCAATAGCCGTCGACATCGCTGGTCGCCCAGGTGACGGCGGCGCGGGGGGACAGGGACACGCCTCCCATCTCGAACCACATCCCGCCCTGCAGTCGCGCGCCGGTGCTGAGCGCGCGCGTCTCGGCCGTATGGACGATGGGCGCCAGGCTGGTGAGCCGCTCGATGTCGTCGATGTTGTCGCGCGCCACCCCGACCGCCGCATTGACGAACAGATCGCCCGAGCGCCAGCCGCCGTACAGGTCCAGGCCGAAGCTTTCGACATTGAAGGTCAGGGCCTGGCTTTCGACATCGGTCTTGCGCGCCGTTCCGGCCATGCCGAAGCGCCAGTTGGCCGAGGGCCCGGCCTCCAGCGCGATCCGTCCGCCCCAGCCATCGCTGGACGATTCGGCGACCGAACCCCGCGCGTCCGTGTCCACGCTGTCGACCATAGCTGAGGTGGTGACCGCAACGCCGGCCTCCCAGGCTTCGCGACCGGACAAGGCCTCGCTTGCCGCATCCAGGGCGTCCTCACGGTGGCGGAAGGCGGTTTCGCCCTGCAGGGCCGACGAGGAACCGATGTCGCCGTAGTAGAGGTAGTCGGTCGCCAGACGGGCGATGATCTGGTGCCCCGCAGCGGTCGGGTGCACCCCGTCGAAATAGAAGTAGCTGTTGGGGTTCGAGCAGACCGTCACCCCGTTGAAACAGGCCTGGGTGACGTTGCTGATCCCGAACTGGCCCGGATTGGCGGCGATGGTGTCGCCGGCCTTGAACAGGTCCACCAGGATGATGTTGCTGCCTGACCGCGCCGCCGCCGTCGTGGTCAGGCCGGTCAGCAGGCTGGAGTTGAAGGTCGTCGCCGCATAGTCGGCCAGGGGCGCCGCCGTCGTGCCGCGGAACTGGGGCGTCAGGCTGAGCTTGGGCAGGTTGGTGACCAGTATGGTCCCCGCCCCCGCGCCGGCGACGCTGTTCACCAGGCTGTTGACGTTGGCGGCCGCCGTCGTCGCCACCGGGGTGATGGCCGCGACCGGGCTGGATGAGGCGCCGGCGGCGGGCAGGCCCTGGAAGATATCGTTGGCCCCTCCCAGGACGCTGACCAGGTCATTGGCGCCGAAGGTCCCGCCCCGGCTGGTGTAGGCGGCCAGCTGGGCCAGCATGCCGGGCGGCGGGGTGGCGGTGGCGTCAGTGCGCGCCCCGCCGAAGGCGTAGTTGATGCTGCCGCTTACCGATCCCGTAAAGTTGGCGGCGTTGAAGCCCAGAAGCTCGGTGAAGACCGGCCCGCTCGAGAAACGTCCCTGGTAATAGGGCGGCGAGGCCGGCTGGGTACCCCCCGAAGCCAGATAGAGATTGCCGTTGTCGCTGAGGCTGTCGCCGAAGACGACGAGGCGATTGTAGGTCTGGGCCGAAGCCGAACCCGCAAAGGCGCAGGCGGCGACGACCAGGGCGGCGACGGCGCCGCCGGTGAAATAGCGTGACATTTGTTTCCTCCCACGGTCGTCATGTGTCGCGACCGTTACACGGGAGGATGCGCCACTCAGCGGCGAGCGCAAGATGCCGCTACGTCAGCCTTCGGAAGATTTCGCGCGCGCCGTCAGTGCAGGGTGCGGAACTTCAGCGTTCCCGGCACGGTCTTCAAGGTCCGCAAAGCCTCGGGGTCGTAGTCGCGGTCCACGTCGGTGATGACATAGCCGGTGCGCTCGTCCGTTTTCAGATGCTGGCCCAGAATATTGAGTCCCGCCGCCGCCAGGGCCTGATTCAGCTCGGCCATCACCCCCGGCTGGTTCCGGTGAATGTGCAAAAGACGGTGGGCGCCCGTCACCTCGGCCAGTTGCACGTTCGGCAGGTTGACGCTGAAGGTGGTGTCGCCCCGGTTCAGATAGCCCAGCAGCCGTTCGGCCGCGAACTCGGCGATGGCCTCCTGGGCCTCCTCGGTCGAGCCGCCGATGTGGGGGGTCAGGATCATGTTCTTCAGGCCCTGCAGCGGGCTTTCGAACGGGTCGGAGTTGGTGCGCGGCTCCTCGGGGAAGACGTCCACGGCCGCCCCGGCGATCCGGCCCGCGCCCATGGCCTGGGCCAGGGCGCCGACATCGACCACATGGCCGCGCGACAGGTTCAGGAACAGGGCCCCTTCCTTCATCCGGGCGAACTGGGCCGCGCCGAAGATGTTGGAATTCTCTCGCCGCCCGTCGACGTGCAGGGTCACGACGTCGCTCTCGGCCAGCAGGGCGTCCAGCGACCGCATGCGCCGGGCGTTGCCCAGAGCCAGTCGTTCCGACAGGTCATAGAACAGCACCCGCATGCCCAGGTTTTCGGCTAGGACCGACAACTGGCTGCCGATGGCGCCATAACCGACGATGCCCAGGGTCTTGCCGCGCAACTCCTTGGATCCGGTCGCCGACTTGTTCCATTGGCCCACGTGCATGGCCGCAGACTTGTCGAGCACGTCGCGCATCAGAACGATCATCAGGCCAATGGCCAGTTCGACGACCGAGCGGGTGTTCGAATAGGGGGCGTTGAACACCGCCACCCCATGATCGGAGGCGGCCTCCAGATCGATCTGGTTGGTGCCGATGCAGAAGGCGGCGACGGCCATCAGCCGGTCGGCCTCCTCCAGAACCCGGCGGCTGACGGTGGTCTTTGAGCGGATGCCCAGCACATGCACGCCCTTGACGGCGGCGATCAGATCGTCCTCGTCCAGCGCGCCCTTGACCGTTTCGACCGAATAGCCCGCCTCCTCCAGCCGTTCGACGGCGGCCGGGTGGATATTCTCGAGCAGCAACATCTTCATCCGGCTGCGCGGAAAGGACCAGCGGCCCACCAGGCCCTCGGCGTGCAACACCTCGTCCAGGGACGCGGCTTCGGCGTCGGCGACCTCGACCACCGAAGGGCGGCGCGCGACCTCGGTGAAGGCGTAAAAGGCGTCGGCCGCGCCGGCCAGCTTGACCTCGGCGTCGTTCCAGCCGTCGCCGACCATGACGACCCGGCCCGGCAGGTTCAGGGCGTGGATCACGGCCGGCTTGCCGTCGGCCTGGGACAGGGGGTTGGCGTCGTCGACGCCCGTGACCCGACCCTCGGCATCATAGACCAGGTCGTTGCACAAAACCCGGTCCGGCGAGACGCCCAGCATTTCCGCCACCGGCGCAATCACTTCGCGGAAGCCGCCGGACAGGATGACGATCTTGCCCTTGTGTTGCTGGAAGAAGTTCAGATTGCGCCGAACCGAAGCGGTCAGATGATCGGGCGCGGTCTCCGCCAGGGCGGCGACATGGGCGCGGGTCAGGGGCAGGAGCGCCAGGCGACGACGCAGGGCCTCGCCGAAGGCCAGTTCGCCCCCCATGGCCTTGTCGGTCAGCTCCGCAATCTCGGCTCGGATCTTTTCAGCCTCCGGCGAGTCGGCCAGGGCGGTATCGGCCAGGGCCTCAAGGGTTTCGAAGGCGACCAGGGTCGAATCGAAGTCGAAGATCAGTGTGGGGCGCGCGCTCATGGGCGGCGTCTTAGCGGCCTTCGCGCCTGCGGCAAAGCCGAGCCGTGCTGATCAGGACGATCAGTTGCGCTTAAACCTTGCCGCCCGCAGCGGTTTTCTCGCGAACGGGCGGCAAGAAAAATCAGAAGCGCGCGATACGGCGCACGTGGCTGTCCGGACGACGGCTTTCCAGCACGGCCGCGCCGACGACGGCGGCCAGGGTGGCGACCGCGAGAAGCGCCCCGCCTTCGCGGGCGTGGTCACGGGCGTAGGCGCCGGCTTCGTCTGCATAATGACGCGCCTTCCTGCCCTGTTTCTTCAACGCCTTCGCGGACCCCTTTCGGGTTGAACGGAACCACTCGTCCGCCCGGCCGCGCGCGTCCTGAGCCGCATCGGCCGCGCGATAGCGGGCTTCGCGCGACCACTCTCCCGCTCGCTCGCCGGCGTCTTCCGCCCGATGGCGGAAGGCGTCGACGGCGTCGTGGAACCGCTCGCGCAGCTCGGCCGTATCCACCCATCCGCGCGGGTCGATCCGGGTCTTGATGCGCTGATAGCGCGTCGGTCCGGTGCGCTGGGTCAGGTATAGGACGGCCGCCGCCCCGGCGGCGAGGGCGACCAGACTGCCGGCGGTGACGCCGGGATGTTTGCGGACTTCGGCCAGGGCGCTGAAATTGCGGACCATGGGATAGTGAACCTCTTCATCAAGGCCATCCTCGGTCGGGTCGTAGAGCCCGTCCTCGTACGGCCGATAGGCGGAACGGCGGTCCCGCATCAGCGAAGGAGCGAACCGCGCCAGAAGAGGTTCCGCAATCCCCGGCAAAGCTGAGTAGAAAGACGCGATGACGCGCCCTCCCCCGCCCACGGTGATCTCGCGGATCGGGTGGGCGGCGCAGTACAGGATGGTGTCGGCGACCACATGGGTGGCGTAGACCGGCTGCGGATTGCGCATCGCCTGCCCGGTCAGGTTTCGGGCATGGCGGTTCAGGGGCGTATCGATCGCCCCGGGCTTGACCAGGCTGACAGAGACCGGCGCCCCTTCCCGCAGCAGCTCAAGGCGCAGGGCGTTGGTGAAACCCTTCACCGCATGTTTGGACGCCGCGTACACCCCCTGCACCGGCAGGGGCAGATCCGACAGGATCGAACCGACATTGATGATGGCCCCGCCGTCCGGCCGCGTCCGCAGGTGTTCGACCGCCGCCATCGCGCCGTTGACCACGCCCCAGTAGTTGGTTTCGAACAGCCGCCGTTGATCCTCCAGCGGGGTTTCACGGATCGAGCCGAAGAGCCCGGCGCCCGCATTGTTGATCCAGGTGTCGAAACCCCCGAACAGCCGCACGCATTTCCCGGCCGCCGCCTCCAGCGCCTCGGCGTCGGCCACGTCCGCGACCGCCCAGGCGACGCGCGCCCCCTGCGCCTGAAGCTCTTCGCAGAGCCCGCGCAGATCCGCCTCGCTGCGCGCGATCAGAAACACCCTCGCGCCCGCCCGCGCCGCCCGGCGCGCCGTCGCCAGACCTACGCCCGAGGTCGCGCCCGTCACGACGATGGACTGCTCTGCGAGAGGCTTCAGAACCGGTTTCACGCCCATGCCGCTCCTCGCATTTTTGTATCAACACCTTGTAGAGGCGATTTCCATCCTTGAACCGGGATTCTACAGGTTTTTTAAAGCTGAGGCGCGCGTCCGAACGCCCTACCCCCGGGCGATACCTTCGCCGCCCCCCGCCCCCTTACCAAGGCGGCTCGGGACGCCTAAATAGCCGCGATCCCGAACATGACGCCTTTCAAGGACCTCGCCGTGACCGATCACGCGCCTCACCCCGCCATTTCCGACGACCTGGCCGCCGCCTTCCAGATCGAGGGCTGGCCCGTGCGCGGCCGCCTGGTCCGACTGGGCGCTGCGATCGACAAGATCCTGGCCGCCCATGCCTATCCCGAACCGGTCGCCGCCCTGCTGGGCGAGGCTTGCGCCCTGGCGGCCCTGATCGGCTCCAGCCTGAAGTTCGATGGACGGCTGCTGGTTCAGGCCCAGGGCGACGGTCCGGTGCGCTATGTCGTGGCCGACTACGGCACTGACGGCTCCCTGCGCGGCTATTGCCGCTATGACGAGGCCGAGGTGGCCGAGGCGTCCCAAGGCTTCGCCCGTCCGGGCGCTAAGACCCTGCTAGGCCAGGGCGTCTTCGTCATGACCCTGGATCGCGGCCCCGACTTCGAGCGCACTCAGGGCATCACCCCCATCGAGGGCGAAAGCCTGTCCCTGTGCGCCGAACACTATTTCCAGCAGTCCGAACAGGTGCCCACCAAGGTGCGTCTGGCGGTCGGCTCGGTGACGACCGAGGCCGGCGCGCAATGGCGCGCGGGCGGGGCCATGATTCAGATCATCGCCGGCGACGAGGCCCGCGGCTCCACCGAGGAGGTCTGGGACCGCACCCGCGCCCTGTTCGGCACCCTGGCGGACGACGAGCTGATCGACCCCACGATTACGCCGGAGACGCTGCTGTTCCGCCTGTTCCATGAGGATGGCGTCAGGCTGGAAGGCGCGCGGGCGCTGACGGCGATCTGCCGCTGTTCGAAGGACCGCATCGCCTCCGTCCTGGCCTCCTTCGATCCGGCGGAACGAGCCGACATGATCGAGGACGACGGCAAGATCCGCGTCACCTGCGAATACTGCGCGACTGTCTACGCCCTGGAGCCGGACGAGATCGTCGCCGAACAGATCTGATGGAAGGGCGGCGAAGGGGCCGCCCTTAGCCTCAACCTTCCAGATCCAGCGAATAGCCGGCCGAGCGGACCGTGCGGATCGGGTTGGCGCTCTCGCCGACGTTCAGGGCCTTGCGCAGGCGGCCGACGTGGACGTCGACCGTCCGGGCTTCGACATAGACGTCGGAGCCCCAGACGGCGTCAAGCAGCTGTTCACGGCTGAACACCCGGCCCGGATGCTGCATGAAGTGGTCCAGCAGGCGGAATTCGGTCGGCCCAAGATGGACCTCCTGGCCCGAACGCTTCACCCGGTGCGAGACGCGGTCGATGATGATGTCGCCGTGGTTCAGACGGTCGTCGGCAAGACCCGGCCGGATGCGGCGCAGGACGGCGCGGATGCGGGCGATCAGCTCGACCATCGAAAAGGGCTTGGTCAGATAGTCGTCGGCGCCCGTGTCCAGGCCGCGGACCCGGTCGCTTTCCTCGCCGCGCGCCGTCAGCATGATGACGGGCAGGTTGCGCGTCTCCGCCTTGCCCCGAATGCGGCGGCAGACCTCGATGCCCGACAGCTTGGGCAGCATCCAGTCCAGCAGCACCAGATCCGGTTGACGCTCGTCGATCTGGAGCATGCCCTCCTCGCCGTCGGCGGCGACCGTGACGTCGTAGCCCTCCTTCTCCAGATTGTACTGAAGCAGGGTCGCCAGCGCGTCCTCGTCTTCCATCACAAGGATATAGGGCTGCACGTCAGGTCTCCGGTGTAGGCTTAGTGCGAGGTGGTCAGATTGGGCGTAGAGGCTTCGTCTTCGGCGCCGGCGTGGGCGCGCGGGCGCTCGCCCGACATGTCGTCGCCGGTGATTTCGTAGTGGACCGTTTCGGCGATATTGGTCGCGTGATCGCCGATCCGCTCCAGGTTCTTGGCCATGAAGAGCAGATGGGTGCAGGCGCCGATCGTGCGCGGATCCCCCATCATATAGGTCAGCAGTTCGCGGAACAGCGAGTTGTAGTGCTCGTCGACCTCGTCGTCGGTCTGCCACACGGCCACGGCGCGATCCAGTTCGGATGCGGTATAGGCGTCCAGCACGTCGCGCAGGCGGGTGGACACCAGCCGTCCCATCCGTTCGATGGAGCGGGTCAGCGGCTGCATCGGCTCGCTCTCGGCCAGGATCAGCGCCCGCTTGGCGATATTCTTAGCCAGGTCGCCGGTGCGTTCCAGGTCGGACGCCATCTTCATGGCGCCCAGGGTGCGACGCAGGTCGCTGGCGACCGGCTGACGCAGGGCGATCAGGCGGATCGCCTTCTTCTCGATGTCCCGGTGAAGCGCGTCCAGCTTCAGATCCCGTTCCACGACGGCCCGCGCCAAGGCGATATCTCGCCGCGCGACGGAATCGATGGCGTCCGACACCTGGGCCTCGGCCAGACCGCCCATGCGGGCGACCTCGGCCGTGATCTGGTTCAGTTCGTCGCCGTAAGCCTTGACCGTATGCTGGTTCATCAGCCGAATCGTCCGGTGATATAGTCCAGCGTGCGCCGTTCGCGCGGGTTCTGGAAGATGTCTTCCGTATCCCCGGTCTCGACCAGTCGCCCCATGTGGAAGAAGGCCGTCCGCTGCGACACCCGGGCGGCCTGGGCCATGGAGTGGGTGACGATGACGATGCAAAACCGCTCGCGCAGTTCGTCGATCAGTTCCTCGATCCGGGCCGTGGCGATGGGGTCCAGGGCCGAGCAGGGCTCGTCCATCAGGATCACTTCCGGGTTCACGGCGATGGCGCGGGCGATGACCAGACGTTGCTGCTGACCGCCGGACAGGCCCACGGCCGAGGATTGCAGGCGGTCCGCCACCTCGTCCCACAGGCCCGCGCGCTTCAGCGCGCTCTCGACCACACCGTCCATCTCGGACTTGCTGGTGACCAGACCGTGGATCTTAGGACCGTAGGCGACGTTTTCGTAGATGGATTTCGGGAAGGGGTTCGGACGCTGGAACACCATGCCGACGCGCGCGCGCAGCAGGACGGGGTCGATCGAACGATCGTTGATGTCCTCGTCGTCCATGGCGATCCGGCCGGTGACCTTGGCGCCCGAGATGGTGTCGTTCATGCGGTTCATGGTCCGCAGGAAGGTCGACTTGCCGCACCCGGACGGACCGATCAGGGCGGTCACCGTCTTGTCCGGAATATCCAGCGAGACGTCGTAGAGGGCCTGTTTGCCGCTATAGAAGACCGAGACGTCCCGCGCCGCGATCTTGATGGGACCGGAGGCCGGCGTGGAGACCACCGTCTCGCCCGCCGCGCGGGTGGCGTCTTCCCGACGGGCTTCCACGACGGCGTCGCCCTTGGGCTCGACCTGCTCGTCGGCCGAGGCCGACGGCAGCACCTGGCCGCCCATGCGCGGGGCCTCGGTCGGATCGGCCGGGCCGGCGCCCGTCTGATCTTCGGCGGAGCGGAAAATACGGAATTTCATTCTCTTACCACCGACGCTCGAAGCGCCGCCTCAGGATGATGGCCGCCGCGTTCATGATGATCATGAAGACCAGAAGAACGATGATCGCAGCAGCGGTGCGCTCGTGGAACGCCCGCTCGGAGGCGTTCTCCCAGATATAGATCAGCGACGGCAGGGCCCCGACCGGCTGGTCGATCGCATGCGGCACGCCGGGCACGAAGCTGACCATGCCGATCAGCAGCAGAGGCGCGGTCTCGCCCAGGGCGTGGGCCATGGAGATGATGGCCCCGGTCATGACGCCCGGCATGGCCAGGGGCAGAACGTGGCTGAAGACCGTCTGGGTCTTGGACGCGCCCATGGCCAGGGCGGCCTCGCGGATAGAGGGCGGGACCGCCTTCAGCGCCGACCGCGTGGCGATGACCAGGGTCGGCAGGGCCATCAGCGCCAGGACCAGGCCGCCCACGATGGGGCTGGCGCGCGGCAGGTGCATCCAGTTGATGAACAGGGCGAGACCCAGCAGGCCGTAGACGATCGACGGCACGGCCGCGAGGTTGTTGATATTGACCTCGATGATGTCGGTCAGCCTGTTCTTGGGCGCGAATTCCTCAAGCCAGATGGCGGCGCCGACGCCCAGGGGAATGGCGATCAGTGCGGTCACCATCAGCATGAGGGCCGAGCCGACGACGGCGCCGAGAACCCCGGCCAATTCGGGCTGGGTGGAGTCGCCGTTGGTGAACAGGGCGGTATTGAAGTGGGAGCCGACCACACCCTCTGCCTGCATCCGTTCCAGCCAGGCGATCTGGCGGTCGTTGATCCGGCGCTGATCCTGAGGCGTGGACTTCGAAATCTCGCCCTTCAGGAACAGATCAGCGTCGTCCGACAGGGGCACGGCCAGGGGCACGGTTTCGCCGATGACGTCGCCGCGCTTGGCCACCAGATCGGCCGCCACGAATTTCAGCTCGGACGAGAAGAGCGCCTTCATGTCGCGCGAGACGCCGCCCGTGTCGTCATCCTGAATGCCCCAGCGCGCCAACTGCTGCTCGGCGGCCAGTTGCTCGAAGTTGGAGCCCTGCGGATAGGCGCGGTCGATGCGGGCCGGGTCCATATAGACCGGCACCGTCACCGTATGGGTGTAGAAGGCCGTATGGCCCTGCTCGACGATCCGCACCAGCAGAACGGCGAGGAAGACCATGGCGGCGGCGATCGCCAGCCGGCCGAACCACTTGAAGCGGGCTTCCTTGGCGTGGCGACGCTTGAGGCCCGCCCGCAGACGATCCAGCCGCGTCTTCGCAGCCGCGCCGTCGATCTGATCGGGGGTCGCGTCAGTCATATTGTTCCCGGTAGGTCTGGACGATCCGGTGAGCCACGATGTTCAGCGCCAGGGTGGCGAGGAACAGCGTCAGGCCCAGGCCGAAGGCCGAGAGGGTCTTGGCGCTGTTAAACTCCTGGTCGCCCGTCAGAAGGGTGACGATCTGCACGGTCACCGTCGTGACCGTGTCCAGCGGATTGAAGGTCAGGTTGGCGGCCAGGCCCGCTGCCATGGTGACGATCATGGTCTCGCCGATGGCGCGGGACACGGCGAGCAGCAGGGCGCCGGCGATGCCCGGCAGAGCGGCGGGCAGCAGCACCCGCTTCACGGTCTCGGACTTGGTGGCGCCCATGGCGAAGGAGCCGTCGCGCAGCGACTGGGGCACGGCGTTCAGAATGTCGTCGGACAGCGAAGACACGAAGGGGATCAGCATGATGCCCATCACGGCGCCGGCGGTCAGAGCCATCTGGTTCTGCACCAGGGCCAGATATTGGCCGACGCCCTCGAACGGCCCGCCCACTTCCATGAGGAAGAGGCCGACTTCGTTGAACATGACGCGCAGCAGCGGGCCCACGGTCAAGGCGGCGAAGAAGCCGTAAACGACGGTCGGCACGCCGGCGAGAATCTCGAGCAGCGGCTTGATGACGGCGCGGGTTCCCCGGCCGGCGTATTCCGAGAGATAGATGGCGGACAGCAGACCGATCGGCGCGGCCACGCACATGGCGATCAGCATGATCAGCAGGGTGCCGGCGAACAGGGGCACGGCGCCGAAGGCCCCGGTCGATCCCACCTGGTCGGCGCGGATGGCGATCTGAGGGCTCCACTGTGTTCCGAACAGGAACTCGAAGACGGGCACCTTCTGGAAGAAGCGCAGGGAGTCGAACGCCAGCGAGGCGATGATGCCCAGGGTGGTCAGAACGGCGATGGCCGAGCAGACGAACAGAGCGCCGTACACCCATCCTTCCACACGGTTCCGCGCGCGGGTCTGGGGCTTGATCTGGCTGAACGCGAACAGGCCGCCGATCAGGGCGGCGAGAACGGCGGCGGCGCCCCCGCCCCATTCAAGCGTCCGCTCGATGCTGACCATGCGGCGCGCCTCGACCGGCAGAAGCTCGGCCAGCGGGCGTTCCCAGATCTGCAGGGCGGGCTCGCCCCGCCCGACGCGATGGGCGTCTGCAAAGAAGGCGTCGCGACGGAAGGGCTCCAACGCGGCGACAGCCTCGGGCGTGCCGGAAGCCGTCAGCTGACGTTCCAGCGGCGTGGCAAAGACGCTCAGGAGCAGAAGCACCAGCAAGGCCGGCGCAGCCACCCAGATCAGAGCGTAGGCGCCGTGCTGGCCGGGACGCGAGTGAGGCTTGGCTCCGATCGCGCGACGACGCGCCAGTTCGCGACCGCCGAGGAAGGCGGCGACGCCGAGCGTCACGAGGATGAGCAAATAAATCCAGATCATTCCGGGTCCGAAGCGGGGCAGGCGCGAATCGAAAAGCGGCCGGGCATCCGGGCTCGACGCGGCGTGACTACTGCCTGTGAATGGTCAGCGCATTAAGACGACTTGATGACAGTTCGATAACAGCGACGCCCCGCCTGGCTCACGCTGCGTTTCGAACGTCCCGACGGTCGACCGCCATGGGGAACCAGGCGGTAAAGGCCGTGCCCATGCCTGGCGCGCTTTCGACCATCAGTCCGCCCTGGTGACGGTTGATGATGTGCTTGACGATGGCGAGGCCGAGGCCGGTGCCTTGACGCTCCCCGCTTTTCTGCCCCTCCACGCGGTAAAAGCGCTCGGTCAGTCGCGGCAGGTGCTCGCGCGCCATCCCGGGTCCGTGGTCGCGAACCGTGACGGCGGCGTAGAGGAGGCCCACGGCGCGATCCGGCGTGACCAGCGGCAGACGCGTCGCCCCCGGCACCCGCGAGGCCCAGGCCTCGTCGAACGACAGATCGGATCGCACGGCGATTTCGACCACCCCGCCCTTCGGCGAATATTTGACCGCGTTGTCCAGCAGGTTCTGCACGACCTGCAGGATCTCGTCGCGATCTCCGCTGATCGAGGCGCGGTTCTCGCCCTGGTCTACGACCACCTGCACCTGTTTTTCCTGCGTCAGCACGCTGACGGCGTCGACCACATCCGCCGCCGCACGGTCCAGATCCACCCGCCCCGAAGGCGGAATATGCTCGTTCAGCTCGATCCGGCTGAGGGACAGGAGATCGGCGACCAGCCGTCCCATCCGGTCGGCCTGGGCCGACATGATGTCTAG
>Ga0156462_1169_pt1 | contig 28850 bp, 25 predicted proteins | sample RifOxyB1_FD_110609 | JGI IMG/M metagenome (GOLD analysis project Ga0156462, IMG submission 110609) | Caulobacterales bacterium RIFOXYB1_FULL_67_16
GGCATGGGCCCGGCGCGGATTTACATCATTCCCTTCCTGGGCGGGCTGGCCAAGGCGCGGCGGGCGGCGAAGAGCGAGTGGGACGGGGTTCTGGTGTCCCTGGCCGGGCCGGCGTTCGGCCTGTTGGCCATGATCCCGTTCGTCGGGGTCTGGCTGGCCACCGGGCAGGGCGAGTGGCTGATGGGCGCCTTCTTCATCGCCATGCTGAACCTGGTGAACCTGGTCCCTGCGCCGCCGCTGGACGGGTCCAAGGCCCTGGGGCCGGTGCTGACGCGGGTGCATCCGCGGCTGGAGCAGATCGTCCTGCTGGTCATCGGCGTGGCCGTGGTCTGGTGGGGGCTGTCCACGGGCCGGTTCATCCTGGCCGCCTTTCTGGCCCTGTCGGTGTTCAGCCATCTGAAGCGCGGCGTCTGGCGCGCGGCCTGGGGTACTCTGAGCTGGTCTGAGGCGGGCAAGAGCCTGGCGCTTTATCTGCTGACCCTGGCCGTCTGTGCGGCGGCGGCGGTCGGCGCCCTGATGCCCATGGTCGAAGGCGATCCCGCAAGCGCGGTGCGCCTGGGCCTAAACTCTCTTGGAGTGCGGTGATGAACCGAACGCGACATGACGGGCCGCTGATCGTCGGCGCCGGTCTGGCGGGGCTGTCGGCCGCGCTGGAGGCGGCGCGGGCCGGGGCCAAGGTGCTGGTGGCGACGCCGGAGCCCTTGCTGAACGGGTGTTCGTCGGCCTGGGCCCAGGGCGGGATGGCGGCGGCCCTGACGGCTGTGGACTCGCCCGAACTGCACGCCAGGGACACCGAGGCGGCGGGGGCGGGTCTGGTCGAGCCGGGCGCGGCCCAGGCCCTGACCGGCGCGGGGCGCGAGACGGTGGAATGGCTGGCGGCCCAGGGCGCGCCGTTCGACCGGGATGCGGACGGCGGTTTCGTGGTCAGTCTGGAGGCGGCCCATTCCGTGGCGCGCGTGGCCCGGGTCGGCGGCGACGGGGCCGGGCGGGCCATCCTGTCGGCCGTGGTCGCGGCGGTGCGGGCCGAAAAGAGGATCGAGGTCTGGGACGAGGCGCGGCTGAAGGGGCTGGCGCAGGATGAGACGGGCCGGGTCGTCGGGGCGGTGGTCGAGCGCGGCGGTCGCCTGGTCGAGGTTACGGCGACGGCGGTGGTGCTGGCCACCGGCGGGGCGGGCGGGCTGTTTGCGGCGACCACCACGCCGGCGGCGCTGAAGGGCGAGGGCATGGCCCTGGCGGCGCGTGCGGGGGCGGAGATCCTGGATCCCGAGTTCGTGCAGTTTCACCCCACGGCCCTAGACGTGGGTCTGGACCCGGCGCCCCTGGCGACCGAGGCCCTGCGCGGCGAGGGGGCGCGGCTGATCGACGGGCAGGGGCGGTTCCTGCTGGGGCCTGAGGACGACGCCGACCTGAAGCCGCGCGACGTGGTGGCGCGGGCGGTGCATGCGGCGCGGATCGACGGGCGGGGCGCCTATCTGGATGCGCGTACGGCCATAGGCGAGGCGTTTCCGCACGAGTTTCCGGCCGTGTTCGCGGCCTGTATGCGCAGCGGCCTGGATCCGCGGATCAGCCCGATCCCGGTGATGGCGGCCTGCCACTATCATATGGGCGGGATCGCCGCCGACGCCGATGGACGGACGACGGTTGCGGGCCTGTATGCGGTCGGGGAATGCGCGGCGACGGGGGTGCATGGGGCGAACCGGCTGGCGTCCAACTCCTTGTTGGAGGCGGCGGCCTTCGGGCGACGCGCGGGACGGGCGGTCGCGGGCGAGACGGGGGGAGGGCGCGCCCTGCCGGTCGAGGTTGCGCCGGATCTGCCCGAGGCGGCCCTGGCCGAGCTGAGGGCGGGGATGACGGATTATGCGGGGGTGGTGCGCGACGCCGACGGTCTGACGGGGCTGATCGCCCTGATCGACCGGCTGGAGGCCCGGCACGGGGCGGCGGCGGCGCTGGGAGCGGCGCGGCTGATCGTCCAGGGCGCGCTGGACCGGCGGGAAAGCCGGGGCGGACATTACCGTTCGGACTATCCGCAGGCGGCGGCCGAGGCGCGCCACACGCGGGTGCGGACGGCGCGGGTCGTGGCCCTGGAGGCGGCGGAATGAGCCGGGTGCTGCCCGATGTGATGATCGAGCCGGTGGTGCGCATGGCCCTGGCGGAAGATCTGGGGCGGGCGGGCGACATGACCGCCATGGCCTGTATCCCCGAAGGAGCGCGGATGACGGCGGCCTTCGTCGCGCGCAAGCCGGGGGTGCTGGCGGGGATCGACTGCGTACGGCTGGCGGTGCTGGCCATGGATCCCAAGGCCGCGGTCGATGTGCGGCTCAAAGACGGGGCGGCGTTCGAGGCGGGGGCGGCGCTGGCGGTCGTGGAAGCCGATGCGCGGGCCTTTCTGTCGGCCGAGCGGACGGCGCTGAACCTGGTCGGTCGGATGAGCGGCGTGGCGACCCTGACGCGGGCCTATGTCGAGGCGGCGGCCGGGACGAAGGCGCGGATCGCGGATACGAGGAAGACTACGCCGGGTCTCCGGGCGCTGGAGAAACATGCGGTGGCGTGCGGCGGGGGGATCAACCATCGCTTCGGCCTGGATGACGCCATCCTGATCAAGGACAACCATGTGGCCGTGTGCGGCGGCGTCGCCGAGGCGGTGCGGCGGGCCCGGGCCTTTGCGCCCCACCTGATGAAGGTCGAGGTCGAGGTGGACGGGCTGGATCAGCTGGACGCCGTGCTGGAGCTGATCGCCGAGGGCGCGGCGCCGGACGTGGTCATGCTGGACAATTTCAGCCTGGCGGATCTGAGGACCGCCGTGGCGCGGGTGGCCGGCCGGCTGACGCTGGAGGCGTCGGGCGGGGTCGATCTGACCACGGTGCGCGCCATCGCCGAGACGGGCGTCGACGTGATCTCCGTCGGCGCCCTGACTCATTCGGCGCCGGTGCTGGACATCGGCCTGGACGCGCTCTGAGGCCTCAGGCCGGGTTGGAGGCGTCTGTGGCGGCGGCCTTGGCGGGCGCGGTCGTCGCACGGGCCGGGCGAGCTGCAGCCTGAGCGGCCGGCGGGGGCGTCGGCTGGGTCCGGGGCGCCGCTGCGGCTTCCGGCTGAGGCGCAGGTTGCGGGCGCGGCTGGGGCGCGACGGGTTCCGGAGCCGACAGGCCCTCCTGGGCCAGGACCAGGGAATAGGCCACGGCCTGGCCGGCCTGACGGGCGGCCTCGACCGGATCCAGTCCGGCCTGGATCAGACGGGGTTGATCGTCCGTCGTCGAGGGGCGGGCGGCGTAGGTGAAGGCCCCGCTTGCGCCCGAACGTCCGCCGAAGCGGTAGAAGAGGTGGCTGCCCACCTGGTTCACGCGGATCAGCGAGTTGCGCCAGACGGGCGAGACGCCGGTGGTGTGGAAATGGGTCGCGTTGCCCACGCCGGAATAGACGGCGCCCGACAGGGCGTTCGAGGCGATGGACTTGGCGCGGTTCCAGGCCGCGGTGTTCACCCGGCCGCGCATGGCGCCGTTGCAGGTGAAGGAGAACTGGCAGCCGGTGCGGCGCGCGGCGCCCTGGTAGACGACGCCGCAGATGGTCTTGGGGAAGGCCGGGTGGCGGACGCGGTTCAGGACCACCTGGGCCACAGCCTGCATGCCGTCGCGGCCTTCGCCGCGGGCTTCATAATAGACGACCTGGGTCAGGCAATCGAGATCGCGGCTGGCGTCGAGTGCATTGGCCAGACGGAAGGGTTTCGCGCCGGCGGGCGAGGTCAGGCTGACGCGCCGAAGGTTCGGGTCGCGATTGTCGTCCAACTGGTCGAGGCGCGCGGCCAGAAGCTCGGCCTGACGGTCGCGCTGGGCGGAGCCGGCGCTGGTATAGGGATCGTGGCGGCGGGCGATGGACAGGGCGCTGGCGTCCAGTCCGCCTGCGGCGGCCGACAGGGCTTCTTCGGTGAAGCCGGCGGCGGTGGCGCCCTGAATCCGTTCGGCCTGGGCGCGCAGGGTCGTCGTCCGCGCCATGGTCCCGCCCAGATAGGCGCCGCCGATCGCCAGTCCCACCAGACCGCCAAGGGCCACAGCTGCCGTCATGGGCTTGATCTTCGCCACACGATCGGCGCGCAACACCGCGCGTGTCTGAGAGGAATGCGACAACGGTTCGTCCTGGTCAGCAGGGCTGGAAACGCGGCCCCCGGGTAGTCTCGCCACCGGGCGACTGAAGGGTCGCAAACCGAGGGCGTTGTGACGCACGGCTCTGTGAAGCCCGACGTCGAGGACGGGCCTATATAGCGAAGTTTGTGACCTGAATGTGGCTGATTCGCAAGTGACGGGTTAAGGCGTCGAAAGGATTAGGTATTTTCACTGTAACGCAAGGCGTCCGGATTTCAGTGCGGCGAAATGTGACAGTCATAATCATGAATACTGTATTGTGTTCTGCGGCGTCTTCATTCCCGGCGGATGGAGTTGTCTTTCCTCGGTGAAATCGGGGCGACTCATGTTCAATTTTCGGCCGAGACGCGTATTCGCGACTTGGCCTGTGTTGCGGAACTTCGTCCGCACGGCTGCGTTTCCGCTCCATTCCCCGGAGAGAAGCCCATGACCAAGATCATCCTCGTCTCAGCCGCCGCCGTCGCAGCCTTGAGTCTGGCCGCATGCGGCACGACGACCGAACAGAAGGCGGCGAGCGGCGCGGTGGCCGGGGCTCTGGTCGGCGGGCCGGTCGGTGCGGCCGTCGGCGGCGCTGCGGGAACCGCCGTCGGCCAGGCCCAGAAGCCGCAGTAAGAAACGCGACCTATCTGCATCACTGAAGCGCGGACACGCTCCGACGCTGCCCGGGAGGCGGTGTCGGAGCGATTTCCCTGCGGTGAACCTTGCTTTTGCCGCCGGTATCGGGTTTGTGCGGCCCGCTTCAGGACGTGCGCCCCCGCTTCGTCGCCGCCTGACCCCCGATGGCCGCTCCTGGCCGATCACAAGGAACCCTGACGCTTTCGCATGAAAGATCTGAAGACCGGATTCACCGACCGCCTGACCGCCCAGCAAGAGGCCAAGAAGGCCCTGCTCGCCAAGTTCAAGCCGAAGGCCGCCGCCCCCGACCCCGAGTTCGACCGTCTGGCCGAAAAGCGCGCCGCCGAAAAAGAGGCCCTGCGCCAGCAGCACGAATTGGCCAAGGCCGAGCTGCGCCGCGAGAAGGCCGAGAAGGAGGCTGCCCGTCTGGCGGCGGAACTCGCGGCCCAGGAAGAGATCGAGGCAGAGAAGCGCGCCGACCGCAAGGCGCGCAAGCAACTGACCAAGGAAGAGCAGAAGGCCAAGCGGGACGCCCGCTACGCCGCGCGCAAAGCCCGTCGCTGACCCGGGGCTGATAGCGAAGACTGAGCGGCGCGCCGGAGGTCCCTCCGGCGCGCTTTTTCATGGGCCTGTCGGCGTGCAGGCCTATTCGGCGGGAAGGGCCGCGCCGCCATCGATAAGGCTGCGCAACTGGGCGGCGGAATAGGGTTTGCGCAGGAAGGGCCAGGGCGCGCCCGTCAGAACCTCGTCCACATCGTCGCCGACATAGCCGGAGGTCAGGGCGATCCGCATCTGGGGCCAGTCCTGCGCCGCCTGCCGCGCCAGGTCCACGCCGCTCATGCCGCCCGGCATGACGATGTCGGTCAGCATGATGTCGAACCGGGCGTTCTGCAGCGCCTCCAGGGCTGCAGGCCCATTCTCGGCCAACTGGACCTCAAGGCCCAGGCTTTCGAGAATGTCGAGCGCCACAGCCGCGACGCTGGGGTCGTCCTCGACCAGCAGCAGCCGACCGCCGCGCATTTCGACCGTCTCCTTTTCGACCGCCGCGACGGGAGACGCCGCCGTCTCGACCACCAGCTGCGGAAGATAAAGGCGGATCTCGGAGCCGCGTCCCACTGTGGACAGGATGTGGACGCCGCCGCCGGATTGGCGGGCGAAGCCGTACACCTGGCTCAGGCCCAGACCGGTGCCCTTGCCAACGGCCTTTGTGGTGAAGAAGGGCTCGAACACCCGGTCCATCACCTCCGCCGACATGCCGGACCCGTTGTCGGACACAGCCACGCAGACATAGTCGCCGGCCGGCAGTTCCGGGACCTGACCCGCTGCGACAGCGCTCACGCTGGTCTGGACCGTGATGCGGGCGCCCCTGGCGCCGGTCACGTCCCCAAGGGCGTCACGTGCATTGACGACCAGATTGAGCAGGGCGGCTTCGAACTGGGCGGGGTCGATCTTCACCCGGGTTCCGCCGCGCTTCAGCTTGACCTTGAAGTCCACCGCCTCGCCGACGGCGCGGCGCAGCAGGGGTTCGCCCTCGCGGATCAGTCCGTTCAGGTCCAGGACTTCCGGGCGCAGCGCCTGGCGGCGGGAAAAGGCCAGCAGTTGGTGAGTCAGGCTCTCGCCCCGTCTCGCGGCGGCCAAGGCGGCCTCGCCCAGTTTTTTGGTCTTGGCCGGGTCGTTCGAGCGCAGGATGATGTCCAGGGCCCCGATGACGACCGTCAGCAGGTTGTTGAAGTCGTGGGCGACGCCGCCGGTCAGACGGCCGACCGCCTCCATCCTCTGGGCGTGCATCAGGTGCGCCTCGGCCGCCGCCTTTTCCTCCAGGGCCTCGGTCACCCTTTCCTCGAGAAGTTCGTTGATGCGCTTCAGGTCGTCCTCGGCGCGTTTCGCCTCCGTGACGTCCAGGCTGGCGCCGACATAGCCTTGAAAGACGCCCGAGGCGTCGAAACGCGGGACGCCTTCGGTGCGGATCCAGCGCAGCCCCAGGGTCGGATGATTGACCCGGCTCTGCGCCTCGAAGCGATCACGCGCCTGGAAGGCGCGGTGGAAGGCGGCCTCGAACACCGCCTCGTCGTCCGGATGGATCAGGCGGCGCCAGGCGTCGGGCAGTTGCTTGTCCGAACGAATGCCGCAGAAGCGGCGGTAGCGCCGGTTGGCGAACACGATCCGGCTTGTGTCGTCGGTCATCCAGATCAGGGCGGGCGCGCTGTCGGCGACGGTGCGAAAACGAACCTCGGACTCCGTCAGTCTGGCCTGGGCGGCGCGCATGTCGGTGACGTCGAAGGCGACGCCGACGAAGCCGACAACCTCGTGGCCGCTCATGCGCGGACGGGAGAAGGGCTTGAGCCAGCGCCACTCGCCGTCGTGCCGGCGATAGCGCGCCTCCAGCGAGAAGGGCGCTCCGGTGGCCTCGCCGGCGAGGGATTCCTCGATGACGCGGTCGAGATCGTCGGGGTGCAGGGAGTCGCGCCAATCGGCCGCGCGGGCGGTTTCGTAATCCGCCCCGTAGAACTCGGCATAGGTCTGGTTGACGAAGGATCTCTGGCGGTTCTCGTCGGTGATCCAGATCAGGACGGGCGCGGTGTCGGCGAGCAGGCGGAACCGGCTTTCGCTGTCCCGAAGGGCGGCTTCGGCGGCCCGAGCCTCGGTGACGTCGATGTTGACGCCGATCATGCCCAGGAAGTCGCCGTCGGGGCCGAGGCGAGGCCGCGCCTCGGTGCGTAGCATGCGCCACGCGCCGTCGTGCCGACGCTGACGCCCCTCGACCACATAGCCGGCGCCGGCCGCGTTCGCCTGTTGCGAGACCGCCAGGACCCGCTCGCGGTCTTCCGGATGAAGAATGGCGTCTGGGTTGAACCTGTGAAGATCCCCGTATTCGCCCCAGAAGAGACGCTGATCGCTGTTCAGGTGGATCACGTCGCCCCGGGCGTCGGTCATCCAGAGCATGACCGGCGCCAGCTCGCTGATGATCTGCAGTCGACCCTCGGTTTCGTCCACGCGCGCATTGGACAGCGACAGGGCCGATACCGCCGCGTCCAGCCGGCCCAGGGTCCGGCGAAGGGAGGCGCCCAGCCAGGCGCAGAACAGACCCACGACGACGAAGTTGAAGGTGGAGATGAGGCTGAGCCCCGGCGGCATTTCCCAGCTCAACCCGGCGCTCAGCTTCACCACTCCCCAGCCGCCGATCAGGGCGACGATCACGGCGGTGGCGCCCGAGAGCCGGCCTCCGGCCAGGGCGGCCAGGATCACGCCGGGCAGCAGGATCATGAAGCCGGTAATTTCGCCGTAGAAGGCGGCGCCCGCCGCCCGCAGCAACAGGGCGGCCCCTGCGCCAATCACCCCGATCAGAATGCGCGCGCCGATCGATCCGCGCTTCAGACGCGCCAGCGCCAGAAGACTGTGATCAGCGTCCAGATATCGCGTGAAGAACGCTTTAGCGTTCATGCCTCCCCGCCTTGTCGCGCTGATTTGCTGCAGCACTTGTTGATGCAACGCTTGTCTATGATTCGCGTTCCTGTCGGCCATGCTCGGGCAAGCCCTGTCCGACGTAAAGCCTATTCACGGGATGGAGCGACCATGACCGCAACAATCGACACCGGCCTGTCCAAGGAAGAGCGCGGCGATGTCGCCGAACAGCTGACGCGCGTGCTGGCGGACGCCTATGCGGTCTATCTGAAGACCCACGGCTATCACTGGAACGTACGCGGCCCGGAATTCTTCGCCCTGCACAATCTGCTGGAGCAGCAGTACCGCGATCAGTGGGAGGCGCTGGACGACATCGCCGAACGCATCCGGGCCCTGGGCGAGTTCGCGCCCCAAGGCTACGGCACCTTCGCCAATCTGACCGGCATCCGCGACGGGGATCCGGAGAAAGAGGCGCCGGAGATGCTGCGTGAACTGATGCGCGACCATGAGACCCTGATCGCCACCATGCGCAGCGCCCTGGAGGTCGCGGACGACGACGGCGACGACGTGACCGTCGACCTGCTGACCCAAAGGCTGGGCGCCCACGAGAAGTTCGCCTGGATGCTGCGCTCGACCCTGGGCGGGCGATAACCCCGGTCCTTCGGCGCCTGAAAAGGGCCGTGAAGTCGGATCATGTCTCTCGCGCATGAAGTTTGAGCCCTGGAGCAGAGTGTGGGCGGCGCTGAAGCGCTCGGCGGCGGCCTTGCCCGCCGCCGGCGCGGTGCTGGGCGTCGCCATGGCGGCGGGCTCGACCGTGCGGCCCGACGCCGACCGCACGGCCGAGGCGGTGGCGCGCGTGACCGGCGGCGACCTGAGCGTCGCGGGGCTGGATGCCGTTAAGGGGCGGCTGACCCCCTCCCAGCTGGCCCTGGCGCAGCGCCACGATCCCGGTCTGCAGAAGGCGGTCTATACGGCCGACGCCCCCTTTTCGATGAACGGCGCCCTGCGACCCGCCCGGCCCTTCGTGTTCAAGGGCGGGGCCGAGGATCGGCGCCGCGCGCTGCGCTGCCTGACCCAAGCCGTCTATTTCGAGGCGGCCCTGGAGCCGGACGCCGGACAGGCCGCCGTCGCCCAGGTGGTGCTGAACCGGGTGCGGGACCCCAACTACGCCAAGACCGTGTGCGGCGTGGTGTTCGAAGGCGCCGAGCGGAGCACAGGCTGTCAGTTCAGCTTCACCTGCGACGGCTCGCTGTCTCAGGCGCCGGTCGCCTGGGCCTGGGAGCGGGCGCGCAAGGCGGCCGAGCGGGCGCTGAACGGCGCGGTGGCCCAGGAGGTCGGCACGGCGACCCATTATCACGCCGACTATGTCGATCCCTGGTGGGCGCCCTCGGTCGCCCGGGTCAATAAGATCGGGACCCATGTCTTCTACCGGTGGAAGGGCGTGTTCGGCGAAACCGCCGCCTTCCGCACCGAATACAAGGGCGGAGAGCCCCGGATCGACGAAGCCCGCTTCTCGCGGCCTCGCCCCGGCATCCAGCCAGGTCAAGGGACCGGCGGCGCAGACCCGGACGCCCCGCTGTCGACGGAGGCCGTGCCGATGAAGACCGTCGAGGTGAACGGCCAAACCCGCGTGGTCGGTGTGGCCAGCCTGGGCGGCCGCCGCCTGCCGACGCAGGAGGAGGTGGCCGCCATCAACAGCCGGCTGCAAGCGCTCGAGGCGGGGCAAGCCTCGCCGGAGATCGCGATCGCGCCGGCCGGGGTCACGACCATGGCGGTCGAGGAAGTGGGGCGACCGGCGAATTGATCGGAACCGCCGGTCATTGCAACGCTTCGGAGGCTCGAGCATTGAGCATCCACCCGACCGCAGGTCTAACGAGGACGCCTGATTGACCCGGCCCGATAACGACAGCCCGCGCTGGGAAGAATCTGAACGTCTGGCGGTCCTCCGCGACTACGGAGTTCTGGATACCGAGAGGGAGGCGGCCTTCGACGATCTGGTCGCCTTGGCGGCGCGGATCTGCGAGGCTCCCATCGCGGTCGTGAACCTGATCGACGCCGACCGGCAGTGGTTCAAGGCCGAGACCGGCCTGGGCGTGCGCGAGACGCCCCTGGCGACCTCCTTCTGCGCCCACGCCCTGCTGCTGGAAGAAGGGATGGTGGTGGCCGATGCGGCGCTGGACCCGCGCTTCGCCGACAATCCGCTGGTGACGGGCGAGCCCCGTCTTCGCTTCTATGCCGGGCGGTTGCTGAAGACGACCGAAGGCCTGCCGCTCGGCACCCTGTGCGTGCTGGACGTCCGGCCCCGCCCCGAGGGGCTGACTGAGCTGCAGGCTATGGCCCTACGCACCCTGGGGGACCAGGTCATGTCGCAGATGGAGCTGCGGCGCGCCCTGCGCCTGCGCGAGCAGAGCGAGGACACGGCGCGGCGCGCCCTTGAGGCCTCGAACTATGTCGGCGCCTGGGACTGGGACGTGGCCGCGGATCGGGTGGTGGCCGACGAGCGGTTCGCCGACCTGTTCGGCGTCAATCCGGTGGTCGCCCGCAACGGGGCGCCCATTGCGGCTTTCCTGCCCTCGATCCTCGAGGACGATCTGGCCCGCGTCCAGGCCGACATCGAGACGGCCCTGGGGGGCGAGGGCGAGTTCAAGAGCGAATACCGGGTGCGCAACAGCCGCGGCGAGGAACGCTGGATCGTGGCGCGCGGACAGGTTTATTTCGACGCGGCGGGCGCTCCGACCCGCTTCCCCGGCGTCGTGGTGGATCTGACGGATCGCAAGAAGACGGATGCGGCCCTGGCCTCCGTGGCCACGCGGCTGAGCGAAAGCGAGGCCCAGTTCCGCGTCCTGGCCGACGCCATGCCCCAGATGGTCTGGTCCACCCGACCAGACGGCTTTCACGACTATTACAACGCCCGCTGGTACGAGTTCACCGGGGTGCCGGCCGGATCGACCGACGGCGAGGGCTGGAACGACATGTTCCACCCGGAAGACCAGCCGAGGGCCTGGGCGCGCTGGAAACGGTCGCTGGAGACGGGCGAACCCTATGAGATCGAATACAGGCTGAAACACCATTCCGGCGTCTATCGCTGGACCCTGGGGCGGGCCGTGGCCGTACTGAACGACGAGGGCGAGATCACCCGCTGGTTCGGCACCTGTACCGACATCGACGAGCTGAAGCGGCTGGAGCAGGGCCGGGAGCTGATCAGCCAGGAGCTGAGCCACAGGATCAAGAACATCTTTGCGGTGATCACCGCCCTGATCGCACTGTCGGCGCGTCAGCACCCGGAGGCCAAGGGCTTTTCGACCGCCCTGCGGACGCGGATCGCCGCCCTGGCGAGGGCGCACGAGTTCGTGCGGCCACATACGGAGACGTCGAAGCCTACGGTCGGGCCGACCACGCTGCACGCCTTCCTGGCCGATCTGTTCGGGGCCTATGTGGACGGGGTCGGCGCCTCACGGGTCGAGATCGACGGCGAGGACGCCGTGTTCGACGACCAGGCCGCCACCTCCGTCGCCCTGCTTTTCCACGAACTGGCGACCAACGCCGCCAAATACGGCGCGCTGTCGAACGCCACGGGACGGGTGAGACTGACGACGCGGCGAGAGGAGGACCGGTTCATCCTGATCTGGACCGAGGTCGATGGGCCGCCGCTTGCGGGGCCGCCGGAGAAGACAGGTTTCGGTTCGTCCCTGGCCTTGCTCTCGGTGGAGGGCCAGTTGGCGGGGCGTCTGACCCGCGAGTGGCGATCCGAGGGTCTGAGGGTTGTGGCGGATTTGCCAGCCACGGCCCTGTCCCGTCGTCGGGCAGCCGAAAAAGCCGTCGATGGCCGGTCGAGCTGAAACCCTTAGCCCTTTTCCGCGTTCAGTCCGGTCCCGAACACAAGCCGAACCCCATGTCCGCCCGCATCCTCATCATCGAAGACGAAGCCCTGGTCGCAATGGAATTGCGCTTCGTCCTGGAAGATCTCGGTCACGAGGTCATGGGCGTGGCCGCGACGGCGAAGGCTGCACGGGACATGGCGCGCGAGATCGACGTGGACCTTGCCCTGGTGGACATTCACCTGTCCGACGGACCGACCGGCATCGCCCTGGGGCGAGAGCTGGGCCAGGACATGGGCGTGACGGTGCTGTTCATGACGGCCAACCCCGGAATGGTGCGCGAGGGGGTGGCCGGCACGGTCGGGGTCCTGTCCAAGCCCACCGACGAAAGGGCCGTTCAAAGCGCGGTCGATTACGCCTTGAAGCGGCGCCAGGGCGAGGCGGTGCAGTACGCCCCGCCCGGACTTCAGCTGTTCGGCTGACGCGGCCCGACCGAACCCATTACCAGACGCCGATCTTCTCGGCTTCCTTGTGGCTGATCGGGTGGTTGGCCTTGGCGTGGTCTTCCTCGGCCAGGAAGCGGCTGGCTTCCAGCGCAGCCATACAGCCCATGCCCGCCGCCGTGACGGCCTGGCGATAGACGTCGTCGGTCACGTCGCCGGCGGCCCAGACCCCTTCGATGGCCGTGGCCGCCGTGCCCGGCCTGACCTTGATATAGCCGCCCGAGTTGGTTTCCAGCTGGCCCTTGAACAGTTCGGACGACGGGGCGTGGCCGATGGCGATGAAGACGCCGTCCGCCGGAACTTCCTGGGTCGAGCCGTTCTCCAGGTTTTTCAGCCGGACGCCGGTGACGTTTCGGGCGACGCCGTCCACGACCCCGACGATTTCCTCGATGGCCGAGTTCCAGATCACCTCGATCTTGGGATGGGCGAACAGGCGATCCTGCAGGATCTTCTCGGCCCGGAATTCGTCGCGGCGGTGGACGACCGTGACCTTGGCGGCGAAATTGGTGAGGAACAGCGCTTCCTCTACGGCCGTATTGCCACCGCCCACGACCACGACATTCTTGCCGCGATAGAAGAAGCCGTCGCAGGTGGCGCAGGCCGAGACGCCGAAGCCCTGGTAGGCGGCCTCTGACTCCAGACCCAGCCATTTGGCCTGGGCGCCGGTGGAGATGATGACCGTCTCGGCCAGGATCTCCTCGCCGCCGTCCAGCTTGAGCCGGAAGGGACGTTGCGACAGGTCGGCGGAGACGACGATGTCGTGAATGACTTCCGTGCCGACGTGCAGGGCCTGGGCCTGCATCTGCTCCATCAGCCAGGGGCCCTGGATGGTCTCGGCGAAGCCGGGATAGTTCTCGACGTCGGTGGTGATGGTCAGCTGGCCGCCGGGCTGAAGGCCGGCGATTACGACGGGATTCAGCGAGGCGCGGGCGGCGTAGATGGCGGCGGTCCAGCCGGCGGGGCCGGAACCGATGATGGCGACGCGTACGGTACGAGCTTGGGTCATGGCGCCTATTTAGGGGCTGATTCCCGTTTGCGCGATGTTAGTCTCGCCGCGGAAGAAGGGAGACGGGGTATGAGCGACAAGAAGGCGGCCTTTTTGCCGATCGGCATCGGGCTTGGGATTTCGATCGGTGTGGCGTTGGGCCTGGCCCTGGACAACCTGGCCCTGGGAATCGGCCTGGGCGTCGCGATCGGGGCGGGGCTTGGAACCGCCGGTCTGGCTGCGGGCCAGGCGAAGGCCAAGCCCAAAAAGGGCGACGGGTCGGACGGCGGGACGATGGTGATCGCGGACGGCGGCGACAAGCCGCATCACAGCCATGACAGCGGGTCCGACGGCGGAGACGGCGGCGGGGGAGATTGACGCGCCTCCACCCGCTCATCCGGCTTTCATCGGGATGAGCGGAACATGATTGGGCTATCGCGTCCCCATCGCCTCGAGCACGGCGCGCGCCGCGCGCTCGGTTTCGGCCAAGGGGCTGTAGGTCCATCCGTCCAGCGTTCCGTCGAACGGGCGGGTGGCGCCGCGCTCGCCCAGGTCGTCGTGGAGCCGGGCGAACTTGTCGCCGGACTTGAGCGGAACCATGGGCAGGATGTGGACCGGTTTTCCCGTCGAGGCCGCCTCCGCAGCCATGTTGGCGCTGTCCTCGGTGACCAGGATGTGGTCGGCGAAGTGCAGAAAGCCGAACATCGGGTTTTCGCCAGCGCCCTCCCAGATCCAGCCGGGCAGGTCGGACAGGCGTTCGGTCATCACGGCCTTGGCCGCCTGTGGCGTTCGGCGCGAGAAGGTCAGCATCAGCGAACCGCCGACGGCGCGGACGGCCTCGGCGATCCGGTCGGCCAGATCGGCCGCATGGGCTTCGGTCAGGTCGAAGGCCTTGGACTTGCCGCCGATCAGCACGGCGACGCGGGGATGGGCCAGGGGGGCGATCTGTTTGGCAAAGGCTGGGGCGGCCTTTGCGATCCTGTCCGGCGTGATGCGGTGGGGCGAGCCGGTGATCTCGAAGACATTGTCCCCCGACAGGCCGTCATGCGCCGGCGCGACGATCATGTCGTAGCGGGCGTTGGCCCAGCGCGGGTCCTGGGTCTGGACCACGAAAGTCTTGCCGCCGCTCCAGGCCCTCACGCGGATCGAAAGCGGCAGGGTGGCGCGGCCGGTGGCGATCCAGAGATCGGGCCATGGACCCTTGAGCGGCTCGGACGCCAGCATGGCTGGAGTCTTCAGCGCGGATGGCAGGCGGTCGAACAGCGGCCGCCATCGGATGTGCTTGACCGTGATCTCGGCCGGGGTCAGCCGCTGGACGGCCTCGGCCAGACCCAGAGCCTGGTTTTCGATGCCGGCGCGGCCGTCGGAGACGACCCAGATGGAGAGGGGGTCAGACATCTTGTCTCCCTCCCCGTCCCGGGGAGGGTGGGCGAGCGGAGCGAGGCCGGGTGGGGGCGGCAGGCGATGTTCCGAAGACCTGTGTCCTGTCGAACAAGAACGGCCCGCCGGCCCGCCCCCGCCCCGTCGCTGCGCGACGACCCTCCCCCGCAGGGGGAGGGAGAAGGCTGATCGCTCTTTGGCCTATTTCCACTCGACCTTGAGTATCTCGTAGGCCTTCACGCCGCCGGGCGTGTTGACCTCGACCACGTCGCCGACCTCCTTGGAGATCATGGCGCGGGCGATCGGCGAGGCGATGGAGATTTTGCCCTTCTTCACGTCGGCTTCGTGTTCGCCGACGATCTGGTAGCTGGCCTCTTCCTCGGTGTCTTCGTCGACCACGGTGACGGTGGCGCCGAACTTGACCTGGTTGCCCGACAGTTTCGACACGTCGATGACCTGAGCGCGGCTGATCTTGTCTTCGATCTCGGCGATCTGGCCCTCGATCCAGCCCTGGCGCTCCTTGGCGGCGTGATACTCGGCGTTTTCGGACAGGTCGCCGTGCTCGCGGGCCTCGGATATGGCCGCGATGACGGCCGGACGCTCGACCGACTTCAATTGCTTCAGTTGATCGTCGAGGACGCGATAGCCCTCGCCCGTCATCGGCACTTTTTCCATTGGTGTCGTGATTTTTCTGGTTCGCCCGGAGACTGGAAAGACGCGAGTAGGCACACAAAAGGCCGCGGGGCGGGCGCGGCCGGGCAATGATGTTAGGGCGTCAGCTTGAGGAATTCAAGCCCGGAGCCCGGACGCGGTCCGGACCTCAGGCGCGGGCGGGCGGCTTGGCGCGGCGGTCGCGACCCAGGACGCCCTTGATCAGGCTGTAGGCCAGCCAGCCGACGGCGGCGAGGCCAATCAGCATGAAGAGGCCGGAAAGGAGGGCTGCGCCTGCGGCCATGAAAGCCAAGACAAAGGCCACGGCCGCACCCAGGGCGGCGACGATCTGGAGGGTTCGAAACTTCATGGGGATTAAACGCTTTGCGCCCCCAGGGGTTGCGTCGGGTTTCGAACCCTCGCCGCTTCAGGCGTAACTGTAGGCCCCGCCCCGTTCCAGGGCGCGGCGGTAGGCGGGACGCGCGTGGATCCGCTCCAAGAAGGCCTTCAGGCGCGGCTGGGTGTCGACGTCGAAGGCCCGGTCGGCGCCCGCCTCCACGGGGAAGCTCATCATGATGTCCGCCGCCGTGAACTGGTCCCCGGCGAACCATTCCGAACGGCCGAGCTCGGCCTCCCAGAAGCCGACATGGGCGCGAATCTGGGGATCGACGAAACTGGTCAGGGTCTTTTTCGAGATTCCTTTGACCACCGGCTTGACCAGGCCCGGCGCCCGCTCCGGCAGCATGGAGAAGACCAGTTTCAGCAGCAGGGGCGGCATGGCCGATCCCTCGGCGTAGTGGAGCCAATAGGTGAAGCGGCGGGCGTCCTCCGTTCCGGCCGGCGGGCGAAGCCGGCCCTGGCCGTAGGTCTCCAGCAGATATTCGACCACGGCGCCGGTTTCAGCCACCTTGATCCCGCCGTCCTCGATCACCGGCGACTTGCCCAGGGGATGGATGGCCAGGAGGGCGGGGGGCGCCAGCCGGGTGGCCGGGTCGCGCTCGTACCGGACGACCTCATAGTCCAGGCCCAGCTCCTCGAGCAGCCAGAGGACGCGCTGGGAGCGGCTGTCGTTCAGGTGATGGACCTTGATCATGGGGCGACTCCGTTCGAGGGAGGGCGACTATTCCGCCCGGCCCCTGCGGAAGTCCACCCCCGTTGGGCCTCGGTCGAGGGAGGGTGAAGACCGGCAAGAGAAGGTTTCGCGCGCACGCTGACAAAAGCGATGCTAGCGATGCCTTATGAAAAGATCTCGCGTCGCCGCCTTCTTCACCTCCCTGAGCTTTTTCGTCATCGTCGCCCTGGTCGCCGGCGTCGTGGCGGGCGCCCTGGCCCAGGAGGCCGACACGCCCTGGCTGACCGGAGGGCTGAGCCTGGTGGAAAGCCTGGGCCAGGTCTGGCTGAACGCCCTCAGGATGACCGTCATTCCCCTGGTCTTCAGCCTGCTGGTGACGGGCATCGTCTCCATCGCCGATGCGGCGGCGACGGGGCGGATCGCGGTGCGGTCGTTGACGGTGTTCGGCGTGTTGCTGGTCGGGGCGACCGTCTATGCGATCCTGGCGGGCCTGGGGCTGCTGGCGCTTTGGCCCATCGATCCTGAAGCTGGGCGGGCCCTGCTGGCCGGGGTTCCGGCGGATTCGCTGGCGACCGTGGGCGAGGCGGCGCGGACCGACGGGTTCAGGGCCTTTCTGGCCAGTCTGGCGCCGTCCAATCTGATCAAGGCGGCGGCGGACGACGGCGTGCTGGCGGTCGTGGTCTTCGCCCTGGCCTTCGGTTTCGCCGCGACCCGGATCAAGGCCGAGCTGCGCCGGCCCCTGGCGGGCTTCTTCGAGGCGGTGGCCGAGACCCTGGTGGTGATCGTCCACTGGGTGCTGCTGGCCGCGCCCTTCGGGGTGTTCGCCCTGGCGCTGGGCGTGGGCTTGCGCGCCGGGCTCGGGGTGGCGGGCACCCTGGCCCATTATGTCGCCATCGTCTGCCTGAGCCAGATCGGCCTGATCCTGATCATCTATGTCGTGGCCGTGGTCTGGGGGCGGATCTCGCTTGGCCGGTTCGCGCGCGCGGTGGCGCCGGCCCAGGTGGTGGCGGTCTCGACCCAGTCGTCCCTGGCCAGCCTGCCGGTGATGATTGAGCGGGCGCGCGACTGGCTGGGCGTGCCCCAGACCTCGGCGGGCCTGGTCCTGCCGCTGGCGGTGGCGGTGTTCCGCATCACCAGCCCGGTCGCCAATCTGGCGGTCTGTCTGTACGTCGCCCAGCTGAACGGGGTGGAGCTGAGCCTGACCGCCCTGATCGCAGGCGGGTTGACGGCGATCGCCGTGTCCATCGCCTCGGTCGGTCTGCCGGGCCAGGTCAGCTTCTTCGCCAGCGTCGGCCCCATCTGCCTGGCTATGGGTCTGCCGCTGGGAGTTCTGCCCCTGTTGCTGGCGGTCGAGGTCATCCCCGACATCTTCCGCACCGTCGGCAATGTCACCGGCGACCTGGCGGCGACGCGGATCGTTCAGGGGCGGGACGGCGACGAAGAGGCCGAGGCCGCAGCCTAGCGGGTCCTGGGCGTCACAACCGGGGAATAAGGAACTGGTCCGCGGCCACGACGGCGGTGAGGGCGAGGGTGCAGACCAGATAGGCCGCCAGATGGGTCTTCCAGCCGAGACGCAGGCGACGGGCGGCGATGACCGTCAAGACCATAAGCACGCCGACCATGGCCACAGGCAGGGTGTAGAGCCCCAGACCCAGATCCAGGCTTATCCGCGCCTCGTCGTTCGGACGCATCAGCCTGATCAAGCCGGCGGAGAACCGCATGAACAGGGCGAAGAACAGCACGCCATAGGCGGCCAGGCTGTCGCGGGCCAGGACCAGGGCGAAGGCGATCAGACCGCCGGCCAGGGTGACCAGAGGTCCGGCCGCGGAGATCAGCAGCGCGTGCTCGCGCGAAACGGCGCCGACCGGGGCGCTGCTGTTCAGACTGACGGTCATCTCGTGCCCCAGGACCACACCGGTCAGCCAGTGCGCCCCTTCGTGCAGGACGAAGGTCGCCAGCGCGATCAGCGGTAAAATCAGATAGAAGCCGGGTCCCACTTTCCGCGGCTGAGCCATGGCGACGCCCCTCCCAGATATCGACAGGAGAGGGGATCATGGAGGCGGGAGACCGGTCCAGTTAAGCTTTGCTCATGATGGGGCGAGCAACCGGCTGATACTGTCCGCCGCCGCGACGGCGCCGTCCTGGATCTCCATTTTCGAGGCGACGGTCTCGGCGCAGATCGAGAAGCGAGGGTCTTTCAGGAGCGCGGCAAGGGCGACCGCCACCATATCCGACCTGTACCGCCGTCTCGCCAGCGACCGACCGCAGCCCAGCCGAACCACGCGGGCGGCGTTGTCGTACTGGTCGCCGAGATGCGGCACGACCAGTTGCGGACGGCCGCTGCGCAAGGCTTGGTGGACAGTCCCGATCCCGCCCTGGTGCACGACGGCCGCCGCGCGGGGAAACAGCAGGGAGAAGGGGGCGTAGTCGGCGACGAGAATGTTCGGATCGCCGGCGGCCAGGTCGCGGTCGCCGCCGGAGCCGACCAGCAACACGGCGCGGCGACCCAGCCGCCGGGCGGCCTTGAGGCTCTCGACATAGAAGTCGCCGGGGATGTTCACCGCCGCGCTGCCGAGGGTGAAGACCAAAGGCGCAGGCCCAGCCTGGAGGAAGGCCTCGAGTTCGGGAGCAAGAGCGGAAGGGCCGCCGGTCTCGCTGTCATAGGCGGCGTAGCCGATGACGTCAAAGTTGGGCGCGGCGTCGCCTTGGCGAGGGCTCAGCAGCGGCGAGTAGAGGCCCAGATACAGGTCCGCCGAACGGCCGGCGTCGAAGATGATGTTGTCCCTCGTCGGCGGGAGATCCAGCGCCGCACGGACGGCGTTCATCGGTCGGGTCCAGCGGGCCGTGCTCATTCGTCCCAGCGCACGGGTCAGGTCGTTGAGCCAGAGTTGCGGCCCCCCGGTCGCCGGCTTCAGCCAGGGCGCGGCGGGGAGAAAAGGCGGGTCGTAACGCGAGAAGACCATGGTCGGTTGGAGCGACACCGCCACGTAGGGAATACGCCAGTGCTCGGCCGCAAACTGCGCCCCGATGGCTAGGGTGGAGCCGACGACGGCGGCGGCGCCTTCCGTGACAGCGATCAGCTGTCGGGCGGCCTCTTCTGCCCGGGGGAGCAGGATGTCGCCGAACAGGAAGCGATCAGACCTTGCGATGGCGGCCGTGAGCGCCGCCAGGTCCATGCCGGTTTCACGCGTCAGGTCGGCGACGCTGGGGCCGACCTGATGAAAGGTCAGCCCCGCCGTCTCGATCTTGTCGCTATAGTCAACCGCCGTCGCGATCCCGACCTCATGACCTCGCGACTTGAGGGCGCGGCCCAGGGCGATGAAGGGGTGCAGGTCCCCCAGCGAACCGCCAGTCGCGAGAACGATGCGACCGGCGGCTTTCATCACGCGTATTCCTGGATCGCCTTTACATCCAGGTCGCCGGCCTTGATCGCGCCGATGGCCTGGGCCGCCGCCAGGGCGCCGGCGGTGGTGGTGTAGTAGGGGATCTTCATCATCAGGGCGGTGCGGCGCAGACTGAAGCTGTCCTGCAGCGACTGCTTGCCCGAGGTGGTGTTGAAGACCAGCTGGACCTCGCCGTTCTTCATGGCGTCGACGATGTGGGGACGGCCTTCCAGCACCTTCCTGACCAGGCCGACCTCAAGCCCCTGGGCGGCCAGATAGTCGCGGGTGCCGCTGGTGGCGATGATGGAGAAGCCCTGGGCCAGCAGGGTCTTTACCGCCTCGACGATGAAGGGCTTGTCGTCCTCCTTGACCGAGACGAAGGCGCAGCCGGAGGTCGGCAGATGGGTGCCGCCGCCGATCTGGGACTTGGCGAAGGCGCGGGCGAAGGCGGGGGCCATGTCGGCCTCGCCCTCGCGCTTCCAGTCCAGGCCCATGACCTCGCCGGTCGAGCGCATTTCCGGGCCCAGGATGGTGTCCACCCCGGCGAAGCGGGCGAAGGGGAAGACGGCTTCCTTGACCGCGATATGGTCATAGGGGGCGTCGGTCAGGCCGAAGGAGGCCAGGGGCACGCCCGCCATGACCTTGGCGGCGATCGAGGCGATGGGCCGGCCGATGGTCTTGGCCACGAAGGGGGCCGTGCGGCTGGCGCGCGGATTGACCTCCAGCACGAAGATGCGCGGGTTATCGCCGTGCGGCTCCTCGATGGCGAACTGGACGTTCATCAGGCCGCGCACCTTCAGGGCCTTGGCCATTTCGGTGGTCTGGCGCTTCAGCTCTGCCACCGTCTCGGGACGCAGCGACCAGGGCGGCATGGAGCAGGCGCTGTCGCCCGAGTGGACGCCGGCTTCCTCGATATGCTCCAGCACCCCGGCGACGAAGACGGTCTCGTCGTCGCACAGGGCGTCCACGTCCACCTCGGTGGCGCGGTTCAGATAGTGGTCGATCAGGACGGGATCGTCGCCCGAGACCCGCATGGCCTCGTGAACGTAGCGGTCCAGCTGCTCGCGGTCGTGGACGATCATCATGCCCCGGCCGCCCAGGACGTAGGAGGGGCGCAGGACGACCGGATAGCCGACTTCCTCGGCCTTCTGCGCGGCCTCTTCGGCGCTGCGGGCCAGGGCGTTGGGGGGCTGACGCAGGCCGATGGCCTCCAGCATCTGCTGGAAGCGCTCACGGTCCTCGGCCAGGTCGATCGAGTCGACGCTGGTGCCCAGGACGGGGATATTGTCCTCCTGAAGCGCATGGGCCAGCTTCAGCGGGGTCTGGCCGCCGAACTGGACGACGACGCCGATCAGATCGCCCTTGGACCGTTCGACCTCGATCAGCTCCAGCACGTCCTCGGCCGTCAAGGGCTCGAAGTACAGGCGGTCGGAGGTGTCGTAGTCGGTCGAGACGGTCTCGGGGTTGCAGTTGACCATGATCGACTCGACGCCGATGTCGTCGAAGGCGAAGGCCGCGTGGCAGCAGCAGTAGTCGAACTCGATACCCTGGCCGATCCGGTTCGGGCCGCCGCCCAGGATGACGGCCTTCTTCTTGTCCGACGGTTCGGATTCGCACTCGGGAACCTGGCCCAGGGCGCCGGTCTCATAGGTCGAGTACATATAGGCAGTGGCGCTGGCGAACTCGGCCGCGCAGGTGTCGATCCGCTTGAAGACGGGGCGGACGTTCAGGCCGCGACGGGCGACGCGGACCGATTTCTCGGTCTGGCCGGTCAGCTGGGCCAGACGGGCGTCGGAGAAGCCCTTGGCCTTCACGCGGCGGAACTCGGTCGGGTCGGTCGGCAGGCCCTTGATGCGGAGGTGGCCTTCCTCGCGCACGATGTCGGCGATCTGGCGCAGGAACCAGGGCTCGTAGGCGCAGGCGGCGTGGACCTCTTCCACCGTCAGGCCGTGGCGGAAGGCCTGGGCGATGACGCGGATCCGGTCGGGGGTGGGGACGCCCAGGGCGCGGACCACGGCGGCGCGGGCGGCGCCGGCGTCCTCGACATCGGCGACGCCTTCGATCTCGATCTCGTCGAAGCCGGACAGGCCGGTCTCAAGCCCGCGAAGGGCCTTCTGCATCGATTCCTGGAAGGTGCGGCCGATGGCCATGACCTCGCCGACCGACTTCATCGAGGTGCCCAGCAGCGGCTCCGAGCCGGGGTATTTTTCGAAGGCGAAGCGGGGGATCTTGGTGACCACATAGTCGATCGACGGCTCGAAGCTGGCCGGGGTGACCTGGGTGATGTCGTTCTGCAGTTCGTCCAGGGTGTAGCCGACCGCCAGACGCGCGGCGACCTTGGCGATGGGGAAGCCGGTCGCCTTGGACGCCAGGGCGGACGAGCGCGACACGCGCGGGTTCATTTCGATCACGACCATGCGGCCGTCCTTGGGGTTGATCGCCCATTGGACGTTCGAACCGCCGGTCTCGACCCCGATCTCGCGCAGGACGTTGATCGAGCCGGTCCGCATCCGCTGATATTCCTTGTCGGTCAGCGTCAGGGCGGGGGCGACGGTGATGGAGTCGCCGGTGTGGACCCCCATAGGATCGACGTTCTCGATGGAGCAGACGATGATGCAGTTGTCCGCCGTGTCGCGGACGACCTCCATCTCGTATTCCTTCCAGCCCAGCACCGATTCCTCGATCAGCACCTCGGTGGTCGGCGACAGGTCGAGGCCGCGCAGGACGATCTCCTCGAACTCCTCGCGGTTATAGGCGATGCCGCCGCCGGTGCCGGCCAGGGTGAAGGACGGGCGGATGACGGCGGGCAGGCCGACGAACTCCAGGCCCTCCAGCGCTTCTTCCATCGAATGGGCGGCCTTGGAGCGGGGGCTCTCGAGGCCCAGCTTGTCCATGGCGTCGCGGAATTTCTGACGATCCTCGGCCTTGTCGATGACGTCGGCTTTCGCGCCGATCATCTCGACCCCGTACTTCTTCAGCGCGCCCGAGGCGTCCAGGGCCAGGGCGGTGTTCAGCGCGGTCTGGCCGCCCATGGTGGGCAGAAGGGCGTCGGGGCGTTCCTTGGCGATGATCTTCTCGACCATCTCGGGCGTGATGGGCTCGATATAGGTGGCGTCCGCCACCTCCGGGTCCGTCATGATGGTGGCTGGGTTGGAGTTGACCAGGATGACCCGGTAGCCCTCGGCCTTCAGCGCCTTGCACGCCTGGACGCCCGAATAGTCGAACTCGCACGCCTGGCCGATGACGATGGGGCCGGCGCCGATGATCAGGATCGACTGGATGTCTGTGCGTTTGGGCATGGGGGGCCTCTTCTTTTTGTTCTAGTGGGTCACGACCGCGCATTCCCAGCCGTCGTAATCGAGCTGGAAGGCCGCGGCCCAGGTTTGCATCATGGCGGAGACGGGCGCGAAACTGGCCGCGTCGACCGCCATGGTGGTCTCGAGAATCGTCATGTCGCCCTCGCCGCGCGCGATGAAGCCGGCGCGCCGCGCCACCTCGCACAGATCGCCATGGGCGTCCTCGTCGCCGAGGAAGAAGAACAGCGTATGGCGCGGGGTCACGCCGCTGTCGCCCTGCTCGGCCAGAGCCGCGCGCACCATGGCGTCGCGCTCGTCATGACTGATGTCCGGGTCTTGCACGGGGCGAAGGGGGCCTTTGGTTTTTGCGCGCGCATAGCCGCCGCAGGGCGTCGCCATGCGGAGCTTGCGTCGGGTTGTCGGTTAAGCGGCCCGTTTAGAGAGGGAGGGGCGGGGGAGCAAGAGCTTATGCGTCGGCCACCGCCGCGATCCAGTCGGGCAGTTCGCTGATGCGGGACAGGGAGACGTAGCGCGGCTCGTTCACCGGGGCGTCGGCTAGCTCATGGGCCCAGGTGACATGGTAGGGGATGTGGACGCCGAAGGCGCCGGCGGCGATGGCGGGCAGGACGTCGGATTTCATCGAATTGCCGGCCATGACGGCTTCGGTCGGGCCCGTGCCGTGCCGGGTGAAGACGCGGTCGTAGGTGGCTCGGTCCTTTTCCGAGACGATCTCGACTGCGGCGAAGCGGTCGCCCAGGCCGGAGGCGGCCAGCTTGCGTTCCTGGTCCAGAAGGTCGCCCTTGGTGATCAGGACCAGGCGGTACTTGTCGGACAGTTCGGCGACCACCTCGTCCACCCCGGGCAGGGTCTCGACCGGGTGGGCCAGCATTTCGCGGCCGGCGGCCAGGATCTCGCGCACCACCTCGGGCGGGGCGCCGCCGTCGCACAGCTCCATGGCGGTCTCGATCATCGACAGGGTGAAGCCCTTCACGCCATAGCCGTAGAGGCGCAGGTTGCGCTGCTCGGTCTCGGCCAAACGCGCCTCGATGGTGGCCACGTCGCCGTGATCGTCCAGCAGGTCGACGAACCGGGCGTGGGTCAGACGGAAGATCGTCTCATTGTGCCAGAGGGTGTCGTCGGCATCGAGGCCGACCGTGGTGATGGGCATGGGCGCGGGGTCCGAAAATCAGGTGCGGGGCTCTTGGCCCGAGCCTGCGGCGAAGACAAGACGGCGCGACTCTTCGTGATTTGCGCGGCGAGCGGGGTTCGGCCAAGGATCGTCATATGTTCGGTCGTCGCTTTCTGAGTGTTTCCAGCGCCTTGTCGTTAAGCTTGCTTGCGGCCGGATCGGCGTACAGCGCGCCTCAGGCGACAAGCGGGACCCGGTTCTCCGACATCGTGCAGATGGCGCCGTCGCGCGAGCGGGCGCGTATGAACCAGCGAGTGTTCGACAAGGTCTGGAGCGAGGTGCGGCGCGGCTATTATGATCCGCGCCTGCACGGCGTGGACTGGGCCGCGGCGCGGGACCGGTTCCGGCCGCAGGCCGTCGCGGCCGGCGACGACCGGGCCCTGTACCGGGTGCTGAACGAGATGCTCGACCTGCTGGACGACGGCCATGCCGGCGCCAGCCCGCCCGCGGCCGTGCGGCGTCAGGACAGCCAGTACGAGCGGCGCGCCGTCATGGGCATGACCCTGATGCGCGGCGAGAACCCGGACATCTGGACCGTGGAGCGGGTGCGTGACGGGTCTCCGGCCCAGGCGGCGGGGGTGCAGCTGGGCTGGACCCTGGACAGCGTCGACGGCCGGCCCTGGGGTCCGGATGTCGAGGTGCAGGACGGCCGGCCGGTGCGTCTGGGGCTGACCGACGAGACGGGCGGACGACGGGAAACGACCCTGACGCCGCGCCTGATGGACGGGCCGCAGCCGTTTACGGCGGACCGGTCGCGGCCCGGAGTGCTGGTGCTGACGGTGGAGCAGTTCGATCCGGGCCTGGGTCCCTGGATCGGCCGGGAGCTGAGCGGCCTCTCGCCGGACGTGGACGTGATCCTGGACCTGCGGGCCAATCCCGGCGGACGGCTGTCGGAGGCGGAGTCGGTGCTGACCTGTTTCCTGCCGTATGATCAGGCCTGGGCGACCCAGACCGGGCGGACGGGGCGGAGCGTGACCCTGACCGCATCCGGCGACTGCGGCGGGCGGCGCGCGCCTGTGCCGAACGAGGTCGCCGTCCTGGTGGATCGCGGCAGCCGCAGCGCGGCTGAGCTGACGCCGGCGGCCCTGCAGGAGGCCCGACGCGGGATAGTGGTGGGCGAAAAGACCATCGGTTCGGTCTTGATCGCCCAGGAGACGGAACTGCCGGATGGCGGGCGGCTGACCCTGAGCCGGGCGGACTTCGTCACGGCGGGCGGGGTGCGGCTGGAGAAGCACGGGGTCACCCCCGACATAGAGGCTCCCCGCACCGTGGCCCAGCGCCGCGCCGGCGAGGACCCGACCCTCGAGGCCGCCATAGCCGCGCTGAAGGCCGAGCGGGCCCAGGCCGCCGGGACAAGCGCAGGACTTTAGATCAGCAGCATTTAAAGCCGCCGGCGCCGCCGAAGCGGCGCTGTTCGTGCAGTCGGAAGAAGGCCACCTTGTCCAGCGGCGGCTGGTCCGGGTGGGTCGTCGCCGCGTGGCGGACATAGGCGTCGTAGTCTGGCTGACCGATCATAGCGCCCGCGGTCCGCTTGACGCCGCGACCCCAACGAACGGCGGCGTCGCGGCAAAGGCACAGCAGGTCCTCGGGCGACGGACTAGGTCCCGATTCAAGCCTCGATTCAGGCACGGGCGACGTCCGCCGCGTCGTCGGCCGGGGTCAGGTCGTGGCTTTCGGGATATTCCCGCACGGTCGGCCGGTTGTTGAGATAGGCCTTGCGGCAGGCCAGGACGCCATAGACGACCATGGTGACGACCACGAACAGGAAGCCTGCGGTCAGGACCGAGTTGACGTAGTCGTTGACGACGATCCGGTGCATGTCGCCGGCGCTTTTGGCGGGGGCGATCAACTCGCCGGCGCCCAGGGCCTCCTGGTATTTGCGGGCGTGGGCGAGGAAGCCGATGCGGACGTCCGGGTGGAACAGCTTCTGGAAGCCCGCCGTCAGGGTGCAGATCAGAAGCCAGACCGTGGGGACCAGGGTGACCCAGGCGAACCTCTCGCGCTTCATCTTGAACAGAACGACGGTGCCCAGGATCAGGGCCACGGCCGCCAGCATCTGGTTGGCGATGCCGAACAGGGGCCACAGACTGTTGATGCCGCCCAGGGGATCGACCACGCCGGTGTAGAGGAAATAGCCCCACAGGCCGACCGTCAGGGCGGTGGCGACGACATTGGCGCCCCACGACTTGGTCTCGCGCATCTTCGGAACGGCCACGCCCAGCAGGTCCTGGATCATGAAGCGGCAGACGCGGGTGCCGGCGTCGACCGTGGTCAGGATGAACAGGGCCTCGAACAGGATGGCGAAGTGATACCAGAAGGCCATCATGGCCTTGCCGCCTATCACGCTGGACAGGATGTGGGCCATGCCGACCGCCAGGGTCGGGGCGCCGCCCGCGCGCGACAGGATCGAATGCTCGCCCACGTCGCGGGCCAGCTGTTCCAGCTCGCCTGGGGTGATGTGGAAGCCCCACTGGGCCACGGCGGCGGCGGCGGAGGCCGCGTCCGTGCCGATGACGGCGGCCGGGCTGTTCATGGCGAAATAGACGGCCGGATCGAGCACGGTGGCGGCGATCAGGGCCATGACGGCGACGAAGCTTTCGCACAGCATGGCGCCATAGCCGATCATCGGGATTTGGCTCTCGTTCTCCAGCAGCTTGGGCGTGGTGCCCGACGAGATCAGGGCGTGGAAGCCGGAAACGGCGCCGCACGCGATGGTGATGAACAGGAAGGGGAACAGGGCGCCGGCGAAGACCGGGCCGGTGCCGTCGATGAAGGGGGTGATGGCCGGCATCTGCAAATGCGGTCGCACGATCAGTATGCCGACGGCCAGGGCCACGATCGCGCCGATCTTCAGGAAGGTCGACAGATAGTCGCGCGGCGCCAGCAGCAGCCAGACCGGAATGACCGAGGCGATGAAGCCATAGACCATCATCAGTATGGCCAGGGTCGGGCCGGTCAGGGTGAAGGCCGGGCCCCAGAAGGGATCGGCCGCGACATGGCCGCCGCCGATGATGGCCAGGATCAGCAGCACGACGCCGATGACCGAGACCTCACCTACGCGGCCCGGCCGCAGGAAGCGGGTGTACAGGCCCATGAAGATGGCGATCGGGATGGTGGCTGCGACGGTGAAGGTTCCCCACGGGCTTTCGGCCAGGGCCTTGACCACCACTAGGGCCAGAACGGCCAGGATGATGACCATGATCATCAGCACGCCGATCTGGGCGATGATGCCTGGGATATTGCCCATTTCGGTGCGGATCATGTCGCCCAGCGACTTGCCGTCACGGCGCGTGGACATGAACAGGACCATCATGTCCTGCACCGCCCCGGCCAGCACGGCGCCAACCAGGATCCACAGGACGCCGGGCAGATAGCCCATCTGGGCGGCCAGAACCGGCCCGACCAGAGGCCCCGCGCCGGCGATGGCGGCGAAGTGGTGGCCGAACAGGACGTTCCTGGGCGTCGGCACATAGTCCAGGCCGTCGTTGCGGCGCACGGCGGGCGTCGGCCGGGCGGGGTTCAGCCCCATGACCTTGCCGGCCAGATAGCGGCTGTAGAAGCGGTAGGCGATCGCATAGGTGCAGACGGCGGCGATCACCATCCAGACGGCGCTAATGCTCTCGCCCTGGTGCAGGGCGATGACGGCGAGGGACACGGCCCCCAGAATGGCGATGGCGCCGAATATCAGGGGGGTGCTGAGTTTGCCCACGACCTACTCCTACGCGACCGGCCCGACGCCGGTCGGCGATCTGTTTGCACCATAGGCCGATCAAAGGCCAATCGACTAAAGTCGTAGGCTGCAGCGGCTGAACTGATGAAACGGCGTTCGGTTTCCCGCTCTGGGCCGGCGTCGCCCGCTCCCAGATTTGGACGCACGCACCCCCGTGCATTCCGCCAAATCTATTGCTAAGCGCATCGGATGATCGCTCGCCTTCGCCCCGTCCCGTTCGACCTCGGTCCCGTCCATTTCGTCGGCATCGGCGGCATAGGCATGAGCGGCATCGCCGAGATCATGCTGAAGATTGGTTATTCGGTTCAGGGCTCTGACGCCAAGGCCAGCGCCAATACTGAACGGCTGGAGAAGCTGGGGGCCCGGATCTTCATCGGTCACGACGCGGCCCATGTCGGCGAGGGCGTTTCGGCCGTGGTCTATTCGACGGCGGTCAAGGCCGACAATCCCGAGATGAAGGCGGCGCGCGAGCGTCGCATTCCCCTGGTGCGCCGGGCCGAGATGCTGGCCGAACTGATGCGGCTGCAATTCTCCATCGCGGTCGGGGGGACGCACGGCAAGACCACGACGACCTCGATGGTCGCGGCCCTGCTGGACGCGGCCGGTCTGGACCCGACGGTGGTCAACGGCGGCATCATCAACGCCTATGGCACCAACGCCAAGGTCGGCGACGGCGACTGGATCGTGGTCGAG
>Ga0156462_1133_pt5 | contig 27718 bp, 25 predicted proteins | sample RifOxyB1_FD_110609 | JGI IMG/M metagenome (GOLD analysis project Ga0156462, IMG submission 110609) | Caulobacterales bacterium RIFOXYB1_FULL_67_16
ACAGGCTGCAAGAGAAAGAAACAGCAAACCCGCGCCCAGCAGGATCGCCCTACGCCACTGTGATCTCGCCACCCTCGTCCCCTCCGTGACACACGGCCCGGCCCAGTGTGTCACATCAGGAACAATTCAACCTCTTAAAGATTCGTCGAAGACCTGGAGCAGTTTCGACCAGCCGTCGTTCGCGTCGGCCTCGACATAGCTGGCGCGATAGTCGGCGTGGAAGCCGTGGGGCGCGTCCGGATAGACGTCGATGCGACTGTCGGTCCGGCCGGCGCGGGCCAGGGCCTCGCGCATCCGCTCGACGCTGGCCAGGGGAATGCCCTGGTCGCGACCGCCGTACAGACCCAGGACCGGCGCCTTCAGATCGTCGGCCAGATCGACCGGCCAAGGCTGGCCGGACGAGACCTGGGCGGGCGTGGCGTCGGCGGCGGGGGCCAGACGGCCGTACCAGGCCACCCCGGCGCCGATGGCCGCGAAACGCGCCGCCGCCTGCCACACCACCTTGCCGCCCCAGCAGAAGCCGGTGATCCCGACCTTGCCGTCGCGCGCCCACAGCTGCTGGCTGGTCCACTCCAGGGTGGCCGACAGGTCGCCCATCACCTGTTCATAGCTCGCCGCTCCGACGATCTGCATGATCCGGCCCATGTCGGACAGGGGCGCCGGATCCTCGACCCGGACGAAGAAGGCCGGGGCGACGGCGGCATAGCCCTGTTTGGCCAGGCGGCGGCAGACGTCCTTGATATAGTCGTGAACCCCGAAGATCTCGGACACGACGATCACGACGGGGAAGGGACCGTCTCCGGCCGGACGCGCCACATAGGCCGGGAGCTGGAACCCGTCGGGCGCCGGATAGGCGACCTCCGCCGTCTCCAGTCCGACGGCGTCGGTGACGATCGGCTTGGCCTCCTTGGCCAGGGCCGCCACCGCATAGCCGGAAAAGAACAGGCCGCCCAGGGCGCCCACGGCGCGGCGGCTGAGCTTCAGATCTTCGGCGGTCTGGCCTTCGGGACGGATCAGGGTGGTCATGGCGCGGCTCCAGAAGCGGGGGATCGGCAGGCCAGCACGGGGCGGTCCCGGCGTCCAGTCAACTTAGACGGAGGCGAATACGACCGGTTTGGCGAAGCAGATCGCTTCCGGGCGGCCGATGTAGCGGCCATAGGGCGGGCATTCGCGATAACCGGCGCGCTCATAGAAGCCGACGGCCGTGGTGTTGACGCGGCGCGTCTCCAGCCGGATTTCCTCATAGCCGAGGCTTTTCGCCCGCGCTTCCAGCGCCGCGAGCACGGCCGAACCTATCCCCTGGCCCGAGACGGCGGCGTACATCCGCTTGATTTCGGCGACCCCCGGCTGGAGCGGACGAAGGGCGCCGCAGCCAATGGCCCGACCCTCCTCGTCGCGCGCCAGCAGGAAGGCGGCGCCCGGACCGCGCACATCGTCCGCGTCGAACGAGGCCTGGCCGCTGGAGCCCGTGATCGCCGCCAGTCGCTGGGACAGGGCGGCGATCAGGACTTTGGCGTCGGCATGGTCGGGGTCGGCGTCCTCGATATGGATCATGCCTGGTCGAGCCTCAGTGCCGGAAGACCCGAACCCCGGTGAAGGCCATGGCGATCCCCTTCTCGTCGGCGGCGGCGATGACCTCGTCGTCGCGGATCGAGCCGCCGGGCTGGATTACCGCCGTGGCCCCGGCCGCGACCGCTTCCAAGAGGCCGTCGGCGAAGGGGAAGAAGGCTTCCGAGGCGCAGGCCGACCCCTCGGCCAGGGACTGGGTCAGGCCTTTCGCCTCGCCGGCCTCCTTGGCGCGGATGGCGGCGATGCGGGCGCTGTCGCGGCGGTTCATCTGGCCCGCGCCGATGCCGGCGGTCTGGCCGTCCTTGGCGTAGACGATGGCGTTGGACTTGACGTGTTTGGCCACGGTGAAGGCGAACAGCATGTCCTGGATCTCGGTCGGGGTCGGCTGGCGCTTCGTCACGATCTTCAGATCCGAAGGCTTGATCAGCGACCGGTCGCGGCTCTGGACCAGGAAGCCGCCGGCGACCGAGCGGAACACCTCGCCCGGCCCGTGCGGATCGGGCAGGCCGTCGGTGATCAGCAGGCGCAGGTTCTTCTTCGAAGCAAAGACTGCCTTGGCCTCGTCGTCGGCGCCGGGGGCGATGACCACCTCGGTGAAGATGCCGGTGATGGCGCGGGCGTCGTCGCCGTTCAGCGGCCGGTTGACGGCGATCACGCCGCCGAAGGCCGAAACGGCGTCGCATTCCAGGGCGCGGGCGTAGGCTTCCGACAGGTCCTTGCCGACGGCCACACCGCAGGGGTTGGCGTGTTTGACGATGACGCAGGCCGGGGCCTCGAACTCGGCGACCAGCTCATAGGCGGCGTCGGCGTCGGCGATATTGTTGTAGCCCAGCTCCTTGCCCTGGACCTGGGTCGCATAGGCCACGCCCGGACGGCGCTCGCCGGTGCGGTAGAAGGCGCCGGTCTGGTGCGGGTTCTCGCCGTAGCGCAGGGTCTGGGCCAGAGAACCGGCGATCGACTTGCGGGCCGGGGCGGCGTCCTCGATCTGCTGGGCGAACCAGCCGGAGACGGCGGCGTCATAGGCGGCGGTGCGGGCGAAGGCGCGGGCGGCCAGCCGCGTGCGCAGGGCCAGATCGGTCGAACCCTCGGCCTTCAGCGCCTCAAGGATCAGGCCGATGCTCTCGCCGTCGACGGCGACGGCGACATAGCCGTGGTTCTTGGAGCCCGAACGGATCATGGCCGGGCCGCCGATGTCGATGTTCTCGACCGCCGCCTCGAACGAACCTTTCTCGCCAGGTTGGGCCGCCGCAACCGTGGACTCGAACGGATAGAGGTCGATCCAGACGATATCGATGGCGCCGATGCCGTGGTCGGTCATGGCCTGGGCGTGGTCGGCCGCGTCGCGCACGCCCAGCAGGCCGCCGTGGACGATGGGGTGCAGGGTCTTGACCCGGCCGTCCATCATCTCGGGGAAGCCCGTCAGATCGGCCACGTCCTTGACCGGCAGGCCCAGTTTGGCGATCGCCGCCTTGGTGCCCCCGGTCGAGACCAGTTCGACGCCCAGGTCGTGCAGGGTGCGGGCGACGTCTCCCAGCCCGGCCTTGTCGGACAGGGAGATCAGGGCGCGTTGCGGCTTGACCCGATCAGGGGCGGGGGGGAAGTCGGGAGCGGCGGGCATGGCGGCGTCCGTAGAGGCTTGGGGGAGGATGGCGCGCCCTCTAGCGCCAAACGCTCGTCCCGTCACCCCACGGACGGTTTCCGCCCGTGTCAGGTCGGATCGCCGCTCGCGCCCGCCGGGCTCAGCTTCCAGCGGATCCGGCTCTCGCTGTCGGTGCGGGCCGAGCCGCGCACGACGATCTGCAGCGAACGGCGGGTCAGGCCGGCGTCGATATGGACGCTGGGCTCTATGGCCACGTCGGGGCCGTCGGTGCGGAACCACCAGCCCCGGCCCGAGGCGCCGCGCAGCAGGATCGAGCGACGGTCGCGCGCCAGCGAGGCCTGAACCCCCGGCTCCAGATGGAAGCGGATGGCGTAGGGGGCCGCGATCTGACGCACCATCTCCTTGCGGCCGGGCGTGGGGAACAGCTTCTCCTCGGCGCGCAGCTCGTCCATCCTCTGATCCAGATAGAGGCGGCGCTGATGGTTCAGGCCGAAGGCCTCGTTCCAGCCGTCATGCTCCATGTCCAGCCAGACCGCGTCGTCACCGTCGCGCTCGTCGACCGTGACGTGGATCGGCGGGCCGACCAGGCGGGGGCCCAGCAGTTCGCCCTTCCAGCCGCCGAGCGGCTCGTTCAGCGACCGCTCGCCCAGGGTCAGGGTCGAATGGCCCGGCGTCAGCCGCAGGGCCTGACGATCGGTGGAGCGCGGGGTCCAGCCCGAGCCGGTGATCAGCCGATCCTTGCCGCAGACGATCTCCAGCGCCAGGGGCTGGGCGCAGGCCGAGGCGCCCCAGGCGCCGGCGGCGGGGGCGGCCGCATCGGCGACGATGGTCAGAAGCGGGCTGGCGATGCGAACCAGGCCGGCGACGGTCCCGACCGGCGGATGGCTGGGGTCGGTCTGGGCCGCCTCGTCATGGGCGCGGGCGGCGGCGACGCGGGCGGCGATCGAGGGGCCGCCGCCCTGGAAGCCGGCCAGACGGCCGTCCGGAAGGGTCAGCAGGCGCAGGCCCTCGGTCAGGCGGGCGATCGCTCCGGTCACGGCCTCGGGCGTCGGTTCGGACAGCTGGGACAGGGCGTCGTCGAGCGTCAGCAGATCGAGCAGCAGCTCCAGCCCGGCCTCGGGACTGCGCGAGGCGTGGCCGCCGTCGGGCTGGACGGTGGTCTTCAGGGCGCCGGGCAGGCCGGCCAGGGCGCGGCGGCGCAAGGATTGGCCGGGCGCTCCGGCCAGGACGCAGCCGCCGACGGCCGCGGCCGTCAGCCGTTCGGCGCGGCTGGCCAGGCCGCCGGGCGGCCGCAGCAGCTGGCGGGTCTGGCGCGCCAGGCTGTCGGCCAGGGCCAGCCGCTCGGCCTCGGTGGCGACGGCGCCCATCTTGCGGGCGGCGCAGGCCAGGTTGATCACCCGGCGCGGCAGGATCTCGGGGCCCCAGGCGAAGGGGGACCAGCGGGCGAAGGTCTCGCTCCAGGCCAGGGTCAGGCGCAGGGCCTCGCGCGCGCCGCGCTCGCCCTGGGCCATCAGGGCCGGCAGCCAGTTGAAGGCGTGCAGCTCCACCGCGAAGGGGCGGGACGGGCTGGGCCGGTTCCAGGGGTCGGCCGGCGCCTCGCACTCCATCGACGCCCCGGCCAGGACGAACCGCCCGATCAGCAGATTCTTGCCCGGCGCCGGGTCATGGGGGCGGAAGTCGCGGGGCGTGGCCGCAAAGGCCGTGACCTTGCCCCCGCCCAGGACCGAGCTGAGCGTCAAGCCGTAGCCGGGCAGGCCGTACAGCTCGATCCACAGCTGGCGCGTCAGGATGCGGCCGGCGATGGCGGGCCACAGGCCGGGGCCGGTCTGGGTCTCGCCCGACCGGACCGGGGTGCGGACCGGGGCGCCGGCCAAACCGGGAATCTGGCCCGAGGCGACGTCGGGCGTCGCCTCCGGACTGCGCGGGCTGAAGGGACCGATGGGGCTCACGCGGCCGCCGGGACGGCCTTCAGGGCGGCGATATTGGCCGCATAATCGCCCTTGAACACAAAGGAGCCGGCGACCAGGGCGTCGGCCCCGGCGGCGACGCATGCGGCGGCGTTGGCCGAGGTCACGCCCCCGTCCACCTGCAGATGGGCCGGCGATCCGGCGCGGTCCAGAATGGCGCGGGCGGCGGCGATCTTGCGCAGCGAGCCGTCGATGAACTTCTGCCCGCCGAAGCCGGGATTGACCGACATGATCAGCACCAGATCGACCAGATCGACCACCTCCTCCAGGATCGACAGCGGGGTGGCCGGATTGAACACCACCCCGGCCTTGGCGCCCAGCTGGCGGATACGGCCCAGGGTGCGGTGGACGTGGGGCCCGCTTTCCGGGTGGATCGACAGCAGGTCGGCGCCGGCGTCGCGATAGGCCTCCAGCCAAGGATCCACCGGGGCGACCATCAGGTGGACGTCGAAGGGCTTGGCGGTATGGGGCCGGATCGCCTTCACGATGTCCGGGCCCAGGGTGATGTTGGGCACGAAATGGCCGTCCATCACATCGACATGGATCCAGTCGGCGCCGGCGGCGTCCAGGGCGCGGACCTCGTCGCCCAGGCGCGCGAAATCGCTGGCGAGGATGGACGGGCAGATCAGGGGGGTAGAAGCCATGGCCCCTCGGATAGGACGGCTTGTCCCCCGGGGCAAGCCGCAGGGCGTCAGGAAACCCGTTCCAGCCGTGCGGCGAAGAAGCCGTCGAGGCCGCCGCGCTCGGCCCACTGGGACGGCAGGATGCGCAGCCAGCCTTCGGGCGTCAGGGCCTCGGCCGGCGCGCCGACGGCGGCGGGATCGGCCGGGACGGTGCGGAAGCCGGGGTTGCGGCGCAGGAAGGCGATCACCTGGGTCTCCCCCTCCTCGCGCTCCAGCGAACAGGTGCAATAGACCAGACGTCCGCCCGGCCTGACCCGTTCGGCGGCGGCGTCGAGCAGCCGGTGCTGGACGTCGGCCAGTTTGGCGACCTCGGCCGGCTTGGTGGCGCGCAGGACCTCGGGGTTGCGGCGGAAGGTGCCGGTGGCCGTGCAGGGGGCGTCCAGCAGCACGGCGTCGAAGGTGCGATCGTCCTCCCAGTCCTCGGCGGGGACGGCGACGACCTCGGCGGTCAGTCCGGTGCGTTCCAGGTTCTGGGTCAGGCGTTTCAGACGCGGGGCCGAACGGTCCAGGGCGACCACCGCAGCGCCGGCGGCGGCCAGCTGCAGGGTCTTGCCGCCGGGCGCGGCGCACATGTCCAGGGCGGTCTCGCCGGGCCTGACGTCCAGAAGGCGCCCCGGAACGGCGGCGGCCGCGTCCTGGACCCACCAGTCGCCGGTCTCGAATCCGGGCCAGGTCGCCACGTCGCCGCGACGGCCGGTGCGGACCGTACCCCCGTCCAGAACCTCGCCCTCCACCGCCTCGGCGACGGCGGCGGGATCGACGCCGGGCTTCAGGCTGAGGTCCGTCGCCGGCTCGTCGCGCGCGGCCAGGGCGAGGCCGGTCAGGGTCGCCTCGCCATAGGTCGCCCGCCAGCGGGCGGCGATCCAGTCCGGCAGATTGCTCTCGGCCGTGGTCAGGCCGGGTCCGTCGCGCCCCACCCCGCGCAGCACGGCGTTGACCAGATTCTTGTAGGGCCGGGTCTTGGGATCGCGCTCGGCCAGTTTCACGGCCGTGGAGACGGCGGCGAAGGCCGGGGTCTCCAGCACCAGGGTCTGGGCCAGGGCGATCCGCATCAGGGTGCGCACGGCCTCGGGCGGGGATTTCTTCAGACGCCGGTCCAGGATCTGGTCGATCTCGCCCAGACGCCGCAGGGCCGCCATGGCCACGGCGCGGGCGAAGGCCCGATCGACCGGCGCCAGGGCGCGGGCGGCCGGCTGGCTCAGCGCTTCGTCCAGCCCGTTGCGCTTCTCCAGCGCCGCGTTCAGCAGGACGCCCGCCACCACCCGGGCCTCGACCCCGATGTCGTCCTGGTGCGGGGTTTCGGACGGGGTTTCCGAGGGCGTAGCGGGGCGCGGCCGGCCCTTGGTCGCCATCCGGCGGCCGCGCGCCTCGGAGTTCTGGCCCGACCTCAAACCGCCACCTGCGCGCCCAGCTCGACCACGCGGCCCGGCGGGATGTGGAAGAAGTCGGTCGGATTGGCGGCGTTGCGCATCAGGAAGATGAACAGCTTGTCCTGCCACAGGGGCATGCCCTGGCGCGCCGAGGGGATCAGCGAGCGACGGCCCAGGAAGAAGCTGGTCGACATGATGTCGAACTTCAGCCCCTGCCTGCGGCACAGGCCCAGGGCGCGCGGCACGTTCGGCGTCTCCATGAAGCCGTAGGTGATGGTCAGACGCTTGAAGTCGTCATTGATCGGCTCCATCCGCACCCGATCGGCCTCCCTGACGCGGGGCCGTTCGGAGGTGCGCACGGTCAGGATGACGTTCTTCTCGTGCAGCACCTTGTTGTGCTTGAGATTGTGCATCAGGGCGACCGGGGCGACGTCGGGGTCGCTGGTCAGGAAGATGGCCGTTCCGGGCGCGCGATGGGGCGGCCGGGCCTGAAGCATCTCGATCAGGTCGCTCAGAGGCAGGCTGTCCTTGCGGGTCTTGGTCGTCAGGATCTGGGTGCCGCGCACCCAGGTCCACATGATCAGGACCAGCATCGCCCCCAGGACCAGGGGCATCCAGGCGCCGTCGGGGATCTTCAGCAGGTTCGACGTCAGGAAGACGCCGTCGATGAAGGCGAACGGAATCAGGGTGCCGGCCACGGCCCACATCGGCCATTTCCAGCCCTTGGTGATGACCGAATAGGCCATCAGGGTGTTGACCAGCATGGTGCCGGTGACGGCCACCCCATAGGCGGCGGTCAGATTGTGCGAGCTCTGGAACACGACCAGCAGCAGCAGCACCCCGATCATCAGGAAGCTGTTGACCGCCGGGACATAGATCTGGCCGGCCTGGGTCTCGGAGGTGTTGCGGATGTCGATCCGGGGCAGCAGGCCCAGCTGCACCGCCTGCTGGGTCACCGAGAAGGCGCCGGTGATCACGGCCTGGGAGGCGATGACCGTGGCGGCGGTGGCCAGGATCAGCATCGGCCAGTAGGCCATCTCCGGCACCATGTTCCAGAACGGATTCTCGGAGGCGGCCGGATTGTCGAGGATCAGGGCGCCCTGGCCCAGATAGTTCAGGGTCAGGCAGGGCAGGACGAAGGCCAGCCAGCCCATGCGGATCGGCGCCTTTCCGAAATGGCCCATGTCCGCATACAGGGCCTCGGCCCCGGTCACGGCCAGGAAGACGCTGCCCAGGATGATGAAGCCCAGGAAGCCGTCGTTGATCAGCAGCATCACCCCATAGTGGGGCGACAGGGCCCGCAGGATGCTGACGTCGTCGAAGATGTGATAGAGGCCCAGGCCCCCCAGGCTGAGGAACCAGACGGCGGTGATCGGGCCGAAATACTTGGCCAGGCTGGCTGTGCCGCCCGACTGGGCCATGAACAGGGCCACCAGAATCCCGGCCGAGATCGGCACGATGAAGGGATCCAGCCGACCCGCCAGGCCGGGGGCGTCCTGCAGGCCCTCGACGGCCGACAGCACCGAAATGGCCGGGGTGATGATGCCGTCGCCGTAGAACAGGGCTGCGCCGCAGACGCCCAGGATGAAGATCCAGGCGCTGCGCCGGCCGACCGCATGCTGGGCCAGGGCCATCAGGGACAGGGTGCCGCCCTCGCCCTTGTTGTCCGCCCGCATCAGGAAGAAGACATATTTGAAGGTCACCACGACCATCAGGGCCCAGAAGGCCAGGGAGACCACGCCGATCACGGCCAGGTCGCCGCCCACGCCCGAGCGGGCGTGATCGATCGCCTCGCGCAGGGCGTAAAGCGGGCTGGTGCCGATGTCGCCGAACACCACGCCGATCGCGCCGACCGTCAGGGCCCAGAAGCCGCCGTGCTTGGCGATCTGGCCTCCGGGAGCGTGGGACTCGGGTCCCGTGGCGTGGGTGGGTTTGTCCGGCGTATTCGACGCGGCGGGGAGAGCGCTCGCGTCGTGGGGAGTATCCCCGGCCATGCGTATCCTCCGGGTCTCCGACGACAGGTCGAGCCCTTCAAAGCGGCGAGCCTTTAGGCGCATTCCGCGCCCGCTTCAATCGTGACGCGCGGGATTCGGTTTCCCGCCAGACGCAGAGATTTGTGATTTCGCCTCAGAACGCCTATTTTCCTTGCAGGAACACAACCATGTCAGACAGCCAGCGCTTTCCCGTCGCCGCCCACGCCTTGGCCTATATGGCTCACAAGGGCGCCTTTTCGCCTGACCGGGCGGCGCCCAGCGGCGTCCTGGCCTCGTCCATCCCGACCAATCCGGTGGTGGTGCGTCGGGTCACAGCCCTGTTGGCCAAAGCCGGGCTGATCGCCACCCGGCCGGGCGCTACCGGCGGATCCTGGCTGTTGCAGCAGCCCGAGGATATCCGCCTGGACACGGTTCTGAAGGCCGTCAACGGTTGCGCCCACATCGGCTCACCTCCGGCCGGCGCCAAGGGCTGCCCGATCAGCGAACATATTCCGCGCCAGGTGGCCAAGGCCCTGACCGCCGCCGACGAGGCCGCGACCGAGGCCCTGTCGAAGATCACCATCGCCGATCTGCTGGCCGAGAATCCGCCGTCCCTGGCGGCCTTCACGCCGCACAAGTCCTGCCCCGTCGCGGCCTGACGCTCGGATGCGCCGGACGGTCCTCGTCACCGGGGCTTCGGCCGGCATTGGCGCGGCCCTGGCCCGGACCTATGCGGCTAACGGCTGGAACCTGATCCTGACCGCGCGACGGGAGGGGCCGCTGCAGGCTCTGGCCGATGAACTGACCGCCGCCCATGGCGTGACCGCGACCGTGATCCCGGAAGATCTGTCCGACCGGGCGGCCGCTGAACGATTGATCGCCGCCGTCGCGGCGCGGGGCCTGACGATCGACGGCCTGGTCAATAATGCGGGCTTCAGCCGGGTGACCGGCTTTCTCGACACCGAGCTGAGCGCCCACCGGGCCATGATCCAGGTCATGCTGACGGCGCCGGTTGAGCTGTCGCGCCTGGTCCTGCCCGGCATGGTCCAGCGGGGCTTCGGCCGGGTGCTGAACGTGGCCTCCCTGGCGGGCCAGATGCCGGCGACCGGCGGCGACACCCTGTACGGACCGATCAAGAGCTTCCTGATCAAGGCCTCCCAGGGCCTGCACCTGGAGACCTTGGGTACGGGGGTTCATGTGACGGTCCTGAACCCCGGCTACACCCTGACCGAGTTCCACGACGTCAATGGGTCACGCGATCAGGTGTCGCGCGCCTATCCGGCCTGGATGTGGATGGACGCCGCCCGCGTCGCCCGCATCGGCTATGAAGCCTGCGAGGCCAATCGGCCCAGCGTGACGCCGGGGGTGATGAATAATCTGATGGCCGGGCTGGCGCGCTTCCTGCCCGACGGTCTGGCGCTGCGCATGGTGGCGAACCACGCCAAACGGCTGGACCGGCTTTAAGAGGCCGGATCGGGGGTTCGTGCGGTCTGCAGGGCCTCAGCCACCACACCCTCGGTCAACAGTTGCGGCAGGATGCGGGGCTCGCCGCCGCCCGCCGGATACAGCAGATACAAGGGCACGCCGGATCGACCGTGACGTTCCAGCTCGCGGGTGACGGCGTCGTCGCGACGGGTCCAGTCCCCGACCAGATAGACGGCGTTCGCCGCCTGCAAGGCCTCGGCGACGCGGGGCGAGGACAGGGCGGCGCGCTCGTTGATCTTGCAGGTGACGCACCAGTCGGCGGTGAAATTGACCAGGACCGGGCGGCCCTGGGCCTGGGCGGCGCGGACGGTCTCGGTGGACCAGGGGGCGGCGGCCAGAGGGCCGGCCTCCGGCGCCGTTTCAGGTTCGGCCGGTCGCCCGGCGGCGAGACCGGCGAAGGCGAGAGCGACCACAAGGGCGACGGTCGCCGCCACGGCGCTGACCACGGCGGTCCCGCCCTCGTTGCGACGCATCTGGTTAACGCCTGTCAACCATAGACCGAAGGCCAGCATCAGGGCGGCGGCCAGGAACAGCGCCAGGGCCTCGGCGCCGGTCTGGCGCGAAAACACCCAGACTAGCCAAAGGGCCGCGCCGTACATGGGGAAGGCCAGCAGGCCCTTCAGCCGCTCCATCCACCGGCCGGGTCGGGGAAGGCGTCGCAGCAGGCCGGGCGACAGGCTGACGGCCAGATAGGGCAGGCCCAGACCCAGGCCCAGCATCAGGAAGACCAGCAGGGCGGCGGGCCAGGGCATGACCAGGGCGGCCCCCAGGGCGGCGGCCATGAAGGGGGCGGTGCAGGGGGCGGCGACGACGACCGCCAGAACTCCGGTGAAGAAGGCGCCCGTTCCGCCCGGCAGGCGCGACAGGGGACCGGCGCCGGCGCCCTGAAGCCCCGCGCCCATATGAAAGACGCCCGACAGGTTCAGTCCGACCGCCAGCATCAGCAGGGCCAGGCCGGCGATCACCGGCGGGGATTGCAGCTGGAAGCCCCAGCCTATGGCCTCGCCGCCGGCGCGCAGGATCAGCAGGAGGACGGCCAGGACCAGGAAGCTGACCAGAACCCCGGCCAGGAACAGCAGGCCGTCGCGGCGGGCCTCGCGAGGCTGATGGGCGGAGGCGGCCAGGGCCGCCGCCTTCATCGCCAGAATGGGGAAGACGCAGGGCATCAGGTTCAGGATCAGGCCGCCCAGCAGGGCGAAGACGGCCGACTGAAGGATCAGGACCAGGCCGGTCCTGTTCGGGGTGGACGGCTCGACCTCTCCCGCCAGGGTTCGGCCGCCGGTGGTTCCTGTCAGGATGGGGCCTGCATTGGCCGTGATCTCCCAGGCCCCGACGTCGGTGGCCAGCACGCCCGAGATCGGGCCGTCGAGGCCTGTGGATTTCAGCTCGCCGCCGGGGACCAGGCTCAGGCTCAGGCCTTCCGGTCCGGTCTGGCCCGACTGGGCGGCGGCGTGGTCGATGACGCCGCCGTCGAACGGATAGAAGACGGCCTGGGTCGGTTCGCCTTCCGCCAGGGCCGCCGCCAGGGGCCCGCCGGTCGCCGACAGGGTCAGGACCCCGCCCTCCAGGGTGGCGCGGGCCGCGATCCCCGCCGGACGGGGCGCGGCGGCCAGCACGGCCTCCAGGGCGGCGCCGTGATCGCGATCCAGCGGCGGCGCGCCCTCGCGGATCGGCAGGTCCAGGCGCAGGCTCATCTGCACCGGCACGCACATCTGGTCGCTGCAGACCAGGAACAGGACGTCGGCGGTCAGGGGCAGGACGGTTCCGGGCCGGGCCGAGGCCGGAACCTCGATCGGCACGGGCAGATAGACCTCGCCCGAGTATCCATAGTTGACCAGGCTCATCAGTCGCTGACGACTGGGCAGGGGCCAGACGATCTCGCCGGCCTTCACCCCGGCCGGCAGGCGCCAGTCGATGGTGGTCGGCCCCCCGGAATCGCCGGGATTGCGCCAATAGGTGTGCCAGCCCGGCGCGATCGTCTGGCGCACGGCGACGACGACGGTCGAGCCCGGCGCCGCCCATTGCGACAGGGGGACCAGTTCGGCCTCGATATTGTCGGCCCGCTGCGGTCCCGGCGAAACCGCCGCCGAGGGTTCGACCGGACGGCTGACGGGCTGGGCGTCGGCGACGCCCGGCAGGCTGCACAGGCAGAGGGCGAACAGAAGGGCGAGGGCGCGCATGCCGTGCTTTTAGGCCCTGGAGGTGAACCTGTCAGCGCATCTGTGGTCGCTTCGTCCCTCCGGCATTACCGGCGCGGGCGGGCGTCCACCACGATCTCGGTGCGGCGACGCAGGGGCTCGGCCGCCCCGGTCGCCGTGGTCGCGCCCGTGTCGCCGGCGGCCGCCACCTCGAAGGCGGGCGTCGGCAGGCCGGCCGCGCCCAGGGCCTCGGCTACGGTGCGGGCGCGGCGTTGCGACAGGCTCAGATTGGCCTCGCTGGCGCCGGTGGCGTCGGCCAGGCCCAGGACCTGGACGCTGCGCACCTCGCAGGTCCGCAGCACGCCCGCCGCCGCCTCCACCGCCTGGGCCGCCGCCTCGGTCAGCCGCGCCTCGTTCTCGCGGAAATAGATGTCGAACCGAACGGGCGCGCACGGCGACTCGCCCGTCACGATCGCCTCGCGCCGCATCGGCGTCGCACAGGCGCCCAGCGCCAGCACTCCAGCCAGGCCCGCCATCCCCAAATGTCTCATGCTCATCCCGCTCCCCGCAGAAAAAAGGGCGGCCCGCCTCGACGAACCGCCCTCCCGATCAGATAGCCGCGACGAAGCCCGCTCCGCCGCCCGCCGATCAATACCGGCGCTGGCCGTTGTCCCAGTAGCATTCGTCCTGGCGGTTGTCGTAGCAGTAGTAATACCGGCCTTGGCTGTCGCGATAACGCTGCTGGTTGTTTCGGTCCTGGGCCGAGCCGCGGATGGCGCCGGCTGCGCCGCCCAGGGCGCCGCCGATCAGGGCGCCGGTGGCCGCGTTGCCGCCGCCCACATTATTGCCGATGACGGCGCCGGCGACGGCGCCGAGGCCGGCGCCGATGGCGCCCTGGCGAACCGTCTGGTTCGAGTTGCCGTAAGGGTCGCTGGCGCAAGCCGAGGCCAGAAGGCCGGCCCCGGCGATCGCGATGATGGCCTTGTTCATGATGAAATCCTCTGTCTGGGTTCGCCCCGAAGGCGATAACGATGGAATACGGCTGCGGTTCCCGTGTCTATCGTCGTTCTGCAGAAGGCGTTAAGCTTCATCACCGGGCGGGGTTCCGGACATAAGGGGGAAGTATGCGGTACTTGCAAACGGCGCGCGCCGCCGACGGCGCGGAAGGCCCGATCTGGGCGCGGCGGAAAAAGAGGAAGGCCTCCGCCGCCCCTCTGATCAATTTTCTGGTCACCCTGCTGGCGGTGTTCGGGGCCCTGACCCTGGTCCTGTCGATTAAGGAGCGGTCGATCGCCGAGGCCGGTCGGATGATGGACGGCTGGATCGCTACTGGCTGGGCCGGGGCCCAGAGGTTGGCGGGCCGCACGCCCGAGGCGGCCGAGGCGGCCGCCGACAAGGCCGGAAAGGCGGCCGAGAAGACCGGGGACGCCCTGGAAGCCGGCGCCGCCACGGCCCGCGACGAGCTGAAGTCCTAGTCAGGCTTGGCGGGAACGGGCGGGGCTGCGGAACGTTCGGGCGACATGACCGATATCGCCAGTCCAGACCCCGAGGCCGAATCCGGCCAGCCGTCGCCTGCGGCCTTGCGAGGTCTGACGCCTCACGCCCCCCTGAAACGGGCGGTGATGCTGGTCAACCCGCTGTCGGGCGGCGTCGGGCCCCGCGCAGCAAGCGAGGCCGAGGCCATCCTGGCGGAGTACGAGGTCGAGGCGCGGGTCGTGACGCTGGAGGGGGGCGGTTTCGATCAGGCCATCGCCGATGCCTTTGCGGCCTCGGCCGACGTGATTTTCGTTCTGGCCGGGGACGGGACGGCGCGTTCGGTGGCGTCCAAGGCTCGGCCGGATGGGCCCATGATCGCTCCTCTGCCGGGCGGAACGATGAACATGCTGCCCAAGGCGCTTTATGGCACGAGCGACTGGAAAGCGGCCCTGCGTCTCGCTCTGGAGGAGGGGCAGCCCCAACTGGTGTCGGGCGGCGAGGTGGAGGGCGAGTATTTCTATTGCGCAGCCATACTGGGCTCCCCGGCCCTGTGGGCGCCGGCCCGCGAAGCGATGCGGACCGGCAAGCTGCGCCTGGCCTGGGCCTATGCCCGCCGGGCGCTGAAGCGGGCCTTCACCGGTCGACTGCGGTTCAGCCTGGACGGGGGCGGGCGCCGCCGCGCGGAGGCCCTGGTGCTGATCAGCCCGATGATCTCCAAGGCGATGGAGACCCCGACGGGACTGGAGGCGGCCGCCATGGATCCCTCGGACGCGGCCCAGGCCTTCCGACTGGCGGCCAACGCCCTGTTCAGCGACTGGCGTCATGATCCGGCGGTCTCGACCCGCTCCGCCCGACGTATCGACGTCCGCGCCCGGTCGCGGATACCCGCCGTGATCGACGGGGAACCCGTCCTGCTGAAGCCCGAGGCGACCGTGCGATTCATTCCCCAGGCCTTCCGCGCCCTCGCCCCTCGACCCCCGGCGGCCGAGGACAGCGTCTGATGGGGCGGGTTCTCCAGTTTTCCGACGTCCATTTCGGGTGCGAGCACAAGGGCGCGGTCGCCGCCGCCCTAGAGTACGCCCACGCCACGCCCAACGACCTGGTCCTGATCACCGGCGACATCACCCAGAAGGGTTATCCGGCCGAGTTCAAGGCGGCGGGCGAATGGATGCGCGCCATGCCCGAGCCGCGCTTCGTCATCGTCGGCAATCACGACGTGCCCTATTGGGACGCCGTCGCCCGCCTGTTCCATCCCTGGAAGGCCTTCGAGACGGCGACCGGGTTCCCCGCCCACGACGGCCAGTTCTGCAACGAGACGGTGATGGTGCGCGGCGTCGTCACGGCGCGCGGCTGGCAGGCCCGGCCCAACTGGTCGAAGGGAGTCATCGACCTGGACCAGACGCGGCGCGCGGCCGAAGCCCTGAGACAGGCGCCGATCGGGGCCCTGCGCATTCTCGCCTGTCACCATCCGCTGATCGAGATGATCGGCGCCCCGATGACGGGCGAGGTCAAGCGAGGGGACGAGGCGGCCCTGATCTTCGCCGAGGCGGGGGTGGACCTGATCATGACGGGCCATGTCCATGTGCCCTTCGCCCTGGCGATCGACCTGGCGGACCGCTGTTCCTATGCGGTGGGTTGCGGAACCCTGTCGCATCGGGAGCGGGGATCGCCGCCTGGTTTCAACCAGTTGGACTGGGACGCCAAGACCATAACGGTCACCGCCCTGGCCTGGGACGGCGCGGCCTACAGGCCCCACCAGGTGTGGAGACTGCCGCGTCGTCAGGACACCCGCCGCGCGGCGACGGCGCCCGATCCGAACGCGCCCGGCGCCCTGGAGAAGGCCGCCGTCTGAGTTCCCCGCCTAGCCGGCAGGAAACGCCGGAATAAAGAAAGGGCCGGAACTCGCGTTCCGGCCCTTTCCGTTCTTCGGTCCGACGCCCGTTACAATCGCGGGGCGCCGCGTCCGCGCAGTCCGCCCGCCACCAGGGCGATGACGAACAGGATGATGGCGATCACGGCGATGAATTTGGCGATCTCGAACGAGAAGTTCGCGATGCCGCCGAAGCCGAGCACGGCTGCGATCAAGGCCACGACCAGGAAGATAATTGCCCAACGCAACATGGGTTTAGCTCCTGAGTTGATGTTTCCGACGGCGGCCTTGCAGCCGTTCGTCCCGTCGGAAGATCAACGATCACGGACGCGCCGCGTTCCGTGGCAGGGCGCATAAACCTCAGCGGCGGCGGCGCCTCCGCGAATAGCCGCCCTGATCCATCTTCCGCTCGGCCACCATGCTGGCGACAATGGCGGCGAGCGCCGGATTGCGCAGCAGCAGGAAGGCGGCGCCGAGGCCGCCCACCGCGCCGATGATCGGACGCTCGCGCACGATGTGGACCAGTTTGGCGATCAGGCCCTCCGGTTCGTCTTCCTCATCCGCCTCATCGCCCGACGAGCGGTTGAGGAAGACCAGGGCCACCACCAGGGCGACCAGGCTGAAGAGGCCGAAGGTGATGGCCGAGGCGCCCAGGGGCGTGGTGATCAGGCACAGCGCATTGAAGACGGCGAAGCCCAGAAACAGCACGGCCAGGAAGACGCTCGCGGCGACCACGGCGGCCGCCACGACGCGCTTGATGATGCCCTTGAACATCAGCGACGGCGGCCGGCCAGCAGCATGCCGAGGATGACGCCGACGCCCAGGGCGATGGCGGTGGACTGGACGGGGCGCTCCTGCACACGCTCGACGATGTAGCGCTGGGCCTCGTCCAGACGTTCGGCGGCGTCGTCGTAATATTCGCGGCCGCGCACCCGGGCGGTCTCGTAATAGCCGCGGGCCTGTTCGCGAACCTCGTCGCCCTTGGCGCGCAGCTTGGCCTCTGCCTCTTCGGCCTTTTCGCGCAGACGCTGGGTTTCCTCGCGGGCGCCGGCCTTCAGATCCTCCTTGAGGGTCTTCAGGTCGGCCTTGATGTCTTCTCTAGCCTTGGTGGTGGCCATGGTGCGCGCTCCGGTTTCAAGCTTGGCAATAGAATAGGGGACCCCGTTGGCGAACGCTACACCGGGGGCGAAGTTCCCGTCGATCCAGAAGGCCTTATGAGGCGCGAGCGGCCTCGTCAGCGACGCCCGGCCGCACTAGATTGGCGCCATGACCGACTTTCTGTTTTCGCCCCGCCCCGTCCCCAGCCTGCCGATCGTCGGCGATCATCGACGGTTTCCGGTGCGTCGCATCCTGTGCGTGGGCCAGAACTACGCCGCCCATGCGCGCGAAATGGGCTCGGACCCGGACAAGCAGTCGCCCTTCTTCTTCTCCAAGCCGGGCGACGCCCTGGTCTCGGACGGGCGCAATCCGGCCTATCCGTCCGCGACCGCCAATCTGCATTTCGAGGCGGAACTGGTCGCCGCCATCGGCGAAGGCGGGCGGATCGTCGGCTGGGCCGCCGGCTGCGACCTGACCCGACGCGATCTTCAGGCTGAGGCGAAAAAGGCGGGTCAGCCCTGGGATGCGGCCAAGGGGTTCGACCAGTCGGCGCCCTGCGGCGCCCTAAGCCTGGGCGCCCTGCCCGATCCGGCCGGAACCATCGCCCTGACCGTCAACGGCGAAACCCGACAGTCCAGCACCCTGGACGACATGATCCTGAACCCCGACCGGATCCTGGAGGCGGCGAGCCGGCTGTGGAGCCTGCAGGCCGGGGATCTGATCTTCACCGGCACCCCGTCCGGCGTCGGCCCGCTCGTCCGGGGCGATCGGGTCGTGGTCACGATCGACGGCCTGGAGCCCCTGAGCTTCGAGATGGTCTGATGATCCTGCACGGCTATTGGCGGTCGGGCGCCAGCTATCGTGTCCGCATCGCCCTGGGTCTCAAGGGTCTGGCCTATGAGACGGCGGCGCACGATCTGCGCCAGGGGGCGCAAAAGGCGGCCGATTATCTGGCGCTCAACCCCCAGGGCATGGTGCCGGCGCTTCAGGACGGCGATCTGGTGGTGACCCAGAGCCCGGCCATTCTGGAATGGCTGGAGGAGGTTTATCCCGATCCGGCCCTGCTGCCGAAGGCGGCGAACGACCGCGCCCAGGTCCGGGCCATGGCCGCCCTGATCGGCTGCGACATTCATCCGCTGAACAATCTGCGGGTGCTGAAATCCTTGCGCGGGGATTTCGGCGCCGATCAGGCGACGGTCGACGCCTGGGCGGCGCGCTGGATCGCCCCTGGTTTCGACGCCCTCGAGACCCTGGTGTCGCGCCACGGCACGGGCTGGAGTTTCGGCGACGCCCCCGGTCTGGTCGACTGTTACCTGATTCCCCAGCTCTATTCGGCGCGTCGGTTCAATATGGCGCTCGAGGCCTGGCCGGGACTCCTCGCGGTCGAAACCCGCGCCCTGGCCCATCCCGCCTTCGAGGCGGCGCACCCGGACCGGCAGCCCGACGCCGACGCCTGATCCCATACCGGCGGTGGATAAGTAAGGTTCGCGAAAGGTCTTGCTCAACCTCCCTTAAGTATTGGGGGGCAAGATGGGACCGTGACGCATTCCTCCGCCACCCCGTCGGCGCCCTCGCCCATCGACCGCTTGGCTCTCGCCGTGGCGACCGAGCCTGTGCGGCCGGCTGCGGGCCTGATGCGCGCCCCGGCGGGCGCGCGTGAGGATGCGATGCGATTCCTGCTGCAGACGGGGTCCGACGCCGGAGTGCGCATGATCGCCACCCGTCCTGCAGGCGACGGGGAACGTCTTCTCGGCCAGGCCTGGCCCTTTCCTTCGCCCTTCCGGGTGACGGTCCGCACCGTCTCCCTGAGCGAAGGTCTGGACCGGGTTGAGGCGCGGGCGCGCCGTTCGCTGGAACGGCTGGGGCTGCCGCGAGGCGAGGCCCTGCTGGTGGACAACGCCGCCGACCTGGCCGGCGCCGAGGGCCGCGCCCTGTGGGATCGGCTGCAGTCGCTGAAGGATCGCGGTCTGTTCCGCAGCATCGGCTTCTGCGCCGCCATAGAGGACGGTCCCGCCCTGCTGGCCCGAAGGCTGGAGGCGGACGTGGTTCAGGTGTCGTGCAATCTTCTCGACCAGCGCGCCGCCGCCGAGGGGGTGCTGGACGAGCTGAAGGCTGCAGGGGCCCAGGTCCATCTGGCCTCGGTCTTCGCGGGCGGGCTGTTGTTCGCCGGCGGGGACGAACTGCCGCCCCATCTGGCCGACTACGCCCAGATCCTGTCGCGCACCCGCCGTCGCCTGGCGGAACGGCGCTGCGACCCGATGCAGGCCGCCCTGGCCTACGCCTTTTCGCTGGAAGCCGTGGACAAGGTGGTGGCCAGCGTCGCCTCGGCCGCCGAGCTGCGCGCCATACTGGCCGCCGCCCATGCGCCCAGCCCCGATCTGAACTGGTCGGAACTGGCGCTTGAGGCGCCGGCGGCTTTCGCCGCCGACGCCCGCGCCATGGTCAGTAGCGCAGCCTGATCCCGACATAGGCCGAGCGGCCGGGCTCGCCGTAGCCCAGCACCTGCTGATACCGCTCGTCAGCCAGGTTCTCGACCCGGACCGTCAGGGCGACCTTGTCCGTCAGCTGATAGACCGCGTTCAGATTGGCGGTGACGAAACTGTCGCGCACCCCGCCCGAGTCGTCCTGATCGCCTTCGGCGCGGACGGTCAAGGCCCCCGACAACCGATCGCCGCTCCAGCCCAGGGTCGCCGAGCCCGCATGTTCGGGCACGCGCAGCAGGCGGGCGCCGGTCGAACGATCCTCGGCGTCGGTCCAGGCATAGGCCAGGGTCAGGTCGAAGCCGGCGCCGAGACGGGCGCGGCCTTCCAGTTCGACGCCGTCGGAACGGGTCCTGGCGATATTGACGTAATAGCTGTCGAAGGTTGTCCGATCGGTGAAATAGCTGATCTGGTCCTCGATGTTCAGCCGGTACAGGGTGGCGCGACCGTCGAACCGGCCGTCGGCCGAGGCCCAGCCCAGGGCGATTTCGACGCTGTCTGCCGTTTCGGGCTTCAGGGTCGGGTAGGGGATCGACGAGAAGCAATAGTCGCAAACCGCCTGGCTGACCGTCGGGGCCTTGAAGCCCGTGCCATAGGCGCCCGACAGGATGAAGCCGCCGGCCAGTTCGTAGGCCGCCGAGATGCGCCCCGTGGTCTTGGAGCCGAAGTCGTCTGTGTCGTCGAACCGCAGGCCGCCGGTCAGGCTGAACGCCTCGGTCAGATCGTAACGACCCGTGGTGAACACCGAGGTCACGCCCAGATCGACCGTGTCGCCGGTCGAGATGCTGCCCTGGCTTTCTTCGCGTTCGGCGCCGAAGGCGTAGGTGGCGGCGCCGGTTGCGCCGTTCGCCTGCCAGCGATAGGCCTGACGTTCGGCCTCGAAGGTCGAGGGGAAGGCGCTGAAGGTCTGGCGTTCGATGTTCGAGGCCGAGACGCTGAACTGGTGATCCAGGTTGAAGGCCTGGAGGCTGGCGCGGCCGAAGCCCGACCATTGTTCCGATTCCGAGGTGTCGTCATTGTCGGAGAGGGGGAAGCCGTTATCCATGTCGGCCTTGCTCTTGGACCAGCGGGCCGAGCCGTCGAACTTGACCGTGTCGGACACGGCGTAGCGGCCCTTCACGCCGACGGTGGTGTTGGTGAAGCCGTCGGCCTCGGGATTGCCGTCCGCCTCGTCGGCGGCGGAGATGCCGTCGGTGTCAAAGTGCGAGACATAGCCGCCGAAGGCCCAGGTCTCGTTGGCGACGCCGGCGGCGATACGGCCGCGCACGGTGTCGTAGCTGCCGGCCTCGGCCTCAGCGCGCAGACCGTCGATCTCCTTGGTGGTGAAGGCGATCACCCCGCCGATGGCGTCCGAACCCCACAGCGACGACTGCGGGCCCGACAGGACTTCGATCCGATCGATGTCGCCCAGTTCGAAGCCGGAGAAGTCGTAGGCGCCGTTAGGCTCGGCCGCGTCATTGACCGGGGCGCCGTCGACCAAGACCAGGGTCTTTCCCGGCGTCGCGCCGCGCATGCGGACCTGGGCGACGCCGCCGAAGGCCCCTGAACGGGTCACCGACAGGCCGGGGACGTCGGACAGGATATCGGCGGCGAAGACGGCGCCGCGCTGTTCTATGGCCTTGGCGTCGATGACGCGGGCGCCGGGCGTGTCAGCGACGATGGCGGGGATACGGGTGGCTGTGACGACGACGTCGTCCAGGGTGGCGGAGGGCGCCTCGTCGGCCAGGGCGGGTGCGGCGAAGGCGGCGGCCAGAGCCGCCGTAGAGAGCAGTATGGAGCGCTTCATGAGCGAAAACCCCCGATGTCGGCTCCGCGAGTGCGCGCGAGGAACCGGTATGAGCGAGCCGATCCGCCGGGCCTGATAGGTCCGGACGGCGCAAGATCGGGTCGCTGCGACGAGAAGTCCCCGCGCCTCTGTCTGGTCCCGGACAGCGGACGAGCGACGTCAGGCGGCCAGGTCTCCTGGCTTGCGGGTCATGAACCGCCGTCCTCGCCTTCCCAGTTTCCCAGTGGCGCCGAGGTCGAGACCCCGGACGGACGACGCTCTCGCCGCCTACAGTTGCGGGCACAGCCACGGTGTCTCACCGTGTTCCCTTAACCGCCTAACGCCGCCTATCGCAGGGCCGACAAGCCTGTGCAAGAGCCGGTTAACGGGCTTGAGCGCCAGGGCGCGATCCGTCACCCTGTCACGAGATGAACGCCCCTGTCTCTCACCCGCCCGAAATCGCCGCCTCGCTGGAGGGCGCGACGCCCTTTATGGCGCAATATCTAACGGCCAAGGCCGGACAGCCGGACGCCATCCTGTTCTTCCGCATGGGCGACTTCTACGAGCTGTTCTTCAAGGACGCCGAAGTGGCGGCGGCGGCGCTCGGCATCACCCTGACCAAACGGGGCAAGCACCAGGGCGAGGACATCCCTATGGCCGGGGTGCCGGTCCACGCCATGGAGGGCTATCTGGCCCGGCTGATCCGGTTGGGTCACAAGGTGGCCATCTGCGAACAGCTGGAAGATCCCGCCGAGGCCAAGAAGCGCGGCGGCAAGGCCGTGGTCCATCGCGGCGTGGTGCGGGTGGTGACGCCCGGCACCCTGACCGAGGACAGTCTGCTGGACGCGCGGGGCGCCAACCGGCTGGCCGCCGCAGCGGTGCGGAAGGGGCGGGCGGCCGTGGCGGTGGTCGAACTGTCTTCCGGCGCGGTGGACAGCGTCGCCTGTTCGCTGGAGGATCTCGGCGCGACCCTGGCCGCCTTTCGCCCGTCCGAGGTCCTGGTCACCGACCGGATCTATTCCGACCCGACGATGCGGGACGCCCTGGACGGGTCCGGCGGCGTGGTTCAGGCCCTGGCCTCGGCCATCGCCGAGCCCCAGGCGGCGCGGACGCGGGTCGAGCGGCTGTACGGGGTTGCGGCCCTGGACGGTTTCGGCGCCTTCGAGGAGGCCGAGGTCTCGGCGCTCGGCCTGATCGCCGCCTATCTGGAGACGACCCAGGCCGGCAAGGTTCCGGCCCTGGCCCCGCCCCGCCGTCTGGGCGAGAGCGGTTTTCTGGCCATCGACCCGGCGACCCGGGCCAGTCTGGAGATCGACCGGACGCAGAGGGGCGAACGCGAAGGCTCGCTGCTGGCCTGTATCGACCGCACCGTCACCTCGGGCGGGGCCCGGGCCCTGGCGGAACGGATCGCCCGGCCGCTGCGCGACCCCCTGGCGATCAATGAACAGCTCGACGCCGTCGAATGGCTGCTGGAGCGGCGCGATCTGCGGCGCGATCTGCGCGACAGTCTGAAGGCCTCGGCCGATGTGGCCCGGGCGGTCGGGCGGCTGGCCCTGGGGCGCGGCGGTCCGCGCGATCTGGCGGCGGTGCGGGTGGGCCTGTCCGTCGCCGAGGGGATCGCGGGCCTGTTCATCGGCCAGGTGGACCCGCTCACCGGCCAGCCGCGCCGCATCGCCCTGGCTCTGGACCGACTGAGCCTGTCGCCCGAGGTGTCGCGGCTGAAGGCCGATCTGATCGACGGCCTGGTGGACGAACCGTCCCATCTGGCCCGCGACGGCGGTTTCGTGCGCCCCGACTATCGTCCCGAACTGGACGCCGCCCGCACCCTGCGCGACGACAGCCGCCGGGTGGTGGCTGATCTGGAGGCGCGGGCGGTCGCCGAGTCCGGCGTGCCCTTCAAGGTCAAGCACAACGCCGTCCTGGGCTATTTTCTGGAAACCTCGGCCAAGGCGGCGGAAGGCCTGCTGCGGGCCGGGCCGGACAGCCCCTTCATCCACCGCCAGACCCTGGCCAGCCAGGTGCGGTTCACCACCGTCGAACTGTCGGAACTGGACGCCAGGATCAGCCAGGCCGGCCATCGCGCCCTGGCGATCGAGGCCGAGACCTTCGAGGGTTGGCGGCGCGAAGTCGCCCGCCTGGCACAGCTGCTGCAGGCGGTCGCGGAGGCCCTGGCCGAACTGGACGCCCACGCGGCCCTGGCGGAATGGGCCCAGGAGGCCGGGGCGATCAGGCCGGTGGTGGACGACAGTCTGGTCTTTTCGGTCGAGGCCGGGCGGCATCCGGTGGTCGAGGCGGCGGTTAAGGCGGCCGGCGATCCCTATACCCCCAACAATGCGCGGCTGGACGGATCCGGATCGGATTGCGCGCGCCTGGCCATCGTCACCGGCCCGAACATGGCGGGTAAATCGACCTTCCTGCGTCAGAACGCCTTGCTGGTGATCCTGGCCCAGGCCGGGGCCTTCGTGCCCGCGCGGTCGATGCGTCTGGGCGTGGTCGATCGGTTGTTCAGCCGGGTCGGGGCGGGCGACGACCTGGCGCGGGGGCGGTCCACCTTCATGATGGAGATGGTCGAGACCGCCGCCATCCTGACCCAGGCCACGCCGCGCAGCTTCGTCGTATTGGACGAGATCGGCCGGGGCACGGCCACCTATGACGGCCTGGCCATCGCCTGGGCCACCGCCGAGGCCCTGCACGACGTCAATCGCGCTCGCACCCTGTTCGCCACCCATTATCACGAGCTGGCCCAGCTGGAGACGCGGCTGGACCACGTCTGCAACCTGTCCATGACGGCCAAGGAGTGGAACGGAGATCTGGTCTTCCTGCACGAGGCGGCGCCGGGGGCGGCGGACCGGTCTTACGGCGTGCAGGTCGCCAAGCTGGCGGGCGTGCCGGGCGCTGTGGTGGCGCGGGCGAAATCGGTGCTGGAGCGGCTGGAGGGCGAGAAGGCTGCCACGGCGCGGCTGGAGGACCTGCCTCTGTTCGCCGTCGCCGAACCGGAGCCGGCGCGCGATCCCTCTCGTGTCGAGACGGCCCTGCAGGGCGTCGATCCCGACGCCCTGACCCCGCGCGAGGCTCTGGAGACCCTGTACCGACTGAGAGACATGCTGGGCTCGGACTAGGCGTCAATACCTAGGGCGCAGAGGAATCTTAACCTTATGCGGTAAGGATTGGTCTTCTTCAGACCGAATCGCCGGGGTCGGCCATGAAACTGAGCGCGCTCTCCCTTTCCGCCAAGACGGCCCTGATGGTCATCGCCGCCTTGGGCGCCCTGACCCTGGTCCTGACCGCCGTTGCGGCGGTCCTCTTGACCCGCGACGCCGAAGCCCAGGCCGCCGAGCGTCAGGAGGCCAATATGCGGGTCGCCTGGGACGTGCTGGCAGACTACGGCGACGGCTTCTCGGCGCGAGACGGCAAGCTCTATGTCGGCTCGACGCCGATGAACGACTTCGTCGAGCCGGTGGACCGGATCAAGACCCTGGTCGGCGGGACCGCGACGGTCTTCCTGAACGATCTGCGGGTGACGACCAATGTGGTCAAGGACGACGGTTCGCGCGCCGTCGGCACCAGGCTGAAGCCCGGCCCCGTCTACGACGCCGTGCTGAAGGGCGGCCAATCCTATCGCGGCCAGGCCGACATCCTCGGCAAACCCTATTTCGTCGCCTACGACCCGATCAAGAACGCAGCGGGCCAGACCATCGGCGTCCTCTATGTCGGGATTCCCAAGGCGGACTTCATGGCCTCGGTGAACCAGGTGATGATCGCCCTGTTCGCCTGCGGCCTGGTCGCGGCTCTCCTCGCGGTCGGAGCCTGTCTGATCGTGTTCCGTCGGATGTTCTCGCCGCTGAAGGCCTTGTGCGAGCGGATGGAGGCCCTGCAGCAGGGGCGGATCGATTTCGAGGCGCCCTGGGCGACGCGGGGCGACGACATCGGCCAGATCTCGCGCGCCGTCATCGCCTTCCGCGACGCCGCCGTGCGCCAGAAGGCGACGGAGGCCGAGACCGAGGCCATGCGCGAGGCCGCCCGCGCGACCCAGGAAGCCGGGGAAGCGGAACGCGCACGCCTGGCCGAGGAAGACGCCCTAGTGGTCGAGGCCCTGGGCGAGGGCCTGGCGGCGCTGGCGCGCGGCGATCTGAACCACCGGATCACCGCCACCTTCGCCGAACGCAGCCGCAAGCTGAAGGACGACTACAACGCCGCCGTCGACACCCTGGCGGGGACCATGGCCGACATCATCGAACTGGTCGCCGCCATGCGGGCCGGGACGTCCGAGGTCAGCACGGCCACCGATGATCTGTCGCGCCGCACCGAGCGTCAGGCCGCCGCCCTGGAGCAGACCGCCGCCGCCCTGGACCAGATCACGGGCACGGTCCGCAAGACGGCCGAAGGCGCCCGGTCCGCCGCCGAGATCACGGCCGAGGCGCGCAGCGGCGCCGAGGCGCGCGAGCAGATGATCGCCGACACCACGGCCGCCATGGGCGAGATCGAGGCGACCTCGGGCCGGATCGGCGAGATCATCGGGGTCATCGACGAGATCGCCTTCCAGACCAACCTCCTGGCCCTGAACGCCGGGGTCGAGGCGGCGCGGGCGGGTGAGGCCGGACGCGGTTTCGCGGTGGTGGCTTCGGAAGTGCGCGCCCTGGCCCAGCGCTCGGCCGACGCCGCCCGGGAGATCAAGGATCTGATCGCCGCCTCCAGCGCCAGCGTGGGCGAGGGCGCGCGGCTGGTGTCCCAGACCGGAGGGGCTCTGACGGCCCTGATCAGCCAGGTCGCCGAGATCAATCAACTGGCCAGCGACATCGCCGCCTCGGCCAAGGAACAGGCCGAGGGGCTGGCCGAGGTCAATACGGCGGTCAACCAGATGGATCAGACCACCCAGCAGAACGCCGCCATGGTCGAACAGACCACGGCCGCCAACCAGGCCCTGAGCCAGGAGGCGGAGAAGCTGGTGGAGCTGGTCTCGCGCTTCCGCATCGGCGGAACCCCCGGCGCCGCCCGCTCGCACGACGACGGGACGGCCTGGGCCGCCTGAGGTTTGGGCTATTCAAGACAAAGGCCCGTCCGACAGGCGTCGGACGGGCCTTTTTCAGATGAAGGGCTGAAGGGCCGCGATCAGGCCTGCATCATCCAGCCCTCGACGTCCATGGCCGCCTGACGGACGGCTTCCGAACGGGTCGGGTGGGCGTGGCAGGTGCGGGCGATGTCTTCCGAGGCGCCGCCGAAGCTCATGGTGACGGCGGCTTCGTGGATCATTTCGCCGGCCTGGGGGCCCATGATGTGGACGCCCAGAACCTTGTCGGTGGCGGCGTCGGCCAGAACCTTAACGAAGCCGTCGGTCTCGTGGTTGATCTTGGCGCGGCTGTTGGCGGTGAAGGGGAATTTGCCCTTCTTGTAGGCGACGCCTGCGGCCTTCAGCTGATCCTCGGTCTGACCGACCCAGGCGACTTCGGGGAAGGTGTAGACCACGCTGGGCACCAGGGCGTAGTCGACGTGGCCGTATTTGCCGGCGATGGTGTCGATCACGGCGACGGCGTCTTCTTCCGCCTTGTGCGCCAGCATCGGGCCATGGGTCACGTCGCCGATCACCCAGACCCCGTCCGCCACCTTGAAGTGGTCATGGTCGATGAAGCCGCGCTTGTCCGGCGTGACGCCGATGGTCTCCAGACCCAGCCCGTCCGTATAGGGCCGGCGGCCGATGGCGACCAGGACGACGTCGCCCTTCAGGGTTTCGGCGGCGCCGCCGGCCGAGGGCTCGACCGTCAGCTCGACCCCGTCCTTGCCCGACTTGGCGGCCGTGACCTTGGCGCCCAGCTTGAACGTCATGCCCTGTTTGGTCAGGGTGCGCTGAAAGGCGGTGGCGACCTCGGTGTCCATGCCGGGGGTGATGCGGTCCAGGAACTCGACCACCGTGACTTCGGCGCCCAGACGGCGCCAGACCGAACCCAGCTCCAGGCCGATGATGCCGGCGCCGACCACGATCAGCTTCTTCGGCACGGCCGGCAGGGACAGGGCGCCGGTGGAATCGATCACCTTGCCCTCTTCAAAGGCGACGCCGGGCAGGGGGGTGGGCTCAGAGCCGGTGGCGATGACGATGTTCTTGGCCTCGAGCGTCTGGACCGAACCGTCGGCGGCGGTCACCTCGACCTTGCCCTTTCCGACGATCTTGCCCTTGCCCTTGATCCAGTCGGCCTTGTTCTTCTTGAACAGGAACTCGATCCCCTTGGTCAGGGCGGTGACGCTGTCGTCC
>Ga0156462_1025_pt1 | contig 27632 bp, 32 predicted proteins | sample RifOxyB1_FD_110609 | JGI IMG/M metagenome (GOLD analysis project Ga0156462, IMG submission 110609) | Caulobacterales bacterium RIFOXYB1_FULL_67_16
AAGCCCAAGGCCCTCAAGACGGTCAAGATCCCCGTCTCCATCGTCCAGGCCGACGCCGACGACGTGGTCTGGAAACAGACCGCCCGCTGGGCCGCCAAACGCCTGGGCCGCGGCCGCTATGTCGAGGTCCCCGGCGCCAAGCACGAAGTCATCATGGAAGCCGACCCCATGCGCGCCGTCTTCCTCGACGAGTTCGACGCCATGGCGGAATACGTCTCGCCGCCGAAGGGGATTGCGGCCGATCCGTCGGTCCGGGTCGAGGACGTGACGGAGGAGACGCCCTCGGTGGCGTGAGGGGGCTACCCCCCCCTGTCGTCATCCTCCGGCTTGACCCGAGGATCGAAAGATCCGCCGCATGTGCGAAGGGGGCAAGCGCAGAGCCCGATCCGCGCCCGGTCCTCGGGTCAAGCCCGAGGATGACGGCGGGAGAGATTTTTGCCGCTCAGGTTAGGGCAAGGTCGGATTTCGGCGCTTAGGTCCATTTCGCAAATCGACCCATCTCCGACCTTCGAAAGGACGGCTAGCGGGCTGTCTCGTGCCGCATGGCTTCGGCGCTGAGGGCGACATGCTCCGGGATGCGCCCGCCAGCCTTTCGTTCGCTGTAGCGGTCGACCAGGTAGTCAGCGCGGTCGCGAGTCAGAAGGGTGAACTTCACCAGTTCCTCCATCACGTCCACCACGCGATCATAATAGCTGGACGGCGTCATGCGGTCGTTCTCGTCGAACTCCTTGTAGGCCATGGCCACCGACGACTGGTTGGGGATGGTGATCATCCGCATCCAGCGGCCCAGCAGGCGCAAGGTGTTGACGGCGTTGAACGACTGAGAGCCGCCGCTGACCTGCATGACGGCCAGGGTCTTGCCCTGGGTGGGGCGCACGCTGCCGATCTCCAGCGGGATCCAGTCGATCTGAGCCTTCATGATCCCGGAGATTGCGCCATGCCGCTCGGGGCTGCACCAGACCTGCCCCTCCGACCACTGCGAAAGCGCCCGTAGTTCCTGGACCTTTGGATGGTCGGGGCCGGTGGCGTCGGGCAGCGGTAGGTCGCGAGGATCGAAGATGCGGGTCTCGCAGCCCAGCGCGTGGAGGATGCGCGCGGCCTCCTCCACCAGCAGCCGGCTGAACGACCGCGCCCGAAGAGAGCCGTAGAGCAGCAGGATTCGCGGCGGATGCGTCGCCGGAGCCGCCACCTCCAGCCGGGCGTGATCGACCTGGGCGAGGAACTTGGCGTCGAGGGCGGGGAACTCGGTCACGGGCGACTCCAACTCGGTCATTGAACTTTCTCATACTTCCAGCATATTGGAAATATGGAATCAAAAGCCGCTGTCAACATGCTCTCCGCCCTCGGTCATGAAGGGCGTCTGGCGATCTTCCGCCTGCTGGTGAAGGCAGGACCAGACGGGATCGCGGCAGGCGAGATTGCGCGGACGCTGGACGTCCTGCCCAACAGCCTCTCGGCCAATCTCAACGTCCTGTCCCATGCCGGCCTGATCGCGTCGCGGCGCGACGGGCGGTCGATCCTCTATTCGGCGAACTATGGCGCGATGAGCGGGATGCTGGGCTTCCTGATGGAGGACTGCTGCAACGGCGCGCCCGAAATCTGCGCGCCTCTGGGCTCGATCCTGGCCCGTGTGAAGGCCTGCGCCCCCGGCTCGACCGGCTGACCATGGAACCGTTCAGCACATCGCGACGGCTGGTCGCCGAAGGCCTGGGCACGGCCCTGCTGCTGGCCGTGGTGATCGGTTCTGGGATCATGGGCCAGCGCTTCGCCGGCGGGAACGTCGCCATCGCCCTGCTGGCCAACACACTGGCGACCGGCGCGATCCTGGTCGTGCTCATCGGGGTCTTAGGTCCGATCTCCGGCGCCCACCTCAATCCAGCGGTGACCCTGGTCGCGGCCCTGCGGCGGGATCTGCCGTGGAGGCTGGCGTTGGCCTACCCCGTCGCCCAGGTCGCCGGCGCGGTGCTGGGCGTCTGGATCGCCCACGCCATGTTCGGCGAGCCGATCCTCCAGGTCTCGGCCAAGCTGCGGGACGGTGTGGCGCAAGCCTTCTCGGAATTCGTGGCGACGTTCGGCCTGGTCGCGACAATCCTCGGGACCGTCCGGTTCCGCCCCGAGAACGCCTCGATGGCCGTCGGGCTCTACATCACCGCCGCTTACTGGTTCACGGCCTCGACCGCGTTCGCCAACCCGGCGGTGACGATCGCGCGGAGTCTGTCGGACACCTTCGCCGGCATCGCGCCCTCCAGCGCGCCGGCCTTCATCCTGGCCCAGGTCGTCGGCGCGCTGCTCGCGGCCGGTGTCTTCGGCTGGCTTCTCAAGACGGAAATGACCTCATGAGCGACGCCGACTTCCCCATCACCATCTTCCACAACCCGGCCTGCGGCACCTCGCGCAACACCGTCGCAATGGTCGAGGCCGCCGGCTACCAGCCGAAGGTGATCGAGTACCTGAAGGCAGGCTGGACCCACGATCAGCTTCGGGAACTGGCGGGCGCGGCGGGCCTCACCTTCCGCCGGCTCATGCGCGAGAAGGGGACGCCGGCTGAGGAACTGGGCCTCCTGGCCGACGACGTCAGCGAGGGCCGCATCCTCGACGCCATGGTCGAGAATCCGATCCTCGTGAACCGACCAATCGTCGTCACGCCGAAGGGCGTGAAGCTTTGCCGCCCGTCGGAGGCCGTGCTCGATCTGCTGGACCGAAAGCCCGACAGCTTCACGAAGGAAGACGGTGAGGTCGTGCCGCTCTGATCGTCTAGCTCCGAGTGGGAGGCCAACGACCGCTTCCCACTCCTCGCGGACAGTCCCGACTTCCGCCTCTCAGGCCGCCGCCCGCTTCAAGGTCACCAGCGCCTGACCGATCAACCTTTCATCCCCGACGGCCAATATCTGCCCGCTCCCATCCGGCGCATCGCCGCGCCAGTTGACCACCCGGCCGCCGGCGGCCTCGATGACCGGGACCAGGGCCGACCAGTCCCAGGGTTTCAGGCTGGTTTCGGCGACCAGGTCCATCCTGCCCGCCGCCACCATGGCGTAGGCGTAGGCGTCGCAGCCCAGTCGGGCCAGGCGGGCGGCGGCGCGGACCTGGGTCCAGGCGCCCAGTTCGGCGCCGTTGAAGATGTTGGGATCGGTGGTCGAGATGACGGCGTCGGTCAGATGCTCGCACGCCCGCACGGCCAAAGGCGTCTCGGTTTCGCCGCGCAGCAGACGGGCGCCGGACGGGCCGCCGATGAAGATCTCGTCCAGATAGGGCTGGGCGATCACGCCGACGGTCGGCTTGCCGCCGGTGCGCAGGGCGATCAGGGTGGTCCACAGCGGCAGGCCCGAGATGAAGGCCCGCGTCCCGTCGATGGGATCCAGCACCCAGACGTGTTCGGCGTCGGGCCGGTCCTCGCCGTATTCCTCGCCGATTACGCCGTGGTGGGGATAGCGTTCGGCGATCAGGCGGCGGATCGCCGCCTCCGCCTGTTTGTCGGCCTCGGTCACGGGGTCGAACCCCTTGGCGCCGCCCTTGTCCTCATGCCCGATGTCCGAGCGGAAGAAGGGTAAGGTGACGCGCGCGGCTGCGTGCGCCAGTTCCACGGCGAAGGATTCGAATTCGGTCATGGGCGCTCTTAGCCCAGAACGCCCCTTCGCGAGAAGCCCGGCCGCGGGCCGGCCTCAGCTCGTCGCGTCGGCGCCGTCGTGCAGCGACTTGGCCAGGTCCAGCAGACGGCGGCGCGGCCGTTCGCCCAGCTGGTAATAGGCCTGGATCAGGTCCAGCGTCTCCTTGCGCGAGAACATCTCGCCGCCGGACTGGGCGGCTTCCTTGCGCTCCACCGCCTCGGTCACCCCGTCGTAGAAATAGCTGACCGGGGTCTCCAGCGCCTCGGCCAGCTGCCACAAGCGGGCGGCCGAGATGCGGTTGGCGCCGCATTCGTATTTCTGGATCTGCTGGAAACGGATGCCGACCTGCACGGCCAGCTGCTGCTGGGTCAGGCCCAGCAGGCGACGGCGGCGACGCAGGCGGCGGCCCAGGTGGAGATCGATGTCGGTGGCCATGGCCCCCAGTTCCTCATCTTGCGCCCTGTCCCAACGCGGGACGGCTCGCCTGCTGCGCCGCAATCCCCGTGCCGAAGATCGCGCGAAAGGAGAGTTGCACGGTTCTTCGAACCTCGCGCGACAGGCCGCCGCAACCCAATCGGGCGGGGCGCATTTAGTCGGCAGCTTGGCTTCAAAAGGAAGGAACTTCACATGGGCATTATCGCCTGGATCATCATCGGCATCGTGGCCGGCTGGCTCGCCGAACAGATCATGGGCCGCAACCACGGCCTGATCACCAATCTGATCGTCGGCGTCATCGGCGCCCTGATCGGCGGATTCATCGCCAACGCTCTGGGCTTCGCCTGGGGCGGTTGGATCGGCTCGACCATCGTCGCCACCATCGGCGCCATCATCCTTCTGTTCCTGCTGGGTCTGGTCAAGCGTCGCGCCTGATCGTCCTACAGGACTGAGATGAAGAAGGGGCGGCTCGCAGGAGCCGCCCCTTTTCTGTGCGCAGGCTCATCTCGCGGAAGGGTGATCTCGCGCCGCTCCGAAAGGGCGCTGCAAACTTTTTTCTCACCTGCTGAATCGCGCCGCAGCAAGGCTTTCAGCCCCTTTTCCGCCCTTCAACTGCCCACGCCCCGGAACGAGATTACAATCGGGGCGAGGGTAGGCACGGAAAGGATTTGGAAAAGTATGGAGGCCGCGCTTTGGCTCGTTTGGCGCCTTGTCACCCTGTTTTGGTGACAGCCGCCGCGCCAGACCGGGCGGCGAACACGGAAAAGGCGGCCGGGAGAACCCGACCGCCTTGTCGTTTCGGATCAGCGGGCCCGGCCCGCCATGATCAGCCCTGCGGCTGGTCGCCGGTCGGAGGCGCCATCGGGTCGCTGCTGCCCGACGGATCGACCGGATCGGTCGTGGTGGGCTCGGTCGTCGACGAGTCCGGCAGGGTCGGCGGCGTGGACGGCAGGGTCGAGGAATCGGTCGACGGTTCCGTCGTGGCGGGTTCGGTCGTCGAAGGCTCGCTCGTGGCCGGCGCGGCGCCGGCGATGGGGCTGGCCGCGTCGAACTCGGACTTGGTGTAGTCCACCACCACGTTCGCGCCCTCTTGGCGGATGCCGTTCAGCGGCACGGCCCGCACTTGGCCGTCGGCGCCGCGGACGGTCAGTTCCTGAGCGCCCGAGGCGTTGTTCTGCACGCCTTCCAGCTTGCCCAGCTCGCCGTCGGGCCCCTGGACGGTGGTGCCCGGGGTCAGGGACAGGCTCTGCTGGGCGGCGGGGGCCTGTTCGGTCGGAGCCGGAGTCGTCGCGTCCTGCGCAAAGGCGGGGGCGGCGAACAGGACGGCGGCGGCGCTGGCCAGAATCGTGGTCTTGAAGGTCATGGATCAGTATCCGGTTTGCGCGGGCCCGGCGCCCGCACTGACACAATCCGCTATGTTACGGATTGTTTCGTATGCCCTGAAAAGACCTTGCCGCCGCCCCGGTTGGGCGCTTCCTGGGCTAAGGTGCGGCATGCGCCGAATCACAGAGGGGCTGGTGTGAGCCGTCGGAACATCTATCTGCCCCGCCTGCTGCGCCGCCTGGGCGGCCTTGGCTATGAACTGACGCCCCAGATCTTCGCCGTGGTCGCCTTCGGCGCCGGGGCCCTGATGCTGACCTCGGCCGTGACCCCCGAGTTCGACGAACGCCTGCGTCAGCTGACCGGGGTGGTCTCTCCCCTGCTGATCGACCTGTCGCATTTCGTGGCCAGCATCGCGGGTTTCGTCCTGCTCCTGCTGTCCGCCGGCCTGTGGCGACGCCGCCGCGGCGCCTATTGGGCCGCCCTCGCCGCCCTCGCCGTCGGGGCGGTCTTCTCCTTGCTCAAGGGTCTGGACTGGCAGGAATCGATCGACCTGATCATCGTCGCCGTCCTGCTCGCGCCCTGCCGCACCGCCTTCAACCGGCGCTCCCGGATCAGTGAGCCGCTCCGCCCCGGCTGGCTGGTCGCTCTGGTGGCGGTGGTCGTCTCCATGCTGTGGCTGGGCTTCTTCGCCTATCGCGACGTCGCCTATTCCGACGAGCTGTGGTGGCGGTTCCTGGTGGATCGCCAGGCCTCGGGCTTCCTCCGCGCCGGTCTGGTCCTGTCCCTGCTCACCCTGCTGGTCGCCGGCCGCTCCCTGCTCAGCTCGCCTGGCGCCGACAGCCACGGCCCCGCCTCCAAGGCGGAGATCGAGCGCGCTCGCGCCGCCCTGGCCGAGGCGGAGGAGGCCACGCCCGAGGCCTGGCTGGCCATGCTGGGCGACAAGGCCCTGTTGTTCAGCCCCTCGGGGCGCAGCTTCCTGGCCTATCGGGTGCGCGGCCGTCGCTGGATCGCCATGGGCGAACCGGCCGGCCTGCTGGAGGAGCGCCAGGAGCTCTTGTGGAGCTTCGCCGAAATGGCCGACAGCTACGGTGGATCGGCCGTCTTCTATTCCGTCGGCGACGACATCCTGGCCGACCTCGCCACAATGGGTCTGGCCATGCGCAAGGTGGGCGAGACCGCCGTGATCCGCACCGAGGCCTTCACCACCGAGGGCAAGGGCAAGCAGAACCTGCGCACCGCCCTGAACCGGGCCGAGCGCGAGGGTGCCCGGTTCGAGGTGCTGCCCCCCGGCTCGGCCCGCCCGATGGAGGCCGAGCTTCGGACCATTTCCGACGCCTGGCTGGCCATGCACAACGGCTCGGAGAAGGCCTTTTCCCTGGGCCGGTTTGACATCGACTATCTGGATCTGACCCCCCTGGCCGTGATGCGCGAGGGCGACCGGATTGTGGCCTTCGCCAACCTCCTGGTCGCCCCCGGCGAGGCCGCGGTGGACCTGATGCGCTACAGCCCCGACGCCCCCCACGGGGTCATGGACTATCTGTTCACCCGGTGCATCCAGTGGGCCAAGGCCGAGGGGATCGCCGTCTTCGACCTGGGCATGGCGCCGCTCGCCGGGCTGGAGGATCGCCGCGTCGCCCCCGTCTTCGCCCGCGTCGGCGCCCTGGTGTTCGAGGAAGGCGGCGCCCTCTACGGCTTCCAGGGCCTGCGCAGCTACAAGGGCAAGTTCTCGCCCGACTGGAAGGCCCGGTTCATCGCGGCCCCGGTCTCCACCCCCCTGCCTCTGGCCCTGCTGGATGTCGCCCTCCTGACCAGCGGCGGCTGGCTGGGCATGCTCGGCATCCGAAAGGGACGCTGATGACGTTCAAGCCCCTCTTCTCCCGCGCCCTGGCCCCGGCTCCGGACCGGCTGCACTTCGCCGCCCACAGCCATCACCTCTGGCCCGACGTCGGCTTCGAGGCCCAGCAGCAGGCCTGGATCGACGCCAATCTGCATGCCGACCGCAAATGGGACCTGATCTTCGGGGAGGTCATTCCCCGCGCCCAGGCCGAGGTCGCCCGCGAACTGGGCCTGCCCGATCCGAACAGCGTGGTCTTCTCGTCCAACACCCACGACCTGCTGCTGCGGATCTTCTCCGCCTTCGAGAAGGGGCCGGTCCGCATCCTGTCCACCGACGGCGAGTTCCATTCCTTCCGCCGTCAGGCCGACCGCTGGGAAGAAGCGGGCCAGGCGGTGGTGACCCGCGTGCCCCTGGCGCCGTTCGAGACCTTCTCGGACCGGTTCCTCGCCGCCGCCCGCGCGGGCGGCCATGACTGGATCGTCGTCAGCCAGGTCTTCTTCCGCACCGGCGGCCTGTTCGAGGGGATCGAGGCCCTGGCGACCCTTGCCCGGCCGGAGGGGCCCTGGGTGCTGGTCGACGGCTATCACGGCTTCATGGCGACCCCGACCGACCTCTCCGCCGTCGCGGACCGCGTCTTCTATGTCGCCGGCGGCTACAAATACGCCATGGCCGGGGAGGGCGCCTGTTTCCTGCACGCTCCCGACGGCTTTGCGCCCCGCCCCGTGATCACCGGCTGGTTCGCCGAGTTCGGCGATCTGTCGGGTCCGCCGGGCGGGGTGCAGTACCGGTCGGACGGCGGGCGCTTCTGGGGCGCCACCTTCGACAGCTCGGCCCTGTACCGGTTCAACGCCGCTCGCGCGATGCTGGCCGAAGCCGGTCTGACCACGGCCGATGTGGCGGCGCACAGCCGAGGGTTGGCGATCCGGTTTCAAGAGGCGGTCCTCGCCGGCCAGGCCGGCCCCTTGGCCGAAGCCCGGATCCTCAATCCGATCGACGGCGATGGCCCGCGCGCCCGCTTCCTGGCCCTGCGCCACGCCGAGGCCCAGGCCTGGCGCACAGCCTTGCTGGATCAGGGCGTGGTGACCGACGTGCGCGACGACGTGATCCGCTTCGGTTTCGGTCTCTATCAGGACCCGGAGGACGTGGACCGTCTGATCGCCGCCTGCAGCTCGATCAGGCCCTAGTAGAAGGTCGTCTCGTCCTGCTTCTGGGCCTCGGGCGCGGTGCGCGGCGCAGTCGGGGAGGCCGGGGTCCCCGGCGCGGCCCCGTTCGGAGCCGGTGCGGGAGTCTGACCCGGCTGGGCCGGCGTCGTCGTCAGGTTCGGATAGGGTAGGGCGCCGTCGCCCGCCTCGGCCGGAGACCCGTCTCCGGGATAGGCCTCGGCCACGGGCAGGGCGTCGACCGGCTCGGGCTGGCCCACCCGCTCGGGCGCGTTCAGGTCGTCGCGGATGAAGGGCCAGGACCGGCTGTCCGCACAGCCGCAGGCCTTAAGGAACCCCTCCCGATCCCGCCACAGGATCAGAGGATAGCTGACCTGCACCCCCGCATCCTTCAGCAGGGCCGTCAGGCGCGCATCGAACTGTCGACTGGCCTCCACCACGGCGGACCGCGCCAGATTGCCGTCCGCCGTCGGAATGCCCGCCGCCGACCAGTCGCGCGCGGGCGCCCCGGTCCAGCGTTGATACAGGCTCCAGTCGCGGGTCAGCCACAGCTCGGCGATGGCGGCGCGTTCGGCGGGGGTCGACTGGGGCAGACCCTCCTTGTCGGCGCGCGCGAACAGGATGACCCGCGCCTCCACCCCGGCGGCCCGCATCTTCGGCACTTCCTCTCGCACATAGCGCTGGGTCGAGGCGCTGTCCCGGTAGCCGATGATGTAAAGCGGCTCGCCGCCGCCGCCGCCCGAGACCCATGAGGCCTCGTCCAGCAATTGCTGAATCTCGGCCTGATCGCGGGTGATCGTGACCGGCTGGAACCGGGAATAGAAGTTCCAGTAGGCCCAATAGCCGACGCCGGCCAGAATCAGGCCGACCAGCGCCGCCAGGGCGGACCATATCAGCAGTCGACGCATGGGGAGGCGCGCTCCAGCTTCACCGTGGGTAAGGGTTAACGCATAGCATCGAAAACCGTTGTGCGCCTATTTCCGCCTGTGACGATCCGGTGAAATCCTCAGGTGACGTTCGCGCGCCACACCGCTCGGCGTCAGGGCTGCCAGCCCGATACCTGATCCGCCTCGCTGTCTCCGGCCAGGGCGCCGCGGGTCTTCTTCACCTTGGCCCAGGCGGCGCGCAGCAGGGCGGGCACGCCTTCGCCGGACACGCCCGACACCAGCATGGGCCGGCGACCCGCGACCGCTTCCAGGGCGGAGGCCTTCTCCTCGCGCTCTTCGGGCGACAGGGCGTCGATCTTGTTCAGCGCCAGGATCTCGGCCTTGTCGGCCAGGCCTTCGCCATAGGCTTCCAGTTCGCCGCGGATGATCCGATAGGCCTCGACCACGTCTTCCTGGGTGCCGTCGATCAGATGGATCAGGCTGGCCGACCGCTCGACATGGCCCAGGAAGCGCGTGCCCAGGCCGGCGCCCTCGCTGGCGCCCTCGATCAGACCGGGTATGTCGGCGATGACGAACCGCTCGGACGGCGACAGGTCCACCATGCCCAGGTTCGGCGCCAGGGTGGTGAAGGGATAGTCGGCGATCTTGGGCTTGGCCGCGCTGGCCGCCGACAGGAAGGTCGACTTGCCCGCGTTCGGCAGGCCCGCCAGGCCGATGTCGGCGATCAGTTTCAGCCGCAGCCAGACCCAACGCTCCTGGCCCTCCTGGCCGGGGTTGGCGTAGGCGGGCGCCTGGTTGGTCGGCCCCTTGAACCGCACATTGCCCCAGCCGCCGTTGCCGCCCTTCAGCAGCAGTTCGATCTTGCCGGGCGTATCCATGTCGAGGAGAACGGTCTCCTTGTCCTCGTCCAGCACCTGGGTGCCGACGGGCACCTTCAGATGCACGTCCTCGCCCTTGCCGCCGTGCATCTGGCGGCCTTGGCCGTGGTGGCCGGTCTGGGCCTTGAAATGCTGCTGGTAGCGATAGTCGATCAGGGTGTTCAGCCCCTCGACCGCCTCGATCCAGACGTCGCCGCCCTTGCCGCCGTCGCCGCCGTCGGGGCCGCCGTTGGGAATGAATTTCTCGCGTCTGAAAGACACGGAGCCCGCGCCGCCGTTGCCGGAGCGGATATAGATCTTGGCCTGGTCGAGGAACTTCATCGCGGGCTTATGCCAAAATACGACGGCGAGGGCGAGGCGCCGCGCGGTTGAGAGATCATTAACCGGAGCGGCGCATCGGTCTTTTCATGAATGTGTCGATTTCGACATCCATGGCCGGTGTTCTCGCCCAGGGTCGGGCCGAGCGTGAAAAACAGGCCCAGGCGCGCGCCGAAGCCAAGCTGCGCGACGCCCGCTCCGCCGTGGAGACGCTGAAACAGCGTAATACCGCCGCCGCCGACGAGGCGAGAGACAGACGAAAGGCCGCCGCCAAGCAGAAGATCGACCAGATCAAGGCGCGCATTCGCATGATGCAGATGAACGGCGCCGCCGATCCCAAGGTCCTGGCCCAGCTCGCGCGCGAGCTGAAGGCGGCGGTTCGGATGTACGGCGGGTCCGGCGGGGGCGTAACGGCCGGCGCGGGTCCTGACGCCTCGGCCCAGGCGACTGGAGAGGGCGCGGCTCCGTCGGACGTCCCTGGCGTCGAGAACGCCCAGGCCGACTCGCCGGTTTCGACCGAAGAGACGTTCGCCTCGACCGCGCCTGAAACCTCCGACGCCCCCACAGACGGGGAGGCGAAGACGGCTGAGGCGGAGACGAACTCCGCGTCCGAGACGGGGCGGGACAATCCTTACCGCCGCATGGCCGACGAGGCGCAGTCGCGCCTCGCCGAACAGTCCAGACGCAGCGCCGGCGAGCAGGCGGATCGCGATTTCCTGTCCGACGTTCGCAATCTCGCGCGGCAGATCAAGGCTATGGTCGCTCGAGCCGAAGCTCAGGCCGCTAGCCACCCCGACCAGGCCGCCGACGTCAGGGAGGCCGGCAAGGCGGCCGCCGAGGCCGAGCAGGCCGTCGAGAGCGTCGGCCGCGAACTCGGCGCGGCCGGCCTCTCCCTGAGGGTCTAGATCACCCCTTGGCCCAGACGCCGAACGGATCGCTCCAGTCCATGCCCAGGGCCTGGGCCACGGCCGGATAGGTGATCTCGCCCTTCAGCACGTTCAGGCCGCGCGCCAGGTGCGGGTCCTTCTTCAGCGCCTCAAGCCCATGATCCGCCAGGGCCAGGCCGAAGGGCAGGGTGGCGTTGTTCAGGGCTTCGGAACTGGTGCGCGGGGCGGCGCCGGGCATGTTGGCGACGCAGTAGTGAACCACGCCGTCGATCACATAGGTCGGGTCCTCGTGCGTCGTCGCGTGCGAGGTCTCGAAACAGCCGCCCTGGTCGATGGCCACGTCGATCAGCACCGAGCCGGGCTTCATCGTCTTCAGGTGCTCGCGTTTGACCAGTTTCGGCGCCGAGGCGCCGGGCACCAGGACGGCGCCGATCACCACGTCGGCCTTGACCAGTTCCTCCTCGATCGCGCCGATCGAGGAATAGCGGGTGATGACCCGGCCGTTGGTGACTTCGTCGATATAGGCCATGCGCGGGATCGACCGTTCCAGCACCACCACCTCGGCGCCCAGGCCCATGGCCATGCGGGCCGCATTCAGGCCGACGACGCCGCCGCCCAGGACCAGCACCCGCGCCGGCGCCACGCCCGGCACGCCGCAGAACAGCAGGCCCATGCCGCCGTTGTGCTTCAACAGGGTCTCGGCGGCCGAGAAAACGGCGATCCGGCCGGCGACTTCCGACATCGGCGCCAGCAGCGGCAGGCCGCCGCGCGCGTCGGTCACGGTCTCATAAGCCACGGCCGCGCATTTGGACGCCAACAGGCCCTTGGTCTGCTCGGGGTCCGGGGCCAGGTGCAGATAGGTGTAGAGGATCTGGTCCTCTCGCAGCATCTCCCACTCGACCTTCTGCGGCTCCTTGACCTTCACGATCATGTCGTTGTTCGCAAAGACCGTGGCGGCGTCGGCGACCAGGGTCGCGCCCGCCTTCTCGTAGTCCGCATCGGTGAAGCCGGCGCCCAGGCCGGCGCCGGCCTGAACCGACACCGAATGGCCGTGGGCCACATATTCGCGCACCGCCGTCGGCGTCAGGCCGACCCGGTGTTCATTCTTCTTGATCTCGCTGGGAACGCCGACTCGCATGGGGCCTCTCCTTGAATGGTTCAAACCTCCGCCTCTCTTGGGCGGATCGCAGGCGGCAGATATAGCGCCGAGCCGAACGCAGAATCCTGTTCATTTAAGGGCCTGAACGCCGTACATGCGAATTTTCTGCGAAGAGGCTGGACTATGAAGACCGTTTCCGCCGTCGAACTGGACGGAACCGACAGGAAGATGCTCCGTCTGCTCCAGCAGGACGGCCGCATGACCAACGCCGATCTGGCGCGCCAGGTGGCCCTGTCCGAAAGCGCCTGTCTGCGTCGTTTGCGGGCCCTGGAGGCGGCCGGGGTGGTCGATCACTACGCCGCCGTGATCAGCGAACGGGCCGTGGGCCTGCCGATCAGCGTCTTCGTCACCGTCACCCTGTCGTCCCAGTCCGAGGCCGCTCTGAGCGCCTTCGAACAGGCGGTCGCCGCGGCGCCCGAGGTGATGGAATGCTATCTGATGACCGGGGGCGCCGACTATCTGCTGCGTCTGGTGGTGCGCGACGTGGATGATCTGGAACGGGTCCACGCCAAGACCCTGACGCGCCTGCCCGGCGTCCACCGCGTCTCGTCCAGCGTCGCCATGCGGTCGGTGGTCAAGCGGGGCGTCCTGCCGTTGTGACGCTGATCCGGGCGGGAACAGCGACGCACCGCCCGTTCTCCCCTCCTAATTTCTCGAAGAAGATCGCGCCTTATCAAGCGCATGGTCTCCGTAAAAGCCGCTCGACCGACCACGCCACGGAACCGTGCGACAATGGTCTCACGGTCTTTGACAATCGAATGTCCAGGGCGCGCCGCGTCCCGGCTGCGGCGCGAGAAATACACTAAAATAGACTCACTTTTTTCGAAGTGGATTCCGTCTATTTCCCGGCGTCGGTCCACGGGGCGGTGGCCTACCTCAAGGCCAGGGTCACGGTCTTTACGTCCACATATTCGTCGATGCCGTGGATCGAGCCTTCGCGGCCGTAACCGGACTGTTTGACCCCGCCGAACGGGGCGACGGCGGTCGAGATCAGGCCGGTGTTGACCCCGCACATGCCCGCCTCGATCCGACGGCTGAACCGCATCGCCCGGTCCAGGTCGCGGGTGAACAGATAGGAGGCCAGCCCGTAGTCGCTGGCGTTGGCTTTCTCCAACGCCTCGGCTTCGCTGTCGAAGGCGAAGACCGGGATCATCGGGCCGAAGGTCTCTTCCTCACGGAACAGCCGGTCGTCGCCGCCCAGGGTCACGGTCGGCTGGAAGAAGCGGCCGCCCAGCTCATGGCGCGAACCGCCGGTCAGCACCCGTCCTCCGTCGGCCTGGATTGCCGCGACGTGTTTCTCGACCTTGTCGATGGCCTTGTCCTCGATCAGGGGGCCGACCTTGACCCCGTCTTCGAAGGCGGCGCCGATCTTGATCTTGGCGACCTCGGCCGCCAGCTTTTCGGCATAGGCCTCTGACACCGACCGTTCGACATAGACCCGGTTGGGGCAGACGCAGGTCTGGCCCGAGTTGCGGAACTTGCCCTTGATGGTCTCGGCAACGGCCAGGTCCAGATCGGCGTCGGCGAAGACGATCAGCGGGGCGGCGCCCCCCAGCTCCATCGACACCCGTTTCAGCGTGGGCGCGCATTGCTCGGCCAGCTTGCGCCCCACGCCGGTCGATCCGGTGAAGGACAGTTTGCGGATCAGCGGGCTGTCCGTCAGCACCTTGCCGATCACCGCCGCATCCCCCGTCACGATGGACAGGGCGCCCTTGGGCAGGCCGGCCTGATAGGCCAGTTCGGCCAAGGCGACGGCGGTGAACGGCGTCTGGCTGGCCGGCTTGACCACGGCCGTGCAGCCGGCGGCGAAGGCCGGACCCAGTTTCCGCGTCAGCATGGCCGCCGGGAAGTTCCACGGCGTGATCAGGGCGCACGGCCCCACCGCCTCGCGATAGGTCAGCAACAGATGCCCCAGCGGGCTGTCCTGGGTCTCTCCGATCAGCCGCTCAGCCTCGCCGGCGAACCATTTGATGAAGCCGTTGGCGTAGACGACCTCGCCCTTGGCCTCTTCGAACGGCTTGCCGTTCTCCAGCGCCATCAGGGCGCCCAGGCCCTCGACGTGCTCGTCGATCAGTTCGGCCCACTTGCGCAGAAAGACGGCCCGCTTGTGCGGATCGGATCGCGACCAGGCGGGAAAGGCGTCAGCGGCGGCCTTGATCGCCGCAGCCGTCTCGTCGGCGCCCAGGTCGGGAACGTGGCCGATGACCTCACCCGTCGCCGGATCATCCACCGCAATCCCCCCGCCGTTGGCCGGGACCGGCTCTCCGGCGATTAGGGCGTGTTGGCGAAGCAGGGCGAGGCCGGCGTTCCGGGCGGTCTGGTTCACGGAAATCTCCTGATGAGGTCCTGAAACGAACAAGGCCCCGACGAAGCGGGGCCTTGCAAGTCCGTAAGGCGTGTCGCCTGCGGGATTAGTTCTTGGCGTCTTGGGCGGCGCCCGAAACGGCCTGGCCGGCGGCCTGGGTGTCGCGACCCACGCCTTCCACCGTGTTGCAGGCGGCGGTGGTCAGGGCGGCGGCGGCAGCCACCAGAACGAAGATCTTGCGCATGAGAAAGCTCCGGTTAGCCGGCATGGGGATCTGCCGGTCTTGCCCGATCAACGCGACCGCACGGCTCCGGTTCCGCCGCGTTCAGTTCACCCGTTCCACGGCCTCCGCCGGCGAAACGGCTTCCGGCGTGGCGAAGGTCATGCGGGCGATGGTCCCCCCTTCCGGGCGCGCCACGAACTCCGCCTCTCCGCGAAGTTGTTTCGCGAAGGCCCCCATCAGGGTTCGGCCCACGCCGGCCGAGGTGTCGGCCGAGGTTCCCGGTCCATCGTCCTCGACCTCGAGCACGGAGGTGGAGCCGTCGACTCGGAACCTGACGTTCAACTGTCCGCCTCGCCCGGCGAAGGCGTGCTTCTGGGCGTTGGTCACCGCCTCGACGAGCCACAGCGCCAGCGGCGCCAGCTTGTCGGGGTCGACGAACAGCGAATCCGCTTCCACCGTGCTGACCACCACGGGGCCGTGTCCCGCCTCGCTGGCCACCAACTGGCCGACCAGTTGGGTCAGGAAGTCGCGCGCATCCGCGTGACGAATGTCCTCGCTCTGGTAAAGCGTGCGGTAGATCAGGGCCAAGGCCGAAATCCTCTGCCGCGTATCGCCCAGGGCCGCCTTGGCCGGCGCGTCGGTCAGGGCCCGTTGCTGCATCGACAGCAGAGAGGAGATGATCTGAAGATTGTTCTTCACCCGGTGATGGATCTCGCGCATCAGCGCGTCCTTCTCGGCCAGCGAATCCGTCAGCTCGCGGTCGCGCACGGTGATGGCCTCGGCCATTTCGTCCAGCGTCCGGGCCAGGGTGCGGATCTCGGACGGGGCGTTCATGGCCTGCAGCGGCCGCACCGAAAACCGGCCGCGCGCATAAAGGGCGGCGATCCGCTCCAGATAGTCCAGCCAGCGAATGAAGATGCGCTCGGACAGGAGCATCACCGCAGCGAAGGCCGTCAGCCAGGCGCCGAGGGGCAGCAGCAGATTGCCGATCGGGTTCAGTCTCGCCCAGGACAGAAGTCCCGGGGCGGGCGCCGACAGCAGGGCGTAGAGGTCGCCCCCCGCCAGAGCGGCGCCGGCGTAATCGCGTCGCTGGCCGCGGCTGTCCTTGGCTGCGAATACGGCGGATCCTTCGTCGCGGGCGCGCTCAACCCAGCCGGCGACGTCTCCGCCTCCGGCCAGGCTGAAGGCCGAGGGATCGCTGGCCGTCAGCAGCCGCCCGGCGCCGTCGGTCAAGGCGGCTTCGGAAGCCGAGGGGAGGGCGGGGTCTTCCGTGTTCGGTTGAAGCGCCGACAGGGGGATCACCGCCGCCATGGCGCCGTCGAACCGTCCCATGGGGCGTTCAGCGCGGATGGCGACGATCAGGGCGGCGGGATAGCCGGCGCTGGCCGGAGCCCGCATCACCACCAGGTCCTCGCCTTGGCGCAGACGCTCGAACCAGGCCGCGCCGTTCGCCGGCGCCAATCCGGCCCGAACCTCTCTCGAACCGGAGGCGCAGACCGCCGCTCCGGTCGGCCCCATGCGATACAGACCTTCGTAGTCCTGCAGCCGGTCCACCAGGGCGTTCAACCGTGGGGCGCAGTAGGGCCCCATGGCGTCCGGGCTCAGCGCGCGGAGAAGAACCTGGGCGCTGTCCAGCCGGCCCTTGACGTCGCTGGCGCTGCGTTCGGCGGCGAGCTGCAGATCGATCCGGCGGCCTTCGGCTTGGCTGGTGAAGTCGGCCTGAATCTGCACCAGGATCAGGATCAGGATCGGCAGCAGCGCCAGCGCCATGGCGCTGCCCAGGCGGAAGCGGATGCCCTGAAACCGGGCTGAGGACCATTTCCTCTCCGACCGAGGCCGAGCGGAGGTCGTATCGGGTATCGCTTGGTCCGCCACCGGGGCTTAGGACCGGGCGCCGGCCAGTTTGTCGGCCTCGCCGAGGATGGAGCGCATGGCGTCTCCGGCAGCCTTGCCGTCGCGGCCGTATCCGCCCTTCTCCAGCGTCGCTTGCAGGGCGCGGCGCGCCCGGCTCACCCGGCTTTTCACCGTGCCCACGGCGCAGCCGCAGATCTCGGCGGCCTCCTCGTAGGCGAAACCGCCGGCCCCGACCAGGATCAAGGCTTCCCGCTGCTCTTCCGGCAGGGTCTTGAGGGCCTGGCGCAGTTCGTCCAGGGCGACCGGCGCCTCCGGATCATCCACGGCCACCAGGGTGCGCTCCGCCGCCTCCTGGTCCAGCTGGGACTGCCGCCAGGACCGCCGCTTCTCGGAATAGAACTGGTTGCGCAGGATCATGAAGGTCCAGGCCTTCATATTAGTGCCCATCTGGTAGCTGGCGCGGGCGTCCCAGGCCTTCATCATGGCGTCCTGCGCCAGATCGTCGGCCGCAGTGGGGTCGCCCGTCAGCGTACGCGCGAAGGCGCGCAGATGCGGGATCAACTGGACAAGCTCGCGCTTGAAGCCCTCGTCGTCGGCCGAAGCGGGCTTGGGCGCGGCGCCCAGACGTTGAGAATTCATGAGTCACCGCCGCTGGACTTGGCGTCCGCGCGCTTTAGAATATCGAGGAATTCGTCGGGAACGGGCTCGTTCACGACCTCGTCGAACATGTGGCGCAGCTTTACGCCGATAGCCTGTTGACGAAGCCGAGCTTCTTCGAGCCCCGCCTCCCCCGGTTTTTCGACGCCCTTGCGCCGCGAGGAATCGGAAGAATCAATCATAGATAGAACACCGCCCACCCAACTGCAGTGCAGAAATGCGACCTTGTTAACGTCCCCGCCCCTCGGCGGTTCCGGGGTCGGAACAATAAATGCTCAAGCTTGTGTGAACGCACGGAACCGCAGTCTGGTTGAGGCGTTTTGGTCCACTGTAACGCTGCGTCCAGAGGAGCGACCCAGCGAATTGTCGGGGACTTATATCCATGAGCCTGTTGGCTAGACTCGCGCCGCATCTGCCCTATGTCCGCCGTTACGCGCGGGCCCTTACTGGCGATCAGGCCACCGGAGACAACTATGTGCGGGTGGCCCTGGAGGCCCTGGCCGCCGGCGAACAACAGCTGTCGCCGGACATGACTCCCCGCGTGGCCCTTTATCACGTGTTTCACGCCATCTGGTCGTCGACCGGCGCCCAGCTGGAAGATCTGTCGGGGGTTGAGGGCGGCTCCGACGCCGCCAGCCGCCTGCTTCGCATTGCCCCGCGCTCGCGCCAGGCCTTTCTTCTGACCGCGCTCGAGGGCTTCACCCCGTCCGAAGCCGCTCAAATCCTGTCTGCGGATGCGCGCGACGTCGAACGGCTGATTGCCGAGGCTCAGTCCGACATCGACGCCGAATTGGCCACGGACGTGCTGGTGATCGAAGACGAAGCCATCATCTCGGCCGACATTCAGAGCCTGGTCAAGGAGTTGGGCCATCGGGTGACCGGCGCGGCCACCACCCATGAAGAGGCGATCGAGGCTGTGTCGCGCCATCGGCCCGGCCTGGTCCTGGCGGACATCCAGCTCGCAGACGGGTCTTCGGGGATCGATGCGGGCAAGGAAATCCTGCAGAACATCAATGTGCCGGTGATCTTCATCACCGCCTTCCCCGAGCGTCTTCTGACCGGAGAGCGGCCTGAGCCGACCTTCCTGATCACCAAGCCATTCCAGCCGGAAACGGTGAAAGCGGCCATCAGTCAGGCCCTGTTCTTCCACCCCTCGCGTCACCGCGAAGCCGCCTGAGCCCCCTTGGGGTCCCGCAGCAGAGAGCAGCCCCGGTCTTTGACCGGGGCTTTTTCTTTAGCTGGACGGCTCGGTAGGCGCATTGACGTTGGCCGCTTCTCCCGTCGGGACAGGACGCGGTTCACCGTTCGGGCCTGTGGGAGCATCGGCGGCGGGCGGCGTCGTCGAGGCTCCGTCAAAGGCGCGCGCGTCCACCGGCTGATCCCCGTCGTTGGCGTTGGTCTGCGACAGATTGCTCTGGCTGAAGAACCAGATCAGCGCCAACAGCACGGCGGCGCCGCCCAAGGAGGCGATCAGGATCAACAGAATACGCGGGCCCGGCCGACCTTGGCGGGTCGATTTCGCGTCGATTCCTTCTCGAGCGACCGTAGTGTCGCGTTGGGGGTCTTGTGGGGTCATCGTCAGCCTCCCGGTTGTCGGTTCAGGCCGAGACAACGTCGCGTCGGTATCGCCGTTCCGATTTCGTCCGTCAGGTGAAAAAACGGGCTGAGGTCGGGAACCGCCGTTCTCATGGCCCGTTACGGGTGTGCGGAGGCGGCGACGCCCCCCCCGACTTGATTGGCGCCAGCCAATCTGCCGCCTCCGCGCCTCATTCTCGATGATGCCACTTCAAAGGCGGTCCTCCCGGGCCGCCTTTTTCTTTTACCCGGTCTCGACCGCAAGCGGCGGTCAGGCCAACATTGTTCTCAAAGAAAACCTGCGGAGGATGGACGATGACGTCAAACGGCAAAATGAACCGGCAGTGGGTGCTGCGCCAGCGTCCCCGCGGCCTGATCCAGCCCGGCGACCTGGAACTGGTCGAGACCCCTGTTCCGGAACCCAGGGACGGGGAGGTTCTCGTTCGGACCGTCTATCTGTCGCTCGATCCCACGAACCGCACCTGGATGAACGATTCCGAGGGCTATCTGCCGCCGGTCGGCCTGGGCGATGTCATGCGCGGCCTGACCCTGGGCGTGGTCGAACACAGCCGGTCGGATCGGTTCAAGGTGGGCGATCTGGTCATGCCGGCTTCAGGCGGCTGGGCCGACTACGCCGTCGTGTCGGAAGCCGGACTGCGCCCGGTGCATCGCGCCCCTGGCCTGCCCTTGACGGCCAACATGTCCGTGCTCGGCATGACCGGCCTGACCGCCTACTTCGGCGTCACCGACGTGTTGAAAGCCAAGGCCGGCGAGACCCTCGTCATCTCCGCCGCAGCCGGCGCCGTCGGCTCCGTCGCCGGCCAGATCGCCAAACAGCGCGGCTGCCGCGTTATCGGGATCGCCGGCGGCCCGGCGAAATGCGCCTGGCTGACGGACGAACTCGGGTTCGACGCCGCCGTCGATTACAAGAACGAGGATGTCGGCGAAGCGCTGGACCGCCTTGCGCCCGACGGAATCGATCTGAACTTCGAGAACGTCGGCGGCGACATCATGATCGCTGTCTTCAACCGGCTGAAGGTTCATGGTCGCATGGCCGTCTGCGGCCTGGTGTCGGCCTACAACGCCACCAAGGCGCCGCCCTCGCCGAACTTCGCCCGGATCATCACCCACCGCCTCGACGTCCACGGTTTCCTGGTGCTGGACTATGCCCACCGGGCGCGAGAGATGGTCGCCGAAATGGGCCCCTGGCTGGCCGAAGGCAAGGTCAAGTGGAAGGTCCATGTCGACGACGGCCTGGAAGGGGCGCTGGATTCGCTGAACCGCTTGTTCACCGGCGATCACGACGGCAAGCTGCTGGTTCGCGTCTCCGAAGAACCCGCCTAAGGATTGCCATGAGCGACCCCCTGCTTGTCCATTTTGAGGATCTGGAGACAGGGCAGGTGGTGCCCCTGGGCGCCTGTGCGGTCGATCCGGCCGCGCTCGACGTCTTCGCCGAGCGGTTCTCGCCCGGTTGGGACACGGCCTACGGCGCGCCTGACGCCATGGTCTATGTGCTCTGGAGCCGGCTGGCGGCCGAAAAGTCCGGCGGTTGGGCCCAGACCAAGGTTCTGGCGGTCGACGGTCTTCGCTTCCTGCGCAATCCGCCGCCCGGCGAACTGCTGCGCGGGCGCATGACCGTGATGGGCAAGGATCCCGTCGGCGACGAGAAGGGGATCGTGATCGCCTCGCACGACCTGCTGGACGAGGCGGGGCGACTGGTCTTCTCCTGCCTGACCCGCGCGCTGTTCGTCCGGCGCTGAACGAAAAACGCCCCGCCGGCGGACCGGCGGGGCGTTTCTTCCTGACTTCAGGGGGTCTTAGTTGACCGCGCCGGGAGCCTGGCGAAGGAAGGCCAGGGCGATCAGACGATCCCAACCCAGCAGCGACACCAGGTGGGCGTAGATCTGGCCCAGGGCGCCGTTGTCGCGCAGTTCGGCCAGCTTTTCGGCCGGCAGGGCCTTCAGCTTCTCTTCCGACACGGCGTAGTACTCGGCCAGCTTCTGCGGCGCGCCGGGGGTGCCGTCCGGGTTGCGCGGCGTGAAGACGGCCTCGCGCACGTCCAGCAGGTCCAGGTCGCGGATCAGCTTGACGAAGGCCTCGGTGCGCTGCCGCTCCTGCTCGAAGCTGTTGCAGAACTCCATGGCCATATTGGTGTATTCGCTGGCCTGGCCGTTGACGAACAGCGGGTTCTGGCCGCCCTCCACGACGATGGAGGCGCCGCGGTCGATGCACAGGATCAGACGCTGGTTCTGCTTGTCGTCGGCGAAGACGAACGGATAGCGACGGACATAGGCCGGGATATAGGCGTCGGGACGGAACTCGCCGTCGTCGGCCACGAACAGGTTCTCACCCTGGCGCAGGCCCATCACGACCACCGGCTGGCGGTTCTCGCCGGTGAAGATGACCGGATAGGACAGGGCGGCGGCTGCGAATTCGGTGACCGTCAGCGGCACCACGTTCGTCTGGCCGACGAAGGCGTAGGGCTTGTCGGCCGGGTTGACGCCCAGCGACCCGTGCTGAACCGGATCCAGCGGCTCGGGCTTGGTGTAGAAGAGAACGTTGCCTTCGAGCGGCGAGTTGGTCGTGTCGGTCATGAGAAGCCAGGCACTCTGGAATTGATTGAGGCGGGCCTTCTAGCTCAAGCCCGCCTCAGCGGCAAACCGCCTCACGGATGGGGGGATTCCGTAAGGCGGCGCCGATCGGATCAGAAGGCGTAGGTGACGCCGACGCGCAGGTTCCGGCCGGGCAAGGGCGCGATATCCTTCAGGAAGGAGGTGTGCTCGCGCGCCTCCTCGTCCGTCAGATTGTGCGCCTCGGCGAAGACGGTGATTTCCTTGTCAGCGAAGGGTCGCACCGCGCCGCGCAGATTGACCATCGTATAGGCGTCGGTCGGCAGTTCGTTCTCGGCCAGGCGGTCCTGTTCGCCGACGTGACGGACTTCGCCGGCCAGGTCCCAGGTCCGGGAGGTCCAGGCCAGGCGGGCGGTCGCGGACCACGGCGGGATGCGCGCCGCCGGCCCCAGGTCGGTGTCGGCCTTCACATAGTCGGCCGCGCCTTCCAGCGACAGTTTGCGATCGCCGCTCTGCCACAGGGCGTAGGCGGCCTCGGCTTCGAAGCCCTGGAAGTCGGCGTCGGTCTGGACGAACTGGTAGATCGGGAAGAACTCGTCCTCTTCCTCGAAATAGAAGTCGTCGCCGGTGGCCCGCTCGTCGATGAAGCCGTCATACCAGGAGCGGTAGACGTGCAGATCGCCCGTGAAGCGGCCCCGGTCGTAATGGACCGTGCCTTCCAGGGTCGTGACCTTTTCGGTGTCCAGATTCACATCGCCGGTCTCATAGGCGGCGGTGGCGATATGGACGCCGTTCGCGAACAGTTCGACCTCGCTGGGCGCGCGCTCGGTGCGCGACAGGCTCAGACCCAGGAACAGGCCGGCCTGCGGGCGCAGGAAGGCGGCGGCGCTGGCCGACCAGTTGTCGAACTCGCGTTCCACCTCGGCCGTCTCGCCCAGAGGCGTGGCGGTCAGGGTGCGGCGGTCATATCGCAGGCCGCCTTCGAAGCCGTACCGGCCCAGGTCATAGCGCTGAACGGTGTACAGGCCCTGTTCCTCGATCTTGACGGTCGGGACGAAGGCTTCCTCGCCGATGGCTTCGAAATTGCGCTCCAGGGCCTGGACCCCGATCGCGCCGTTCCAGCCGCCCTGTTCGCGCTGGACCAGTTCGCCGCGCGTCTCCCAGCCGTCGGAGTTGAAGACGGTGCCGGGCTCGCCGGGGCCTTCGAACTCGGTGTGGGTGTAGTCGGCGTGGCCGTAGGAGGCGCGGACCTTGGCGAAGGGGCCGGCGTCGAACCGGTATTCGCCGCGACCGTCCCAGCGTTCCTGCTCCAGATTGATGAAGACTTCCGGCTCGGCGACCGTGCCGTACTCGCTTTCCGTCTTCTTGTAGGACAGGCCGACGAAGCCCTTGTCGGCGATATAGGAGCCGCCGACGCCCCAGGCGTTCAGTTCGGACCAGGAATTCGGCTGCTTGTCGCCTTCGCCGCGCGGCTCGCCGTCGCTGTCGGCCAGCAGCTGAGACCGGGCGGGGGAGGGGATGTCATAGTCGTCGGTCTTGCGCGTCACGCCGCTCAGATTAAAGGCGAACCGGCCGGTCCCGACCGTGACATGGCCCGAGGCGCCGCGCCCGTCGTCCACGCTGGAATACTGCGTCGAGACCCGGCCCTCGATCCCGCCTTCCGGCATTGTCTCGGGGATCCGGTCGTCGATGATGTTGACCACCCCGCCGATGGCCGAGCCGCCATAGACCAGGGTCGCCGGTCCGCGCACGATTTCGATGCGGTGGGCCTCGCCGGGGTCGGTGGCCACGGCGTGGTCGGGCGACACCGAACTGGCGTCGATCTGGCCCAAACCGTTGGTCAGCACCTGGACGCGCGGTCCCGACAGACCCCGGATCACCGGCCGGCTGGCGCCCGGCGCGAAGTCGGTCGAGCGAACGCCCGGCATGCCGCTGACCAGATCGCCCAGCGAGGTCGCCGGCGCGATCGCCAGCTTCTGCTCATCCAGCACATCGGTGGCGATTGTGGTCGCGCGCTGGGTCACGCCGAAGGGCGTGGCGGTGACGATGATGTCGTCGAGTTCCGCGCTCGGCGTCGGCGCGGTCTGGGCCAGGGCCGCGCCGCCCAGGGCGCTCCAGGCCAGTACCCCGGCGGCGGCGGACAGGAAGAGAGGGCGGGAGGCCGGGTGACGCATGACAAGGCTTCTTTCGGGAGGGTCTGCAAATGTGTTATGAGATAACATCACGAAGCGTCAAGCCATGTTCTGTTGCGGCGAGGGCGGTCAACGACTAGCTGTTGCGCATGAGCTCCACCTGCGACCACGACCACGATCCTTCGGGCCTGGGCGGCGCGGCCCTGGCCCGCGCCCTCCAGGGGGCCGAGGCGCGGGTCGCTGAGGCGGGTGAACGTATGACGCCACCGCGCCGGCGGGTCCTGTCCCTCCTTTTGGAAAGCGGCGAGCCGGTGAAGGCCTATGATCTGATCGCCCGCTTCGGCGAGGACGGACAAGCCGCCAAACCCCCTACAGTCTACCGCGCCCTGGAATTCCTGGAACGCCAGGGCATGGCGCACCGGATCGCCTCCATCAGCGCCTATGTCGCCTGTTCGGGCGGAGCGATGGACGCCGGGTCGCAGCCGCACGCGGCCGCCTTCCTGATCTGTGACTGCTGCGGCGCGACGCGCGAGATCGAAGGGCCGGACCAGGCGGCCATCGACCTCGCCGCCCGCTCGGCCGGCTATGCGATCAGCCGCACCACGATCGAGGCCCACGGGCTTTGTCAGGCCTGCAACGAGGCGGGATGAACATGGACGTCGCCCGGATGGCCGCGCCGCGCCGGCTTCGCATTCCCATCGACAACGCCTGGGGCGGCGGCCTGATGTCCGTCCTCGACTTCGGCGATCCCGAACGGCCGGTGGACCTGATCTTTTCGCATGCGAACGGGTTCAACGCCGCCACCTACCGCACCCTGCTGTCCCCCCTGTCAGCCTCTTTGCGCATCTGGGCGCCGGATCTTCGCGGCCACGGCGGCTCCAGCCTGCCGATCTTCGCGCGGCCCAAGGCCAGCTGGCTTGATCATCGCGACGATCTTCTTTCCCTGCTGGACGCCCTGGACGGTCCGCCGGTGGTCCTCGCCGGCCATTCGATGGGCGGCACGGCTTCGCTGCTGGCGGCGGCTGAACGCCCCGACCGGGTTTCCAGCCTGGTCCTGTTCGATCCGGTGATCTGGAAACGCTCGACCTTCCTGATCTTCAACCTGCCCTTCGCTCATCGCTTGCTGGCGGGCATACCCATCGCCAAGGCGACACGCCGCCGTCGCGCTCTGTTCGACAGCCGCGAACAGGCCTTGGCCGCCTATCGCGGTCGCGGCGCTTTCAAGGGGTGGCCCGACATGGTCCTGGCCGACTATCTGTCGGAAGGTCTGGTCGAGACGGACGACGGCTATCGGCTCGCGGCCGACCCCGCCTGGGAGGCCGCCAACTATGCGGCCCAGGCCCACGATCCCTGGCGCGCCCTGCGCCGCTATCCGGGCCCCATTCGGATTCTGAAAGCCGAACACGGCGCCCTGACCTTCGTTCCCACCGCGCCCAATGGCCTGGATCATGTGAAGGTCGAGGTGGTGACGGGCGGCGGCCATCTGTTCCCCATGACGCATGGCGACGCCGTGCGCGACGCCCTGTTCGACGCCGCCGTCTAGGCCCGGCGCCCCGGCTCGGCCGCGCCAGAAATCGGTATGCGGACCATCGCCGCCCATGATAAGGGCGCCGCTGAGCATAACTCCTCGAGACGCCCCGCTTGACCTTCTTTCACGCCGGTCCCGCGCCCAAAGGCGCTGGTCCCCGAACAGGGGGCTTGCGAGACGGCCTGATCCTGACGCCGGGGATGAAGGTCGGCCTGTTCGGCGGCTCCTTCAATCCGGCCCACGACGGCCACGCCCATGTGGCCGAGACGGCAATGCGCCGGCTGGGCCTTGACCGTGTCGTCTGGCTGGTCTCGCCCCAGAATCCGCTGAAGGACGCCCGCCACAGCGCGCCCCTGGACGAACGGATAGCCTCGGCGCGCGAGCACGCCCACGGGCCGTCGATGATCGTTTCGGATTTCGAGACCCGCACGGGCGTGGCCTGGACGGTCGACACCCTGCGCCTGCTGGCCGCCCGTCATCCCGGCGTCCACTTCGTCTGGCTGATGGGCTCGGACAACCTGGCCAGCTTCCACCGGTGGCGCGGTTGGACCGACATCATGCGCCTGATGCCCGTGGCGGTGATCGCTCGGCCGGGCTCCCTGCTGGACAGCCGCACCGCGCCGGCGGCCGCTCGTTTCGCCGCCTTCCGCATTCCGGACCAGCAGGCCGGCCTGCTGCCGACCCTGGCGGCGCCGGCCTGGACCTATCTGACGGCGCCGCTGAACCCTCTGTCCTCCACGGCGATTCGAAGCGCTAGAGGCCGGCGCTCGGCCTCGTGATCGGGGCGCCGGTTCACGGCAGGCCCCATCCGTGCTAGAGGATGGCTTTAGTCAACGCTCCTGGAGCCCTCCGCTGACCCCCTCGCCCGCGTACGATACGCAAGCCGCCGCCGTTTCGAACACGGCGCACGAGATGGACCCTATCGAACCTCTCCATTCCGAAGACGGATCCGAGACCACGCCGGTCTTCGGCGATTCCGCCCCCCGCCCCGTCGGCTCGACGCCGCTGGAAGAAGCCCTGCTCAGCCGCCTCGACGAGGACAAGGCTCAGGACATGGTCCTGATCGACCTGAAGGGCAAAAGCGCCATGGCCGACGCCATGATCGTGGCCTCGGGCCGGTCGCACCGTCACGTCGGCGCCATCGCCGACCACCTGCTGCGCACCCTGAAGGAACAGGGGCTAGGCAAGGCGCGGGTCGAGGGCTTGCCTCACTGCGACTGGGTTCTGATCGACGCGGGCGACGTGATCGTCCACCTGTTCCGCCCGGAAGTGCGGACCTTCTACAATATCGAGAAGATCTGGGCTGTGGATTCCGCCCATCGCATGGTCCGCGACTAAGACCGTGAAGCTGAGCATCGTCGCCATCGGCCGACCGGGCCGGGGGCCTGAGGCGACGCTCGCCGACGACTACGCCCGGCGCGCCACCCTCGCGGGACGCGCGCTGGGCCTGGGTCCCCTCGAACTGATAGACCTCGAGGCCCGCAAGCCGGGCAAGGCGCCGGAGGCCGAGCTGATCCTTGCCGCCGCCGAAGGCGCGCACCTGATCGCCTGCGACGAACGGGGCAAGACCTATTCGTCGCGCGCCTTCGCCGATCATGTCGCCAAGCTGCGCGACCAGGGCGAGCGGCGTCTGGTCTTCGCCATCGGCGGGGCGGACGGACTGGACGAAAGCGTGCGCGCCGCCGCCGCCTCGACCATGGCCTTCGGCCCCCAAACCTGGCCCCACTCCCTGGCCCGCGCCATGCTGGCCGAACAGCTGTATCGGGCGGTTACCATCCTGGCCGGATCACCCTATCATCGCGACTGACATGGGTCGCGCCGCCACACTTTCTCTCGCCCTGCTGACGGGTTTCGTCCTCGCCGCGCCCGCTGCGGGCCGTCAGGCGCCCGAGAGCGAGCTGGCGCGCATCCAGGCCGAATACCGCGACGAGGCCGTGCGGGCCCGCCGCCTTCGCGCCGACGCCGAGGCCGCCAAGGACGAGCTGGCTCAGCTCGAGCGCCGACTGTCCGCCCTGCGCGCCGACGAACAGACCGACGACCGCCAGATCGAGGACCAGCGCGCCCGCCTGCAGCAGCTCAGCGCGCGCGAGGCGGAACTGGTCGCGAACCTGGCTCGCGAACGCGGCGCCCAGGGCCGCCTGCTCAGCGCCCTGCAGATGATGAGCCGTCGCCCGCCGCCGCCCTTGCTCGTCCCGGCGGACAAGGCGATCGACACGGTGCGCGCCTCCATCCTGCTGAAAGCCATGACGCCCGACCTGGAAAAGCGCGCCAAGGCCCTGGCCGCGCGCCAGGCGGAGAT
>Ga0156462_1022_pt3 | contig 25053 bp, 23 predicted proteins | sample RifOxyB1_FD_110609 | JGI IMG/M metagenome (GOLD analysis project Ga0156462, IMG submission 110609) | Caulobacterales bacterium RIFOXYB1_FULL_67_16
CGACATCACTCACGCAAACCTTGATGTTATACTGGTAGGGAGTATATCAGCCCAACCGGTTCGTGACGGCTTGCGCCACGGCTCGGTGACGGGCCGATCGGTGAAGACACCCTGCATAGACATCTGCATCTTCGATTCCGCGACCGGCTGGTGCGTGGGGTGCGGCCGAACGCGTCCGGAAGTGGCTCAATGGTGCAAGCTGTCGCCCTTCCGCCGCAAGGCCATCGAGCGGGAGCTCCCCCGGCGAATGACCGCCTTGGGTGCGAAGGCCGGGGCGAGTGACTAATGAGACCCAACACGTCGTCTCGAGAAGGATTCCACCATGGCCCATATCGCCGCTGACAAGCCCAAACTTATGGCCAGGGTCCGCCGCATCAATGGGCAGGTCAGCGCTCTCGAGCGCGCCATCAATGATGATGTCGATTGCATCGCCGTCCTCCAGCAGGCCGCCGCCGTGCGCGGCGCTCTTGGCGGCCTGGTCGAAGCGCTGATCCTTCAGCATCTCGAGCACCATGTCGCTGCGCCTCATCTTGATGAAGCCGCGCGTCGCAAGGGCGCCGACGAGCTCATATCCATTATCGGACGCTATAAATGACCATCCAGCCTGCCGCTTCACCGGCCCATGATCATGTCTTTCTGGCCGCCAATCATGACGAGAACGCCCGCCGCACATTGATCGTGGTCGTCCTGACCGCAGTGATGATGGTCGGAGAGATCGTCGCCGGCGTGCTGACGGGATCAATGGCCTTGCTGGCGGACGGCATACATATGCTCACCCACGCCGGAGCCCTTGGGGTCGCGGCCGCAGCCTACAGCTACGCACGCCGTCACGCGAACGACCCCCGATACAGCTTCGGCACCGGCAAGGTCGGCGATCTGGCAGGGTTTGCATCCGCGCTCGTTCTGGGCCTTTTCGCCATTGGCATCGGCGTGGAATCCATCCGACGTCTGTTCGAGCCGACTACGGTCTTGTTCGGCGAAGCGGCGATTGTCGCCGTCATCGGCCTTGTCGTGAATGTCGTGAGCGCTCTTCTGCTCTCGGGAGGGCATCACCACAGCCACCAGCATGATCATCACGATCATGGCCACCACGACCACGGGCACGGCGGCGACAACAATCTGCGTTCCGCGTATCTCCATGTCCTAGCCGATGCCCTGACATCGGTCCTTGCGATCGTCGCGCTCCTGTCAGGTCACTATCTCGGATGGACATGGCTGGACCCGATCATGGGCCTGGTCGGCGCAGCGGTAATCGCGAAATGGTCATGGGGTCTCCTGCGCGATACGGCTGCCGTCCTGCTGGACCGAACCGACACCCACGTCGCCGATGAAACCCGCGAGGCGATCGAGACGCCAGGCGATGCCCGTATCCGCGATCTGCACATCTGGCGGGTTGGGCCGGACGCTCACGCCGCCATCATCAGTGTCGCGACCTCCAGCGCGACCTTGGAGGCGCTTCGAGCGCGGCTGGTCCCGGTGCACGAGCTCAAGCATATCACTATCGAAATCGAACCCTCCGAGCCTCTCCCCGCCTGAACTGCGACACTTTTGATGTTGCTTGAATCAGGGGTGTCGAGATAGTCCGGGGGAGTACGGGGTACTCTCTTGTCGCGACTTGTCCGCCAGATCTGCATCGGCTTGGCCGTGACCCTTATGGTCACGCTGCAAGGCTTTGCGGTACGTGACGGTCAACATCGAATAGAACATGCTCTCCAGTTCCCCGGCGTCGCTTTCAGCGATTCCGCGGCTGACCATGATCATCACGACGACGGGCACGATCACGCCCACGAGGTCGACGCTGAAGCCTCTGCCGCCGCAGACACGGCGATCGACACCGCCGACCAAAGCGAAATGCCGGTGCTGCCGCACCATCACCATGGCGGCGGCGGTGACGTGCACATCGCGCTCGCAGGCCTGCCTCAGCCGAACTCCCCCTCCAGCGGACTTGCGCCCGCGCTCAACCCGGCCCGGACTCCGCCTTTGGCGGGAACGCGTCCGGAAAGCCCGCTCGACCCTCCTAAACAGAACGCCTGATCGCCTGAAAAGCTGATCCTGCGCGGCCTCCGGGCCGTGCGCGTCCTGTTGGAGAAATTCCTTGAAACTACCTGCATCCGGCGCTGCCGGATGGCGGGTGCGCGCCGCAGCCGTGTCTGCGCTCGCGCTCGCCCTTGGGGCGTCGCTCGCCCCTGCCCCGGTGTTCGCCCAAGCGGCGCCGGTCCCCGCCGACGTGAACGGCTACCCGCAACTCAGCTTGCGCGAAGCCCTCAGTCTTTCCGCCGCGTCAGACCCGGCGCTCGCCGGTGTCGAAGCTCGTCGTCGCGCCGCTGGAGCCGGCGTGCGGCAGGCCGATGTCCGACCCAATCCGAACGTCGGACTGATGGTCGAGAACCTGCCGACGCTCGGCGGCGGCGATATTCTCGGGCGAACCGAGACCACGCTGACGTACGAGCAACGTCTGGAACGGGGCGGCGATCGTCCGGCCCGCACGGCGCTCGCCCGGGCCGAGGGAGATCTGCTTCTCGCCGACGCCAGGGCCGCGCAGCTCGACCGGCTCGAGCTGGTCCAGACGGCGTGGGCCGAAGCGCTCGCTTCGGAGGCCTTGCTCGAAATCGCCAGGGAGCGGCTCAATCTGGCCGAGGCCTTCCAGAGTGAAGTCTCCCGACGGGTCAACGCCGCACGAGATCCCCTGTTCGCAGGGGCCCGGGCGGAGGCCGAGCTCGCCCAGGCGCAGATCGACTTCGACCAGGCCGAGGTCGGCGCGCGTATGGCGCGGGTCAACCTCGCCAAATTCTGGTTCGGCAGATCAGAGTTCACCCTCGGGGCTGATGCCTTCGAGGACACGAGCGCCTCTCGCCGGGAAGCCGGTCCGGTGGCGCAGATCGATCTCGCGGCTTTCGATGCCCGCCGTCTGATCGCCGACGCCCAGGTGCGGGTCGAACAGGCGCGCGCCGTGCCCGACCCGACGGTGAGCCTCGGCGTCCGCCACATCTGGGACAACGAAGTTGCCCTGGTGTTCGGCGGATCGATGCCGCTTCAACGCTACGACCGCAATGAAGGCGCAATCGCCCGCGCCCAGGCCGAGGGCGTAGCCGCCCAGGCCGATCGCCGCGCTTTCGAGATCGAGCGCGAGCGCGAAATCCTCAGGCTTCAGGTGCAGCTGGCCGCCAAGGCCAGCGAAGCGCGCCGCATCGCCGAGGAGACCCTGCCTCAGGCGGAGCGTGCCGTCACCCTTGTCCGCGAGGGCTTCGGGCGCGGCGGCTTCACCTACAACGACGTGATGTCCGCGCAGACAGCCTTGCTGCAGGCCCGGGCGAGGCGCGTGTCCATCCTGCAAGCCTTCCACACCGACCGCGCCAGACTGGACCGTCTGACAGGCGCGCATGCCGACCTGCTCGGCCTGGAGACCCAACCATGACCCGTACACATGCACTGCGCCTCGCCTCCGGCGCGGCGTTGACCAGCCTTGCTCTGGTGCTCGCCGCCTGCGGCGGCGGCGGTGAGCGCGCCGAGAAGGCCGAGGGCGCCGAAGCGGCGGCCGCCGGGGACTACGAGCGTGGCCCGAACAATGGCCGCCTCCTCCGCGACGGCGACTTCTCGCTGGAAGTCACCATCTACGAAGAAGGCCCTGAGCCCCTCTTCCGGATCTATCCGTATCTGAACGACAAGCCGCTCGATCCCCGGCAGGTTCAGCTCACCATGGCGCTGACGCGTCTGGGGCCACAGGTTGATCGGTTCACCTTCACCCCCGAGGGCGCCTACCTCGCCAGCCCCGGCGTCGTCACCGAGCCCCACTCGTTCGACGTCGCGGTGAACGCGGTGCGGGGCGGAAAGACCTCGAGGTGGACCTACCAGTCCTACGAGGGCCGTACGCAGATCACGGCGGAGGCCGCACGGGCGGGCGGGGTCACGACCGAACAGGTCGGGCCGGCCACGCTGGCGGAAGCCCTGCCCCTTACCGGCCGGGTGGAGCTGGCTCCGGAAGCCCAAGCCGAGGTCCACGCCCGCTACCCCGGCCGTGTGGTCTCGCTGAACGTCCAGCTCGGTCAACGGGTGTCCCGCGGCCAGGTCGTCGCCCGGGTGGAGTCGAGCGAAAGCCTGCAGACCTATTCGGTCACCGCCCCGATCTCGGGCGTCATCACCGCCAAGAACATCAATCCGGGCGCCATCACGGGCAACGGGACGCCCATGCTGATGATCGGCGATCCGACCCGTCTGCATGCGGAGTTCTTCCTCTATCCGCGTGACGCCGAACGGGTGCGGGTCGGCCAGCGCGTCCAGGTGCGCAGCACCGCCGGCGAGAACACCACCACCGGCACCATCGAGGCGATCCTCCCGGCTGATGACGTGCTCAGTCAGACGCTCGTCGCCCACGTCGCCCTGCCGGCCCAAGGCGGCGTCTGGCGCCCGGGCCTGGGCGTCGACGGGACGGTCCAGGTCGGAACCGGGGAAGTGCCGCTCGCGGTCCGCACCCGTGCGCTTCAGCCCTTCCGGGACTTCACCGTCGTCTACGCCAAGGTGGGTAACACCTATGAGGTCCGCATGCTCGAGCTTGGGCGTCGGACGGACGAGTGGACCGAAGTCCTGGGCGGTATCGATCCAAACACGACCTATGTCGTGGACGGCGCCTTCCTCATTCGCGCGGACATCGACAAGTCCGGCGCGAGCCACGACCACTAGTGGGGGCGCGGCATCATGCTTGAACGCATCATCGCGCTGTCGATCCGGTTCCGCTGGGTCGTCATGGCGCTCGTCCTTGTGGCCTGCGCGGTCGGGGTCTGGAGTTTCCAGAAGCTCCCGATCGACGCGACGCCCGACATCACCAACGTCCAGATTCAGATCAACACGGAGGCCCCGGGCTACTCGCCCCTTGAAGCCGAACAACGCATCACCTTCCCGGTGGAGACCGCCATCGCGGGGGTGCCGGGCCTGAGCTACACCCGATCCGTCTCACGCTACGGTTTGAGCCAGGTGACGGTGGTGTTCGAGGATGGCACCGACATCTATCGGGCGCGTCAGCTGGTCAACGAGCGACTGCAAAGCGCGCTCGGCCAGCTTCCGCCCGGTCTGTCGCCTGAGCTCGGTCCGATCGCGACCGGGCTGGGCGAGATCTTCATGTACACGATCGAGGCCGAACCGAACGCGGGCAAGCCGGACGGAACGCCATACACGCCTGAGGATCTGCGCACCCTGCAGGACTGGGTCATCCGTCCGCAGATGCGCAACACGCCCGGCGTCACCGAGGTCAACACCATCGGCGGTTTCGAGCGGCAATATCACGTCACCCCGCGTCCGGAACGTCTCGCCGCCTACGGCGTGACCATGGCCGAGGTCGTGCAGGCGCTGGAGCGGAACAATGCCAACGTCGGCGCCGGTTACGTCGAGCGCTACGGCGAACAATGGCTCATTCGCGTGCCGGGTCAGGCCTCGTCGATGCAGGACCTCTCCAACGTCGTGATCACCACACGGGGCGGCGTGCCGATCCGGGTGGCCGAAGTGGCCGAGGTCGGTCTGGGCGAGGAACTTCGTACCGGGGCGGCGACCGAGAACGGCAAGGAAACCGTGCTCGCCACCGTGCTGATGCTGGCCGGTGAGAACAGCCGGATCGTCGCCCAGGCGGCCGCAGCCCGCCTGGAGGAGGCCGCCAAAGCCCTCCCCGCCGGGGTGATCGCCTCCCCGGTCTATGACCGAACCGATCTGGTCGAGCGCGCCATCGGCACGGTCGAGAAGAACCTGCTGGAAGGCGCGCTTCTGGTCATCGTGGTGCTGTTCCTGCTCCTCGGGAACATCCGCGCCGCCCTGATCACTGCCGCGGTCATCCCGATCACCATGCTGATGACCATCACGGGCATGGTGCGCACCGGGACTTCGGGCAATCTGATGAGCCTCGGCGCGCTGGACTTCGGTCTGATCGTCGACGGCGCCGTCATCATCGTGGAGAACTGCCTGCGGCGGTTCTCCGAAGCCCAGCACCAGCTCGGTCGGTTGCTGACTCGTCAGGAACGCTTCGACCTCGCATCCAAAGCGTCCAGCGAAGTGATCCGCCCGTCCCTCTTCGGCGTGCTGATCATCACCCTCGTCTACATTCCGATCTTCGCCCTCGACGGTGTCGAAGGAAAGATGTTCCACCCGATGGCGATCACCGTCGTCATCGCCCTGACGTGTGCGCTCGTCCTGTCCCTGACCCTGGTTCCGGCGGCCGTCGCCACCTTCGTCTCGGGCAAAGTGACCGAGAAGGACCCGTTCCTGATGCGTTGGGCGCGGGTCGGCTACCGTCCGGCGCTGGACTTCGCCCTGAAGTTCCGCACCGCGATGGTCGGCGCGGCGATCGCCCTGGTGGCCCTCGCCGCCTTCGGCGCCTCTCGAATGGGGTCGGAGTTCGTGCCGAACCTGGACGAGGGCGACATCGCCATGCACGCCCTGCGCATTCCGGGCACCAGCCTGAGCCAGGCCATCGAGATGCAGACCGCGCTCGAGGCGAGGCTGGCGGAGTTCCCGGAAGTGGAGCGCGTGGTCGCGAAGATCGGCACGGCCGAGGTCGCGACCGACCCCGTGCCGCCGTCGGTTGCCGACACCTTCATCCTGCTCAAGGATCGCAAGGACTGGCCCGATCCCCGCAAGCCGAAGCTGCAGCTCGTTCGCGAGATGGAAGAAGCGGTCAACGAGATCCCGGGCAGCAAGTACGAGTTCACCCAGCCGATCCAGATGCGGTTCAACGAACTGCTCTCGGGCGTCCGGGCGGATGTGGCCATCAAGGTCCACGGTGACGATCTGGACACCCTGGTTCAGCTCGGCTCCCAGATCGAGGAAATCGTCGGCTCGATCGACGGCGCGGCCGATCCGCAGTCCGAGCAGGTCACCGGCCTGCCCATGCTGCAGATCACGCCGAATCGGGCGGCTATCGCTCGCCTCGGCCTGAGCATCGAGGACGTGCAATCCGTTATCGCCACCTCCATGGGCGGCGCGACGGCGGGCCAGATCTTCGAGGGCGACCGTCGCTTCGACATCGTCGTTCGCCTGCCGGAAGACCTTCGGAGCAACACCGACGCCATCGGTCGCATCCAGGTGCCGCTGCCGTCGGCGGACGGCTCGCCGCGCGGCTTCGTGCCGCTCAGCGAAATCGCAACGATCGGACTTGAGACCGGACCCAACCAGATCAGCCGCGAGGACGGCAAACGCCGCATCGTGGTCACCGCCAACGTGCGCAACCGCGATCTGGGCTCCTTCGTCGGAGAAGCCCAGGACCGGATCGAGCGCGAGGTCGATCTGCCGGCCGGCTACTGGGTCACCTACGGCGGGACGTTCGAGCAGCTCATCTCGGCCGCCAATCGTCTGCAGCTCGTCGTTCCGGCGGTTCTGCTGCTGATCTTTGGCCTGCTGTTCGCCCTGTTCCGCTCGGTCAAGGACAGCGCCATCGTCTTCTCCGGGGTGCCGTTGGCGCTGACCGGTGGGGTCGCTGCGCTGATGCTGCGCGATCTGCCCTTGTCGATCTCGGCCGGGGTCGGCTTCATCGCCCTGTCCGGCGTGGCCGTGCTCAACGGCCTGGTGATGGTGACCTTCATCCGCAGCCTGATCCAGTCGGGCAAGCCGGTGCAGGAGGCCATCCACGAGGGCGCCCTGACCCGGCTGCGGCCGGTTCTGATGACAGCCCTGGTCGCCAGCCTCGGCTTCGTGCCGATGGCGATCAACGTGGGGGCGGGCGCCGAGGTCCAGCGTCCGCTGGCCACGGTCGTTATCGGCGGCATCGTCTCCTCCACGGTGCTGACCCTCATGGTCCTTCCGGCGCTCTACAGCCTCGTGCACGGCCGTGAACGGACCGTGGACGGCGCGCCGCGCGCCAGCTGGATGGATCGTCTGCCGTTCCGGAAACGGAGCGTCTGATGAACTCCGCTCTTCGCAGGAAGAGCGGGGGCGGCGCCGAGGCGGTCCCCAACGCGTCGGCGCCGGGCTTCCCGGACCGTTTGCCGGCCCTGACCGGCATTCGGTTCTGGCTCGCCCTCGGCGTCGTGCTCTTCCACTACCAGCTGAACATGACGCCCGAGGGCGGGACGGGGCTCGCCCTGATCGAGCGCGCACGCCTCGCGGTCGATTTCTTCTTCATTCTGTCGGGTTTCATCCTGGCGCACGTCTACGGGCGTCAGATCCGGAACGGGACCTACAACCACAAGCGCTTCCTCATCGCGCGGCTGGCCCGGATCTATCCGGCTCATCTCGCCATGATGGTGCTGATGGCGTTCATCGTCCTGGCGGCTATCGCCCTGGGTCAGCCGTTCGCGGCCGACAGTTACTCGCTGCCGGGGTTCGCGTCCGCCCTCGCCCTCACCCACGCCTGGTTCCCGGCTACCGTTCCCAATGAGTGGAACGGCCCGTCCTGGTCCCTGTCCGCGGAATGGGCCGCCTATCTGGCCTTCCCTGTGTTCGCCTTCATCGGGCTCAGGTCGGGCCGCCGCCCCTGGATGGTGATCGGTCTGTCGGTGGGCCTGTTCCTGGTGATCGACGGCCTCTACCGCTGGATCTTCAAGGACCAGCTCACCCATGCCGAGCTCGTGCTCGGCGTGCTGAGGATCATTCCCGAATTCCTGTTCGGGATCGGCCTTTACCAGCTCGGTTGCCGCATCCGTTGCGGTCGCCGGACGGCGACGCTCGCCGCCATCGGATCGCTTTTCGCCCTGATTTGCCTGATGGCGATCAGCGCCGACGAGCGCCTGATCGTGGCGGCCTCCGGCGTCGTCGTCCTCGCGCTGGCCCTCTGGGACCGCGCCGAGGATGACAGCGTCTTCAACCATCCGCTGCTGCTGGAGGCGGGCGAAGCCTCCTATGCCCTCTACCTCGTCCATCTCCCGCTTCTGATCATCTGGAAGAACGGGATGGCGATGCTGGGCGGCATCGACAGCACCTACCGGATGTCCGCTTCCGAAGCGGCTCTGTTGCTGGTCGTGACTTTGGCCAGCGCCTTCGCACTGCACGCCTTCTGGGAGCGGCCCGCCCGCACCCTGGTGCGCAGCCTTTTCCTCACCCCCTCCCCCAACTCCGCGAAAGGTCAATCATGACTTCTGCATTGCGCCGCGACTCCTGGTCGTGGCTCCGATCGCCCTGGACGGCGCTTCTGCTGATCCTCAGTTTCATGCTTCTGGACGGCGCCCTCAGTCAGGCCCTCGCCCACGGCGTCGCCGAGGGCGACAAGGGCTACATCCAGGAGACCACCGGCTTCCTGTTCTGGCCTTTCGTCTATCTGGGCGCCAAGCACATGGTCACCGGATACGACCACCTGCTGTTCCTCTTCGGCGTGATCTTCTTCCTCTACAGGATGAAGGACATCAGCATCTATGTGACGCTGTTCGCCATCGGCCACTCCTCAACCCTGCTGCTGGGCGTGCTGACCGACATCAGCGTCTCCAGCTACATCGTGGACGCCATCATCGGCCTGTCCGTCGTCTACAAATCCCTGGACAACATGGGCGCCTTCCAGCGCTGGTTCGGCTTCCAGCCCTCCACCAAGGCGGCGACCCTGATCTTCGGTCTGTTCCACGGCTTCGGTCTCGCGACCAAGCTGCAGGACTTCCAGATGTCGCCGGACGGCCTGATCGGCAACCTGATCGCCTTCAACATCGGCGTCGAGGCCGGCCAGCTGCTGGCGCTCGGCGGCATCCTTATCCTGATGGGCTTCTGGCGCCGCTCGAACAGCTTCTGGAACCACGCCTTCCTGACCAACGCCGTGGTCATGTGCCTCGGCTTCATTCTGACGGGCTACCAGCTCGTCGGCTTCTTCGTCATGTGATCGGAGCCCCCCTCCATGTTTAACGCAAACCGCCCCGCCCGCTCCGAACTGCCCACCACGCAGGAGTTGCTGAAATCCACCGGCATCGCCGCCGTCGTCGCCGGCGCGATCCTCGTCACTGTGGTCCTTCCAGCCGAATATGGCGTCGATCCCACGCGTATCGGCTCGGTCTTCGGCCTGACGGAAATGGGCCAGCTGAAACGCCAGCTCGCGCTGGAAGCCGAGGCTGACGCTGCGGCGGACGCCGCCGCCGCCGGCCAGACCTCGGGCGTCGCCTCCACGCCGACGCCTGCCGCAGCACCGGCCGCAGCCACCGGTCCGGTGGCGCCGTCAGCCCGGCCGGTCACGGCTGAAGCCGCCGCAGCCGGCATCCGCTCGGACGAGACTGTGATCGAACTGGCCCCCAACCAGGGCGCAGAGCTGAAGATGGACATGGCCGAAGGCGCCAAGGTCCGCTTCACCTGGAGGAGCAGCGGAGGTGCGGTGAATTTCGACACCCACGCTGACCGCCCCGGCGTCCGCTATCACGGCTACGGAAAGGGCACCGATCTGCAGCAGTCCGGTGAGCTGACGGCGGCCTTCGACGGAAGCCATGGCTGGTTCTGGCGCAACCGGACCGGAGAGACCGTGACGATCACGGTCGAAACCGAAGGCGCCTACACCGAGATCAAGCGGGTGGTCTGACCCGCTTGTGGGTCGGCCGCCGCCAGTCGGCCGACCGGATGGCGGGGCGCTGGAACCCCCTGACGCGCCCCGCCATCATTTCTCGTCCGGTCGCGGCCAGCGCGGATGCGCCTCGTCGATCACGACCGGATGGGCGTGCCAACTGGACTGCCGGTCCGGACGCTCGCCTTCGGACAGGTGGGGGTCATCGGCGTCCAGGTCCGAGTGCGAGTGCGCGAGATTGGCCGGGTCGTAGCGGGGCCAGACCACGAGCGCGAGAACCACACCCACCGCGCAGAGGCCCGCGAGCACAAGGAAGGCCGCGCGGGGATCCGCCTCGGCGGAGACGAGCCCCGCGACCGGATAGGCGATCAGCCAGCAGGCGTGGGACAGGGCGAACTGGGCGGCGAACAGCGAGGGGCGGTCTTGCGAGGTCGAGGACCGTCGAAGCGCCCGACCGGCCGGCGTGATGGTCAGCGAATAGCCGAAGCCCATGACGATCCAGAGCCCCAAAAGGATGGGGTAGGACGTCGCCACAAAGGCGCCGAGCAGAAGCACGCCCGTCATGACGCCAGCGCCCGCGATCATGGCGGAGCGGTCGGGGATCCTTTGAAGGACGCGCGGCAGTAGCAGGGCGGCGGTCATCGACCCCGCGCCGAAGGCCGCGAGCGCCCAGGCCGTCGCCTGTTGAGAGAGGCCAAAGCTGCTCTGCACAAGCACGACGGTGTTCACGAACACCATCGCGCCGCCTGCGGCGGTCGCCAGGCTGACCGCCAGAAGGCCTCTCAGCCTCGGGGTCAGGGCGAACAGCCGGGCGCCAGCCGTCAGCCGGCGTATGAAGGGCAAGGGCGCTGCGCCGGCGGACCGGGGCAGGATCGCCCGGACGACAAAGACCGCCGAGAGCGCGAAGCCGAGAGCTGTCCCCACGAACAGATTGTTGTAGCTGATGAAGGCCAGCAGAACGGCGGCGACCACCGGACTGGCCACGCTTTCGAGGTCCGCCGCGAGGCGGGAGAGCGAGAGCGCCTTGGTATACTCCCCCTCGTCCTCCAGAAGGTCCGGGATCATGGCCTGGAACGCCGGGGTGAAGGCGGCGGAGGCCGTGTAGAGCACGGCCATCAGGGCATAGACTTGCCAGGCGGCGCCCACGAACGGCAGGGTGATGGCGACGCCCGCCCTGACGACGTCCAGCGACACGAGGAGGGTCTTGCGCGGCAAGCGCGCGGCGATGGCGCTCGCGAACGGCGCGACGGCGATATAGGCCACCATCTTGATCGAGAGCGCTGCGCCGAGAATTTCTCCGGCGTTGGCGCCGGCCAGATCATGGGCAAGCAGGCCGAGGGCGACGGTCGCCATGCCCGTACCGAGCAGAGCCGACACCTGGGCGATGAAGAGCCTGCGGTAGGCGGGATTGGACAGCGGAGAAAACATCTGCGGACCCGATCGGAAAGATACTCCCCCATAGTACCGCAAACCAATCCGCGGGTCGTCACGAAATCATCATCGCCGAGGCGCGTCCGCGACCACAATTCACTGGATCAACGGCGCGTTACACAATAACATTCTCAACATGCCTCCCGCCCCCACAGACACCGGTCGTTCCCGGCCAATCGACCTGTTCGGCGCCGGTCTTTCCGTGTTCTGCGTCGTCCATTGTGTGTCGAGCGCGGGGGTGCTTGGCCTTCTGCCCCTGGCGGGGCTCGCCGGCGGCGAGTGGCTCCACTGGACGCTTGCCGGCGTCGCGGCCTGTGCGGCCTGGATCGCGCTCGTCACACCTCGCGTGGGCGCACCCATGATGCTTCGGGGCCTCGCGATCGCCGCCATTCTGGCGCTTGTGGCGGGCGCGGCCGAACGCCCGACGGTGGAGACCGCTCCGATCGCCACCATCGTCGGCGGGTTGAGTCTCGTCCTCGCGCACCTCCTCAATGTTGTCCGGCTCAAGCGCGCAAGAACGCCCCAACCCGCCTGACGGCGACCCTTCCGGGAGAGCCCCTCAGGCGATGGGCCGCTCGGCGCTGACGCCGGGCGCCTGCGGTGGTCTTCGCGGCGGATTGAGACGGGCCTGAACAGGGCGGTCGAAGGCGTACCGGAAGATTGCAGCTCCGATGAAGGCGCTCGCCAGACCCGCAGTCCAGATCGCCCAGCGAACATCTGAGGACCAGCCTGCCTGTCCGATCGCATCGAAGACCCCGAACCAGAGGATCCGGACCACTTCATTGGTCAGGAAGATCGCGAACGACATCAGGCCGAGATGCTCGATCAGGCGTGAGGGTCTCGCGACCGGCGTCGCGCCCGCAGCCCAGATCATCACGGTCAGCAACAGAAGCGAGAGCAAGGCGGTGGTCCCGATCACCTGCGCGCAAACGAGGACGCCGAGGGCGACGATCCCCGCCATCGCGGCGAGCCTCGGCGGGATATAGACGCGCGCCCCGAACAGCGCCGCCGCAACACCGAGCAGGAACAGAGGCAGGGCTCGCAGAAAGCCGTGGCTGAAAGGCAGGCGATAGATCGGATCGCCGAGCCAGGCGCGGCTGGCGCAGAGCCCTACGGCGCCCGCCACGATCAGCCAGGGCCGCCTACGCCAGATCAGTCGGCATATCCACGGCAACAGGAGATAACATCCGAGCAGGGCCGAGAGCGTCCAGGTCGGCGCGTTCCAGCCCTGTCCCCCCGGAACGCCATAGGCCTGAAGCAGAGCCGCCTGCGCCGGGAGCTGCGCCCAGTCGAACCACTGGGGATTGCTCGGGCGAATGCCGACCGCGGCGGCGACGGCGACCATTGCGGCAAGTACGCCGATCACGACGAGATGAGACGGGACGACCCTGAGGACGCGCTGGCGGATATAGTCCAGGATGTTGAGCGAGCGGGCGGCGAAGCCGTCGCCATAGATCCGGGCCAGAATGTACCCGGAATCGATGATGAAGAAGTTGGTCAGCAGGAACCCCCGGTCAAACACCGGGTGGAGTTCGCCCAGCGGCGTCGGAGCCGCCTCGCGAAAATGATACAGGATGATCAGGGCGCCGGCGACGAACCGGAGAACGTCGAGCCAGCCGCCGCGCGCGATCCGGGCCGGCCTGCGGGGTTCTGCGACCTCGACCAACGTCAGTCCGCGCGCGTTGCGGCGACCGGGCCGGGGGTATCGTGGTGGTGACGGGACCCGAGGACAATCTGGTCGCGCCCGAGGAAGAGCGCAGCCGACCCAAGAACGCAGACCACCGCCATCACCCCCGCCATAACCCGTCCCGCCTTGTCTCGTCCGGCGACACGGTAGGTCATGAAGGTCAACAAAAGCATCAGCGCCCCGTAGGGGAGATACATCGGTATCCGGTAGAGCGATGCGAGCGGCACGGCGATGACGCAGACGACCAGGCCTGCGACGAGGCTGCCGGCGAGGGCGATCAGGGTATCTGGAACGGGATCGAACGGCCGAACCCGACGTTGTGTCCGCCCCCGAGGGCGATACCGGCCTGGCCGCCATCGGGGGGCGTGACTACGGATCGGGGAGCGTTTTCCGCCCATGATCTAGACCGCCGGCTCGACGGGACGCCCGGCGCGGTTGGCGAGCCACACACGCATGCGGACGATCTCTGCTTCCTGGGTGCGGATCACCTCTTCGGCGAGCCCGCGAACCTCGGCGTCCTTCCCGTGCTCCAGGGCGATCCGGGCCATCGCGACCGCTCCCTCATGGTGGGCGATCATCCCGCGCATGAAGTCGACATCGGCGTCGCCGCTGTAGTCGATCTCCATGGCCAGGTGCATGCGCTCGTTGGCCTCCTTGAAGGAGCGGGTGGCCGGACTGTCCGCCGCGGCGTCGGCATGACCCGCATGGGCGTCGATCGGACGCGCATCGACGGGCGTGCCCGCCTGAGGTCGGGTCGCGTTCTGGCGGGACAGCATCCCGAAGCCGAAGGCCGATATGAGAAGAAACAGCGCAATCACGCCGACCCATCCGGACCGTTTCATGGAAGTCTCCTTTTCTGGGATTTGAGGGTCAGGGCTCTGCGCGCGGATCGCGCCAGGCCAGCAGCCGCAGGGCGTTGAAGACGACGAGGAGCGTCGAGCCTTCGTGCAGGGCGACGGCCGGCCCGATCCCGAGACCGAGAATGGTGGCCGGGACGAGGAAGGCGACGACGCCGAGGCTGACGAAGAGGTTCTGGCGGATGATCCGGCGGGTCTGCCGACTGAGGCCGACCGTGAAGGGCAGCTTGGACAGATCGTCCGCCATCAGGGCCACGTCCGCCGTTTCCAGCGCGACGTCCGACCCCGCCGCTCCCATGGCGACGCCGACGGTCGCCGTGGCCATGGCGGGGGCGTCGTTGACGCCATCTCCCACCATGGCCACCTGGGCTTCGGCCCGAAGCTTCCTGATCGCCTCGACCTTGTCTTCCGGCAGGAGGTCGCCCCAAGCCTCGGTCAAGCCGACCTGTCCGGCGACGGCCTGGGCAGCCCTCTGATGGTCGCCCGAGATCATGATCATCCGACGGATGCCGAGGGCCCTCAGAGCCGTGAGCGTTTCGCGCGCCCTCTTACGCGGTGTGTCGAGCAGGCCGATCACGCCCAAGTCGTGTGAGCCCTGGCGAACCACCATGAGGGTGCGGCCCTGGTTGCGCAGGGCCGCGACGGCGATCTCGGCGTCGGGACCCAGCGGCGCGACGCCATCCGCCCCGAACATCTCCGGCTTGCCGATCCAGATCGTCTCGCCGTTCAGTGTCGCGGTGACGCCCTTTCCCGTCAGGCTGCGGAGATCCGTCGCGGTCTGCACAGGAGCCGCGATCAGGCGCTGGCTCCCGTCGCGGACGATCGCCTCCGCGAGGGGATGGTCACTGAGCCGCTCGACGGCGACGGCGACCGTCAGGAGATCGGTTTGCGAGGTCCGTCCGAGCGGAACAACGTCGGTGATCCGGGGTCGCCCCTCGGTCAGGGTGCCGGTCTTGTCGAAGGCGATGGCGTCGAGCGCACCCAGATTCTCCAACGGCGCGCCGCCCTTGATGAGCACGCCGGCGCGGGCCGCGCGGGCGACACCCGACAGAACCGCGCTGGGCGTTGCGATGGCCAGGGCACAGGGGCTGGCCGCCACGAGCACGGCCATGGCCCGGTAGAAGCTGTCGCGGAAAGGCTCGTCGACGACGACCCAGGCGAACAGCAGGACGAAGGCCAGGGCCAGCACGAGGGGTACGAAGATTCTTTCGAACCGGTCGGTGAACCTCTGCGTCGGCGACTTCTGCGTCTCCGCTTCGCTGACCATCCGCACCACCTTGGCGAGGGTGGTGTCGCTCGATCGTTTGGTCGTCTCGATCTCGATGGCGCCCGCGCCATTTATGGTCCCCGCGAACACGACCGAGGCGGCGATGACGCCCGCTGGACGCGCCCTCGCCTCTTCCGCGTTCGACACAGGCTGCTTGTCCACCGGCATGCTTTCGCCGGTGACCGGGGCCTGATTGATGCTGGTCGTCCCGACGACCACGAAGCCGTCGGCCGGCAGGCGCTCGTTCGGGCGCACCACGACGACATCGCCGATCTCCAGGTCCTCGACCGGAAGCTCCACGACCTCTTCGCCGCGACGCACATGCGCGGTGCGAGGCGCCAGGGCGGCCAGCGCCTCGATCGCCCGCTTCGCCCGCCCGAGCGCGTAATGCTCCAAAGCGTGACCCAAGCTGAACAGGAAGAGCAGCAAGGCCCCCTCGGCCCATGCGCCCAAGGCGGCCGCACCCGCCGCCGCGACCAGCATGAGGGTGTCGATCTCGAAGCGGCGTCGCTTCAGGTTCTCGACCGCCTCGCGGACGGTGAAGAAGCCTCCGAACAGATAGGCCGCAAGGAAGAGGACCAGTGGAGCCCACCCGGGAACACCGGGCGCGAACCGTTCGATCAGATAGCCGACGGCGAGAGCGCCGCCGCTGGCGAGAGCGAAATACAGCTCGGTGTTCGGCCCCAGCAAACCACCATGGGCATGGTCGTGCCTGTCCCCGGCCGCGTGATTGTGCCCTTCATGCCCCGCCTCGCCGGCTTTGCCGTCCTGACCGTGGCCGCTGTCCACGGAGACCGTGGCTTGGGGCTTCGCCGAGAGTTGCAGACCATGGCCCCGAAGCCGCGCCTCGAGGTCTGTGCGCTCCAGTTTCTGCCGGTCGAACTCGACCCGGATAGCTCCTGAAGCGTCGAGCGCCGCCTGCAGCACGCCGGGCTCTGCGGCCAGCGCCGCCTCCAGCGTCCTCGCATGCCGCGCGTGGCGCACCCCTTCGACCCAGCCGGTCAGGTGATCGTAGCGATCGCTGACCGATCCCCCGGCCTGTGTGGCCGCACGGCGAACCTGGGCGAGGGAAAGCCGCTCCGGATCGTAGTGGATACACAGTTTCGGTCCGTCATCCGTTTCCTCGACGTGCGCCTTTTCGACTCCGTCGGTGATGCGCAACAGACTGATCAGTCTGCCGACACAGGCGTCGGAGGCGTCGGGCGCACCCGGAAGGAGAACGGGCAGATCCAGTTTGACGGTCTTAGGCATGGTCGAACTCCACAGGAGCGGAAGGCGATGGGCGTTGCGGGGCTTCGGTCGGGCGACGCGGTTCCGGCCCCGTCCAGGCGAGGCGCGCCGCCGCCCCGGCGGCGAAGGCTGCGGCTGCCAAGCCGGCCGAAAGGAGCGTCACGAGACGTTTGCGGGTCATCCGAAGCCCTCCGGTCAGGGCAGGCGCAGGACGGCGTCGAACCAGCCGATCTGCTGCAGGCGCTCGAGGGACTCGAACACCGGCATCGCCAGCAGGAAGACGAGGCCGTCGCGGACGGTGCGCAGGAAGAAGGCGGGTCGCACCGAGAGCTCGGGCTCGTCGCGCCAGGCTCGCAGGTCGGGCCAGAAGCGCGGCGTACGACGGCGATAGTCGTCATAGACCTCCCCGAAGGTCTCGCTCAGATAGGCTTCTTCGCGCCCGACGACGGTGCGGAACACGATCCAGCAGGCCAGGGCGAAGCCCAGTCCGACCGTGGCGCTGCCTGTCTGGGCGCCGATCCCGAACGCCCCGATGAAGCTGAACAGGTAGAGGGGGTTCCGGCACAGGGAGTAGGGTCCCGCCGAAACGATCTCCTGCTTCTTTCGGCCGCCGATATAGAGGGAGCACCAGGCTCGCCCGATCACGCACAGCATGATGGCGATCAGACCGAGATGCTCCACCGGATGTTCGAGAACGGGCGTGGGTTCGACCAGCGCCGTCCAGGTGATGAGGGCGAACAGGCCGACGAGGATGAAGAGTTTCCGCCAGCGCTGGACCCGTGCGAGGTCGGGAGCTGAGGCTCCACCGGGGTGGAGATCGTGAGGCAGCAACGGGCTCACTGGGCCGCTCCTGTGTCAGAGGCCTTGCGCGCATCGCGCAGGATGTCGATGCCGCCCTTGGCGGCGATTGCGGCGACCAGAACGCCGACGAGAAGGTCCGGCCACGACTGGTCGAGCCACATGACGAGACCGCCCGCGACGAGGATGCCGCCGTTGGACGCGAAGTCGTTGAGACTGAAGGTCTCGGCGGCCTTCATGTTGACGTCGCCGCTGTGCTGCCGACGGATCAGCAGCAGGCAGACGAGGTTGATGACGGCGGCCACAACCGCGAGGACCATCATGGTCGGGCCGACTGGCTCGGTCGCGGTGAGGGTCCGCCGCAGCGCGTCGAGCAGGACGAGGACGGCGAAAATCAGGAGCATGACGCCTGAGGCTCGCGCCGCCCCCGTCTTCCAGACCAGGGCGCGTCCGACCGCCAGGAAGCTGATCAGATAGACCGCCGCGTCCGAACCGTTGTCGACCGCATTGGCCAGCAGGGCGCTGGAGTCGGCGGCGATGCCGCCGACTCCCAGGCCCACGAACAACAGGGCGTTCAGGACCAGCACCGTGAGGAGGGTGCGGCGCTGGACCTGCTCCGTTGCGTGGGCCTCGCTCATTCCTCGAGCCCTTCAGCCTTGCGGTGCTTCACGGCCTTGGCCGCGAAGGTCGGCAGGACCAGCAGGGTCAAGGCCGTCGCCGTCAGCAGGCCGCCGATTACGACGGTGGCCAGAGGCTTCTGCACCTCCGCCCCGGCACCGTGGGCGAACGCCATCGGAATGAAGCCGACGATGGCGACCAGGGCCGTGGTCAGGACGGCGCGCAGCCGGCTCGTCGCCCCTTCGATGGCGGCGAGGCGTGGGTCGGCGCCGCCTGTCAGGCGTTCCCGAATGGCCTGCATCAGCACCAGCCCGTTCAGGGTCGCGACACCGGATACGGCGATGAAGCCGACCGCCGCCGAAACCGAGAAGGGCATCCCCCTGAGGACGAGCGCCAAGGCGCCGCCGATCAGGGCCAGAGGCACGCAGGCGAACACCAGTCCCGCCTCCGCGAAGGATCCCAACGCCATGAACAGCAGGACGCCGATCAGGATGAAGACGATGGGAATGACCAGGCCCAGACGCTGTTCGGCCCGTTTCAGGTTCTCGAACTGCCCACCCCAGGTCAGGGAGTAGCCGGTGGGGAGATCGACCTCAGACTGCACCTTCGCCTGGGCCTCGGTGACAAAGCCGCCCAGATCGCGCCCGCGAACGTTGGCTTGAACCACCATCCGCCGGCTGCCGTCATTGCGGCTGATCTGGTTCTGCCCCTCGGCCACCTGGATGCGGGCGACGGAGGAGAGCGGAACCGTCACGCCCGTAGCGGTGGTGATCGGCAGGGCCGCGAGTGCCGCCGGATCGTTCCGGGCTTCATCCGCGAGACGAACGACGACGCTGAAGCGGCGATCGCCCTCGAAGATCTGCCCGGCCTCGGCGCCCCCGACCGCGGCCGAAACCGCTTCGGAGACATCGGCGGCGGACAGGCCGTAGTTGGCGGCCGCGAAGCGATCCACGCTGACAGTCAGGGTTGGGAGCCCCGACGCCTGCTCGACGCGAACGTCCGCAGACCCGGGCGTCGCGCGAAGGGCGTTGGCGACCCGGTCCGCCGTGGCCTGCAGCTGGGTGAAGTCATCGCCGTAGACCATGACCGCGAGGTCAGTCCGGACGCCGGAGATCAGCTCATTGAAGCGCAGTTCGATGGGCTGGCTGAACTCGAAGCTGTTGCCGAGCTGGCCGGCGGCGAGCTCTTCGAAGCGCGCGATCAGTTCCTCCTTGGGGAGGTTCGGATCGGGCCATTCCTTGCGGTCCTTCAGGACAATGACCGCATCGGAGATGTTCGGCGGCATCGGGTCCACAGCCGCCTCGGCCGTCCCGGTCCGGGCGAAGATGGTCTTCACCTCGGGCTGGGCCTTGATGACGCGCTCGAGCGCCATTTGCATCGCCAGGGATTGCTCCAGCGATGCTGACGGCACGCGAAGCGCCTGCATGGCGATGTCGCCTTCGTCCAGGGTCGGGATGAACTCACGCCCCAGGGTGCTGAAGGCGATGCCGCCGATGACGAGAGCGCCGAGCGCGGACGCCAGGACGATCTTCGGACGATCGACGGCCGCGCGGATGGCCGGTTCGATCCATCGGCGCGCATAGCGGAGGATGAAGGTCTCGTGCTCGTGCGCGTGGCCGTGCTCGTCGACCTCCACCTTCTTCGGATCCCGCACCAGCAGGGCCGTCATCGCCGGCACGAAGGTGAAGGAGAAGATGAAGGCGCCGACCAGGGCCAGCATGACCGTCGCGCCCATCGGGATGAAGGTCTTGCCCTCCACGCCCTCGAGCATGAGCAGGGGCGTGAAGACCAGCAGGATGATGAGCTGGCCGAAGGCGGCCGGCTTGACCATCTGACGCGCCGCGGCTCCGGCGACCGCCAGACGTTCCCGACGCGTCAGCATCCGGCCGGCCTCGGCCCGCTTCTGGCTGAGCATCAGCAGGGTGTTCTCGACCACCACGACCGCGCCGTCGACCAGAAGGCCGAAGTCCAGCGCGCCGAGGCTCATCAGGTTTCCGCTGATGCCGAAGCGGTTCATGCCGATGACCGCGAACAGGAAGCTGATCGGGATCATCAGGGCGGTAATCGAGGCCGCCCGGATGTTGCCCAGGAGCAGGAACAGAACCACGATCACCAGCAGGGCGCCTTCGATCAGGTTCTTGGCGACCGTCGAGATGGTCTTGTTGACGAGCGAACTCCGGTTCAGGACCGGTTCGGCGACGACGCTCGGCGGCAGGCTCGCGGAGACTTCCTCCAGACGTTCGGCGGCGGCCTGGGCCACCGTCCGGCTGTTGCCGCCGGCCAGCATCAGCGCCGTACCGACGACCGCTTCGTGGCCGTCGCGGCTGGCGCCGCCGAGACGCGGCGCCTGGCCGATTTCGACGGTGGCGACATCGGCGACCCGCACGACCAGTCCGTTGCGGTTGACCACGGGGGCCTGGGCGAGATCCGGAATGGTCTGCGCCAGGGCGTCGGTTCGGACGGTCAGGGCTTCACCGGACCGCTGAACATAGCCCGCACCGGCCTGGGTGTTGGCCCGCTCCAGAGCGACGATGAGGTCGTTGAGGCTCAGGCCGTATCCCGCCAGACGCGCAGCGTCGGGCCGAACCGCATACTCCTTCACATAGCCGCCGTTCACATCGACGCCGGCCAGGCCCTTCGCGGTCCGCATGCGCGGGGCGATGATCCAGTCCTGGACCGTGCGGAGATAGGTCGCGCGGGCCTGTGGCGTGGTCAGCAGTTCGCCTTCGGGCGTCAGATAGGCGCCGCCGGCCTGCCAGCCGGGCTCACCCGGTTTGGCGAGATTGGCGCTGTTGAACGGCTTGAAGTCGACCGTCCACATGAGGACTTCGCCGAGGCCGGTGGTGATCGGCGCAAGCGCCGGCTCCACACCCTCGGGCAGTCGCTCGCGCGCCTGGGCCATCCGTTCGGCCACCTGCTGGCGGGCGAAGTAGATGTCCGTGCTGTCGGAGAAGATGACCGTGACCTGGCTGAAGCCGTTTCGGCTCAGCGACCGGGTGGTCTGGATCCCCGGAATGCCCGCCATGGCGGTTTCGAGGGGATAGGTGACCTGGCGTTCCATCTGCTCGGGCGCGAGCGCCGGGGCGATGGTATTGATCTGGACCTGCCGGTTGGTGATGTCCGGGACGGCGTCGATGGGTAGCTGCGTCAGGTTGTAGAGGCCGAAGGCGGCGACAATCGCCGTCGCCAGGACCACGAACCATCGGAAGCGAACCGAGGCTTCGATAATCGCTTTGAACATGACGCCCCCCTAGTGCCCGTGCTCGGCTTCGCCCTTGGCCATCTCGGCCTTGAGCAGGAAGGCGTTGGCGGAGGCGACGCGTTCGGAGCCGGTCAGTCCCCGCAGGATCTCGGTGCGGCCTGCGGCCTGACGGCCCGCCAGTACCTGCACGGCCTGGAAGCCGCCCTCGACCTGAACGAAGACGACGGTGTTCCCGTCGACCGTTTGAACCGCCTCCGTGGGAACGGTCATCCCGCCGGCAGCCTGGCCGGTCACGACCGCGCCGGTGACGGCCGACCCGGCCGGCGGCAGGGTCGCGCCGGAAGGCCGGGCGCGGATCACGGTCGCACCGCTCTCGCTGAGACCGGCGTCGGCCGCGACACCGGTGACGACGGCGTCGAACTCCCCGTTCGGGCCGGTGACGCGCATGGGCGAGCCCGCGCGGACATTGGCCGCCAGGGCCGGCGGCGCGTTGAAGACCATTTCGACCCGGGCCGGGTTGCTGACCTCAGCCACCACGCCGCCCTGGGCGACGAAGCCGCCCGGTCCGACCTGAACGCTGCTGACCACACCGGAGATCGGGCTGGTCACGCTCAGCCGTCCCGAGGCGTTCGGCGATCCTGCGGCCGCGGAACGGGCGCGGGCGGCGCGGGTCTGCGCCTCTGCACTCAGGAACTGGGCGCGTGACGCTTCGACTTCCTGACGCGCGACGATGCCCTGATCCGACAGGCTGCGATTGCGCTCATAGGCCTGACGGGCCGCCTCGGCGGAAGCTCCGGCTGCATCGGCCTCGGCGCGGAAGGTCGCCGCCTCGCCGCTGACGAGGCTGACGAGCGGCTGGCCCGCCCGGACCGACTGGCCCGGGGCGACGAGGACCCGCTCGACGCGCCCGCCGACGGCAGCGGCGACGGCGGCGCGGGAATCGACCATCGGCTCGACGCGACCGGCCAGACGGGTTTCGCCCCCGCCACCGCCGCCAACGCCGACGATCGTGATGCCCGCTGCCTGGATTTCTGCGGCGGTCAGTTCGACCCGCCCCTCGGTCTCGGTCTCGGCGGCCTCGCCCTCGGTATGTCCGCCCTCCTCTTCGGCATGGCCGGCCTCGCCTTCAGCGGCCGGCGGCGCAGCCGGTTCGGCGGACCGGGTAGCGAACCAGAGGCCGCCGCCTCCGAGTACGACCAAGGCGGCGACGCCGCCGATCAGCAGTGTCTTGTTGGATGTGCCTTTGCGCATCACTGGGCTCCTTCGAAGGGGGCGCGGCCGTTGAGGCGCGCGAGATCGATCTCGGCGCGGACACGCGCGAGACGCGCGTCCACGGCGGCGGACCGGGCGTTGACGAGGGCTGTGCGGGTGACCCGCAGTTCGACCTGGGAGATCCGGCCGGACTCGAAGCCGATCCGCGACAGGCGGTAGGCTTCCTCGGCGGCGGTGACGCCGGCGTCGGCGGCGTTGACGCGGCTGACGGAGGCCGCGAGGCGGGCGACCGCAGCGGCGCGATCCGCCTGGGCCTCCTGCCGTGCGCTCATCAGCCGGGCGTCGGCCGCGCGAAATTCGGCCTGGGCCGCCTCGATGTTCCCCCGGTTCCGGTCGAACAGCGGCAACGGCATGCTGATCCCGAAGGTCAGGGCCGTCGCGTCCTCCGCCTCGAAGCGGCGGATGCCGATGCTGGCGTTGATGTCCGGGCGGGCCTGAACCCGTTGAACATCGATGCGCCGTTCGGCTGCGGACCGCTGCGCCTCGGCCACGCGGACCGTAGGAGCGTCATCGATCACGGAGCCGATCGTCGCGGGCGTCTCGTCCAGGAGACTGTCGTCGATCCGGGTCACGGCGACCGGGGTCATGGCGACCGCGGTCAGGCGCGCGTAGGCGGCGTCGCGCTCAGCGACGGCCTCATCCCGCGTAGCGCGGGCCGAGGCGGCCTCGGCCTCGCCCTGGATGCCGCGCAGCAGGGGCTCGCGTCCCTCCTCCACCAGCGTCAGGGCGGCGCGGGCGTCCGCGACCGTGAGGGTCAGGGTTTCCTCGGCGAGGGTCGCGCGCCTCTGCGCCGCTTCCGCCTCGGCGTAGACGAGGGCGAGACGGCCGGCGGCGTCGACCACGGCGAGATCCCGCTGCAGCCCGACCGCACCGGCCTCGGCGCGGGCGGCGGCGATACGCGTCGAACGACGCCCCCACAGCTCGAGATCCTGGCTCAGCGCCAAGGTCATGTCCGCGTTGTTCAGGCCTGAATAGGGACCTGAGCCGTAGGCGTTCTCGACATCGAAGCCGAGGACGGGGTTGGGCCGCACCCGCGCCTGACGGACACGGGCCTCGGCGGCGTCATAGTTGGCGCCGGCTTCGAGTGTCGCCGGAGCGTCCCCGAGCTGGGCGAGGAGTTGGGCATAGGTCGGGGCCGGGTCAGCCCATACGGGACTGGCCAGGCTCGCCGCGATCGCGGCGAGGGCGCAGCCGACCGCGTAACGCGGCCGCCTGCGAGATGTGGGAGACATGATTCATTTCCAGAGTTTCTGAGGACGAAGAGGCGCGCGGAGGCGCAGGTCTTCGGTCAGACTCTGGGGGGGCGCTTCAGGCCGTCGGGCGTGATGGACGCCCGGAAGTCGTCGTGACGGCCGCTCTGCAACGGCGGTTCTCCGAACGCGGGTGCGATCGAGTCGACGCCGTTGGTGCGGGCGGTTGTCGTGTGGTGGCAGTGACCGTGCGAGCAGACGCCGTGACCGGCGCCCTTTCCACTGTGGTCGCCATCGCCCTGGTCATGATCGACCGCAGCATGAGCCGCGGGAGGTTCGGGCAGGCAGGTGGCGGCGTCGACGGCAGGCGCGAAGAAGAAGGCGGCGAAGACGATGGTCGCCGCCACGATCAGTTTCGCCCATGTCGTCATCGACCAGGTCATCTCGCGCTCGTTACTTCCGTTCCCGACATCAGGCAATGCGTTACAAAGTCCGCGCCGCAGACGTTGCTGCGCGGCTCTCCGCTCTTGCCTGTAACAGGATAGAGATCGCGGATTGCAGGAAGACCCCGCCCAACAGAAGGCCAGCCAGCAGGTCCGGCCACCGGGATCCGGTCAGCCAGACCAGCCCGCCGGCTGCGGCGACGCCGAGGCTGTGGATGAGGTCGTTCCGGGTGCAGAGCCAGACGGAGCGGACGTTGGCGTCGCCCTCGCGGAAGCGCACGAGTAGCAGGGCCGCAACCAGATTGGCGGCGAAACCGACCAGTCCCAGACCGGTGATGACGGCGCCTTCGGGCGGCTGCCCCGTGACCGCTCTCCAGACGGCGTAGCCGAGAATGCTCACGGCCATGACGAGAAGGCTTGCGCTCTTGAAGACTGCGGCGCCGGAGCGCACCCGCACGGACTTTCCGATGGCCCAGAGGCTGATGGCGTAGGTGGCGCTGTCGGCCAGGAAGTCCATCGCATTGGCGGCGAGCGCCGCCGATCCCTGCATGAGACCGCCCGCGGCGACCGCGAAGAACCCACCCAGATTAAGGGCGATGACGGCCACAAGCACGCGC
>Ga0156462_1017_pt3 | contig 23807 bp, 22 predicted proteins | sample RifOxyB1_FD_110609 | JGI IMG/M metagenome (GOLD analysis project Ga0156462, IMG submission 110609) | Caulobacterales bacterium RIFOXYB1_FULL_67_16
GCCCGCGACGTCTGGATCAACCGCCGAAACGGATACGGACCCCGGCGTTGGCGACGAACCCCTCCAACGGGGCCCAGGCGTCGGTTGTCCAGCGGCCGTCCGCCGTGCGGGTCGGCCGGAGCAAGGAATCGCTCCGGGTCTGGCGTTCGTCCAGAAGGTTTTCCAGGTTCAGGAACAGGCGGTAGCGACCCAGAACCACCTCGCCCAACAGCCCCAGCTCCCAGTAGGCCTCGCTGCGATCGCGGTAGGGATCGTCGTCCAGCGGCTGGGCGCCTGTGTAATAGGCCTCGAAGCCCAGGCGGCCGCGATCGTGTTTCTCCCACATGGCCACGAAGCCGGCCGAATGACGGGGCGTCATCGGCTTGTCGCGCCGCGCCGATCCTGCTTCCTCCGGCTCGTCGGCGTCCAGATACATGTAGTTGGCGGTGAGCACGAAAGGCGCCCGGCGCCAGCGGCCCAGCAGCTCGACCCCACGGGTGCGGGTGACGCCGTCCACGTTGATCAGCCGCGGTCGGTCTGCGGTGACAGGCTGAAGCCGCACTGCGTCGTCTATGTCCGACCCGAACAGCGTCAGGCTGGTCTCCCAAGGTCCTCTGGCCCAGCCCAGGTCCAATGAGGCGGTCGAGGCCGTTTCCACCTCCAGATTGGCGATGGGCTCCAGCCGCGACAGGCCGGCGGCCTCGGTCTCCTCCACGAAGGGCGTAGGGGCGTAAAAGCCGCGACCCCACGAACCGCGAACCGTCCACGGACCCGGCCGCCACAGCAGGGACAATCGCGGGCTGAACTGACCGCCGTAGCGGCTGTGGTCGTCATAGCGGGCGCTGGCCGAAATCGTCAGATCCTCGGTCCAGTCGCGTTCGACCTGGGCGAAAACGGCCGGGGCCGTGTAACGATAGTCGAAGGCCGGGAAGGCGTCCGAGGCGTAGTCGTCCGCCTGCCACACCAGGCCGCCCATCCAGTCGGCGCCCATAGCCTCGGCCGAGACGGAGGACTCCACCAGGAAGGTCTGGTGGCGGTCGTCTTCGATCAGATCGCCGTACCGGTGGCGGTGGCTCTGTTCGACGGCGGACGCGCGGGTCTGGAGCCAGGCGCGGTCGCCCAGAGGCCGTTCATAGACGGCGCCGGCGTCCAGGCGGTCGGTCTCCTGATCCAGGCGGAAGGGCCGGCCGTCGGGGGCCAGGGCGCCGTCGCGCGTGCCGCCCCGGCGCCGCTCGGTCATGCCGCCCGCCGTCAGGAACAGGGTCGCGCCGTCGTCGCCGTTCCAGAACAGCCGCGGCCGGGCCGACCAGCGTGTGTAGCCGGCCATGTCGATCCAGCCGTCGTCGTCCAGGTCCTGGATCGCCTGATGGTTGTAGGTCGCCAGGACGGAGCCGCTCCAGTCTGAAGTCAGGGGAGCAGCGGCGTAGGCCGAGACGTCCTGACCGTCGCGCGAGGTGGCGTTCAGGATCAACTCGCCTTCGCGGGTTTCGCCCGGTCGGCGGGAGATCAGATTGACCACGCCGCCCAAAGCCTGTCCGCCGTACAGCGCCGAGGCGGCGCCCTTGATCACCTCGACCTGCCCCAGATCGCTGGGCGGGATCTGCAGCAGGCCCAGGGACGAGGATTGGCCGCCGTAGAGGGGCAGGCCATCGGCCAGCAACTGAGTGTAGCGACCCCTCATGCCCTGAACGCGAACGTTGGCGGATCCCAGTCCGGGGGAGGTGACCTGGACGCGCACCCCGCCGGTTTCGGCCAGGATCATCGAGATGTTGCCTGGACGCATGATGAGCTTTTCGGCGATCTCCTCTTCGTTCAGCACCTCGATCCGGACGGGCTCGTCCTGAACGCGCCGGCGGGAGCGGGTGGAGACGACGAAGATCTCCTCCAGCTCCGCGGCCTCTTCGGCGGGCGGTGTTTGGGGCGGGTATGGCGAGGTCTGGCTCTGGTCTTGGGCGAGGGCGGCGGCGGGCAACAGAGTCGCGAAGGCGACTCCGGCCATGAGATGATAGGCGATGGTCATGATCTGATCCTCGGCCGGCGCACGGGCCGGCCCTGACGACGATAGGCGCGCTCCACTCAGCAGCGGAACGACGCGGACGAGGCGAAGTGGGCCTGTGAGGCCCCGGCGGGATCAGACGCGCGGGGGCCGGTCGGGGCCGGCGGTATCGACCGGCGGAGGTTCCGGCGACTGGCGCCAGGCGTGACGCGCGGCTGCGTGCGCCGGCGTCTGGATCAGGATCGGGTCTGATCTATATGCGGGGTGGGGCGCGTGGCAGCAGCCGTTGGCGCAGGCCGGGCCGCAATCGATGCAGCCCTGGTCCTGATCCGAAACGGCTTCGCCGACGACGGCGACCGCGGCGCAGTTCGCTTCGGCGCACGCGTGGGCCGACACCGCAGGCGCAAAGGCGACAAGCGCCAGCACCAGCTGCAAAACCAGCTTCAGACCGGCTGACAGGGAGGTCGCAGGGCGTCGCATCTCAGGCCCGGGCTTAAGTGGATCGGCCGTAGATGGCAAGTTGGAGTGTGTGGAGTGAGAGCTTGCGTCTTTCTGCCCTTGCGGGAAAAGGTGGGCAAGCGAAGCGAGGCCGGATGAGGGGTTGTTCGGTCTTGCCGCCTGTTCTCCCATTCGCGTCGAGGTTTGTGTGACCCCTCATCCGTCGGCCTGCGGCCCCCACCTTCTCCCGCAAGGGGAGAAGGCATGAGCCATCGGCTTCCCCTGGAGGCCTGGGGCCGTCGTCTGATGACGAGGGCGGAGACCTGGGCGGACGCATCGAAGGCGCGTCGCTACGCCTACGAATTCCTCTGGTTCGGGCTGAAACAGGGGTGGGCGTGTCTGTTCGGGGGGCTGATGCTGGGGCTGATCGTCGGCACCTTCCTGTGGTGGCCGGATACGGCGCCGATCTCGCGGTATGATTTCCTCGCCGTCGGGGCGGTGGTGATCCAGGCGGCCATGCTGGCCTTCCGGCTGGAGAGCTGGGAGGAGGCGCGGGTGATCTTCCTGTTCCATGTGGCGGGAACGATCATGGAGCTGTTCAAGACCGCGCACGGGTCGTGGGTCTATCCGGAGGACAGTCTGCTGCGCATCGGCGCCGTGCCGCTGTTCTCGGGCTTCATGTATGCGGCGGTGGGCAGTTATATCGCGCGGGTGCAGCGGATTTTTCATATCCGGGTGCGGCGGTATCCGCCGCTGTGGACCACCTGGCTGCTGGCGGCGGCCATCTATGTGAACTTCTTCGCCCATCACTGGCTGCCGGATGTGCGGATCGTTCTGTTTCTGGCGACGGCTCTGCTGTTCGGGCGGGGGTGGTTCTATTTCACGGCGGACCGGCGTCGGCGGTCGATGCCGCTGCTGCTGGGATACGGGCTGGTGGCCCTGTTCATCTGGTTCGCCGAGAACCTGGGCACCTTTGCGCGGGCCTGGACCTATCCGGGGCAGGACGGGGGCTGGGAGCCGGTGTCCCTGCAAAAGCTGGGCGCCTGGTTCCTGCTGATGATCATTTCGGTGGTGCTGGTCTCGCTGGTGCACCGGCCGGAGGAAGAGCCGTCAGGCTGCGCCGGCCATTGACTCGCCGGCCAGTGAGGCGGGGGCGCCCGGCCAGGCGACGGGGGGCAGGGCCTCGAACCCCGGCTTGGCCAGCAGATAGCCTTGCATCAGCTTGACCCCCAAGTCGCGTAGCACGTTCAGCTCGGCCAGGGTCTCGATGCCTTCGCAGACCGGTTCGACGCCCAGATCGCGCAGCATGTTCAGGGTGTTGCGCACGATGGTGCGTTTGACCGGGTCGGTGTCGATGTTGCGGATCAGGGCCATGTCCAGCTTGACGATGTCCGGCTGGAACAGGGTGAGCAGACCCAGGCCCGCATAGCCGGCGCCGAAGTCGTCGATGGCGGTCTTGAACCCCATGGCCCGATAGGATCGCAGGATGTTCAGGATGTGGTCGGCGTCCATCGCCTCGCTCTCGGTGAACTCGAAGATGATCTTGTTCACGGGGAAGCCGGTGCGCATGGCCGCCGCCAGGGTGGCGCGGATGCAGGCGCGGGGCTCATAGACCGCATTGGGCAGGAAGTTGATCGACAGATTGGCGCCCTGGGCCGTCATGTTGAGCCCGGCGGCCAGGTCGATGGCGGTGGTGCGGCAGACCTGGTCGAAGGCGTAGCGGTTCTCGTCGGAGATTTGGGCCAGGACCTGGCCGGCGCCGGCGCCGGCCTGCCCGCGCACCAGGGCCTCGTAGGCGAAGACGGTTCCGGTCGAGACGTCGGCTATGGGCTGAAACGCCATGGTGATCGGCAGGTCGAAACCCGCGCCGTCTTTGCATCCCGCACAGGACATCGGCCTAACGTCTCCGGTTAAGCTGCTGTTCTTAGAACGGAAAGATTAAAGATGTCCGACGGCGGCCCTAGGGCAGGCGGGTGACCTTGGCAGCCATATCCGGGCGGGGGCGTTCCAGGGCGGGCTCATTCAGGGTGCCGATGTGGATGAAGCCGGCGACGGTCTCGCCCTCGGTCAGGCCGAACAGGGCGACGGCCTGCGGGTCGTAGCTGTACCAGTCGGTGATCCAGCTGGACGAATAGCCGAAGGCCCCGGCCGCGTGCTCCAGGTTCATGCAGACGGCGCCGGCCGACAGCTGCTGCTCCCAGATCGGCTTGGCGTCGGGGACGGGGGCGGAGACGACTAGGACGGTGACCGGGGCGGCGGTCAGCTTGGCCAGGACGGCCTGGGCCTTGGCGGGTTTGTCGAGATTTTCGGCCAAGGCGGCCAGCTTTTCTGCGATCTCGGCCCGGGTGACCGGGCCCAGCACCACGAACCGCCAGGGGAAGAGCTTGCCGTGGTCGGGCGTGCGGGCGGCCAGGGTCAGGATCTGGTCCAGCTCGGCCTCGGTAGGGCCGGGGGCGGTCAGGGCCTGGGCCGCGGCGGAGCGGCGCGTGGCCAGGCGGTCGCGCAATTCTTGCGACGGGACCGGGGCGGGCAAGGAGGCGTTCAACGGATACAGGGCCGGGGCGATCATTCGGTCTAGCTAGGCTTTCGCTCGCCCATCCGCCATAGCTGCAGCATGAGCAATTCCGACGAACCGAAATGGGCCGCCGGCCTGGCCAAGCCGCCGGCCTGGCGCAGCGACGGAACCGAGACGGTGTTCGACAATCCGTGGATGGCCGTGACGCGGCATCCGGCCACGGCGCCGACCGGCCATGCGGCCGACTATGCCGTGGTTCGGTTCAAGAGTGTCGGCACCGGCGTCCTGCCGGTGCACGACGACGGCACGGTGGTGCTGGTGGGGCAGCAGAGGTTCGCCCTGGCCAACTATTCCTGGGAAATGCCGGAGGGGGGCGCGCCGCTGGGCGAGGACCCGTTCGACGGGGTCCGGCGCGAACTGGCCGAGGAGGCGGGGCTGGAGGCCGCCCATTGGGCGCCGGCCCTGACGGTCGAGATGTCCAACTCCACCACCGACGAGATCGGCAGGACTTGGGTCGCCTGGGGACTGAACCCTGTGCCGGTCGCGCCGGATCCGACCGAGGTGATCGCGATCGTGCGGGTTCCGTTCCTGGATCTGCTCGACGAGATCGGGCGGGGGACGGTGCGGGACGGCCTGACGGTGGCGACGGCCTACAAGGCCTATCATATGGCCCTGAACGGCGATCTGCCGCCGGCGCTGGCGCAGGCCATGCTGGGGCGGGTATGATGTCGCCGAAGGAGCCCGGCATGGCCAAGCTTGAAGTCGTCGCGAACACCGACAGCGTGTGGCGCCAGCTGCGCGCCTCGGCCGAGGCCGCCTCGCGCGAAGAGCCCCAGCTGGGGTCGCAGATGAACGCGGTCATCCTGTCGCACGACGACCTGGCCGGCGCCCTCAGCTTCCAGATCGCGCGCAAGCTGGCCGATCCGGAAATGAGCGCCATGTCGGTGCGCGAGGTCTGCCTGTCGGCCTTCGCCGCCGATCCGGCCATGGTCGCGGCGGCGGAAGCCGATCTGCAGGCGGTGGCCGAACGTGATCCGGCCATCCGCAACCTGCTGCAGCCCTTCCTGTATTTCAAAGGCTTCCAGGCGCTTCAGGCTTGGCGCGTGGGCCATTGGCTGTGGGGGCAGGGGCGCGAGACCCTGGCCTTCCACTTCCAGAGCCGGATCTCCGAACTGTTCCAGCTGGACATCCATCCGGCGGCGCGGCTGGGCCAGGGGCTGTTCCTGGACCACGGCACCGGCATCGTCATCGGCGAGACGGCGGTGGTCGGCGACGACGTGTCGATGCTGCACGGGGTGACCCTGGGCGGCACCGGCGCGGAACGCGGCGACCGCCATCCCAAGATCGGCAAGGGCGTCCTTCTGGGCGCAGGGGCCAAGGTGCTGGGCAATATCCACGTCGGCGACTACGCCAAGGTGGCGTCGGGCTCGGTGGTGCTGAAGGCCGTGCCGTCGGGCTGCACCGTGGCCGGGGTGCCGGCGCGGCTGGTCAACTGCCCCACTGGCGCAGAGCCGGCGCGGACCATGGACCATACGCTGGCCGACGTGGTGTACGACTTCGTGATCTGAGGGGGCGCCGCAAAGCAGCGGCTGACCTTCACAAGGCGGGTCGAAAGGGAATTTGGTGGAAGTATCAGGCGTTCTGGCTGTCGGTGAAACCACGACCGCCCTGGCCTATGTCAAAGGGCGGCGGGGTTTGTCGCCGCGCCAGATGAAGCTCATCCTCGTTGTCTGTATGACGTCCGTTGGCATCCCCGTCGGGGCATGGCTGTTCGGCTCGTGGCTCGCGGCGGCGGTCTCTGTCGAGTTCGCGGTCATTGGTTTGGGACTAGGTGTGTGGGTGGTGCAGAGATTGGCGGGTCCTTCGATGCAAAAGGCGCTCGCCGCGCGTGGTCAGGCCTATGAGCAGCCGCTTACGCTCCGGCTGACCCCCGAAGTGCTTGTCTATGATCTGGAGGATGTGACGATGACCGCACGCTGGCCCTGCGTCACGGACCTCTATCGAACCCGCAAGTATTGGGTGTTTCTGGTTCAGAGCAGCGCCATGGTGCTTCCGCGACGGTTCTTCACGTCTCCCGAGGCCGAACGGGATTTCATTGTTCAGGCTATGTCGCTGATGACCGATGCCGCCCGTGCGCGAAGCCCTGACGCGGCAGAGCTCATCAAGGGGTAGCGCCCGCCTTGGCGCACTCAATCCTGCAGACAGGATGAGTGACTGCGGAAAATGCGCGGCGCCGGTTTCCCTCAACGCCCGACTTCTCTAGGGTCCGCCGCCAACCCAAGACCATGAGGCCCCCTGTGAAAGACACCGACCTGAAGCGCATCGAGGCCCACCTCAAGCGCACCTTCAACACCGGCGGCATCATCGTGAAGGCCCGTCCCAAGCAGAATGACTCGGCCGAAGTCTATGTCGGGGACGAGTTCATCGGCGTCGTCTTCGAGGACGAGGACGAGGAAGGCTCCTTCATGTTCGAGATGGCGATCCTGGCCGAGGATCTGCCGGAATAGGCTGTCGTCCCATTCGTGATCGTCCGACGCAGACCGGGCGATCACGTATGACGGCGGGCGGGTCTAGAGCCAGCCCGCCGCTTTCAGCACGGGGCCATGGGTCCGGCTGACCGGCGCCGTCAGGCCGCCGACGAGGCGGATTTCGCCCGTCCCGCGCCGCCAGCGCACCTCTTCCACCGCATCGGCCGCCACCCACCACGAGCGGTGAACGCGCCATCCGTGCGCCCGCGCCAGTTCGTCCAGGGCGTCGGCGAATCGCAGGGTGATCAACTCCGCGCCGGCGTCGGTATGGACCCGCAGATAATGGTCGTGCGCCTCGATGGCGATCAGCCGCGCGCTGCGTCGTTTGGCGGATAGTCTGCGCCGGAAGGCCGCCTCGGCCTCGGGCAGGGGCGGGAGGACGAGGGTTCGGGTCTCGACGCGCGTGGGAAGCCGACGCCAGACGAGGGCCCGAACCGCCATGGCCGCCAGCATGATGGGCCAGACCTGCCAGAGAAGTGGCAGATAGATCGACCAGCGATGCTCTGCGAACATCAGGTGCTGGGTCACGACGACGAACAGGGTCACCAACGGCGTGGCGAGCGCCGAGGTGACGACAACCCGTCTCCACAGGACGGGCAGGCGCCGGCCCAGGCCCTCGTCCACCGCGACGGCGATCAGCCCTCCGCCCAGCATACAGGTCATCCAGTAGACATAGCGGGGCGCGAGGGGCGTATCGTCCGAGTCGAAGGGTCCGAGAAACCCGAGCAACAGGCCCATGGCGGCGAGCATGAGGGCGTCGACGGCCCACCGCCGCGCCGACTTCGCTCCGATGATCGTCTTCGCCCTGTGACCCATGCCGTCCCGTTCGCGCACCCACGGCGCCGTTCGCGAAGTCGGGCCTAGCGAGCCGGCGGCGGCGCGGCAATGGCGTTGGGCGAGAACCCAACCCTGATCGGAACACCCATGTCGCAATCCTGGCTCGCCGCCGCCCTGGCCCTCGTCGTTTCCGCCGTCGCCGTTCCCGCTCTGGCCCAGGCGCCGGGAGCCGACGTCGATGAGCGCCCCGATCCGGCCGTCGTCTGTCATGTCGGCGTCTATCGACTGGAGGACGGCAGTTGGGTGGATGTCGCGCCGCTGGCGGACGCGGGGCTGCGGTGGCGTCGGCTGGACGGGTCCACGGCCAGGATGATGCTGGACGCCCAGGGTCATTGGGTCAGCACCCTGGGGTTCACCGGCCGCGTTGAAGGTCCGCAGCCGCAGCTTGGACCCTGCGAAGCGGGACGGATTGCTTTTGAGGGCCAGACCGGTCGCCGGCTGGTTCAGGACGTGCGTGAGACGACCTTCGTCGGCCAGGACGGGACGCGCCTGGTGGGGCGGCTGATTCTGCCGCCGGGCGACGGGCCGGTCCCCATCATGGTCGAGGTGCATGGGTCGGAAGGCGCCAATGCGCTGGACTTCAACGCCTTCCAGCGGTTCGCCCCGGCCGAGGGCGTGGGCGTGTTCGTCTATGCCAAGCGGGGTTCGGGCGGCTCGGAGGGGCGCTACACTCAGGACTTCCATGTCCTGGCCGGGGACGCCGCCGCCGCCGTGGTCGAGGCCCGTCGGCTGGCCGGAGATCGGGAGGGCCGGGTCGGCCTGCACGGCGCCAGCCAGGGCGGCTGGATCGCGCCGCTGGCCGCCAGCCTGACGCCGGTGGACTTTGTCACCGTGGGCTTCGGTCTGGCCTACGGGGCGCTGGCCGAGGACAGCGACCAGGTGATGGTGGACCTCAAGGCCAAGGGGTGGGGCGCCGATGTGCTGGACCAGGCGCGCGAGATCACCGATGTAACCGGGGCCTTCATCGCCTCGCGCGGAGCGATCGGCTTCGACAGTATCGAGGCCGTTCGGGCCAAATATCGCGCCCAGCCCTGGTTCGGCGACATCCGGGGCGAGTTCACCGGCCTGTTGCTGAACACGCCGAACGAACAGATCGTCGCCATGGCCTCGGCGCTCGATGTCGGAACCTCGTGGGACTACGACCCGCTGCCGGTGCTGAGCCGCCTGGACGCGCCCATGCTGTGGATCCAGGCGGAAGACGACACCGGCGCCCCGCCCGAAGCCACGCGCCAGAGGCTGATCGACCTGGCGGCCCACGGGCGGCCGGTCACCCTGCTGGAGTATCCCGACACCGATCACGGCATCGTCCGGTTCGAGACGGCGGCGGACGGCCGGCGCACCGCGATCGGCTATGCGCCCGGCTATTATCGAGCCGTACTGGACTGGGCGAAGACAGGGCGATTGGACGGGGCCTACGGCGATGGTCGTCTGCTGGCGACGCACTGGCGTTGAACGACGCTTTGTAGCCGCCCTGCGACATCCTGCACCGGGGGGGGTCCTGAGAACGTTCTCAAAAATGGCTTGACGCCTCGCCGCCCGATGTCCCTAATCCTGACCTAAGGGCGGCGGATCGATCGCTCGGGAGCAGACGCACGGGTGAAAGGGTCGGGATGTCGCCGTTCCGTCGCGCCCGTCCGCCTGTTTCCGATCCATCAGACGCGCGTCCTCCTGGTTCATCCCGAGAGGAAATCCGATGCGCGCGACTGTGTCCACGATGGTGCTGGCTCTGGCTGTGAGCGGGGGCGTCCCCGCTCTGGCCCAAACGACCCCCCAGACGGCCGTTTCGTCCATCGCCGTTCCCGAGGCCTCGCGGGCCGATCCGGCTCGCTGGCCGCAGGCGGCGACCCCGGCGGCGATCTCCGACGCCCGCACCGAGGCCTTCGTCACTGAATTGATGGCGAAGATGACGCTGGAGGAAAAGGTGGGCCAGCTGATCCAGGCCGACATTTCCTCGATCACGCCTGACGATCTGAAGACCTATCCGCTGGGCTCCATCCTGGCCGGCGGCAGTTCCGGCCCCTGGGGCGACGACAAGGCGCCGCCGCAGAAATGGCTGGAGCTGGCCCGCGCCTTCCGCGCCGCCAACGAGAGCCGGGGCGGGACGGTGATCCCGCTGATCTACGGCATCGACGCCGTGCACGGGCACAACAACGTCCCCGGCGCCACCATCTTCCCGCACAATATCGGCCTGGGCGCGGCGCGCGATCCGGACCTGATCCGCCGCATCGGCGAGGCCACGGCCCTGGAGGTGGCGGTGACGGGGGCGGAGTGGACCTTCGGCCCCACCCTGGCCGTGCCGCGCGACGACCGTTGGGGCCGCTCCTATGAGGGCTATGCCGAAGACCCGGAGGTGCAGCGTTCCTACGCCGGGCCGATGACCCTGGGCCTCCAGGGCGAGCTGCAGCCGGGCCGGCCGCTTGCGCCCGGTCACATCGCCGGATCGGCCAAGCATTTCCTGGCGGACGGCGGCACCTTCGAGGGCGAGGACCAAGGCGATTTCAGGGGCACGGAGCAGGAGCTGATCGACGTCCACCTGGGCGGCTATGTCCAGGCCATCGATGCGGGCGTCTTGTCGATCATGGCCAGCTTCTCGGGCTGGAACGGCTACAAGCACTCGGGCAACCCGACTCTGCTGACCGACGTGCTGCGCGGGCCGCTGGGGTTCAAGGGGTTCGTGGTGTCCGACTGGAACGCCCATGGGCAGCTGCCGGGCTGCACCAATGAAAGCTGCGCCCTGGCGGTCAACTCCGGCATCGACATGCTGATGGCGCCCGACAGCTGGAAGCCGCTATACGCCTCGACCCTGGCTCAGGCCCGGTCGGGCGAGATCCCGATGGCGCGGGTGGACAAGGCGGTGCGTCGCATCCTGGTCGCCAAGGTCAAGACCGGCCTGTTCGAGCCGACGCGGCCGATGGAGGGCCGGTTCGAGGAGCTGGCCTCGCCGGCGCACCGGGCCCTCGCGCGCGAGGCGGTGCGCAAGTCGCTGGTCCTGCTGAAGAACGAGGGCGTTCTGCCGGTTCGGGCGAATGCACGGGTGCTGGTGGCGGGAACGGCCGCCGACGACATCGGCCAGGCCTCGGGCGGCTGGACGCTGAGCTGGCAGGGCACGGGCACGAGCAACGCCGACTTCCCCCAGGGCCAGTCGATCTGGGCCGGGATAGAAGAGGCCGTAAAGGCCGGCGGCGGGAGCGCGACGCTGAGCGCGGACGGGTCGTTCACCCAGAAGCCGGATGTGGCGATCGTGGTTTTCGGCGAGACCCCCTATGCGGAGTTCCAGGGCGACGTGGACAATCTGGACTTCGTCCCGACGGCTCCGCTGGAGACCTTGAAGCGCCTGAAGGCGGCGGGGATTCCGACCGTCTCGGTCTTCCTGTCCGGGCGGCCGATGTGGACCAATCCGGAGATCAACGCCTCGGACGCCTTTGTGGCCGCCTGGCTGCCGGGAACCGAGGGCGGCGGGATCGCCGACGTGCTGGTGGGCGGGGCCGACGGCAAGCCGCGCCACGACTTCCACGGCAAGCTGTCCTTCAGCTGGCCCAAGGACGCCACGGGCGCGCCGTTGAACCGCGGCCAGCCCGGCTATGATCCGCAGTTCGCCTATGGCTACGGCCTGACCTACGCCGCCCCGGCGCGGGTCGGGATGTTGTCGGAGGAGAGCGGAGTCTCGGCCCAGGCGACCAATCTGGACCGCTACTTCGTCGACGGCCGGTTCGTCTCGCCCTGGAGTCTGCTGCTGAACGATGCGGGCGGTCAGACCCGACCCGGCACGGCCAAGACGGCCTCCAGTCCGCGAAGCGGCGTCGCCTCGCGCCCGGTCGACGACCTGGCCCAGGAGAGCGGTCAGCAGTTCGCCTTTGCGGGGACGGGGGCGGCCAGCGTCGAGATCTGGGGCACGCCCGTCGACCTGACACGCCAAGCCAACGGCGCCGTCGCCCTGGGCTTCCGTTACCGTGTGGACGCCGCGCCGAGCGCGCCGGTGGCCTTCCGACTGGGCGGCGGGGCGGTGGACCTGACCGGCCTGTTGCGCTCGGCCCCCGTGGGCCAGTGGCGCGAGGCCCGTATCCCCCTGACCTGTTTCCGCACCGACGGCGGGGACCTGTCACGGGTCGAGGTTCCGTTCCACATGGCGACCAGCGGGACGCTGACGGTGTCGGTGTCGGAAATCAAGCTGGACGCCAGCCAGACGGAGACGCGCTGCCCGGCGTAACGGACGCGGCGGCCGCGAGGCCGCCGCTGCTCTGCGCGGGGAAATAGACTCAATCCACTCGAAAAAAATGGAGTCTATTTTTGTACAATCTTCGAGGGGGACCGGGTGGGAGCGTCGGCCTGAGCGAGGCCGGCTTCGGCGAAGGGATTAGATTTTCAAAGACCGCACGGCGATTATGGCACGGTTTTGAGGCGTGTTAGGTCGATCGCCGTTTAGGCTGGTCAAGTCATTGAAAAATCGGGGCCTAGACCGAGAAATTGGGGGAGGTCGAGTTCTTTCTCGCTGCGCTCCATGAGGACGATGCGGACGTCAGTTGAGGGTGGTTAGGGGGCCTTGGAATCGGCTTCCGTAGTGATCCACTCGCCAAGCCTATCAACATAGAACTGTCCACGCGGCTCGACCGAACGAAGGATCGTGTCCATCATTCCTGCCTCGCGTCCCGGCGGGCTGTCCGTGTTCAAAACGGCGAGAATGAAGCCTGACAGGCGATGCATGAACTCGCTCGACGCATAGAGGCTTTTCGTGTCGTTTGGATCATCAAGGTGGGCTGACCTGACATGGATCGTTTCCATGTGGATCAGCCGCGCCAGAACCCTCGCCCGACTGTCAGCCGGTAGGGCAGCGAAAGACATGTAAAGGTCGGCAGTCATATGGCCACGCTAGCCCGTCAGCCGATAGTCCGCTACGGGTCGGTTTGAGACCTAGCCTTCGCACCGGAAGGCGGACCTTCGCTGCACCGAAAATCCGCGCCCGTCACGCGCCGCCCTACGTCCGCGGCCGGCGCGCCTCGAAGACCGCGAAATCCTCCCGCACGTCCGCGTCCAGCCCCTTGGCCCGATCCAGGTCCTCCTGACCGCCCGCGTCGCCGAGCGCCAGGCGCGCCAGACCACGACCGTAGAGGGAGGCGGGCAGGTTGGGCAGGGCGGCGAGGGCCTGATCATAGGCGGCCTTGGCCTCTTCGAAACGGCCCAGGTGCAGCAGCACCATGGCGCGGCTGTCCACATAGGCGGCGACACCGGATTCGGCGGCGATGTCGCAGTCGGCCAGGGCCTGGTCCAGGTCGAAGCCGCTGATGGCCTGGCTCCAGCACACGCCGTTCAGCAGGGCGGGGTCGCCGCCTGCCAGCTCACGCATGGCGGCGAAATCCGACCGGGCGCCGGCGGCGTCGCCCAGGGCGGCGCGCGCTTCTCCGCGCAGGGACAGAAGGCCGAAATTCTCCGGCGAGGCCGCCAGACCGGCGTCGAGGGCGGGCAGGGCTTCCCGCAGGCGGCCGTCGGCCTTGCCCAGGGCGACCAGCTGCTGCAAGGCCGCATAGTTCTCGGGCGTGTCTTCCAGCTTGGCGGCGATCAGGGTGCGGGCCTCGTCGGCGCGGCCCAGGCGACCGAGGGCGCGCGCCGCCCCCCACAGGCCGCTGTCGTCATCCGGGCTTGCGGTCGTCAGGGCGCGGTAATCGCCGAGCGAACGGTCGAACCGGCCCAGCTGATAATAGGCCTCTCCGCGACCGGCCAGGGCGGTGGTCTGGGTCGGGTCGAGACGAAGCGCCACCGTGTAGCTGACGACGGCGTCCGGGTAACGCCCCTCGCTGAGGGCGACCCGGCCCTGGCCCACGGCGGCCTCCACATCGGCCGGATCCAGATCGACGGCGTGGTCATAGTCCGCGCGGGCCCCGGCGTAGTCCCTCTGGTACAGGCGGACCTCGGCGCGTTTGCGTCGCGCCTCGGCATTGTCGGGTTCGGCCGTCACGGCGGCGTCCAGCAGGGCCAGGGCGCCCTCGGCGTCGCCGATCTCGGTGAGGTGTTCGGCCCGTTCGATCAGTTCGGCGACGCTGTCGTCGCCGGGCGTCAAACGGGCGCGGTCCGCCGCCGTGGCCTGGTAGCCGGCCGGCGCGCGCAGGCGCAGCACCGTGTCCACCATGGCCTTGGATCGGGTGCGGGCCTCAGCCATCTCTTCGGCCGAGACCTCCGAGGACAGGCTGGTGATGGTCCGCACGGCCTCAACGACGCCGTCCGCCAGCCGGGCCTGACGAGATACGCGGTAGCCGCCGCCTTCGACCGTCTGGTCGCCGCCTTCCAGCCGGAAGCCCTCGCCGCCGTTGGGCAGGAGGACGCGCACCGTGGTGCGGTTCATATAGGGGTGTGAAACGGCGTAGGGCAGGTCCTTGTATTCGGCCAGAAGGCCGGTGCGTTCTTCCTCGTGCGAAATGAAGACCGAGACCTCGGGCAGACCCATGACGCGGCCGCCGCCGACGCCGTTGACCCAGGTCATCCGGGTCTTGCCGCCGACCAGGATGTGGAAGACGTTGGCGCCGTCGTCATAGCGGGTGTCGACGGTTTCAACCTTCACCGCCTCGTTCTTGTCTTCCACGGAGGCCGTCATGGCCGTCTGCAGCTGCTCGCGCGTGACGGCGCTGAGTTGGCGGCGCATCTGCAGGGCGGACGCGCCGTAGTAGGCCAGATCCATGGTGAAGGGCGCCTCGGCGTCCAGCCCGGCCGTGGCGTCCAGGGCGGTCGTGGTCTCGAAGCCCGGAGTCCTCAGGGGCGGCTGGACGATGGGCTCAAAGGTGGCGCCGGCCGCCCTGACCGGCAGGGCCCAGCGGTAGTCCGGCGGCGTCAGATCCTCCAGAGTGCGATCGCCGACCGACGTCCCGTCCATCCAGTAGGTCTGTCCGTCGATGATCGCCCGGACGATGACGTGATCGAACCAGACCATGGCCGGCAGCCGCTCGGGCAGGCCGTCGCCGTCGCTCGTGCTGACCAGAACCGCCTCGGCCTCGATCCCAAGCCCGTGCAGCAGGGCGAGCAGGAGCACGGTCTTGCCCTTGCAGTCGCCGTAACGGCTGCGCCAGACCTCGTCGGCGGGGGTGGGCACATAGCCGCCTTCGCCCATGGAGAGGGCCAGATAGCGGACCTCGTCCTGAACCAGGCGCAAGGCGGCGGCGGCGCGGGCGGCGGGGGTGGACTGGGCGGTGCGAATTTCCTCGATGCGCACCTTCAAGGGCGAGTCCGGCTCCAACGCCGAGGCCCGCTCATACAGGGGCGCCATCAGGGCCGAGGGGGCGCTCCAGTCGGCGAAGTCGGTGAACTGGACCAGGCGCGGGTTCATGAACCGCCCGGGCAGATTGTCAGGCAGTCTGACGGGGGCCAGATCGCGGCTGTCGATCTCGAAGACCTGATCCGCCCCGAGGCGTTTGGGCCGGATGTCGGCCCAGGGGGCAGACGCCTCCACCCGGAGAGTCTGACCGACGGGCCAACTGGCGCGAAGGCGATAGCGGTCGATGGTCAGGCCGGCATTGGCGTTGACGAGGTGCTCGCGATGGGGCGCCAGGACCCCGCCCGAGTCGTGGATGGTGAAGGCGGTCTCCAGGATGTCGCCGACCCGGAGGTCGCGCGGCTGGAGGGTGGCGGTCAGCCGACCGTCCAGCATGGAGGATTCCAGATTGTTCTCGCGACGCAAGACCTGAAAGCTCTGGTCCTGGAGCACGTCGATGACCTGGTCGCCGCGCAGAATGCGAACGGCATGGACCTGAACCGTCTCATAGGCCGGATCCCAGACGGCGCTGACCGTGCTGACATTGGGCAGGCCCTGGGAGGTCTGAACCAGGGTGCGCCGGCCGTAATAGATGTGCACGCCGTCGGCGTCGAAGCGGACCTGATCGTCGATCGACAGCAGGCGAATGGGGGCGTCGTCGACGACAGGGGGACGGGGGGCGGCCGGCGATGTGACGACCCAGGCCGGCGTCGGCGCTCGCTCAACCTCCTGCGCCCAGCACGAGGCGGTCGCAACCGCCCAAGCGGCCGCCGCCGCGATCAGAACTCGCATCATGCCACAATCCCCCTGTCCTCTTGCTAACACGGACCGGGCGGACGTCCATAGACCGGAGGTTTTATTCCAGCGGGGATTGCGGCGTGGCGGGACGCAGTCTCACCCTGCGTCGGCGATGAAGGTCAGGGTGTGGGTGTAGCTGCGGTAGGGGGTGGGGGCGCCGGCCGGGGCGGCGGTGCGGTGGCGGACCTGGGTCATATAGGCGCCGGGGGCCGAGACGCGCAGGGTCAGCACGCCCGAGGCGTCGGTGGCGGTTTCGGTCTCGATCTTCTTGCCGTCGTACAGGCCGGCTTCGCGGAAGACGGTGACGGGCGTGTTGGCCAGGGGCTGGCCGTCGAACAGCAGGCGGAAGGTCGCGTCCTCGCCGGCGACGATCTCGTTCGGCTGGATCAGGGGCTGAAGCTCCAGACCCTGGCCGGTGGGCTTCAAGGCCGCCTCGTCAGGCGCGCCGCGCACCACATAGACCTCGGCGACGGTGATGCTCTGGACATCGACCAGCTCGGCGCCGGGCGGGTGCGGGCCGTCTTCCTCGCCCACCATCTTCCAGCCGGAGGGGGTGTTGTACATCTTGGACGCACGGCCGGCGCGGGGGCCGGACGACAGGCGATAGAGGCCGTCGACCGGGGTGGGCGCCTCAAACACCGCCAGGTCGCGCAGATAGGTGACGGCGCTGATCGGCGTGTCGCCGTTCGGGCCGACCACGTGGAAGCTGTCGGAGCGCATGACCACCTCGGCGTTGAAGACGTCCTCGGTGAAGCTGGCCTCGACCGTCACGTGATCGCGCCGTCCCGCGTCGAACTGGTTCGGCCGCAGATAGGGGGAGTGGGCCTGGGCCGCGCCGGCGCTCCAGACGGTCAGGATGGAGGCCAGGAGGCCGGCGTGGAGGGTGGAACGAGTCATGGGGGCTCCGCTTATTCGAGCGGGAGATTATAAGATTGAGAGTCGTTTGCAATTCATTTCCGCTTGCACGACCGGGGCGTGCGCGGGCAGGCTGAGGCGGTCGCACACCCCAAGCCGGAGAGCCTGATGCCCGTGAAGACCGTCGCCGAATTCGTCGCCGCCTATAGGGAGAAGGACGTCAGTTCGGAGGCCTTCGAACTGGAGAATCCCCATCTGCTGGAGGTGCGGCTGAACGGTCTGGTCTGGGCCAAGGCCGGGGCCATGGTGGCGCGCACCGGACAGGTGAAATTCACGCGCCAGGGCCTGATGGAGCAGGGGCTGGGCAATCTGCTGAAGAAGGCCGTCAGCGGCGAGGGCATGCAACTGATGAGGATGGAGGGCCAGGGCCGCGTCTATTTGGCCGACGCCGGCAAGAAGATCACCCTGCTGCGGCTGGACAACGAGACCATCTTCGTCAACGGCAACGACGTTCTGGCCCTGGAAAGCAGCGTCGATAACCAGATCACCATGATGAAGCGGGTGGCCGGCATGGTGTCCGGCGGCCTGTTCAACGTGCGGCTGAGCGGCAGCGGCGTCGTGGCCGTCACCTCCCACTATGAGCCGCTGATCCTGAAGGTCAGCGCGGCGACGGGGCCGGTCTTCACCGATCCGAACGCCACGGTCGTCTGGTCGGGGAGTTTGTCGCCGGAGATCGCCACCGACATCTCCTTCAAGACCCTGATGGGCCGGGGCTCCGGCGAGAGCATTCAGCTGAAGTTCGCCGGAGAGGGCTGGATCGTGGTTCAGCCCTATGAGGAAACCTATATGCAGGCGGCCAGCGCCGGCTGACCCAGGGCTGGGGTCGGCCCTATTCGCTTCGTTCCAGTCCTGCGACGGCTTCCGCCATGTCGTCCGCCTTCTTCTTCAGCACCGCCTGAGCGTCGTACAGAGCGCGGTTGTAGAAGAAGGGGCCGATCTCGCGGGCCAGAAAGTCGATCAGCATTTCAGCCGGGAGGTCGCGCAGTTCGACCTCCAGTTCGTCGCGGAAATAGGCGCGCAGCCTGGCCTTGAGGACGGCCGTTTCCTCGCGACTGAACTGGATCGGCTTCATCAGGCCACCTCCGCCAGCGCCTCTTCCGCCGCGATCCAGGCAGTCTCGGCGGCGTCCAGATCGGCCTGCGCCTTGGCGCGGGCGCGGCCGAGGGATTCCAGCTTCTTGGAATCGTTTGCGGTTGCGGCGGCGGCCAGGTCGGCGTCGATCTGCGCCAGATGGGCGGTAAGGCGGGCCATTTCCTCCTCCGCCTTCTTAACCGCGTGGCGCAGGGTGGAAGGCGAGGGCCCTGATTTCTTCTTCTCCGCCCTGGGCGCAGCGACAGGCGGCGCCTCGGCTGCAGGCTCGGGCTTGACCTGGCTGGGCTTCATCCCGGCCTGTTTGGCGCGGTCGAGCACGAACTTGGCGTAGTCGTCCATGTCGCCTTCGAACGGCTTCACCGTGCCGTCGGCGGCCAGCCACAACCGGTCGGCGACCAGCTCCATCAGCGACCGGTCGTGGGTGATCAGGATCACGGCGCCCGTGTACTGGTTCAGGGCGTCCAGCAGGGCGCGACGGCTGTCGATGTCCAGGTGGTTGGTCGGTTCGTCCAGGATCAGGATGTGGGGCGCATCCATGGCCACCAGGTTCAGCAGCAGGCGGGCGCGCTCGCCCCCGGACAGGGCGGCGACCTTGGTGTCCTGCTTCTGATAGGGCAGGCCGAACTGGGCCAGGCGGCTGCGGCGGCTGCTTTCCGAGGCGTCGGGCATGGCGCGCAGGATGATCTGCAACGGCGTGTCCTCGGGATCCATGGCCTCGATCTGGTGCTGGTGGAACCAGCCGACCCGCATCTTGCCGTCGCGGTGGAACTCTCCGGCGTCGACGGTCAGGGCCTTGGCGATCAACTTGGCGAAGGTGGACTTGCCGGCGCCATTGACGCCCAAGAGGCCGATGCGGTCGTCCAGGTCCATCCGCAGGTTCAGGTTCCGAAGGATCGGCTTGCCCGGCTCGTAGCCGACATTGGCGCGTTCAAGACGGATCAGGGGCGGGGGCAGGGGGCGTTCCGGCGAGGGCAGGACGAAGGGGGCGACACGCTCCTCGGGCGGCAGTTCGATCCGTTCCATCTTCTCCAGCTTTTTCACGCGCGACTGGGCCTGGGTGGCCTTGGAAGCCTTGGCCTTGAAGCGGTCGATGAACTTCTGAAGGTGGGCGCGCTCGGCCTCCTGCTTGGACTTGGTGGCCTCCATGAGCCGCAGCTTTTCGGCCCGAGTGCGCTCGAAGGTGTCGTAGTTGCCGGTGTAGAGCTCCAGTTTGCGGTTCGAGAGCTGAAGGATGTGGGTGCAGACCGAGTTCAGCAGGTCGCGATCGTGCGAGATCATCAGGGCCGTGTGCGGGTATTTCTTCAGCCGCGCTTCCAGCCACAAGGAGCCTTCCAGATCGAGGTAGTTGGTCGGTTCGTCCAGCAGCAGCATGTCCGGTTCGGCGAACAGGGCGGCGGCCAGGGCCACGCGCATCCGCCAGCCGCCCGAGAAATGCGACATGGGCCGCTGGATGTCTTCCTGGCTGAAGCCCAGGCCGACCAGGATTTCCGAGGCGCGCGCCGGGGCGCTCTCGGCGTCGATCTCGATCAGCCGACCCCAGATCTCGCCCATCTCCTCGGGATCGGCGGTCTCCAGCCGGGTCATCAGGTCGTGGCGCTCAACGTCGGCTTCCAGAATGGTCTCCAGGACGCTGACGGGGGTGGCGGGGTGTTCCTGATCGACGGAGGCGATGCGGGCGGTCTTGGGCAGGCTGATCTCGTCGCCGTTGGCGGCCAGTTCGCCCAGGATCACCTTGAACAGGGTCGACTTGCCGATGCCGTTTCGGCCGACCAGACCCACCTTGGAGCCGGGTGGCAGGCTGACCGAGGCGTCGTCCAGAAACTGGCGGCCCCAGGCGTTCAGGGTCAGGTTGTTGATCTGGAGCATGTGGGCGGTCGAAATCTGAAATCGTCCGAAGGCCGCCTATCGCCGGGCGAGGGGCCGTCAGACATGAAAAAAGGGACAGTTGGAAACTCGGGAGGTCGTCGCTATAAGCCCGCGACACTCAATCTCCCAAACAAGAAGTCACTCTCCATGACCGAACGCACCTTCTCGATCATCAAGCCCGACGCCACGCGCCGCAACCTGACCGGCGCGATCAACGCCGTGATCGAAGGCGCCGGCCTGCGCATCGTGGCCCAGCGCCGCGTCAAGCTGACCACCGACCAGGCCAAGAAGTTCTACGAAGTCCACGCCGAGCGTCCCTTCTACGGCGAACTGGTCGAGCAGATGACCGCCGAGCCGGTCGTCGTCCAGGTTCTGGAAGGCGAGAACGCCGTGGCCAAGTACCGTGAAGTCATGGGCGCCACCAACCCGGAACAGGCGGCCGAAGGCACGATCCGCAAGCAGTTCGCCCTGTCGATCGGTGAAAACTCGGTCCACGGCTCGGACAGCCTGGACAACGCCAAGATCGAGATCGCCCAGTTCTTCACCGAAGACCAGATCGTCGGCTAAGCGCTCAAGTCGCGAGGGACCGCGTCCCGAGCGTAGCGCAAAGTCAGCGCTCAAGTCGCGAGGGACCGCGTCCCGAGCGTAGCGCAAAGTCAGCGCTCAAGTCGCGAGGGGCCGCGTCCCGAGCGTAGCGCGAAGTCAGCGCTCAAGTCGCGAGGGGCCGCGCCCCGAGCGTAGCGCGAAGAGACAGAGGCCCGCGTCCGGAACCGGACGCGGGCCTTTTCGTTGGGTCAGTCTCGTATATTCCCTCTCCCGGAGCAGACCCATGAAGACCATCCTGAAACTGACCCCCGTCATCGGCGCCGTGGCCCTGCTGGCCGCTTGCGGCCAGACCATGGAACAACGTGCCGCCACCGGCGCCCTGGGCGGCGCCGTCGCCGGCCAGGTGGTCGGCGGCAATACCGGCTCGACTGTCGCCGGCGCCGCCATCGGCGCTGTCGCCGGCGCTGCGACGACGCCGAAGTAAGACCTCAGCCTAACGGCTGAAAAAGAAAGGCCCGGAGCCATGCTCCGGGCCTTTTCCGTTTGGGCTGCGTGACCGCTTACCAGATGCGGGCGCGGGCCTCGGGGGCGATGTATTCCTTCTGGTCGGGCGAGACGCCGAAGGCGGCGTACCAGGCGTCGATGTTGCGCGGCGAGGTGGCGGCCCGGACCGAACCGGGCGAATGCGGGTCGGTGGTTAGCTGTTCTTTCAGCGCCGCCTCACGCGACTTCTCGCGCCAGACCTGGGCCCAGCCCAGGAAGACGCGCTGGTCGCCGGTCAGGCCGTCGATCACCGGCGCCGGCTGGCCGTTCAGCGACTTGTGGTAGGCGTCCAGCGCCAGCAGCAGCCCGCCCAGATCGGCGATGTTCTCGCCCATGGTCAGGTCGCCGTTGACGTGGACGCCGGGGATGGGCTCCAGCGAATTATAGATGTCGCCCAGCACCTTGGCGCGCGCCTCGAAGCGGGCGGCGTCTTCCGGCGTCCACCAGTCGCGCAGCACGCCGTCGCCGTCGGACTTGCGGCCCTGGTCGTCGAAGCCGTGGGTGATCTCGTGGCCGATGACCGCGCCGATGCCACCGTAGTTGACGGCCGGGTCCGCGTTCGGATCGAAGAAGGGCGCCTGCAGGATGGCGGCCGGGAAGACGATCTCGTTGCGCGGCGGGTTGTAATAGGCGTTCACCGTCTGGGGCGTCATGCCCCATTCCAGCGGATCGACAGGCTTGCCGATCTTGCCGCGCTGATACGCCCACTCGAAAGCGCTTGAGCGTTCGACATTGCCGTACAGGTCGTCGGCGGTCAGCTCGAGACCGTCATAGGACCGCCACTTGTCGGGATAGCCGATCTTCACCCCGAACTTGGACATCTTGTAGAGGGCCTGTTCGCGCGTCGCCTCGCTCATCCAGTCCAGGGTCTTCAGCCGCTCGGTCATGGCCGCGCGGATGTTGTCGACCAGGATCTCCATCTGGGCCTTGGAAGAGGCGGGGAAGTGAAGGCGGACATATTCCTGGGCCAGGACCTCGCCCAGCTGGCCGTCGACAAGGGCCACGCCCCGGTTCCAGCGCGGACGGTTCTCCGGTTGACCGCGCAGGGTCTTGCCGCGGAATTCGAAGCGGGCGTCGACGAAGGCTTTGGACAGATAGGGGCTGGCTTGGTCGACGATCTGGGTGGCTTGCCACGCCTTCAAGGTCTCGATGGGGGTCTCGGCGAAGACCTGGGCGATGCCCGGGATTGCCGTGTTCTCCATCAGGATCAGGGTGTCGAGGTTCCCGACCTGGGCGCCGTCAAGGAAGGCGGCCCAGTCGAAGCCCGGCGCGAAGGTCGCCAGGTCGGCGACCTTGGTCGGATTGTAGAGCTTGTCGATCTGGCGACGCTCGACCGTGGTCCAGTGTTTCTCGGCGACCTTGGTCTCGAAGGCCAGGATGTCGGCGGCGCTCTCGGCCGGGTTGGTCCAGCCGATGGCGGTCAGGGTCTGGGTCAGATAGGCCAGATAGGCCTCGCGCTGGCTCGCGAAGTCGGGCTTCAGATAATAGTCGCGGTCCGGCAGGCCGAGGCCGCCTTGGCCCAGATAGGCCGAGTTGATGTTCGGGTTCTGCAGGTCCTCGAACACGGCGACGCCGAACAGCGAACCGCCGAAGCCCGAATGACTGGCGCCCATCAGGCGGGCCATGGCGGCGTGGTCGGAGACGGCCTTCACGGCGGCGAGATCGGCGGCCATGGGCGCGGCGCCAAGTTGTTCGACGCGGGCCTCGTCCATGAAGCTGGCGTAGAGGGCGCCCACCTTCTGGGCGTTGGCGTTGACCGGGTTGGCGGCGCTGGACTCGATGATCGCACGCAACTGGGCCTGGGCATTTTCATAGAGGACGTCGAACGGGCCGAACCGGGCCTTGTCGGCCGGGATCTCGGTGGTGCTGAGGTAGGTCCCGTTAGCGTATTCGTTGAAGTCGTCGCCCGGCTTCACCGCCGTGTTGCGGCCGGCGAGGTCGAAGCCCCAGGCGCCGAAGCCTGGCGCGGCATGGGCCCCGTGCGAATGGTCCTGAGCCGAGGCGCCGCCGGTCAGGGCGACGACGATGCAGGCCGAGCAGGCGGCCATGAGGCGAATACGTTGCATGAAGGATAAGGTCCCGATTTTGGTCGGCGGCACCTTTGCGCCGGTGCGGCGCGGTGTCGCATGAAGTTTTCGTAATCTGGGGACGGAGGTGTTTAGAGGACGGGGGCGCGGCGCCGACAAGTCATCATCCTAGGCCTCATGCCTAGGATCCATAAACTCAAGACGGAGGGACGAGCGCACGCTCGCAGACCGTGCCACACGCCATAAGCCGAGCGTATGGATCCTAGGCACAAGGCCTAGGATGACGGGCCTTTGGTAGAGGGCTTCAACCCCGCGCCAGACCCTTGAAGAAATCACCCAGCACCTGCGGATAAAGCCGATGCTCCGCCGTCTTGACCCGTTCTGCCAGGCTCGCGGGCGTGTCGCCGTCGACGATGGGAACGCGGGCCTGGCCCAGGATCGGGCCTTCGTCGACACCTTCGGTGACCAGGTGGACGGTGCAGCCGGCTTCGGC
>Ga0156462_1029_pt2 | contig 20940 bp, 20 predicted proteins | sample RifOxyB1_FD_110609 | JGI IMG/M metagenome (GOLD analysis project Ga0156462, IMG submission 110609) | Caulobacterales bacterium RIFOXYB1_FULL_67_16
GGCGAGCGTGAGCTGAGCCAGCAGGAGTTCGCCCGCGTCATGGTGGACGAGCTGAAACAGATTCCCGGCGCCCGGATCCGCGCCGGCATCGCCCAGTCCGGCGGCGGCCCCAGCGACGGCACCACCTACACCTTCTCGATCCTGGGCGATAATCCGGCCACTCTGGAAGCCGCCGCTCGCGCGGTGGAGGAACAGATGCGCGGCGTTCCCGGCCTGGCGAACGTGGTCAACACCGCCGCCATCGCCCGGCCCGAGATCGTCGTGACCCCGCGCCCGGACGAGGCCGCCCTGGCCGGGGTTTCGGCCGGCAGCATCTCCCAGGCCGTCCGGGTCGCCACCATCGGCGACGTCGATCAGAACCTGCCCAAATATAATCTGGGCGACCGGCAGATCCCGATCCGCCTGCAGCTGACCGAGGAGGCCCGCGAGGACTTGGACGTCATTCAGAACCTGCGCGTGCCGACCGCCTCGGGCGCCACCGTGCCGCTGAGCGCGGTCGCCGACGTCGAGTTCGGCGCCGGTCCCGCCACCGTCAGCCGCCAGGACCGCAGCCGGGTCGCCTCGATCACGGCCGAACTGGACGGCATCGCCAGCGGCGCCGCCTCCCAGGCGGTGCAGCGTCTGCCGGCGGTCCAGAACCTGCCGGCCGGCGTGCGCCAGGTGCCTGCGGGCGACACCGAGTTCATCCAGGAGATGCTGACCGGTTTCGGCATCGCCTTCGCCTCGGGCATTCTGCTGATGTACGCGGTTCTGACCCTGCTGTTCAAAAGCTTCGCCTATCCGATCACCATCATGGCCGCCCTGCCCCTGGCCATCGGCGGCGCCTTCATCGCCCTGGTGGTGGCCGACCGGAACTTCTCGATGTCGGCCCTGATCGGGGTGCTGATGCTGATGGGGATCGCGGCGAAAAACTCGATCCTGCTGGTCGACTATGTGATCATCGCCGAGAAGGAGGGGATGAGCCGGTTCGAGGCCATCATGGACGCCGCCCACAAGCGGGCCCGGCCGATCCTGATGACCACCTTCGCCATGGGCGCGGGCATGGTGCCCATCGCCATCGGCTGGGGCGCCGACGTCGAGTTCCGCTCGCCCATGGCCATCGCCGTGCTGGGAGGTCTGATCTCCTCGACCTTCCTGTCCCTGCTCTACATCCCCGCCATCTTCACCATCGTCGACGACGTGGCCCAAAAGGCGCGCCGCATCCTGCGCCGCTCGACGGCGGGGCAGCGGGAGCTGGCGAAGCCGCAGCAGGGGCCATTGGTCGAATAGGCTGGAGCCCTTGGCGGACCTTCGAAGGTTCCGCCAAGGGGATGCAGACGCCTCCTGCGGCCGGCGGGTGAAGCTTCAGCCGACCTGATCGGCAGGGATCAGCCGGCCGTAGCAGCCGCTAACGAAGGGCACGCCGTCCGTCGTTCGTTCCGGCACGGGACAGGTCAGCACCGTGCCGTTGGTCATCGGCAGAAGATGAATCCGCTGCTCGTCGTGCGAGGGCGCGGCGTTGACGTTTCCAGTGCAGTCGGCCTGTCCGTTGGTGGCCTCGATACGACCGACCAGGATGAAGTCGCTTCGATCCGCCTCAATCCGGTAGGTCTTCGTCACCCGTTCAGCGCCGCTCTCGATCCGCAGCGTGCGGCCGTCGGCGTCGAAATCCCACAGTTCCGAACAGACCGGCTGTCCGTTCGCTCGCGCATTCGTAACGAAGACATAGAGACCGCTTGGCCCAAACCCGTCCTGGGCCAGGGCGACGGTCGGAAGGCACAGAAGGGCGAGGGCAAGTCGACGCATGAGGAGCCTCCGGAAACGCGCCTGAACCTATTGCAGGCGCCCAGCTTCGGAAAGCATCGGTTTTGGAAATCCATTGTCCCGCCTGGGGGCGACTTTCGACAACGGAGCTGTAAGCCGACGCCTTGAGGTTCGGCCAAGGGTGGGCCCCTCGGTAGAGTTCCATTCGCCCATGGCCATCGGGGCTCTGGGCGGCCTAATCTCCTCCACCTTCCTGTCCCTGCTCTGCTTTACCATCGTCGATGACTTCCCCGAGTGGGCGCAGACGCAGGCGGGCTGATGTCTACTGGGTCGGGTTGCGAACCGTCGAGTACGCCTGAATGAGGACACTCCCCCAACCGAACCCACGAAAAAGGCCCGACCGGTTTCCCGGTCGGGCCTTCGTCGTTCCGCCCTGTCAGCCCAGGGGCCGCGGCGGTTCAGACGATTAGTATTTGACCTTCAGCGTCACGCCCCAGGTGCGCGGGGCGCCCAGGTAGGCGTTGTAGGTCGCGGTGTCGGTGGCGATGTTGTAGTAGGTGCCGTCCGCCTGGGGCGTGGTGGTGTTGGTGAAGGCCGTGCCCTGCAGCGGCGCGGCGAAGCCCACCTGGGTGTATTCTTCCTGCAGCAGGTTCTGGGCCCAGACATCCACGGTCCAGCGTTCGTCTTCCGAACCGATCGAGATACGACCGTTGACGACGGTGAAGGCCTCCTGGTTCTTGTACGGCAGCAGGTCCGAGCCGGTGTTGTACTCGGTCGAGTACTTGGCCGACAGGTTGAAGCCGCCGCGCAGGCCGCCGCCCAGCGAGCGGTCGAAGGCCAGGGCGCCGGTCACCGACCATTCCGGAGCGAAGGAGGCGCGAGCGCCCGGCAGCAGCGACAGCTGGGCGAAGCGCGCCGGGTTAGACAGGTCGTTGGCGGTGAAGTCGCCGTATTTGGCGTCGGTGTAGGTGACGCCGCCCTGGAAGGACAGACCCTCGACCGGGGTGAACCAGACCATGTCGGCGTCGACGCCGCGCGAGGTCAGCTCGGGGATCGACTCCACCACGAAGGCGGTGCCGAGGAAGGTGTTCAGCTGGAAGTTCTCGAACTTCTGGTCGAAGTAGGTGAGGTTCAGCAGCATGGTGCGGTCGAACAGGGTCGTCTTCAGACCCAGCTCGTAGCTGTCCACCGTCTCGGCGTCGAAGAAGAGCGAGGCGTCCGGGGTCACACCCGTCTGCACCCGGTCCATATTGTAGCCGGCGCCCTTGTAGCCCCGGGCGTAGGAGGCATAGGCCATGACGGAGTCGTTGAAGCGGTAGGACGCCTTGAAGGTGCCGCTGATGTCGGTGTCGTCGAACTCTTCCTGGATCCGGCGATTGTCATAGAGGGGGTTGGACCAGGGCAGGCAGAGCAGGCCGAGCGCCGCCGCCGGGGTCGCCACCGTGCCCGGCAGGCGGTTGGCCGGGTTCTGGTTGGCCAGGGCGCCGCCGCAGGCCGCGCCATTGGTCCCCAGGTTATCCTGAAGGCCCAGCAGACGCTTGCTGTCATAGGTGTAGCGCAGGCCCAGGTTCAGATCGAAGGCCTCGGTCACCCGCCAGGTGTTGTTGGTGAACAGGGCCACCGACTCGGATTCCTGGCTGTAGTGATCCTCGTACGCCTTGCCGACGCCGAACAGGGGGGCCGTGGCGCTGGGCGCCGTCAGACCCAGGACACAGAGCGGCTGCCCCAGCAGGGGCCCGCTGGTCCCGACCGCGAAACCGCGCGGATTGGTGAAACATCCGGTGCGGCCCGGGTTCGGTCCGCCGAAGGTCGCCGGCACCGAGGCGGTCAGCAGGAAGGAGACGAAGCCGTTGTAGTCCGCGCCATAGGAGTAGGAGTCGTCGCGGTATACGCCCTCCTTGGTGGCGAACAGGCCGACCAGCCAGTCGAACTTGTCGGTCGTGCCCGCCAGGCGGATCTCCTGGGTCAGGTTGTCTACGCCGTAGCCGTTGGAGCCGTCGTTCTCGCGATAGAGGATGTCGGCGCCCGTGTAGTCCAGGTCCATGCCCTGCTGGAACGACCAGTCGCGCCATGAGGTCTGGGACGTCAGGGTGGCGTTGAGGCTGGGCAGGTCGATGGTGGCCTCGGCCGACAGACCCATGTCCTCGATCTCTTGCGGGGTCTCGCGGTTGGAATATGCGGTGCGGCTGAAGGGCACCGTGCCGTAGCCGGCGACCGGCGCGGCCTGACCGGAGCCGTTGGGCGCGGTCAGGGCGGCGATGAAGGCCTGGGTCGGGCCGACCCGGGTCTGGACCGCCGAGCAGCAGTATTCGTCGCGCTTGGTGTAGTCGGCGATCAGGCGGATCGACACCTCGTCGCTGGGCAGGATCAGCAGCTGGCCGCGGCCGGTCCAGTAATCCTGGTTGTTGTCCTCAGTCTGGGTGCGCGGGCCGTCGCCGGTGTTGACGTCATAGAAGCCGTCGCGCTCCCGGTGCGCCACGAACAGGCGGCCGGCGATCTGGTCGCTGAGCGGACCCGTGACCGAGACCGATCCGCCCATGGCGCCGTAGTTGCCGCCGGTCAGTTCGGCCGAGATCGACGGATCGAAGGACGGGCGTTCGGTGATGATGTTGATGACGCCGGCCGAGGTGTTCTTGCCGAACAGGGTGCCCTGCGGACCCTTCAGCACCTCGATGCGGCTCAGTTCGCCGAGGTCGCCGAAGCCGACCGAGTTGCGCGAACGATAGACGCCGTCGATCACGACGCCGACCGAGGATTCCAGGCCGGGGTTGTCGCCGACCGTGCCGGCGCCGCGGATACGCACCGTGGTCGAGGCTTCCGACTGGGTCGAGGTGACGGTCATGCCGGGCGTCAGGATCTGCAGATCCTTGATGTCCTGCACCCCGGCGCCGTCCAGCACTTCCTGGGACAGGGTGGTGACCACGATCGGCACGTCCTGCAGGCTCTGTTCGCGTTTCTGGGCGGTGACGATGATGTCGTCGATGGTGGTCGGCGCCTCTTGGGCGGCGGCGATCCCTGCGAAGCCGAAAACAGCGGCCCCGACCACGGCGGCGGACACGGTGGTCCTGAGATAGCGGTTAGTGTGGCGCACGAGGCGTCCTCCCGGCTCTGAGGCCCGGTCGCGCGGGGCGACCGCGGCGTTTCCTTGTTCCCATTCGGCCCGCCCCTGCGTGGAGGCGCGCTCAATACGGCAGAGGCTAAGCCCGCTTCGGGCCGGGGGACAAGCGAGCGTTGTTCGCCGCGACGATTTTTCGCCGCAGTTCGTCCGTCCTGTGACAAGGAAGCGACATAAAAGGCTGACGCTGCGTCAGTTTTCACCCTGACTTGACCCCATCGGCTCGACTTCCGGCCGCTTGGCGGCTTGGTCCACTTCCCGACGACGGCCCGCGACGCCGAGCACAACCGCCGCCCCGATCGCGGAAAGAATCGATCCGCCGATGACGCCCAGCTTCACCTCGATCTGCTCGGGCGAGTCCACCGCGCCGGGGAAGGCCAGGACGCCGATGAACAGGCTCATGGTGAAGCCGACGCCGCACAGCAGGGAAATCCCATAGACCTGCAGCCAGGTGGCGCCCGTCGGCCGCGCGCCCACCTTCAGGGCCGACGCCAGCCAAGCCATGCCGAAGACCCCCACCTGCTTGCCGAAGAACAGGCCGAGCGCGATGGCGATAACTAGGGGCGCGAAGGCCTGGTCCATCGTCAAGCCAGCGAACGACACCCCGGCCTTGGCGAAGGCGAACAGGGGCAGGACCAGATAGGCGTTCCACGGATGAAGGTCATGGATGGCCTCCTTCAGCGGGCTCTGATGGTCGTGTTTGCGGGCCTTGATGGGCACGATCATGGCGAAGGCCACGGCGGTTAGCGAGGTGCTGAGGCCCGAAAGGACCGTCAGGTACCAGACCGCCCCGAAACCCAGCACCCAGAAGGGAGTGGGGATGCGCATCTGATGCGCGACAAAGCCGCCTGCCGCCAGCAGACCCAGAGCCCAGAACAGGGGCGTCCAGTTCGCGCCCTCGCTGAACAAGACGGCGATCAAGGCGATGGCGCCCAGATCATCCACGATGGCTAGGGTCAGAAGAAAAACACGGAGCGACGACGGCAGCCCCTTGCCGACGAAGCCGAAGATGGCCAGGGCGAAGGCGATGTCCGTGGCCAGCGGGATGGGCCAGCCGGCGTGCGGCGCGCCGATGGTCCCGGACAGCAGCAGATAGACCGCCGCCGGCCCTGCCATGCCGCCGATGGCCGCTAGCACCGGGGTCGCCAGCTTGCGCGGGTCGCTGAGTTCTCCGCGCACGATCTCGTATTTGATCTCCAACCCCACGACGAGGAAGAAGATCGCCATCAGACCTTCCTTGATCCAGTCGGAGATCGACTCCTCCAGCCGGATCGGGCCGATCTGAAGCACATGATAGCTCTTCAGCCAGGCGAAATAGTCCGCCGACCAGGGCGAGTTGGCGACGATCACGGCGGCGATGGCCGACAAGGCCAGGGCCGAGCCGGACGCGGCCTCGGTCTTGAGGAAATCAAGCGTAAATCTGCGCGCCACGGCGGCCTCCAGTCGAAAGGATGAGCTGTCGTGACGCCAGGTTATCGACGGGCGTCGGACCGGATTCGCCGCCTCGGAACGAAGACGACGCCAGCCTGGCCGCGAACTGCGACCTGATGTCTGCGGTCAATAATACGGCCGGCGACGAGAGGTTCAATCGAAACCGTAACCATAGAGGCCGCGAAAAGCCGGTTGCGAAACCCGTCCGGGGACCGCACCTAGCCAGAATGCCTCCCTCCCCTGCCTACCGCCCGGAACCCCATGTCTTCGATCTGGGCGCCGAGTTCGCCGACGCCGTCACGGCGGCCGATTTTCCACAGACCCTGCTGCGGTTCCGCAATGATCGCGCCGCCGCCGAGGTTGGGCTGGACACCCTGACCGAGGCGGAATGGATCGAGGCCTTCGGCCGGTTCGCGCCCCTGCCCGGCCAGCCCGGCCCTCTGGCCATGCGCTACCACGGACATCAGTTCCGCCAGTACAATCCCGATCTGGGCGACGGACGGGGCTTCCTGGCGGCGCAGATGCGCGACGCCTCCGGCCGATTGCTGGATCTGGGGACCAAGGGGTCGGGCCAGACGCCCTGGTCGCGCGGCGGCGACGGTCGGCTGACGCTGAAGGGCGGGGTGCGGGAGGTGCTGGCGGCTGCGATGCTGGAAGCCCAGGGCGTTCCAACCAGCCGGGCCTTTTCCCTGATCGAGACCGGCGAGGCTCTGGAGCGCGGCGACGAGCCGTCGCCGACGCGTTCGGCCGTCCTGGTGCGCCTGTCGCACAGCCACATCCGGTTCGGAACCTTCCAGCGGGCGGCCTATCTGGGGCGAGTGGATCAGATCGAGGCGCTGATCGAACATGTGCGCACCTTGTATCACCCCACCGTCGCCGCCGGGGACGCGCCCGGTCTATTGCGCGCCGTCGTCGAGGCCTCGGCCAAACTGACGGCGCGCTGGATCGCCGGGGGCTTTGTCCACGGGGTGCTGAACACCGACAACCTCAATGTCACGGGCGAGAGTTTCGACTACGGCCCCTGGCGCTTCCTACCCGCCTATCAGCCGGGCTTCACCGCCGCCTATTTCGACCAGACAGGCCTCTACGCCTTCGCCCGCCAGCCCGAGGCGGTGTTCTGGAACCTGACGCAACTGGCCGGCTGCCTGAAGCTGGTCGCCGAGGCCGAGCCCCTGACCGACGCCCTGAATGGGTTCGGCCCCGCCTATATCCGCGAACTGCGCGCCGCCTTCCTGATGCGGCTGGGCGTGCTCAGCCGGGGCGAGGCGGCGGACCAGAGGCTGGTGGATACAGCCCTGGCCCTGTTGCGCGAAGGCGGCGAGGGCCTGCGATGGGAGCCGCTTTTCTTCGACTGGTTCGGCGGCTTCGCCTCCGCCGCCCGCGCCCTGTCTGGACCGCGCGCCAAACTGTATCAGGGCGAGGCTTTCGACGCCTTCCGCTTCGCTCTGATGGAGCACGAACCCGACCGAATCGAACGGCTGGAACACCCGATGTTCGCCGCCCGCGAGCCAGAGGAGATGCTGGTCGAGGAGGTCGAGACGATCTGGGCCGCCATCGACACCGCCGATGACTGGGCGCCCCTCTACGCCAAGCTGGCGCGTCTGGAGGCCGCCCGGCTCGCCTGGGGCTTCATGGCCTGAGCCGAACCTTACGAAAGCTTCATCTCGTTTATCGATAATTATCTTGCCCGCTTTTCGATAAATCCATATCGATAATCACTAATGATGTCGCAAGGGCGACGCGGTGAAGGGCAAATAGACATGAAAATGATCGGCAGGCGGTCCATCGCCAGCGCAGTGCGTCTGGTCCTGGGCTTTGCTAACGTCTTCGTCATGATCGGGGCGATTGCGGTTGGAGCGGCTCTTGTTGCCAGCGTCGCGGTTCCCAGCTTCGGAGCCGGATTGATGGACGGCCTTAAGGGTGCAGACGTCGATCCGCACTCCAATTTCGAATTGACCGGCCGACTGACCCTGCTCGGCGCCTTCCTGGCCTGCGGCTTCACCTGGTGGATCATCAACCGGCTGCGGCGGATTTTGTTGTCTGTGAACCAGGGCGACGCCTTCGAGTTCGCCAATGTCAAACGGCTCCAGTCTGTCGGTTTCGGCCTTCTAGGCATCCAGCTGACCGCGATCCTGCTGGCGATCGTCGCGCCCCAGGCCATCGGCCAATCGGTTACGGACTATGACTTCAGCCTCGGCTCATGGCTGGGGATCCTGGTGGTCTTCATCCTCGCTGAAGTCTTCCGCCAAGGCTCCGCGATGCGCGACGAACAGCTTAACACGGTCTGAGGGCGCGCCATGATCATGATCCAACTGGACCGGCTGCTGCTCGAACGGCGCATGTCCCTGACTGAACTGTCCGACCGCGTCGGCGTGACCCTGGCCAATCTGTCGATTCTCAAGACCGGCAAGGCCCGCGCCGTCCGTTTCTCCACCCTGGACGCCCTGTGCCGGGAGTTGGATTGTCAGCCAGGCGATCTCATCGTTCAGACGCCCGGCCCGCAGCCTGAAGACGCCTGAGGCACGCCCCAAGCCCGAGGACAATAGTGGCGTTCGCGCCACACGAAACACAAAGTCATCAGCTGATGTCATCAATCGATGTCATCGGCCGATGACAATCGGTGTGGTTATTGCTAAGTGACCTCTTGCGAACGCAGCAGGGCAATCCGACATAGCTGCTGTTACGAATTAGGCGCTTCCGATGACCACCTCTAACCTCCCCGTCGCCCAGGCCCGCACGCGGGCCGTGTACAAGAACATCAGCCTGTGGACCCTGCAGGGATGGATCGCGATGTTCTTCATCGCGGCCGGCTACGCCAAGCTGACCGAGCCCATGACCAACCTCATCACCCTGATGGGCTGGCCGGCTGTCGCGCCCGAGAACATGGTGCGTGGCCTCGGCCTGGTCGAACTGGTCCTAGCCCTCGGCGTGCTGGCTCCGCTGGCGTCGTGGCGCTTCGGCCGTCCCTTGCTGCTGACCGCGGCCGCCGGCCTGATCGTGATGGAATCCACCATGCTGGTGATCCACGCCGTGAGCCAGGACGTAGGCTTGGCTGTGGTCAATCTGGTGCTGCTGGCCCTGACCGTTCCGGTCTTCCTGGGTCGCCGCGCCGCTTAGGTTTCGCGGCCGCTCCAGGCCGCCCCAGTTCGATCGCCGGGGTCTCTCCCCCTCACCCGCCCCGGCCGTCGCGCCCGGAGTCCTTCCCCAAGGCTCCGGGCTTTTCTTTTCCGAATGATGCGGCGCAAAAGCTTACCCTTACGCGCACGTAAAGACTTTCCTTTACGCGCACGTAAAGTTATGATGTCGCCATGGCCACCGCCGACGATCATCGCACCTATTCCATTCGCCAGCTGTGCCGCGAGTTCGACGCCACGGCCCGCGCCCTCCGATTCTATGAGGACAAGGGGCTGCTGACACCCGCCCGCAAGGGACAGACGCGCGTCTATGACGCCCGCGACCGCGCCCGGCTTAAACTGATCCTGAGAGGCCGCCGCATCGGCTTCACCCTGCAGGAGATCCAGGAAATGCTGGATCTGTACGACCGCAAGGATCACAACGTCCACCAGATGGCCGTGGCCCTGCGGCGTCACCGCGCCCAGATCGAGACGCTGAAGCAGCAGCTGGAGGACATCGAGGGCGCCATCCAGACGGCGGAAGAGGCCTGCGCCTGGATGGAGTCCAAGCTGGGCGAGCACCGTCCGGACCTGCTGCCCGGCGCCGAAGACTACGAGAAGCTGCTGCGCGCGCGTCTCAACCACGACCACCACCACCCCTTCAAAGCGAGAGCCTGACCCCCATGGCCTACAAGTCGCCCGTCCGCGATTTCACCTTCATCCTGAACGAGGTGCTGGAGATCGACCGCTACACCAACCAGCCCGGCTTCCAGGACGTGTCTTCGGACCTGGTCAACCAGATCCTGGAGGAAGGCGCCAAGTTCGCCGACGAGGTCATCGCCCCGATCAACAATCCCGGCGACAAGGAAGGCTGCCACTGGTCCGAAGGCGGCGTGGTGACCGGTCCGAAGGGCTGGAAGGAAGCCTACAAGGCCATGTCGGAAGCCGGCTGGATGGCGCTGGCGGCTGACCCGGAATACGGCGGTCAGGGCATGCCCAGCATCGTCGCCTCGGCCTTCGGCCAGATGACGGCCGGCGCCTCGGCGGCCTTTTCGATGTATCCCGGCCTGACGGCCTCGGCCTACGCCGGCATCCACGCCAGCGCGTCGGACGAGATCAAGGCCAAGTATCTGCCCAAGATGGTCTCGGGCGAATGGTCCGGCACCATGAACCTGACCGAGCCCCAGTGCGGCACGGACCTGGGCATGGTGCGCACCAAGGCCGTGCGCAACGACGACGGCAGCTTCTCCATCACCGGCCAGAAGATCTGGATCTCGGCGGGCGAGCACGACTTCTCGGAGAACATCATCCACACCGTCCTGGCCCGCGTCGAAGGCGCGGTTCCGGGCATCAAGGGCCTGTCCCTGTTCGTCGTGCCCAAGTATCTGGTCAATGACGACGGTTCGCTGGGCGAGCGGAACTCGCTCGAGTGCGCGGGCCTCGAGCACAAGATGGGCATCCACGGCAACGCCACCTGCGTCATGCAGTATGACGGCGCCAAGGGCTGGCTGCTGGGCGAGGAAGGCCGGGGCATGAACAATATGTTCGTGGTCATGAACGAGGCCCGTCTGGGCACCGGCCTGCAAGGCCTGGCCATCGGCACCGCCGCCTATCAGGCCGCCGTCGAGTTCGCCAAGGATCGCCTGCAGGGCCGCAGCCTGACCGGGCCGAAGAACCCCGAAGGCCCCGCCGACCCGATCATCGTCCACCCGGACGTGCGCCGCATGCTGCTGGAGGCCCGCGCCTTCGTCGAAGGCGGCCAGGCCTTCATCCTGTGGACCGCCCTGCACGCCGATCTGGAGAAGTCGGAAGACGAGGCCGTGGCGACTAAGGCCAAGGATTACATGGGCCTGCTGACGCCCGTGCTGAAGGCCTATCTGACCGACAAGGGCTTCCATGTCGCGTCCCTGGCGATGCAGGTGCACGGGGGTTCGGGCTACACCGAACACTTCCCGGCGTCGCAGTATCTGCGGGATGCGCGGATCACCATGATCTACGAGGGCGCCAACGGCATCCAGGCGCTGGATTTGGTCGGCCGCAAGCTGCCGGCCAACGGCGGGCGCGCCATCATGACCTGGTTCGGCGAGATCGACGCCTTCGTGGCCGAGAACAGCGGCAATGAGGCGATCAAGCCCTTCGTCGACGGTCTGGCCGACGCCAAGAAGAAGCTGCAGGAAGGCACCATGTGGCTGATGCAGAACGGCATGGCCAATCCGGACAACGCCGGCGCCGCCTCGACCGACTATCTGAACGTCTTCGGCCTGACGGCGCTCGCCTATATGTGGGCCCAGATGGCCAAGGTCGCCCAGGCCCAGGTGGAGGCCGGTTCGACCGACCCCTACTACGCCACCAAGCTGCAAACCGGCCGCTATTTCGTCGAGCGTATCCTGCCTGACGCCGAGGCCCACCTGAAGAAGATGAAGACCGGCGCGGACGTGCTGATGGCCATGCCGGTCGAGGCGTTCTGACGCTAGACTGACGATGGAACGGGCCGGCTGACTTCGCCGGCCCGTTTTTCTTTAGACCAGAAGGGCGCGAAGCCCTCGGACCACAGGGACGAAACCGATGAACGTGCTGGGCAGCCCCGACCCCGATTTCATGCGTGAAGAAGAGATCACCCTCTTCTCCGACAGCGTCGGCAAATGGATCGACGAGCACGCGCCGCCGGAGAAGGTCCAGCAGTGGATCGCCGAGTCCAGCGTGCCGCGCGCCCTGTGGAGCCAGGCCGGCGCGGACGGTCTGCTGGGCCTGTCCATGCCCGAGGAGGACGGCGGCATGGGCGGCGACTATCGGCACGAGGTGGTGCTGATGCGCCAGCTGGGCTGGAAGGGCGCGGACCATTTCGGCATCAGCCTGCACAACGCCATCGTCGCCCCCTACATCTGGCACTACGGCACCGAGGAGCAGAAGAGGCGCTGGCTGCCGCGGCTGGCCTCGGGCGAGCTGGTCGGCGCCATCGCCATGACCGAACCCGGCGCGGGCTCGGACCTGCAAGGGGTCAAGACCACGGCGGTCAAGAGCGGCAACGGCTATGTCGTCAACGGCTCCAAGACCTTCATCACAAACGGCCAGCTGGCCAACTTCATCATCGTGGTCGCCAAGACCGACCCGGCCGAGGGCGCCAAGGGCACCTCCCTGATCGTGGTCGAGACCGATGGGGCGGAAGGCTTCGAGCGCGGCCGAAACCTGCACAAGATCGGCATGGAGGGGAACGACACCTCCGAACTGTTCTTCAATGAGGTGAAAGTCCCCGGCGACAACATCATCGGCGGGGTCGAGGGTCAGGGCTTCGTCCAGCTGATGCAGCAACTGCCCCAGGAACGGCTGAACATCGCCGTCCAGGGCGTCGCGGCCGCCGAGCGCGGCCTGGAGGCGACCCTGGCCTACGTCAAGGAGCGCAAGGCATTCGGCAAACGGGTTATCGACTTCCAGAACACCCAGTTCAAACTGGCCGAGGTCAAGACGAAGCTCACTGTTGCGAAGGTCTTCGTCGACCATTGCATCGGCCTGCACCTGAAGGGCCAGCTCGACGCCGCCACCGCCTCCATGGCCAAATACTGGGTCACCGACATCCAGGGCGAGACCATCGACGAGATGCTGCAGCTGCACGGCGGCTACGGCTACATGAACGAATACGCCATCGCCCAGCTGTACAAGGACGCGCGGGTGCAGCGGATTTACGGCGGCACCAACGAGATTATGAAGCTGCTGATCGCGCGGACACTCTGACAGCACGCTTGCGGGAATGTACGGAAATATGTACATTCCCGTCATGAACGCGATGTCTGTCACCGAACTCCGCAAGAACCTCGCCTCGGCCATCGACCGGGTTACGGCGGATCATGACTACACCATCATCACGCGCGAGGGCGGAAAGCCGGCTGCGGTGCTGATGTCGTTGGAGGACTTCGCTTCCTGGCAGGAGACGGAATATCTGCTGCGCAGCCCGGCGAACGCCGCGCGGTTGCGTGAGGCGATCTCTGAACTCGATGTGGGCGGCGGTCAGGTTCGCGAACTGATCGAAGAATGAAGCTGACCTTCCAGACCTACGGGTGGGAGGATTACCTTCACTGGCAAGAGCATGATCGGAAGATGCTGCGAAAGCTCAATCGCCTGATCATGGAATGCCAACGCAACCCCTTTTCCGGCACTGGAAAGCCTGAACCGCTGAAGGGCGATTTGGCGGGATGGTGGTCGCGGCGCATCGACCAGGAACATCGCCTCGTCTATCGCGTGACAGACGATGTGCTTTTGATCGCCCAATGCCGCTACTACTACGACCGATGATCCGCCTCCACGTCACCTCGCCGCTCGCCGCAGCAGCTCCCGTCGCCCCCACCCTGGACCAGTCGCGCTATCTGACCCAGGTCATGCGGCTGAAGGCGGGCGACGACCTCCTGGTGTTCAACGGCTGCGACGGCGAATGGCGCTGCGTCGTAACTGACGTGCTCAAGAAGGGCGTCATCCTGCGGGCTGAGGAACAGGTGCGGCCTCAGACCTTCGGCCCCGATCTGGAGCTGATCATCGCCGTGGTGAAGAAGGCGCGGGTCGAGACCATCGTGGAGAAGGCCGCCGAACTGGGCGCGCGGCGGGTGAGGCTGGTCCTGACAAAGCGCACCAACGCCGACCGGATCCGCCTGGATCGGCTGGACGCCATCGCCGAAGAAGCCGCCGAACAGACCGGACGGCTGGACGTGCCGGCGGTCGAGGATCCGGTGAAGCTGGACGCCGTGCTGGACGGCTGGGAAGCCGGACGCCGGCTGATGTTCTGCGACGAGACGGGCGGGGCGCCGGCAGTCTCCGCCCTGACAGCAGCCGGCCCCGGCCCCTGGTCCATCTTGATCGGGCCGGAGGGCGGTTTCTCGCCGGAAGAGCGCGAACGCCTGCGGTCCCTGCCCTTCACCACCGCAGTTTCACTGGGTCCGCGCATCCTGCGCGCCGACACCGCCGCCATCGCCGCCATGACCCTGTGGCAGGCGGGGGTCGGGGATTGGGAACGATAAGTGAGACGGACGCTCTTGAGCCGGACCTCAACCTCGCCCATCTAGCCGCGACAGACGGTCGCTGATGCGCCGCGGGGGACTGACGCATGACCGAAAACGCGCCGCTGAGCCGGGACGCCCTGATCGAAGCCATGGCCAAGGGCGCCAAGCCCAAGGACCAGTGGCGGATCGGCGCCGAGCACGAGAAGTTCGGTTTCGACAAGACCACCCTGGCCCGTCCTGCCTACGAGGGGCCGAGCGGCATCAAAGCCATGCTGGAGGGTCTGCAAAGGTTTGGCTGGTCGCCGGTCGAGGAAAACGGCTATCTGATCGGTCTGGAACGGAAGAATGACGAAGGCTTCACCGCCTCGGTCAGCCTGGAGCCGGGCGGCCAGTTCGAACTGTCGGGCGCCCCGCTGAAGACCATCCACGACATCTGTTCCGAGACCGGCCAGCACCTGATGGAGGTCAAGCAGGTGGCCGACCAGCTGGGCGTGGGCTTCCTGGGCGCCGGCTTCGACCCGCTGTGGACGCGTGAACAGGTCCCGGTCATGCCCAAGGGCCGCTACGACATCATGCGCGCCTATATGCCGAAAGTCGGGAACCTGGGCCTGGACATGATGCTGCGCACCTGCACCATCCAGGCCAACCTCGACTTCGACAGCGAGGCGGACATGGTGGCCAAGTTCCGCACCTCCCTGGCGCTGCAGCCGATCGCCACCGCCCTGTTCGCCTGTTCGCCCTTCACCGAGGGTCGGCCGAACGGCTTCCTGTCGGCGCGGGCCAATGTCTGGACCGACACCGACGCCGACCGCACCGGCATGCTGGGCTTTGTGTTCGAGGACGGCTTCGGCTTCGAACGCTACGCCGACTATGCGTTGGACACCCCGATGTATTTCGCCAAGCGCGACGGCAAATACATCGACGCCTCGGGCCAGTCGTTCCGCGACTTCCAGGCCGGAAAACTGCCCGCCCTGCCCGGCCAATATCCGACGATCAAGGACTGGAACGACCACCTCACCACCCTCTTCCCCGAGGTGCGGCTGAAGGCCTATCTGGAGATGCGCGGCGCCGACGGCGGGCCGTGGAGCCGGATCTGCGCCCTGCCCGCCCTGTGGGCCGGCGTCCTTTACGACGCCCCATCGCTGGCGGCGGCCTGGGACCTGGTCAAGGACTGGGACATCGCCGACCACGAACGCCTGCGTCGCGACGTGACCCGCCTGGGCCTGAAGGCCGAGGTGGCGGGCCGCAGCGTCCGCGACGTCGCCGTGGACCTGGTGACCATCGCCAAACAGGGACTGAAGAACCGCGCCAAGTTTTCCGGCGGCATGGTGGACGAGCGCGGCTATCTGTCCGAGCTGGAGGACATCGCCGACAGCGGGATCACTCCGGCCGAGCGCTTGCTGGACCTGTACCACGGCTCCTGGTGCGGCGATGTGAAGCGTATTTACGCCGACTTCGCCTACTGAAGACAAGGCGTCCTTAACTCGCCTTGTCTAGGGTGAGTCCCATAAGGATCGCCTCCCCATGATCAATCCCTCGTTCGCAGAACTCTCGACGCCCTGCGCCTCGCCTGAGGTGGATCTGGACACCTTCTTCGACGTCTCGCTGGACCTGTTGATCGTCCGCGACATCCAGGGCCCTGTGCTCAAGGCCAGCAGCTCGTGGTTCACCGTGCTCGGCTACAGGCCGGAGGAACTCGTAGGCATCCTGCTGCCGACCTTGATCCATCCCGACGATCAGGAAGCCACCCGAAAGGCCATACTCGAGGTCACGCACCGGCGCCCAGGCGACCCGGTGCTGGGCCAGGTCAACCGCTACCGCCACAAGGACGGTCATTACGTCACCCTCGAATGGCGCGCCCGCCGGTTCGGCGACCGCATCTACGCCGTGGCCCGGGACGTGACCCAGAAGGTCGCCGACGAACTCGCACTGCTGGAGGCCAAGGCCGCCGCCGAGGCGGCCAATCGCGCCAAGTCGGACTTCCTCGCCAATATGAGCCACGAGATCCGCACCCCCCTGAACGGGGTGATCGGCATCGTCGACGCCCTGTCCCGCACCGCCCTGGACCCGGCCCAGGCCGAGATGGTCAATCTGATCCGGTCGTCCGGCGTGACCCTGGAGCGGCTGGTCTCTGACATTCTCGACGTCTCGAAGATCGAGGCGGGTGAACTGACGCTGGAAACCCGGCCCTTCGACCTGGACGAAGCCCTGGAGGCGCCGCTGGAAGTCATGCGGGTCCGGGCCGACGAAAAGGGTCTGACGTTTGACGTCATCCGCGACACGGAAGCCCGCGGTCTCTTCCTCGGCGACAGCACCCGTATCCGCCAGGTGATCGGCAATCTGCTGTCTAATGCCGTCAAATTCACCCATCGGGGCGGCGTCACCGTCCGCATCGCGCTGGATGAAGACCAGGACGGACTGAACCATCTGGTCGTGACGATCGAAGACACGGGAGTGGGCTTCGACGCCGCCCACGCCGCCCGCCTTTTCGATCGTTTCAGCCAGGCGGACGCCAGCATAACGCGCCGGTTCGGCGGCACGGGCCTGGGCCTGTCCATCTGTCGCGCTCTGGTGGAGATGATGGGGGGTCGGATCACGGCTGACTCCACTCCGGGCGTCGGAAGTCGGTTCCGGGTCGAGATTCCCCTGCCCAGAAACGCCTCGCTGTCCGACTATGTCGCCAGCGAGCGCGCGAAGGCGGCGGAGGTGGCGCGGCCCATGCCCACCATTCGAATCTTGCTGGCGGAGGACCACCCGACCAACCAGCGCGTCGTCCAGCTGATCCTGGCCGGACACCCCGTCGAACTGATCACGGTCGAGGACGGCGCCCAGGCCGTCGCCGCCTTCGAGCGCGACAGTTTCGATGTGGTCCTGATGGACATGCAGATGCCCGGCATGGACGGGCTGACGGCGACCCGCAGGATTCGCGATCTGGAGGCCGCCCGCGCCGCCAACGCCCATACCCCCATCATCATGCTCAGCGCCAACGCCATGTCCCAGCACCGTGACCAGGCTCTGGAGGCGGGCGCAGACATCCATGTGCCCAAGCCCATCACCGCGGCCAGCCTGCTAGCCGGGATTCAGACGGTGCTGGCCGCCTGACCCTCGTCAGGCCGGCCCGCCTCAGGCGACGGCGGAAATCAGGGGCGCCTCGGTGCGGCGCCAGTCGCTGCCGATCCAGCTCAGGACCATATGGGTCAGTTCGACGATGTTGATCGGCTTGGCCATACAGCCGTCCATACCGGCGGCGGCGTACTCCGCCTTCTGTTCGGCCAGGGTGTTGGCGGTCAGGGCGACGATGGGGACGGCGCCCCGATGTCCCGGCAGGGCGCGGATTGCGCGGGTGGCCGCCACCCCGTCCATCACCGGCATCTGGATGTCCATCAGGATCAGGTCCCAGTCGCCCGTACGCGCAGCGTCCAGACCCTGCGCCCCGTCCTCCGCCGTAGAACAGGCGATGCCCTGAGCTTCCAGGACGGCGACCACCAGTGCGCGGTTGCAATCGTGATCGTCGACATAGAGCACCCGCGGACCGCCCAGACGTCCTGCGACGCCCTGAGGCGCGGTGGCGTTCGCCTCACTGTCTGGAGCTGCGGGACGCTGGACCTTGGGCGTTTCGGACGCGGGCGGGGCTTGAATCGCGGTCTCGTCCTTGGCCGAGTGTTCGATCATGCCGTTCACCACCGACAACAGCCGCTGCCCGGCCTCATTGATGCTGGCCACCCGCGCGGCCTGCCCCTCGTCCAAGGCGGTCGCCGCAAGCAGATCCGAAAAGCCGATAACCGTATTCAGCGGGGTCCGAAGTTCGTGCGACATGTCGGTCAGGAAGGCCTGACGCGCCTCGGCCATGGCCGCCTTCTGCTCGGCGGCCGCCCGGTCCTGTTCGGCCTGGATCCGGGCGGTGACGTCGTGCTCGTCCAGCAGGATGGCGATCTGGCCGGTCGCGGGATCGGTCGTCTGGCGCACATCCAGCTGATGCCAACGCAGCCCCTCCCGGGTGATCACCTGACAGACGTCGCTGACGGGCCGCCCCTCCAGTGCGGCCTCCAGCAAGGGCCGGGCGCGGTCGGGGTCCGCGAAACGGGCGGCGAAACCGTCGCTCTTTCCGTAGGCGGCGAATGCCGCGGGATTGGAAAAGATCGGCTGACCTTCCGTGTCGAACAGACTGATCAGAGTGGAGGTGTGGCGCAGGGCCTCCGTGGCCCGATTCTGTTCCCCGTCGGCCACCAGGGGCGAGGCCTCCAGCAACAGGACAGGGGTGCCGTCCTGCAGATGATAGGTCGAGATCACTGCGGAAACCGACACAGGATGGCCGTTGGGGTAGAAGGTCCACTGCTCGCAAACGGCGGCGCCGCCGGCGGTTTCCCGCACCAGGCGCTGAACCCGGGCCTCCGCCGCAGGCGACAGTTGGCCGAACCCGCGCGCCTGAAGCGCCTCCAGGCTGTCCGCCTCCCACAGTTCCAGAGCCGCCGGATTGGCGTAGACGCCGCGCCGGCTGGCGGGGTCGAACAACCATATCGGACGACGCAGGTCGTCCCAGGCATGCATCGGCACGGCGCGTCCCTTCTGGACGTCGATCAATACGGTTGCGGTATCAGGAAAAGGGCTAATGATCGGCTAAGCCGTCGCTAGGGGAAGGCGCTTATCCGCACCTCCACGGGCTTCTTTCCGTCACAGCACGGCGTATCGCGGAACGACCCCGTCGGGCTGGAACTCATGTTCGCTCAGACGGTCCAGCGACCGAAGGACACGCTCCAGGAAGCCGGCCTGATCGCCGGCCTCGACGGCAGGCCGCAGCCAGTTGGTGACGACGGCGCGGGCCGGATAGGTTCCCACCGGTCCCGGCACGCTGAGGGCGACTTCGATGCCCTCGGCGATCCAACCAGCGACGGTGGTGAAGAAGTCTTCGGACGCCAGAAAGTCGGAAGGCCTCACCACATAGAGGGTGATGACCCCGTCCTCGATCCCGTCGGGACGCACGACCACCCCGCTGCGGTCCGGCCGCCAGTCATCCGACAGCTCCACAACCCGCCACAGGCAGAACCAGATACGGCAGGTCTGGGGTCGAACCGCATGAACCGAACAGCCCGCGTCCGGCACGCAATAGGCGCACAGCTCGCCGGTCGGCTTGGCCAGTTCCGGCAGGTCCAGGGGTATGACGCGGCAGCATTCGACGCAGCCCCCGCAGGTCCGGTCCGGCAGCAGGGGCAGGCTCAACCGCCCGCCCGCTCCAGCCGGGCGATGCGGCGATCCATGTCCGCGACAACAGCTTCCAGTCGCGCCTTCTCCGACGCCATGTCCACCGGCGTGCCGTCCTCATAGGCGATGGTCGCCCCCTGGGCGATCAGGTCGAGGCGGTAGATGGCCGTGACGCGCTGGGCCTTGAACCGCTCGAGAGCGGCCTGGGCGGCGGGATCGGGCGCCGGATGGGGGGCTTGGGTCATGGCCGAGGCTCTATCCCATCGCGCCCTTGGGGGAAACCGGCCTGTGGATACGGGCGTTTCACCGTGAATCGCGGATAGAATCCCTGTATGACGCTCACGGATGATCGGGCGCTTTCCCATCCTCTATATCGCCGAGGCCGACGCCGAGGACTCCGTGCTGTCTTCGGGCGTCCTGGCCCATCTGGTCGAAAGCCTGCCGAACGCCGTCTTCACCATCGTCGGCTCGGCCGCCAGCGCCCCCCTGTTCGCCGATACGCCGCGCCTGGAGCGACTGCTGGTGCTGGAGCGAGAGGGGCATTTCGACTGGATCGCCCTGTGGAACCAGGTGCGAGGGACAAAGTGGGGCCTAGTCGTCGACATGCGCGGCTCGACCCTGTCCGGCCGACTGAGGCGACAGAAGCGGGCCGTGCGGGGCAAGGATGCGCCGGGCCTGCATGCGGTGGAGGCCGCCGCCGCCGTTCTGCAGATGGAGCCCCACGAGGCCCCGGCGCCGCGCATCCATGTCTCGGATCTGACGATGGCCCAGGTCGAGGCCTTGATCCCGACCAGCGGCGGCGATGGCCCGATCCTGGCCATCGGCCCCGGCGTCGAGTGGATGGGCCGGCGCTGGCCCGCCGAACGCTACGCCAAGGTGGCGACCAAGCTGCTGGCCGACGACGGCCCCCTGGCGGGGGGGCGGCTGATGATCGTCGGCGAGGAGATCGACCGCGAGGCGGCCCACACCATCCGCTACGCCGTGCCGCGCGCGCGGGTCATCGAGCTCCAGGGCAAATTGACGCGGCTCCAGACGGTCGCCGCCCTGTCCAAGGCGGCGCTCTACATCGGCGCGGATTCGATTTGGACCCATCTGGCGACCGCCTCGGGCGCGCCGGTCGTGGCGGTGTTCGGCCCGTCGGACGAGACGACGCGCGGCCCCTGGAAAGGCGTCTCGGTGCGCGGCCCGCGTTCGTTCGAGGAGTTCAAAGCGCTTGACCCCCGGCTGAACCAAGCGATCCAGCACATGATGGACCTGCCCTGGGAGCGGGTGCTGAAGGCGGCGCTGCGAGTGCTGAAGGAACGGGGCTGACCCTCTCCTTCCCCATCCGGGGAGGGGGGCGCGCAGCGGCCGA
>Ga0156462_1037_pt2 | contig 17320 bp, 19 predicted proteins | sample RifOxyB1_FD_110609 | JGI IMG/M metagenome (GOLD analysis project Ga0156462, IMG submission 110609) | Caulobacterales bacterium RIFOXYB1_FULL_67_16
GTCATAGGCGAAGCCGAACCAGGCTCCTTCGTGGACCCCTTCGACCTCGAATGTCGCAGCCCGCACTACCGGGAATCCGGCGTCGACCAGGGCGGAGACAGCCTGTTGCGCCAGGACCTGTGTCGGAATGGTCCGGGCGGCGGGACAGGTCTCCGGTCCCGTCACGTCCGAGGCGTCGCGGTGAAGCGCCGCCAGACGCCTGAAGGCAGGAGGTTCGGCGACATGGGTGCTGACGTCGCGCGGCGTCGGCTCGGCCAGCCGTCGCCCCTGCTCCAGAAAGACGCCCAGGGTCCCGCCCGCCAGGACCAGGGCGATCGCCCCAAACACCCCACGGCGACGCAGATCTCTCAGCGCCAGACCCGCAACGACCAGGGCGGCGCCGCACCCGATCCATGCCAGTCCCCGCGCCACCGTCCAAGTCAGCAGATCATAGGTGATCGCCCGATCTACCCCGCCGAACAGGGTCGCCGCCATCGCCGCCACGGTCAGAATCAGGGGCGCCGCCGTCAGGGCCGTCAGCCAGGGAATCAGAGCAGGGACGGGCTTGGTCGACGGCATCGGCGCTCCATGGGATCAGGCGGGCTGGATGTCGGGCAGACGGTAGTCCCTCATCCGTTCACGCAGAAGCTTCTTGTCGATCTTGCCCGTGGCGCCCAGCGGAATCTCGTCAAGGGCCACCACGTCGTCAGGCATCCACCATTTGGCGATCTTGCCCTTCAGAAAGTCGAGATGCTCCTGCTTGTCCAGGGTTTCCCCAGCCTTCAGCTTGACCAGCAGCACCGGGCGTTCGTCCCATTTGGCGTGGGCGGCGCCGATGACCGCGGCCAGTTCGACCTTGGGATGACCCACGGCGATGTTCTCGATCTCGATGGAGCTGATCCATTCGCCGCCCGACTTGATGACGTCCTTGGACCGGTCTGTGATCTGCATGAAGCCCAGTTCGTCCACCGTCGCCACATCGCCGGTGTCGAAGAAGCCGTCTCCATCCAGGATCGAGCTTTCCTCGCGGAAATAGGCGCGGGCCACGGTCGGGCCCTTCACCATCAGATGGCCGAAGGTCGCGCCGTCATGCGGCAGGGTGCGGCCGGCGTCATCCTTCAACGTCAGCTCGATCCCCAGGGGCGGCGTGCCTTGCTTGGTGCGATACTTCAGCTGGTCCTCGAACGGCAGGGCCGCCGTCTCGGGCGTCATGTTCGACAGGGTGCCTATGGGCGAGGTCTCGGTCATGCCCCAACCCTGAAGCACCTCGATCCCATAGTCGTCATGGAAGGCGCGGATCAGGCTTTCGGGCACAGCCGAACCGCCGATCAGCACCCGGTTGACGGTGGAGAGCTTCAGCCCGTTCTGACGCATATGGGCCAGCAGCCCCTGCCAGACCGTCGGCACGGCGGCGGAGAAGGTGACGCCTTCGGTTTCCAGCAGTTCATAAAGGGCCTCGCCGTCCATCCGGGCACCCGGCATCACCAGCTTGCAGCCCGAGGCCGGGCCGACGAAGGCGATGCCCCAGGCGTTGGCGTGGAACATCGGCACGACCGGAAGGATGACGTCGCTGGTCTTGCCGCCGACCACCGCGGCCTGCAGGGCCATGAAGGTGTGCAGAAAGTTCGAGCGGTGCGAGTACAGCACCCCCTTGGGGTTCCCCGTCGTGCCTGAGGTGTAGCAGAGGCCGCAGGCGGTGTTCTCGTCGAAGTCTCCCCAGACCACGTCCGCCGACTGCTCCGCCACGATCCGCTCATAGGATTCCGCGCCCGGCAGGCGGGTCTGCGGCATATGGGCGTCGTCGGTCATGATGATGACCCGCTCGACCTTGGGGATATGCGGCAGAATGGCTTCCAGCAGCGGCACGAAGGTCAGGTCCGTGAAGATGATCCGGTCCTCGGCATGGTTGATGATGTAGACCAGCTGTTCGGGGAACAGCCGCGGATTCAGGGTGTGGCAGACCGCGCCCATGCCCATGACGCCGTACCAGGTCTCGATATGCTTGTCGGTGTTCCAGGCCAGGGTCGCGACGCGGTCGCCAGGCTGAATTCCCCACGCCTTCAAGGCGTTGGAGACGCGTTTGGCCCGATTGTGGATCTGCCCGTAGGTGGTGCGGACGATGGGCCCTTCGACCGAGCGGGTGACCACTTCCCGGTCGCCATGCCAGTTTTTCGCGTGGTCGATGATCTTGTCGACCGTCAGCGGCCAGTCCTGCATCAATCCGAGCATGGTGCGTCTTTCCTGTCCCTTTATGCGTCTGCTTGGCTGCGACGCTTGAGGTCAGGCTAACATCGGTTATCAGTGATAATCAACGTGACGCCGCTTAATCATCGCGCGACGGATCGTCCCCGGTGGCGCGGCTTCTTTCGGCGTTCTAGAAGGCCGCCCATGGCTATACTGATCGCGATCACGGGGGGCTCCGGCTCCGGCAAGAGCACCCTGGCGGAGGCCCTGGTCTCGGCCCTGCCGGAAGGCAAGGCGGTGCTGGTGCGTGAGGACTCCTACTATAAGGACGCTGCCAGCCTGCCGGGATTTGACGCGGCGACCTTCGACTTCGATGACGTGGCCGCTCGCGACCACGAGTTGATGATCACCCATCTGACGCAACTCAAGGCCGGCCGTGCGGTGACCGCCCCCATCTATTCCTTCATCCACCACGGACGCGAACCCGGCGGAGAGCCGATCCCGGCCGCCGAGGTGGTAATCGTCGAGGGCACCCATGTCCTCTGCACCGCCGAGCTGACGGCCCTGTTCGACATCCGGGTCTTCGTCGACACGCCGGCCGACATCCGGTTCATCCGCCGCCTGTTGCGCGACCAGTCCGAGCGGGGTCGGTCTGCCGATTCGGTCGTCGCCCAGTATCTGGCCACCGTCCGGCCGGGCCATGAACGGCTGACGGAGCCTTCACGGACCCATGCCGACTTCATCATCGCCGACGCCACGGCGGCGGTCCGTCTGGAAGACCCACAGGCGGTGGTGCGTCTGGCGGCCCCGGTCCTGGCCCACCCCCTTCTGACGCCCCATCTGGAGGCCTGACGCCGGATCCCGGCTCCGGTCGAGTGGTTTCTGTGGACGCCCCCGATCGGGCGTGTCTTCTTGGTTTCGAATCACCTGATCTGAGGCAATCTCTGGACATGAACGCTCAGGTCGCCGCCGTCGAACTCCAGGCCCGGACAGCCCCGGCCGCCCCAGACCATCCGGAGCGGCAGTACCTGAATCTGCTCCGCGACATCCTGGACAACGGCGTGCGCCGCGAAGATCGCACCGGCACCGGCACTCTGGGCGTCTTCGGCCGACAGATGCGATTCGACCTGTCCAAGGGTTTCCCGGTCCTGACGACCAAGAAGCTGCACCTGCGCTCGATCATCGTCGAACTGCTGTGGTTCCTGCGCGGCGAGACCAATATCGGCTGGCTGAAGGAGAACGGTGTCCGCATCTGGGACGAATGGGCCGATGCTGAGGGCGAACTCGGGCCTGTGTACGGCAAGCAGTGGCGATCCTGGACCGCCCCCGACGGCCGGATGATTGACCAGATCGAGAAGCTGGTTCACGGGCTGAAGACTAATCCGAACAGCCGCCGCCACATCGTCACCGCCTGGAACCCGGCCGACGTCGACGACATGGCCCTGCCGCCCTGCCACTGCCTGTTCCAGTTCTTCGTCGCCGACGGAAAACTGAGCTGCCAGCTGTATCAACGCAGCGCCGACGTCTTCCTGGGCGTCCCCTTCAACATCGCCTCCTACGCCCTGCTGACGATGATGCTGGCCCAGGTGGTCGGACTGGAGCCCGGCGAGTTCGTCCATACCTTCGGCGACGCCCACCTGTATCTGAACCACCTCGAACAGGCCGAGCTCCAACTCACGCGTGAGCCCCTGCCCCTGCCGACCATGAAGATCGCGCCCAAGGACGACCTGTTCGCCTTCGACCTTTCCGATTTTACACTTGAGGGCTACGAGGCCTGGCCGCACATCAAGGCTCAGGTCGCCGTCTAGGCGATCGGTCCCTCAGGAGCCGCCATGTCCATCCGCGCCCTTCTCGCCTGCGTGCTCGGCGCCGGCCTGGTTTTCGCCGCCCCTTTGTCGGCCGTCGCCCAGCCGGCGCGGGTGGAAGCCGTGGCGTCCGTCGCTCGCACTGTGGAGTCGTCCACCACGGCCGACGGCCGAGCCGTCTCGCTGCAAATCTGGACCGCCCCGGACGAGAGAGGCGTCATCGTCTTCAGCCACGGATTCGGCGGCGCGCCCGAGGCGTATGATCGCCTCCTCTCGGAATGGGCCGCGCACGGCTTCTCCGTCATTGCGCCCTTGCACCTCGACTCTCAGAAACATCCGCAGCACACCCGTGACGGCGCCGCCGCCTTCTTCGCCCGCCTGGGCGATGTCAGCGCCGCGCGCGCCCTGGCCGCCAGCGCCCACTCGGGCAAACCCCTGATCGTCGCCGGGCATTCCTTCGGCTCTCTGCTGTCCTTTATCCAGGCGGGCGCCGTCACCCCGGCCGGCCCCCAGGGGGATCCGGCGGTCAAGGGCGTCATCGCCTTCTCCTCTCCAGGCAATATTCCTGGCCTGGTCGCGGACCAGACCTACGCCCCGCTGACCAGCCCCTTGCTGATGATCACCGGCGACAAGGATCTGGTACCCCGCTACGCCGACGACTGGCGCGATCACCGCACGGCCTTCGACGCCAGCCCTGCAGGCGACAAGACCTTGCTGGTCTTCCAGAATGGCGATCATCAGCTGGTGGCCGCCGAGGCGGCCTTCGGGCCGATCGTCGCCGCCACCGAGCTGTTCCTCGACGCCTATGCCTTGGGCGACGCCGAGGCGAAGGCCCGCCTCGCCGCCTTCGCCGCGCCCGGCGTGACCGTGGAGCGCCGCTGAACTCCATGACTCTTTCAGAACTTACCTCTTCCGTCCTACGCATCTCCGACCTCTACGCCGCCAATCACGCCATCGACCGTGATCGGGATTGGGCCTTGCTGAAACTTCAGGAAGAACTGGGGGAACTGACCGCCGAACATCTGCGCCTGACCCGCCGCGCGCGGGGCGCCGGCGACCCCGAGGCGCTGGGCGACGAGGCGGCCGATGTTCTGGGCATGCTGCTGATCTATTGCGCGGGCGCCGGGATCGATCTTGAGACGGCCATGCGACGCAAATGGCTGAAGTGGCTCGACCCCCATACGGAAACCGCCCCATGACCGCCCCCGTTATCTCCCTGGTCGTAGCCCGCGGACGAAACGGGGTCATCGGTCGGGACGGCGACCTGCCCTGGCGGCTCCGTTCCGACCTGCAAAGGTTCAAGGCCGTCACCATGGGCAAGCCCTGCCTGATGGGGCGCAAGACCTGGGAGAGTCTGCCGCTCCGCCCCTTGCCCGGCCGACTGAACCTGGTGCTGACCAAGGACGAGTCCTACGAGGCCGACGGCATGGCCAAGGGCGCCGTGGTCTGCTCCAATCTGGACGAAGCGATCGAAATCGCGCGCGAGACCGCCGAGGAGGACGGCGCGGACGAGATCTGCGTCATCGGCGGCACGGCCCTTTTCGCCGCCGCCCTGCCCCGCGCCCGACGTCTCTACATCACCGAGGTCGACGCGGCTCCCGAAGGGGATGCCGTCTTTCCGCCATTCGACGAGACGGCCTGGATCGAGGTATCGTCCGAAGCCCATGCGGCGGGCGAGAAGGACGACCACGCCTTCACCTTCCGCGTTCTGGACCGTCGTTAGGAGCCCTTGATGTACGTCGCCACCACCAATGACCTGCCCGGCTTTCGCGTCACCCGCCATATCGGCCTGGTGCGCGGCGTGACGGTGCGGTCCCGCAACGCCATTTCCGACGCCATCGGCGGCGTCCAGTCGATGCTCGGCGGCCGCGTCGGCGCCTATGTGAAACTGGCCGAGGCGGGGCGCCAGGAAGCCTATGACGAACTGGTCAAACACGCAGAAGCCCACGGCGCCAACGCCATTCTGGCCGTCCGTTACGACGCCACCGAGATCATGCCCGGCGTGACCGAGGTGCTCTGCTACGGCACCGCCGTGATCGTCGAGCCGGCCTGATCTCCGCAAGACCCGACCGGCTCGACGCAGCCCGTCAGGACAGGGTCATCAGGGCCGAACGTTCGAAGTTCTGAAGCTCGTCGGTGCGCCCGTCACGGATTTTCTGCACCCAGTGCGGATCGGCCAGCAGGGCGCGGCCGACCGCCACCAGATCGAACTCCTCGTTCTCCAGCCGGCGCAGCAGACCGTCCAGAGAGGCGGGCTTTGAGCCTTCTCCGCCGAAGGCCGCGATGAATTCGCCGTCCAGTCCGACCGAGCCGACCGTGATGGTCGGCTTGTTCATCAGCTTCTTGGTCCAGCCGGCGAAGTTCAGGTCTGAACCCTCGAACTCCGGCTCCCAGAAGCGGCGCTGCGAGCAGTGGAAGACATCGACCCCGGCGTCCGACAGGGGCGTCAGCCATTCGACCATCTGATCCGGCGTCTCGGCGATCCGGGCGGCGAAGTCCTGCTGCTTCCATTGTGACAGGCGCAGGATGACGGGGATGTCGTCGCCCACGCCTTCACGCACCGCCTTGACCACCTCGGCGCCGAAACGGGCCCGCTCGGCGATGGTCGGCCCGCCCCAGCGGTCCTCGCGCACATTGACCCCGCCCCAGAAGAACTGGTCGATCAGATAGCCGTGGGCGCCGTGGATTTCGACGGCGTCAAAGCCCAGCTCCCGCGCCGCGCGCGCAGAACGACCGAACGCAGCGATGGTGTCGGCGACGTCCTCTTCGGTCATCGGCTCATACTTGGCCTTGCCCGGCGCCGTCAGGCCTGACGGACTGTCCACCTTGCCTAACGGCGTCCAATCAGCACCCTGCCCCCGCGCGGATCCGACGTGCCAGATCTGCGGCGCGATCAGGCCTCCGGCGGCGTGGACCTCGTCCACCACCGTCTTCCAGTGCGGCAGGGCCTCGCCGTGGAAAACGGGTACATTGACGTCGTTGCGGGCGGCGGCACGCTCCACCACCGTGCCCTCGGTCACGATCAACCCCACCCCGCCCTCGGCGCGGCGGCGGTAGTAGCCGGCCACATCGGACGTCGGGATGCCGTTCGGGGAAAAGGACCGCGTCATGGGCGCCATGACGATGCGGTTGGGCAGGGTCAGTCCCTTGATTGTAAAGGGGCGAAACAGGGCGTCGACGCTCATTGGATCTCCTCGCGAAATGGCAAGGGTGAAGGTGGCGAATAGAGTTGCGTTTGAAAACCCCATGCGCTGAAGTTTCTACAGCCCCAAAGAAGCCGCCACCTGCTCGGCGATCGCAGCGAACCGCATCGCGATCACGCCTTTGGGATCCGATGAAACCACAGGCCGCCCCGCATCTCCGCCCTCTCGCAGAGCGGCCTCCAACGGCAGGTCGCCCAGGAAGGGAATGGACAGGCGTGCGGCCTCGGCCTTGGCGCCGCCCGCCCCAAAGACTGCGCCGCTCATGTTCTCGATCAGGCCCAGCGTCGGCACATTCACCTTCTGGAACAGCGTGTGGGCCCGCCGTGCGTCGGCCAGAGCCACCTCCTGCGGCGTAGAAACGATGACGGCGCCGTCCAGCGGGGTCTTCTGGATCAGGGTCAATTGCACGTCGCCCGTCCCCGGCGGCAGATCGACCACCAGCACGTCCAGCGGCGCCTCAGCCGTACCCCATCGGGTCTGGGTCAGCATCTGGGTAATGGCCTGGGACGCCATGGGGCCGCGCCAAATCATGGCGTCGTCCATCTTTGTCAGCAGGCCGACGGACATCGCCTTCAGTCCATGCGCCTCGTGCGGCACTATGGCCCCGTCCTCATAGGCGGGCTGGCCGCTGATCCCCAGCATGGTGGGCAGCGAGGGGCCATAGACGTCGGCGTCAAGGATTCCGACGGACAGGCCCCGTCCCGCCAGGGCGGCGGCCAGATTGACGGCGACGGTGGACTTCCCGACCCCGCCCTTGCCGCTGGCAATGGCCAGGACGCGACGCACATAAGCGGGGCGGTCGGTGGGGACCGGCGCCTTCGGACGTCCCTGATCCACGGCGGCTTTCGAAAGGCCGGCGGTGCGCGCAGGCTTCCCGAGCCCAGGCTTGGTCTCCGCCGTCAGGATCACCGAGACCCGGCTCATGCCGGGGACGGCCTTCAGCGCCGCCTCGGCAGCATCCCTGACGGGGGCGTAGGTCGCGACCAGACTACGGTCCACCTCCAGGGCGAAGCCCGCCCGATCCTCGGCGACGACCAGCCCCTGCACCAGGCCCGAAGCATGGAGGCCCTGGCCCGAAACCGGGTCCGTGACGGCGTCGAGCACGGCGATGACGGCGGAACGTTCGACCAAGACGGTCTCCACAAGACTTGCAGGCGATAAGGGGCGCGTTCTATCGCCCATGGATGCCGCCCGCGAGCCTCGATTTGTCCCAGCCGCCCTTAGTTACCCTGATCGCCGGCCCCACCGCCTCGGGAAAATCCGCCTTGGCGCTGAAAATGGCGCGCGAGACCGGGGCCGTGATCATCAATGCGGACAGTCAGCAACTCTACGCCGACCTTCGCATCCTGACCGCCCGCCCCTCGCCGGAGGACGAAGCCCAGGCCGACCACCGTCTTTACGGCGTCGCCGACGCGGCGGAAGCCTGGTCTGTAGGGAAATGGAGCCGCGCCGCCCTGGCCATTCTGGACGAACTGAGGGCGAAGAACCGACCCGCCATTCTCGTCGGCGGCACAGGACTGTATTTCACGGCCCTGACCCGGGGCCTGGCGGACATTCCGCCGGTCGCGAGCGCCATCCGCGATCTGGTCGAGGCGGACTTCCTGGTCCAAGGGGAGGCCCTTTTTCGCACCCGTCTGGCGGAGATCGATCCAACCGCCGCCCAAGGCATTGAGGCCGGGGATCGGCAACGGCTCGTGCGGGCGATGAGCGTCCACGCCGCGACCGGCCGCCCGTTGACGGCCTGGAAGGCTGAAACCCGCCCGCTTCTGGAGCCGGGCTCCTGGACCGGGCTGGTGATCGAACCGGATCGAAAAATCCTTTACGCCAACTGCGACCAAAGGGCGGATGTGATGGTCGAAATGGGCGCTTTGGATGAGGTTCGTCGCCTCGAAGCCCGCAGCCTGTCGCCCGCCCTGCCCGCCATGAAGGCCGTCGGCGTGCGCGAGCTGGCCGCCTACGCCTCCGGCGTCCTCGACCGCCCGGCTGCGGTCGCCGCCTTGAAACAGGCGACCCGCAACTATGCGAAACGCCAACTGACCTGGTTCAGGAACCAGTGTCGCGACTGGCCGCGCGTCTCCCGGTCCTGATCCTGGCCCTCTGCCAACCGGACTTGGAAACCCGCCGGGACGCGCCTATATTCCCTTTGTCCGGCCTTGGCCGGACTATGGCGATAAATGCGCCTGTAATAAGCGGACCGGACCCGGGTGCGATTCCCGGCGGCTCCACCATTCTCTTCCCCGCGTTATCGGCGGAGGCGTCATGGGGCCGACTAGCATCGACGGACGTGTAAAGAGGATTGCTTTCGCTCGTCCTGGCCCACCGTATCGGGCCATTTTCTAACTGCGAACGATAACTTCGCTGGAGAAGTCGCTCTCGCCGCGTAATGCGGTTCGGGTGATTTCGAACCTTAAGTCCTAGGGGTTCAGATCCTTGGGCGGGGCCTGTCGGGAGCCTGGCAACAGAATCCCGGCGCTTAATCCTCAGAACTTGCGACTTTACCTTGTTCGCATCTTTCGTCGCCGCGCCTGCGCCGCTATCAGTCGCGCTCAATTGCGAGGTGAAGATGACCGACCAGACCCCTCCGGTCGATGAGATGCAGTACGAGCGGCTGGCGCACGAGGCTTTGCGCGGCGTGATACGGTCTGCGCTCGATCATGTGGCCGCCGAAGGTCTGCCGGGCGCCCATCACTTCTACATCACCTTCAAGACACGCGCCGCCGGCGTCAGCATCCCGCCCGACATGCTGGCCAAATATCCGGACGAGATGACGGTGGTGCTGCAGCATCAGTACGAAGACCTGCAGGTCGAGGCGGACCGTTTTTCCGTCAAGCTCCGCTTCGGCGGCGTGCCGCGCACTCTGGCCATGCCCTATACGGCCGTCACACGCTTCTACGACCCAAGCGTCCAGTTCCTGCTCCAGTTCGACGAGCCCGAGATCGTCGAGACGGTCGAGGAGACGACGCCGCCGGAGGATCCGACTCCCGGTTCGGACGGTCCCAAGGTCGTCTCTCTGGACCAGTTCCGCAAAAAGTAGCCTTTCCACCGCGTACGCCCGCGATAAGCTGTCTTCATCGAACCTGGGCGGAGTGACGGGCTATGCTTCGGTGGACGGCGGCCGCGGCCGCCTTGGGCCTAATGATCATGGGATGCGCAGCCCAGGCCCAGAGCCGGTTCGACGGCTGGGCTTCCGCCGTGATCGCCGCCGACTGGCGTGACAGCGACGGTCGCCCCATCGCCGCCTTCGACAACGCCCGCCGCGACCTGTCCGCCGCCTTTCAGAGGGCCGGCTTCGATCCTCAGGCCATGGTCAGCGTCAGCCTGCGTCCCGACGTCGCCAATCCGGTCGAGGCCGAAGACAGTCTGCGCCGCTTCGCCGAGGCGGCCGTGCATGCGCCGCGCGGCTGCCTGTTCTATGTGACGTCGCATGGCTCGCCCGAAGGCCTGGTCTTCGGCCCCAAGGAGACCTTGCAGCCGGAGCGCCTTATCCCTGTCCTGCGCCGCATCTGTGGCGACCGCCCGACGGTGGTCGTGCTGTCGGCCTGTTTTTCAGGCGTCTTCGTCGACGGCCTGAAGGGGCCGAACCGAATGGTCATGACGGCGGCGAGACGGGATCGATCCTCATTCGGCTGCGCTGCGGACGCCACCTATCCCTATTTCGATGAATGCGTGCTGGAGGGCCTGAAGACCGCGCCGGACTTCATCGCCCTGTCCCGTGCTACGACCGCCTGCGTCGCCGCTCGCGAACAGGCGGAAGGCCTGGCGCCCGCGTCGGAGCCGCAGACCGCGATCGGGGCGAATATGCAACTCCTGCTCCCGACCCTGAGGTTCAGGTCTTTCGCGGATAAGACCGGATCGTGATCCGTTCCCGTTCGCCTTCGTGGCGTTCGACCAGAAGCCGGGCGACCTGGCTGTCGTCATGGAACAGATAGCCTTTGATGGAATCGAGCAAGGCCTTGGCCAGATTGTCCAGGTCCATCCACGGCGGTTCGCCCACATGCTCCATGCGGATCTCTACGACATGATCGCCCCAGGCCGGCCGCGACGCCCACTCCTTGCGCATGAACTCATAGACCAGCGGCTTGTAGTATTTGGCCTGGGTGGTCAGCCCGTCGATGACGATCTCGACCGCCTCTCCGTCCTCCCGCGCCCGAACCTTGCCGGTTCCGATCCAGCCTTTCGTCATTGGGTGCAAGCGGCCGGCGCGGCGTCCAGCAACCGCGCCGAACGGATCACCACCGGCAAAATCAGCTGTTCCGCATCATCTGCCGGCATCCGTTGTATTCGACGTGCGACATCCAACCCCTCGACGACTTGTCCGAACGCAGCGAACCCCTGACCATCGGGATTGCGTGCGCCGCCGAAGTCGAGACTGGGCGTGTCCTGGGTGACGATGAAAAAGCTGGAAGTCGCGCTGTCCGGCGCGCCGCGCGCCATGGAAACGGTCCCGGCAAGATGGCGCAGCCCGGTGTCGCGGGTCCTCTCCAGCACGATAGGAGGCCGGGAGTCGTCATCGCTGCCGCGAGGTGTCGCCGCCTGAATGACGTCGATGGGATTGGGGTTGGCCGTATTGGTCTCGCGAACCACCGTGCGGAAGAACGACCCGTTATCGTAGTCCCCGAAGACGACATAGCCGATGAAGTTGCAGGTGCTGATCGGCGCGGCGGCGGCGTCAAGCGCCAAGACGATCCGGCCTTCCGTCGTATCCAGAACGACGCGGGGCCGCGCCGGATCAGCAGGAAGACTCGCGCAGTTCGTCAGCACCAGCAGCATCGCCGCTAGAATCGCCTTTGATCGCATGGTCTCGCCTCGCCTTGCCCTGTCCCGCTCTCGTGCTACACCGCCGCGCAACCAACCGCCACGTCTGAGACGAGATCCGCGCATGAGCAACGTCCGCATCGAAACCGACACCTTCGGCCCCATCGAGGTCGCCGCTGATCGCTACTGGGGGGCCCAGGCGCAGCGGTCGCTGGGGAACTTCAAGATCGGCTGGGAGAAGCAGCCCCTGCCGGTCGTCCGCGCTCTCGGGATCGTCAAGCGCGCCGCGGCCGAGACCAACCGCGACCTGGGCAAGCTCGACCCCGCCCTGGCTGAGGCCATCATCCAGGCCGCCAACGAGGTCATCGAAGGCAAGCTGAACGACCACTTCCCCCTGGTCGTCTGGCAGACGGGCTCGGGCACCCAGTCGAACATGAACGCCAATGAGGTGATCTCGAACCGCGCCATCGAGATCCTGGGCGGCGAGATGGGCTCCAAGAAGCCGGTTCACCCCAACGACCACGTCAACATGAGCCAGTCGTCGAACGACACCTATCCGACCGCCATGCACGTGGCCTGCGCCGAACAGGTGGTCAACGACCTGATCCCGGCGCTGAAGCATCTGCACGCCGCTCTGGACGCCAAGGCCAAGGCCTGGGCCCACATAATCAAAATCGGCCGCACCCACACCCAGGACGCCACCCCCCTGACCCTGGGCCAGGAGTTCGGCGGCTATGCCCAGCAGGTCGCCAACGGCATCGAGCGGATCGAACAGACCCTGCCCAAGCTGATGGAACTGGCCCAGGGCGGCACCGCCGTCGGCACCGGCCTGAACGCACCCGTCGGTTTCGCCGAGAAGGTCGCCGCCCAGATCGCCCAGATCACCGGCCTGCCCTTCACCACCGCCCCGAACAAGTTCGAGGCCCTGGCCGCCCACGACGCCATGGTCTTCAGCCACGGCGCCATCAACACGGTGGCCGCCTCGCTGTTCAAGATCGCCAACGACATCCGCTTCCTCGGCTCCGGCCCGCGCTCGGGCCTGGGCGAACTGGCCCTGCCGGAGAACGAGCCGGGCTCGTCGATCATGCCCGGCAAGGTCAATCCGACCCAGTGCGAGGCCCTGACCCAGGTCTGCGTCCAGGTGTTCGGCAACAACGCCGCCCTGACCTTCGCCGGCTCGCAGGGTCATTTCGAGCTGAACGTCTACAACCCGGTCATGGCCTATAACTTCCTGCAGTCGGTCCGCCTGCTGGCCGATGCGGCGATCAGCTTTACCGACAACTGCGTCGTCGGCATCGAAGCCCGCGAAGACAATATTGCGCGCGGCCTGAACAACTCGCTGATGCTGGTCACCGCCCTGAACGGCAAGCTAGGCTATGACCTCTGCGCCAAGATCGCCAAGACCGCACACAAGAACGGCACCACCCTGCGCGAGGAAGCCGTCGGCGGCGGCTATCTGACCGACGCCGAGTTCGACGAGGCGGTGCGTCCCGAGAAGATGATCTCGCCGGGCTGATGCGATGACCGCCCTGGAGCGTCCCTACTGGATCGAGGCCCTTTTCGAGCGCCGAGACGGCTGGGACGCTTCCGTCTATCCTTTCAACCTGCCGGTCGTACGCACCCTCGACCGGCTGGCCTTCCATCCGAACGTCACCTTTCTGGTCGGCGAGAACGGCTCCGGAAAGTCTACACTGATCGAGGCCCTGGCCGTGGCCTGGGGCTTCAATCCCGAGGGCGGCGGACGCGAACATCGCTTCGGCACTCGCGACAGCCATTCCCCTCTGCACAGATTTGTAAGGCCGGTACGCTCGGCGCAGCGGGTTCAGGACGGCTTCTTCCTGCGCGCCGAGAGCTTCTTCACCGTCGCCAGCTATCTCGAAGATCCAGCGGTCAGGGGCGAACGCTACGGCGCCCGCCGCCTGCACGAGCAGTCACACGGCGAATCCTTCTTCGCCCTTTTCGACAATCGCTTCATCGGCGACGGCCTCTACATCCTGGACGAACCCGAAGCCGCCTTGTCGCCGAGCCGGCAGCTCTCTTTCCTCTCGCGTCTGCATGAGCTGGTCCTGGCGCGATCACAGCTGATCATCGCCACTCACTCGCCGATCCTCCTAGGCTACCCCAACGCCTGGATCTATCAGGCCTCAGAGCACGGTCTTGAACGGATCGAGTACGAGGATACCGACCACTATCAGGTCACACGCAACTTTCTTACGCGTCGCGAAATGATGCTGGATATTCTGCTGTCCGAAGATTGAGTGAATTCAAACCCGCTTCGCGCTAAGGTGGCAGCGCCGACACGGAGCATCTCATGACCGACGTCCGGGTATTCTTCACCACCAACCGCAACTATCAGCCCGCCAACAAGCGACAGGTGTTCGGCCGTACCTTCAATCCCGACGGCGTCGCCGCCCTGCGGTTCGGCTATGCCGATTTCAAGTCCGATCCCCAACGACCGGTCCTGCAGGACCTGCACGTCTATCCCGACGTCCTGAACCAGACCGACGTGATCAAAACAGGCGGCGGCATGTTCATGGAGGATCTGCGCACCTCCATGGCCCAAGGCCGGAAGTGCGACACCCTGGTCTTCATCCACGGCTTCAACGTCAGTTTCACCGGCGCCCTGCAGAGCGCGGCCCTGCTGGCTCAGGGACTGAACGTCGGCGGGCATCCGCTGAATGTCGTCGTCTTCAGCTGGCCTTCGGATGGTTCGGCCGTGCCCTGGATGTCCTATTACAGCGACCGGGAGGATGCGCGGGCGTCGGGGCCGTCGGTCGCGCGGGCGTTCCTGAAGTTCAGGGACTTCGTCCTGGCGCTGAACGAAGCCGATTACTGCCAGCGACGCGTGCATCTGCTGACCCACAGCATGGGCGCCTATGTGCTGCGCCAGGCCGTGCAGGCCCTGATCGCCAAGGATCGGGACGGCCTGACCCGGCTGTTCGACCAGATCCTTCTGGCCGCGCCGGACGAGGACGACGACGCCTTCGAGCACGACACGAAGCTGAGGCTCCTGCCGCGCATCGGGCGACAGGTGACCGTCTATTACAATCCCAACGACAAGGGGCTGACGATCTCTGACAAGACCAAGGCCAATCCGGATCGCCTTGGCTCGGATGGCCCCCGCCTGGTGGACCTGATACCCAAGAAGGTCGCCCTGGTCGATTGCCGCGTGGTGGCGGGATCGGCCGATCCCTTCATCGAGCACAGCTATTATGTACGAAGCCAGGCGATGAACGACGACATCTCGGCGGTGCTGGCGGACACCCCCCTGGACGACATCCCCAACCGGATCTTTGTCGAACGCCAGCGGTCCTGGCGGATCGTCGCCGAGACCGGCGTCAAGCCGGCCCGACCGCCCAAACCGACCCGGCCCGACGCACCACCCACATGAACCTAAGACTTGTCGCGGATCGTCCGCCCCACCGGAGCCAGCGCCAGCTTGGCCAGTTCCAGATCCTTCAGGGCGAAGGGGATGCCGATGATCGACACGAACTCGGCCACTGCGATGATCAGGTGCGACAGGGCGATGTACCAGCCGGCGACCACGAACCAGACGATGTTCAGAACCACGCCCAGGCACCCCGCCACCGGATGGGCGTCCTGCCAGACGATCTCGCGTCCGAAGGGCCAGAAGGAATAGCTGGCGATCCGCCAGGCCGCGAAGGTCCAGGGCAGGCCCACGATGGTCAGGGCCAGGATCGCCCCGCCCAGAAGCCAAAGCAGGCCGGACAGCCAGCCGCCGAAGATGAACCACAGGATATTCAGGATCAGGCGGATCATCGCGTCCCTCCGAGAACAATGTCCTCCAGATAGAACGAAGGCCCCGCCGGCGACAGCGGGGCCTTCATTAATTCGGCGACACCTGGCCCTAGTGCGGCTTCTCGGTCCAGCGCGCCTTCGCGTCGTCCTTTGTCAGGCTCAGATGGACGTGCTTGTCATCCACCCGCTCGACCCAGCTGACCGGGATCAGGTGGTGTTTGAAGCCGCCCGCGAGGTCCAGCTTGGCCAGTTCGATCTGGTCTCCCAGAACATGGTCCACGCGACCGACGTGGCCGCCGTCCGATCCGACGACTTCGAGATGTTCTTTGATGAGCGAGGCGTCGACCATGGGGGTTCTCCGGGTTTGAAGGTTGGTCCCATGAAACGGACGCGCCACGAGCGGGTTTCAAACCGCAGCGCTTGCTGCTGTATAGGGGGCGAGGCAGGACCTGAGCCCGCCGCCGGCTCCGTCACGAATCGTCGAGGTACCTATGAAACGCGCCTGTTCGATTCTGTCGGCGGCGATGATGGCCATGTCCGTCGCCGCCTGCGGCACCCTGCAGCGGCCGGAAGGCCCCCTGCGGCTGGCCGACGGCGCCCTGATCCCGGCTCAGGATCCGCGCATCCGCACGAACGACGCCGTGCGCCTCGAGGCCTTCACCGAAGAAGTCGGCCAGCGGCTGGCTCAGAAACATGATCTGTCGATCCTGGCCCTGTCCGGCGGCGGGGCCAACGGCGCCTATGGCGCAGGCGTGCTGGTCGGCTGGACCGAGCGGGGCGACCGGCCGGTCTTCGACATCGTCACCGGCGTCAGTACGGGCGCCCTGGCCGCCCCCTTCGCCTTCGCGGGTTCCGCATGGGACGCCCAGCTGGGTCACGCCTATACCGATGGGGGCGCCAGCAGCCTGTTGAGCTGGCGCAGCCTAGCCTTCTTCCTCTACCCCAGCCTCTACAGCGCCTCGGCGCTCCGGAACCTCGTCGACGAGAACGTGACCCCCGACCTCCTGGCGGCCATCGCCCGCGAACACGCCAAGGGCCGCCGCCTGCTGGTCGCCACAACCAATCTGGACAGCGAGGAGACGGTCATCTGGGACATGGGCCTGCTGGCCAGCCAGAACGACGAGAATTCGCGCGCCCTGTTCAAGGAGGTGCTGGTGGCGTCAGCCAGCATCCCGGGCGTCTTTCCGCCCGTGCTGATCGCCGGCCTCCAGCCGGACCAGACCGTGGTGATGGAAATGCACGCCGACGGCGGGGTTAACACCCCCTTCCTCGCCATCCCCGAACCCCTGGCCCTGTGGACGCGGCCGCAGGACGAGCCCGGCGGCGGCGCCCTCTATGTCGTGGTCAACGGCCAGGTCGGCCGCAACGAGGGGGTCACGCCCGGTCGGCTGACCGCCATCCTGATGCGCAGCTACGACAGCATGAGCAAGGCCTCGCTGCGCGCCCATCTGGCGACCACCGCCGCCTTCGCCCGGCGCAACGGGATGAGCCTGTCCCTGTCCGCCATTCCCGACAATGTGGAGGCCTCCAGCCTGGAGTTCGACCAGAAGACCATGACCGCCCAGTTCGAACTGGGCCGCCGGCAGGGGCGGTCCGCCGAGGCATGGACCCGTCTGGATCAGCCGGACCCCTCGC
>Ga0156462_1112_pt3 | contig 17236 bp, 17 predicted proteins | sample RifOxyB1_FD_110609 | JGI IMG/M metagenome (GOLD analysis project Ga0156462, IMG submission 110609) | Caulobacterales bacterium RIFOXYB1_FULL_67_16
GCAGGCGTAGGCGGCCGAACGGTCCACCTTGGTGGGGTCCTTGCCCGAGAAGGCCCCGCCGCCATGGGGCGCCGCGCCGCCATAGGTGTCGACGATGATCTTGCGGCCCGTCAGACCCGCGTCGCCGTCGGGCCCGCCGATCTCGAAGATGCCGGTCGGATTAATGTGCCAGACGGTGTTTTCGTCGGTGAAGCCTTCGGGCAGGACTTCGAGGATGTAGGGTTTGACGATGTCCGCGACCTGGGCGGAGGTCAGCCCCTTGGCGTGCTGGGTTGAAAGGACGATGGAGGCGGCCCGCTTGGGCTTGCCGTCCTCATATTCGATCGTGACCTGGCTCTTGGCGTCCGGCTCCAGCAGCGAGCCGCCGGCGTGGCGGACTTCGGCCAGACGTTTCAGGATATTGTGGCTGTACTGCAGGGTCGCCGGCATCAGCTCCGGCGTCTCGTTCGACGCGTAGCCGAACATGATGCCCTGGTCGCCGGCGCCTTCGTCCTTGTTATCGGTCGAGTCCACGCCCACGGCGATGTCGGCCGACTGGGCGTGCAGATAGCAGGCGTATTCGGCGGTCTGCCAGTGGAAGCCGTCCTGCTCGTAGCCGATGTCCTTGACGGCCGCGCGGACCAGAGGCTCCAGGCTGTCGATGATCGACTGGGTGAAGGCTTCGTTCTGTTCCTTGGTGTTGCCGGGCTGGGTGGCGCGCACCTCGCCGGCCAGAACGATCCTTTGGGTCGTGACCATGGTCTCGCAGGCCACGCGCGCTTCAGGGTCCTTGGACAGGAAGGCGTCGACGACGGTGTCCGAGATACGGTCGGCGACCTTGTCCGGGTGTCCTTCGGACACGCTTTCCGAGGTGAAGAGGAAGGAAGAACGAGCGGCCAATAGAGGCTCCTGTCTATGTCAGCGGCCAAACATATAAAGACATGCTTATATGTTCAAGCGATCTTCTCCCTCGCGCGGTTGCTCGACCCATCTGGTTGTCATGGCAAATTCCGCTATGACGGTCCGGGGGAGCGTGTGAATGCCTGAAAGCCTGTCGCCAAGAGAGATCGAGTGCGTCCGCCTGGCCGGCGTTGGCCTTGAGGACAAGGAGATCGCCGCACGCCTCGGAATCTCGCCTCGCACCGTCGGCAATCATCTTCACCGCGCTTACGGCAAGCTGGGCGTTTCGGACCGTCGGCTCGCGGCGCGCCGCCTGAGTAACGGCTACTCAGGGGAGCCAATACTCATTTCCCAGACCGGCGAAGGCGGGCCTTCTGGTCCGGCGTCGGCCGAACAGTCGGACGACGACGGTTCGCAGGATCGGACCGCCTGGCTTCTTCCGGCGCCGCCTCGCGGCGTCGGGGCGCGGTTGGCGGTCATGGTCGCGGGAGCCGCCGTCGCTCTTCTGCTCGTCCTCGGGATCGTGACGGCAGGCATGGTGGTTCCCTCCCTGTTCGACCGGATCGCTCCCGAAACGGCCCGCTGACGCGGAGACCTTTGGAGGACAGCAACAATGAGACACACGCAGGTCGGGTTCAGGGTGGCGCGTCAGGTCAGGACCGCCGAACGGGCCGTCGATCAGGCCATGATCGAGGTTTGCAAGCTGATCCAGACCTCGCTTGAGGGCCGCGTCGAGGCGCGGTTGGCGGCGGAGGTCGGACAATCCGCTCTCGAAGACATCGTCACCGGCCTCAGTCGGCTGGCGACCGTGCGTGCGTCGGTCGCCGCCGGTCACGCCGGGCTGGCGACCGTGGCCGACGACTACCAGATCGGCTGGCGCATGGAAGGTATGAGCGAGACCAAGCCCCGGGCTGCTGGGGGCAACGACGTCTTGCAACTGGTCGCCTGACGGGGCTCGACGGCATGCCGCCACCGCTTTGGATCTTCGGGGTTAGCCTGACCTACATCGCGCTGGTCCTGCTCTTATGGAAGGGCAAGCGGCCGGAACGAGAGGCGGCCGTCGGTCTTTACCTGGCCCAGTTTCTCTCCGGCCAGCTGGACCACCTCGTGGTGGGGGAGTTCCGGTGGGCGGTGGCGATCATTTCCGTCGCCCTTATGGCTTGGCTGGTTCAGCTCAGTCTGCGCTACGACCGCTGGTGGCTATTGTTCGCGGCCGGGGCGCAAATCCTGGCCATGGGCACCCATGTCTCCTCCCTCGTAGGTCCAGACGCGCTCATCTGGTCGGTCGTGACCACTCGGATGGTGGTCTGGGTCGAGATCATGGCTCTCGGAATCTTCGGCGTGTGGGAGGCGAACGCCGCCCCCTACGCCGCCCAAAAACCCGCTCGCGCCGCTGCGCGCTTGCCTAAACAAGGGGTTCAACTGTGAACGCTCAATCTCTCGCGAACTTCATGCCTCTGTTCCGGTCCTGGTTTAAGACCGCCGATGTGGCCGACAGGCTCGGCGTCTCGGGTCTGGCGTCGGATGAGGCCAATCTTCTCGCCGAACTGGATCTCGGTCCCATGGTGGACGCCGAGACGCGGCTGCTGAGCCACGCCCCCTCCAGCGCCGCCGAGGCCGCCTGTCTTCTGGAGATCGTGCGGCAGAACATCACCGACGCGGGCCGCTCCGACAGCCTGGACATGCGGGCGCTTGAAGCGGTTCAGTCCTGGCTGGCGGATCTGGCGGTCGGCGGGACGGGGCCTGCCATGGAAAGGCTGTTGCAGCCGCGCGGCTGATCAGTCGCGAAGGCCCTTGGCCACCACCAGCAGAGCGTCGCGCTTTTCGGCGTCACGGATGGCGCGGAAGGCCGACAGAAGCTCGGCGACGCCCGGCGAGGCCAGCACCAACTCGTCGCCTTCAGCCGTATCCAACTCGCCCAGAAGGGCGGCTCCGGTGGACTTCAGGACGGCCGCGATCTGCAGCAGGCGGGCGGCCGAGACGCGGTTCACGCCGCGCTCGTACTTCTGGATCTGCTGGAAGGTCACGCCGGCGCCGGCGGCCAGCTGGGCCTGGGTAATACGGAGTTCTTCGCGGCGGCTGCGGATACGCGCGCCGATGGCGATGTCGATGGGATCTATGGTGTCGCTCATCTGGGCCTTCGGGGGGAGACGATAAGTCCGCCGTCAGGCCTCAAATCGGCGGGTGCGTCAAGCCGTAGCTACGCTTTAGCGGAATTGTACGTATTCCGAGTAATAATTTTATCAACCATCAAGCGAAAATCAAGCTTAATATGTTAATCTTGAAATGAAACCGGCGTGTTTATTGCAGCGAGGTCGCTGAGGATAAGAGCCGCCCGCCGTTCCGAGGAGGCTTGATCACGCCATTTGGGCGGCGATCCACAGGTGGCTGCGACCAGAAGATAATGGTGCCGCTTAGGTGACTCGAACACCTGACCCCCTCATTACGAATGAGGTGCTCTACCGGCTGAGCTAAAGCGGCCCGGTTGCGCAGGTCGAAGCGACCCGTGCGAGACGCGCTCTTTATACGGGCGCATCGCGCTTGCCAAGCGCCGCTTTCAAGGTCGCCAACAATGTCTCCTCATTGGGCTGTTCCGAGATCGAGGGCGCCAGGCCCAGCGCGGTGAGAGGGAAGGCGGCGGCGGGCGAGATGCAGGCGTAGACGGCCTCAGCCTGGTCGCGGGAAGGCCTTATTTCGAGCCAGGACGCAAGCGCCCGGGCGGCCCGTGGGGAATGAATCAGCACCGCCTCATAGGCCGGCGGCGCGGGCGGCGACGCTTCGACGGTCCGATAGACGGCAAGAGGCTGGACCGCGACGTTACGGGCGCCGACCGCTTCCAGCGCCGCAGGCAAATCGCCGGCCGGCGTCTCTGCCTGAGGCGACAGCAGGACCGCGTCGCTCAGTTCGGCGGCGATCAGGCGGGCAAGGGCGGTCAAATCTCCTTCAGCGGAGCGCACCGCCACGAAGCCCGCTCGCAACGCGGCCTGGGCCGTGGTCTGTCCTACGGCGAAGACGGGGCGGTCGCGCCGCAGGGTGAGCGCCGAAAACGCGGCGACGCCGTTGGCGCTGGTGAAGGCCAAGGCGGCGAAGCGATCAAGATCGGGCAGCGGCGGCGTCAGAGGCTCCACGATCAGCAGCGGATGAACAACCGGATCCAACCCCATGTCGCGCAGCCGGGCGGCGGTTCGAGAGGCGCCCGGCTCGGCGCGCGTGACCCAGACGCGAGGTTTCGCCGACGGCTCGGGGCGGCGGGCGGTCATCCGTCGAGGCTCGCGGGGTCGACCTCCTGATCGCCGGCGAAGGCGTGGACCTCGGCGCCCAGCCGTTCACCCAAGACGCGGGCGTCGGTCTCCGTAGGCTGGAACGCCTCGCCCGCGCGGCGCCATCGCGCCGAGCCGTCCGGGCTCAGCATCTCCGTGGTCAGGCGCAGGGTGTCGCCCTCGATCAAGGCGTAGGCGCCTACCGCCGTGCGACACGATCCCTCCAGGGCCGTCATCGCGCCCCGCTCGGCCGCGACGGCGACGGCCGTTTCCGGGTGGTTCAGGGCGGCGACCCAAGGGGCGTCGAGGTCCTCGACGCGAGTCTGGATGGCCAGGGCGCCCTGGCCGGGCGCCGGCAGGAAGGCGTCCAGCGACAGTTTTTCGCGAATATGTTCGGTCACCCCCAGCCGCGTCATGCCCGAGACGGCCAGCAGTATGGCGTCGAAATCTCCCTCGGCGGCGCGACGCAGCCGGGTGTCGATATTGCCCCTCAGCATCTCGACCTTCAGGTCCGGCCGAAGGGCCAGGGCCTGGGCCTGACGCCGCAGGCTGGCGGTGCCCAGCTGGGCGCCGAAGGGCAGGGCGTCGAAACTGTCGAAGTCACGGCTGATGAAGGCGTCGCGGGCGTCCTCGCGTTCCGGAATAGCGGCGATGCACAGGCCGTCGGGCTGTTCGGCCGGCACGTCCTTCATCGAATGGATGGCCACGTCGATGCGGCCGTCCAGCAGGGCCTCCTCGATTTCCTTGGTGAACAGGGCCTTGCCGCCCAGCTCCATCAGCCGGCGGTCCTGGATGCGGTCGCCGGTGGTGACGATCTCGATCAGGGGCACGGCGGTCGCGATCTCGCCCTCGGCTATGCCCAGGGCCCGGCCGATGGCCCGTTGCATCATGCCCGACTGGGCCAGGGCCAGCTTGGAGCGCCGGGTGCCGATGCGCAGGGGAAGGTTCATGGTCTTCGCTTGGGTCGTTGCTTACCGGACGCCGGATCGCTACCTCGACCCGATGGAGAGTTCCGCCGACTATAGCAGCGGCGCCGCAGCGGCAACTGGACGGGATGTCCCCCCCCTTCCCGGTGAAGCCTTGACGGTGCTGGGCCTTGAGACCAGCTGCGACGAAACCGCCGCCTCGGTGGTGCGCCTGCACCCGTCCGAACGGGGCGGCCGGGCCGAGGTCTTGTCCTCGGTCGTTCACAGCCAGATCGACGATCACGCGGCCTATGGCGGCGTCGTCCCGGAAATCGCCGCGCGTAGCCATGTGGAGATGATCGCCGAGGTCACGCGTCGCGCCATGGCCGAGTCCGGCCTGGGCTATGACGGTCTGGACGGCATCGCCGCGACGGCCGGACCGGGCCTGGTCGGCGGCGTCATGGTCGGCCTCAGCTTCGGCAAGGCGGCGGCCCTGGCGCGCGGCCTGCCCCTGGTGGCGGTCAACCATCTCGAAGGCCACGCGGTCTCGGCCCGTCTGGGGCAGGAGGTCGCCTATCCCTTCCTGCTGCTGCTGGTCTCTGGCGGTCATTGCCAGATTCTGGAGGTGCGGGGCGTCGGCGACATGAGCCGGATCGGCGCCACCATAGACGACGCGGCGGGCGAAGCCTTCGACAAGATCGCCAAGGCCCTGGGCCTCGGCTATCCGGGCGGGCCGGCGCTGGAACGACTGGCGCAGCAGGGCGACGGATCGAAGATCGACCTGCCGCGCGCCCTTCTGGGCCGCAAGGACTGCGACTTCTCCTTCTCGGGTCTGAAGACGGCCGCCTTCCGCATCGCCCAGACCTGCGAAACCGATCAGGACAAGGCCGATCTGGCCGATGCGGTCCAGACCGCCATCGCCCGGCAGCTGGCCGAGCGATCCGAACGGGCTCTGGCCGCCTATGCCGAAGACCATGATCACCGCCTTTTCGTGGTGGCGGGCGGGGTTGCCGCCAACAAGACCATTCGGGCCACGCTGCAGGCGACGGCGGCGAAACACGGCTTCGACTTCCTGGCGCCGCCCATGGCCTATTGCACCGACAATGCGGCCATGATCGCCCTGGCGGGGGCCGAACGGCTGGCCCTGGGCCTGACCAGCGACATAGACGTGGTCGCCCGACCGCGATGGCCGCTGGACGAAGCGCGCGCCCTGGCCGATCCTTCGCACAAGCCCGGCCGCAAGGGCGCAAAGGCATGACGAACGAGAACGCCTCGGGAGGGCGCATGGAATTCCGCACCGCAGGGGTCATCGGCGCCGGCGCCTGGGGCACCGCCCTGGCCCAGGTCTGCGTCCGCGCCGGACTGGATACGACGCTTCAGGCGCGTGAGCCCCAGCTGGTCGAGACCTTGAGAACGACGCGCGCCAACGACCTGTATCTGCCCGGCGTGACCTTGGCCGAGGGGCTCAAGTTCACCGCTGATCTGGCCGACTTGGGCGACTGCGACCTGATCCTGGCCGTGCCGCCGGCCCAGCATATGCGCGCCACCCTGACGGCTTTTGCACCCTATCACCGCGCCGGCGTGCCCGTGGTGCTCTGCTCCAAGGGCGTGGAACGGGGCACGATGAAGCTGATGACCGAGGTTCTGGCCGAGACCCTGCCGGACGCCCCGGCCGCGGTCCTGTCGGGCCCCAGTTTCGCCGGCGAGGTGGCGCGCGGCCTGCCGACGGCGGTCACCCTGGCCTGCGCCGACGAAGGTCTGGGGCAGGCGCTGCTGAACACCCTGTCGGCGCCGGGCTTCCGCCCCTATCTGGCGACGGACTTGATCGGGGCCGAGGCGGGCGGGGCGCTGAAGAATGTCCTGGCCATCGCCTGCGGGGTCTCCGAGGGGCGTCAGCTGGGACGCAGCGCTCACGCGGCCCTGATCACGCGCGGATTTGCGGAAATGCCCCGCCTCGCCATCGCCATGGGCGGCCAGGCCGAGACGGTGGCGGGCCTCTGCGGCCTGGGCGACCTGGTCCTGACCTGCTCCAGCCCCCAGTCCCGCAACATGAGCCTGGGCCTCGCCCTAGGGCAGGGGCAGACGGTGGAACAGGCCCTTGCTGGCAAGCGCTCGGTGGCCGAAGGGTATGAGAGCGCCCCGGCCGTGCGCGCCCTGGCGGCGCGTCTGGGCGTGGAGACCCCCATCGCCGAGGGCATTGCCGCGCTTCTGGCTGGCGAGATCACCGTCGACGGACTCATCGACGGCCTGCTCTCTCGGCCGCTGAAGGCCGAGCGTGTCTGAGACCGAGCGCAAACGCGTCTGGAAGACGCCGGCCGGCGTAGCCCTCTGTGCGGAAGACGAGATCGCCGATCCCGGCTCGCGAGGCTTCGTCCTTCAGATCGGCGACGCCTTCTTTCACGGCTTCGTGGTTCGCAAGGACGGCGCCGTCGCCGGCTGGGTGGATCGCTGCCCCCACGCCGGCTTTCCCATCGCGATGGAGTTGGACCGCTATCTGACGCCCGACGGCGGCTTGATCCTGTGCGGCTGGCACGGGGCGGTGTTCGAACCCCTGACCGGCGCCTGCCTGGGCGGTCCGTGTGCGGGCGGACGCCTGACGCCCTGGCCGATCGTTTCGACCGAGGGAATCGTTCGCACTGCCTGAACAATCCTGTTCGGTCTAGCTTATACGTTAAAGTGATAATATTTCTATGCAGAAATATTGATCGGTTACTTGTTACATTCTTGACGAATGTAAGTATCGCATAAAGTCTAGATTGCTGCGTTATTGAAATATCGTCCATTTTGGACTATATTGTCACATATTCTTCACTCAAAATTCGAGAATTGTTCCGCCGAACCGATTACCGGGCGATCTGTGGGAGAGCCGATACGGCCGCCCTAACGTCTCAATCGGGGATCGATTCAATGACAAGCCGCAAACAGCTGATCTGGGCGACAACCGCCCTGGCCGGCGTCCTCTCTCTCGCCGGAACCGCCTCCGCCCAATCGACCGGTACGGAAGCCGCTGAACTGAACGAGATCGTCGTCACAGGGCAGCGCGGTCCGCGCACCATGGATGGCGTGATCACCGCCGAACAGGTCGGCAAGAGCCGCTCGACCATCACGCAGGAGTTCATCTCGACCCAGGCCTCGGGCCAGTCGATCAACGAGGTGCTGAACCTCGTCCCGGGCATGAACTTCACCAACAACGACCCGTACGGCTCTTCGGGCGGCAACATCCGTCTGCACGGCTTCGACAGCAACCGCATCGCCCAGACCTTTGACGGCATGCCGCTGAACGACTCGGGCAACTACGCCCTCTATACGAACCAGCAGTTGGACTCCGACCTGGTCGACAAGGCCACGGTCAACACCGGCACGACCGACGCCGACAGCCCCACCGCTTCTGCCACCGGCGGCACGATCAACATCTCGTCGATCACCCCGACGACGGACTTCGGCGGCTGGGTTCAGGGCTCGATCGGCGACTTCAATTATCAGCGCTTCGCCATGCTGCTGAACACGGGCGAGTTCGGCCCCTTCGGCACCCGCGCCTGGTTCGCCTATTCCGACCAGTCCTATGACAAGTTCAAGGGGCAGGGCGATCTGAACAAGATCCAGTACAACGCTAAGGTCTATCAGCCGATCCGCGACAACGGCGACTTCGTGTCGGTGGCCTTCCACTGGAACCGGAACCGCAACAACGCCTACAATGGCCCCTATTTGATCCAGTCGGCGACCGACTCGCGTTCGGACGTCGAGGTCAGCCCCTACGGCTGGGACGTGGACTTCTCCAACACCTATACGGCGCCGACCTTCGTCAACGGCTCGGCTGACGTCGATCAGAACGGCAGCGGCGCATCCACCTACTGGGGGCTCCGCATCAACCCGTCCGATACGGGCAATATCCGTGGTCAGTCGCGGTTCACGCTGGCAAAGGGGCTGGTCTTCACTTTCGATCCATCGTTCCAGTACGTCCTGGCAAACGGCGGCAGCCAAAACACACGCCTGAGCGAAACCGCCACCCTGCTGCGCGGCTCGCAGACCTCGGGCGGCGTGGATCTGAACGGCGACGGCGACACGCTGGATAGCGTCCGCGTTATGACGCCGTCGAACACCCACACTCAGCGTTACGGTATCAACTCCTCGCTGCTTTGGTCGCCCAGCGACAACCATTCGTTCCGTCTGGCCTATACGCTGGATTGGGCGCGCCACCGTCAGACCGGCATGTACGGCTATGTGGACTTCACCGACTCCTCGGCCCCGGTCTACGCCGACATCTGGGGCGGCCTGAAGGAAGAGGACAACCGGATCGTCAACCTGGACGGATACGCCCTGCGGTCGCGTGACCGCCTGTCCTATGCCCAGCTCAACCAGGTCGCCGTCGAGTATCGCGGCAAGTTCATCGATGACCACCTGCGTCTGAGCCTGGGCGTTCGCGCCCCCTTCTTCAAGCGCGAGATGAATCAGAACTGCTACTCAGCCAAGGGCTCCAGCTCGGTGCTCTGCACCACCCAGACCGCAACGATTTCGCCGAACTCGACCGACAACTACACCTACTACCGCTTTGGCACCACGACCGACTACATCGCGCCCTACAGCCGCGAGAAGACGTTCGACGACATCCTGCCGAACATGAATGTGACCTGGCGCTTCGACTCGGCGCACAGCCTCTACGGCTCCTATGCCGAAAGCCTGACCCTGCCGCGGACGGATAACCTCTATACGGTGATCTACAATGACGACGGCGACCTGGTCAGCCCGATCGTCGATCCGGAGAAGAGCAAGACCTTCGACATCGGCTATCGCTACCAGAGCGGAACCCTGATCGCCTCGGCCAGCCTCTGGTACACACAGTTCGAGAACCGCATTCTCTCGACCTATGACGAAGAGACCGGCATCTACGCCGACCGCAACGTGGGCGACGTGGATCTGAAGGGCTTCGACGCCCAGCTCGGCTTCTCGCCGATCGAGCCGCTGTCGATCTATCTGTCGGCCTCCTACAACGACAGCGAGATCAAGGACGATGTGGTCTACGACTCGACCACGACCTACAACACGGCCGGCAAGACTCTGGTGGAGGTGCCGGACTGGACCTTCGGCCTGCGCGCCCAGTACGAGACCGGTCCGCTTCAGACCGGCGTGCAGGTCAAATATGTCGGGGAGCGCTGGGTCACCGACGTCAACGATCTGAAGGTCGACGCCTATACGACTGTCAACGCCGACGCCCGCTTCGACCTGGGCTATTTCGGCATGACGGGCACCTATGTGCAGCTGAATGTCATCAACCTGTTCAACGAGGACTATTATGGTTCGCTCGGCACGGTCGTGACGGTCACGCCGACCGAGCCGGGCTATAGCGCCTCCAGCCGTCCGTATGCGTCGCAAGGCGCGCCGCGGACGATCCAGGCCTCGGTCCGCTACGCCTTCTGACGACCTATGGGACGCCGCCTCGGCGGCGTCCCATACAGGATGAAACGCCCTGGAGCTCAAGCTCCGGGGCGTTTTTGTTTGCGCCTGATCGAGAAGAAGAGCGGTCGGGTCAGGCGGCCAGGGCGGGTTTCAGCGGCGTCACCGACGCCGTCGGCCGCCGCGTCGGCAGATCGAAGCTGACCACGGTGCCGACGCCCGGCTCGCTCTGGATCGACATCTGACCGCCGTGCAGCTCGATCAGAGACTTGGTCAGGGCCAGGCCCAGGCCGGTGCCCTGGGTGGTCTTCGAATGTTGGCCCTCGACCTGTTCGAACGGGCGCGCCAGGCGGCTCAGATCCTCGGCCGCAATGCCGATGCCTGTGTCGGCGCAGGCGATCCGCACCCGATCCTCTCCCATCGGACCGCAGAAGGCGGTCAGCGACAGGGTGACGGCGCCGCCTTCGGGCGTGAACTTCACCGCATTGGAGATCAGGTTCAGCAGGATCTGTTTCACCCCGCGCTGATCCGCCTCGATGTTCGGCAGATCGCCCGCCTCGACGGTCAGGCTCAGACCCGCCTCCTGGGCCTTGCCGCGCATCAGCCGGACAGCTTCTTCGCACACGTCCCGCAGGGCGACGGTCTCGTAGTGCAGGGTCATCTTGCCGGCTTCGATCTTGGCCATGTCGAGAATGTCGTTGATCAGGCTGAGCAGATGCTGCCCCGACTTCAGGATGTCGCCCGCATAGCCCCTGTACTTGTCGCCGATGGGACCGAACAGTTCCGACGCCATGATCTCGGAGAACCCGTTGATGGCGTTCAACGGGGTGCGCAGCTCGTGGCTCATATTGGCCAGGAATTCGGACTTGGCCTGGTTGGCGGCCTCGGCCCGGGTCATGGCGATCTCGTATTTGCGCGCCAGCTGCGACAGCATCTGCTGGCTGGATTCCAGCTGGGCGACGGTCCGGCTCAGATCCTCCACGGCGCGGCGGCGTTCGGCCTCCTCGCGCTTGATGGCGGTGATGTCGGCGGCGGTGACGACCGACCCGCCTTCGGAGGTGAAGCGTTCGGACAGCTGCAGCCAGCGCCCGTCATGCAATTCGACCTCGCGCAGCCCCGCGCGCCGGTGGGCCGGCGCGTGCTCGGCCTTGATGGCCAAGGCGGCGATCCGGTTCAGCTCGTCCTTGGCCGCGCCGCGCCGCACCACCCCCGGCTGGAAGCCGAAGGCGTCCTCGAAGGCCTGGTTCGACAGGATCAACCGACCGTTCCGGTCGAACAGGACGAAGGCCTCGGAAATGCTCTCGACCCCGTCTCTCAGACGGCTCTCGGCCGACTGGGCGGCGGCCTTGGCCCGGCGCGCCTCGGTGATGTCGAGCGCCACGCCCAGAATGACCGAGAAACCGGCCTCGCCGCGTTGTCCGCGCGCCTGGCCCCGTGCGTCGATCCACCGGGTTCGCCCCGCTTCGCCGGGCACCGGGAAGGTGACCTCGAAGGCGCCATAGGCCGAGGCCTGTCGCAGCGCATGCCGGACCTCGTCACGGAAACGGGGATGGATGCGGCCCATGACGGTCTCGCTCGAAATCACGCCGCCGCGCTCGAAGCCCAGCAGGGTCGCCATATAGTCCGACAGGGTGACTTCCTCGGCCTCCAGGTCCCATTCCCAGACGCCGCAGCGGGCGGCCTCGACCGCTATGCGGAAGCGCCGTTCCGACGAGGCCCATTCGCGGCTCGCCCGCGCCCGGCGCACGCCTTGCCACAGGAACAGACCGACGACTCCCAGACCCAGGAGGAGCGGCGTGATGAGCACCCAGACGTCGTCCACAAGCGCGGCCAGACCTTGGGCGGGCGGCTCGCCTGCGGCGACGACATAGGGTCCGCCGGCCTCTACGGGAGCGGCGACCACGGCATGGTCATTGATCTTTCTAGGCTGTGTCAGGGTCGCCAGATCGGCGGATGCGATTCCAAGCACCGCCTCTGCGGGCCGGCCCTGTTCTTCGGGCTTGGCCGAGACCAGGACGACGCCCGCGCTGGACACGATCCTGAGCCTTGGGTCTTCGCCGATAGGGGGCGTGATGCGGGCCGCCAGCCGTCGCTCCCAGAGGTCTGAGCCGGGAATCGTCATCCGGCCTTCGCCCTGCCGGGCCAGAACGGCCCCGTCCGGTCCGACGACGGTGAAGCCTACGCCCGGCGCCGCGCGACGCGCCGCCTCCACGACGGCGATGGGTTCGGCGTCCTCGCTCAGGGCCGCTTCGCCGGCCTGCAGGCCGTTCTGCGCCTCTGCGACCAGGGCGGCGGTGCGGCTCGCCGCCAGCTGAGCGCTCAGCACCAGATTGTCTTGGGTCAGGTGCAGGACTTCACGGGCGGGGCGTTGGGTCTCGCGCGCCAGCAGCAGACCGTAGCCGGTCGCGGCGAAGGCGAGCGCCAGCACCCCGACACGCATCCAGGACGGGGCGCCGGAGACGCGGTCGGTGGCGCGCCGGCCCCGTCCTTCCTGCCTCCGCTCCATGCCCCGCAAGGCCTTCTCCCAACCCGATCTACGTCTCGGGGAATCTAGGCTGCGTCGCGGATTCCTGTCGAGACTTGGTTAACGGTTTCCGAACGTCAGGCCGCTTCCGCAGGGGATGGAATTCGCGCGGGAGCCGCTTCCAGCACTTCGGTCACCGGTTGAAGCGCCTCGCGCGCCTGCCGGGCCAGGGCCAGGACGGCCGGCGGGGCGTCGTCGGGGCTTTCCGCCACGAGGTCGATCAGGCCCTCGGCCAGCTCCATCAGCCGGGGCGCGGCGGCGATCAGCCGAGCCTGAAACTCGATCCGCGACGGATCGCGATCATACTCGGCCCCGGGCACGCGCCAGCCGCCCCAGTCCGCAGTATCGGTGACGACCACGGGATAGGTGCCGGGCTGGGGGTGGTGGAGGCAGTCTTCCTCGGCCTGCCACTTGTTGCGGGCGCGCAGGACCCGCCAGTGACCCAACTCCGTCGCAGCCGCATCCTCGGCGGCCATCATCAGCTCGGCGGCGGCGAATTCGCGACCCAGACCCACGTCATAGGTGACGCGAACCGGCTCGTCGAAACCCTTGGCCCAGACCGGCTGGACCTTCTCGACCGTGGCCCAGGCGCCGACGCATTCGACCCAGACCCTCTGCCCCTTCTGGAACTGCGCGCGCGCCATTCCACCCTCCAATGGTTTCCATCACTATGAAGGGCGGGGGTTAGCGGCCGGTATGAGGTTTGGGTTAACGCGAGATGCGCTCCAGCGTCTCGCCGGCGTACTTCTCCTTCACCCGCGTCGACAGATCGCCCAACGCGATCACACCCACGATCCGGCCATGCTTGTCCATCACGGGCGCGCGGCGAATCTGGTGGGATCCCAACAGGTCCAGCACCGACTTCAGGTCGTCGCTGTCCAGCACCGTCTGCGGATCGCGGGTGATGTATTCGACCACCGGGGCGCTCGGGGGCGCGCCGGTGGCGACGGCTCGCACGACGATGTCCCGATCCGTGACCGCCCCGATCAACTGATCGCCGTCTGCCACGGGCATGAAGCCGAACCCGCCTTCCGCCATCCGCGCCGCGACCTCCTGGATCGTGTCGCCGGGGCGAGCGAGGTGAACATCCTTGGTCATGACGTCGCGGGTCTTCATGGTATTTCCTTGTGAAGGCTTGGCAATAAAACCCGTCTCAAGCAGCGGGGTTCCGCTGTGTCGCGCCGTTGTGCCGCGGGCTCCGGCCGCCACGCCGCCTTTTGACCGCGTCCGAAAATCGCCAGCCCTTGGGCGTGGATTTGATGTCAGATGTCGCATCCAGACAGGAGATCAGCATGACCGACCAAACACGCCGCGCCCAAGTCTTCCGCGACCTGCATCGCCGGCGCGGTCTGATCCTGCCGAACGCCTGGGACGCCGCCAGCGCGCGGGTGTTTCAGACCTCAGGGTTCGCCGCTGTGGCCACCACCAGCGCAGGCGTCGCATGGGCGCGCGGCGCTCGCGACGGCGAGGATCTGACGCGGGCCGAGATGATGCGGGAGATCGCGACCATCGCCCGCGCCCTCGATCTGCCGCTAAACGCCGATGTCGAGGCCGGGTACGGCCCCACCGCGGCCGATGCGGCCGAGACCGCGCGCCAGGCCTGGGCGGCCGGCGCCGTCGGCGTTAATTTCGAGGACGCGGACTATGCTGCGCCCGGCGCTCTTACATCGGTGTCCCATCAGCAAGCCCGCATCGCCGCGATGCGCGACGCCGTGCCTGAAATCGTCATCAACGCTCGCACAGACGTCTTCTTGTTGGGATTGGGCGACAGCGAGGTCGAGCGGGTCGGCATGGCGATCGAACGGGGTCGCGCCTGGCTGGAGGCGGGGGCGGATGTCGTCTTCCTGCCGGGCGTGACCGATCCCGCCGTCGTGACGCGTCTGGCCGATGGGGTCGGCGGGCCGATCAGCCTGATGGCGGGGCCGGACGCGCCGCCGGCGAAGGCGCTGTTCGCGGCGGGCGCTTGTCGGATCAGCACCGGTCCCTATCCGATGCGCGCCGTTCTCGAGCGGTTGAAGGCCCTGGCCGACGGACTGGCCGAAGATTGGTCGGCCATGTCCCCTGCCGGAGACGGCCTGACGAAAATCGGCATCGTCTTTGGTTGATCGCGGCGTGGTATGGGCGGATAGGGCTCGCATTATCGTGTTCCCTTCCCCAATATTGGGGTTCGCATATCAGGGGACATGATGGCCGAGGCGGCGACGGGACTGGATCTGGGCGCGGCTGCCGCCCTGCTGGCGGCGGGCGTCATCGCCGTGCCGGTGTTCAAGCGGGTCGGGCTGGGGTCAGTGCTCGGCTATCTGGCGGCCGGGCTGGCGATAGGGCCGTTCGGCCTGAGGCTGTTTCAGGAACCCGAGACCATCCTGCATGTCGCCGAGTTCGGGGTGGTCATCTTCCTGTTCATCATCGGGCTGGAGATGCGGCCCAAACGCCTGTGGGGGCTCCGAAAGGAGATCTTCGGCCTGGGCGCGGCCCAGGTGTTGTTCTGCGGCTTTATCCTGACCCTGACGGCCATGCTGGCCGGCTTTTCCGCGCCGGTCGCCTTCGTCGGGGCCATGGGCTTCGTCCTGTCCTCCACCGCCGTCATCATGCAGATGCTGGAAGAACGCGGCGAGATCGCGGGCGGACCGGGACAGCGGGCCGTTTCCATCCTGCTGCTGGAAGACCTGGCCATCGTGCCGCTTCTGGCGGTGGTCGCCGTCCTGGCCACGGTTCTGGGCGTGGCGGACGAGCAGGCGCCGCCCCTGTGGCAGACCGTCGGCTTCGCGGTCGCGGCCGTCGGAGGCGTGCTGCTGGCGGGCAAATATCTGGTCAATCCCATCTTCCGCCTGCTGGCCCGGTATGGCGGGCGCGAGGTGATGACGGCGGCGGCCCTGCTGGTGGTGGTCGGCGCCGCCTGGGCCATGTCGCTGGGCGGGCTGTCCATGGCCATGGGCGCCTTCCTTGCCGGGGTCCTGTTGTCCGAATCCAGCTTCCGGCACCAGTTGGAGGCGGACGTGGAGCCGTTTCGGGCCATTCTGCTGGGCCTGTTCTTCCTCAGCGTCGGCATGTCGCTGGACCTGTCGGTGGTGGTGGCCGACTGGCGTCTGGTCGTCGGCGGCGTGGTCGCCTTCATGGCGGTCAAGGCGCTGGGCATCTATGGCGTGGCTCGGCTGTTCAAGGCCTCGCACCACGAGGCGGTCGAGCGCGCGGCCTTGTTCGCCCAGGGCGGCGAGTTCGCCTTCGTCCTGTACGGCGCGGCGGTGACGGCCGGTCTGTTCGACGCCCAGGTGGGCGCCATGCTGTCGGCCATCGTCATCCTGTCTATGGCTTTGACGCCCCTGACCAGCCTGCTGACCCAGCGTCTCCTGCCCAAGCCGACCCTGTCGGCCGAAGACGCGGACGGCGTGGAGTTCGCCAAGGACCTGCGCGGCCAGGTCCTGATCATCGGCTTCGGCCGTTTCGCCCAGGTGGTGTCACAGCCCCTGCTGGCGCGCGACGTGGACGTGTCGATCATCGAAAACGACGTCGAGATGATTCAGGCCGCCTCCCAGTTCGGCTTCAAGGTCTACTACGGCGACGGCGCCCAGCTTCACACCCTGCGGGCGTCCGGGGCGGACGAGGCCGAGATCGTCCTGGTCTGCGTCGACAAGCCCGAGGTCGCGGACCGGATCGTGGAACTGGTCAAGTCCGAGTTTCCGAACACAAAAATCATGGCCCGCGCCTTCGACCGGGGCCATTCGATGCGCCTGATCCAGGCCGGGGTCGACTACCAGATCCGCGAGACCTTCGAGTCCGCGCTGAAGTTCGGTGAGCGCGCCCTGATCGAGCTGGGCATGGACGAGGCCCGGGCCGCCGAGACCATCGGCGACGTCCGCCGCCGCGACGAGGCGCGGCTGGACCTCCAGCTGACCGGCGGCATCACGGCGGGCCGCCAGCTGATGCGAGGCAATATGCCGACGCCGCAGCCCGCCCCCTACATCAAGCCGCGCCGCGAGGGGCGGTTGCTCAACGAGGACGAGGCGGGCCCGCCCGCGCCGCAAGAGCGAGAGACCGCTTAAGGTCGCGCCGTCCCAGCCGACGCCCTGGCGCGTTGCAGGGCGACGCGAGCGCGCAGATGAGGGCTGGCCGCCACGGCGTCGGCAATGGCGTTGAACCTCTGCGAGTCCAATCCGGAATCGGCGACGACATTGCCGATGGCGGTCTGCTGCTGCAGCGTCAGCTGATCATTTGGGGTTCCTGCCGCGATCGCGCGCATCCTGGTCATGGCGGTGGTGTAGAGGGTCAACTCCTGGGGC
>Ga0156462_1052_pt4 | contig 17187 bp, 15 predicted proteins | sample RifOxyB1_FD_110609 | JGI IMG/M metagenome (GOLD analysis project Ga0156462, IMG submission 110609) | Caulobacterales bacterium RIFOXYB1_FULL_67_16
CGGCTGCGAGCTGGTCATCGGATTGCCGTCTTCCGATTCCGTGTAGGTGTAGGTGCTGCGTACGTCCAGACCTTCGAACACGCCCTCACGCCAGGTCTTCTGACCGGTGATGGCGGCCGAGGTCGAGGACCCGCCGTCCTTCAAATTGTCCAGCAGAAGGTCGAACACCACCGGGCCCGTCGGGTGGGTGTAGACCGGGCGACCGTCAGGCGCCGAGCCCGCGCGGGTGGCCAGCAGATCGCGGTAGTAGAGGGCGTTTTCGAAGTCAGTGCGGATGACATCCGCCTGCAGACGGAAGTCCTCGATCAGTGGCAAGCGGAAATCACGAGCGACAGTCAGATTGTACTTCCAGGCGCTCGGGATCTCGAAGTTCGGGTCCAAAGCCACCACGCTGCCGTTGCCAGGCGTGAAGGTGCAGTTTGCGCCGGTCGGAACCACCGAGAGGTCCGTCACGCCGGTAATGGCGCCCGTGCAGACCGCATTGGTGATGCGGGCGCCGTCGTTGCCGAACGGGTTGCCGATCTGGACGTTGGTGCCGATAGCCGAGAAGCGACCGACGCCGCCCGAAATTGACCAGTCGCTGGGCGTCCAGTTGAAGCCCACGCGCGGCATCAACAGATCACGACCATCCAGATTAGCAGTGTTGTCGAAGCCATTACGGGTGCGGAAGTTGGTGTTCAGCACCGGACGGTCGTCCATGGCGAACCAGTCGTAGCGCAGGCCGTAGTTCAGGCGTAGCGTGTCGCTGATCTGCCAAGTATCTTCGGCGTACACTGAGTTCACGTCGTAGCCGAATTCGACGGCTCCGTCACGTGCGGTGCCGAACCGCGCGGGGACGGTGCCGCCGGTCGGATCGACCGCGCCGCGGATAATCAAACCGGAAGCATTGCCTGCCAGGAAGTCAGCATAGCTGTTGAACGTCCACTGCCCCAGGGATTGCGACACGAAGACGTTGGTGAAATCGCGCGTCTCGATCCGGGCACCGGCCATGAAGTCGTGCGATCCCCAGCTATAGCGGCCGATCAGTTCCGCGTTCTGTACTTCGCTGTACAGATAGTTGTCGTGCCGGAAGTTGTCGGCGCCGAACTGGATCTGCGGCGTTCCCGATCCTGCCTGGACACCGGCAAGATCGCCGACGTTGACAGTGACTTGACCCACCGTGAGGCCGCCGACCGGCAGTTGGGTCGTCTCGGTTTCCTTATAGCCGACGCGCAATTCGGTCGAGAAAGCATCCGTCCACTGCGAGTTCAGCTGAGCGTTCCAAGTCGTGAGACGCTCATCCTTGAGATACTGGCTCGACTCAAGCGCCAGCCTCGGCTGGGTGGTCGAGCCGCCGTTAATGAAGGCGGAGGTCGTCGAACCGTTGAATGAAGTGCCGGTCGTTTCTTGGAAGGTCACGGCCAAACGGTGGTTGGCGTTGATATTCCAGTCGATCTTAGCGAGATACTTCTCGTCCTGAACGGGCGGAGCCACGTTGACGAAGGAACCCGGGTCATAGCCGTACCGGTTCTGAGCTGCCTGCCGGAAGGTCTCGACCGCCGCCGTGGTGATACGCGGGATTGGGTTGGCAAAACCGGCGTCGACCGGACCTTCGTTCAACGAGAACTCGGACTCGAACTTTTCGTAAGACGCGAAGAAGAACAGGGTGTCGCGGATGATCGGGCCGCCCAGGGTCGCCCCCCAGGTCTTCTCGTCGAACACGCGGTTATAATCTTGGCGAGCCTTGAAGCCGTTGCCGCGGGGGCCGTAACCCCAATAGCGATCGCCCAGTAGGCTGTCGTCGGACTTCTCGTAGAAGGCCGAGCCCGAGAAGGTGTTGGTGCCGGACTTGGTGACCGCATTGATCGAACCGCCGACAAAGCCGTTATTGATGACGCTGAAGGGCGCAACGGACACGTTCAGCGCTTGAATCGCGTCGATCGAGATAGGCGAACGCTGGGTCGGATAGCCGTTTCCATTCAAGCCGAACTCATCGTTCTGCCGAATGCCATCGACCGTAAACTGGTTCTGACGCGTGTTGGTGCCTGCGAACGAAAGTGCGTCTTCGTTGGACGGATCGAGCGTGACGAACGGGTCCAGTCGCGCGATATCTTTCGGGTCACGACTAATCGAAGCGGTTGCAGAGATATCGCCAGCCCCGTAGTTCGAGCCAGTGCCATAACCGAAATCGTTGGAGAAGCGCTGCCCTGTCACCGTAATGGCTTCGAGTTCGGCCGCAGCTTGATTAAGGACCACATCGCCGTTGACGGGGTCGCCGACGCCGATGCTGGCCAGTTGAATGCCGCCCTCGCCGGCCGCACTCGACACAGTCACTGTATAGGGCCCCCCAGCGCGCAGACCGCGCGCACTGTAGAAGCCCGCCGAATCCGACATGGTAGTCACGGTCGTGCCGGTGGGTTCGTGCAAAATGGTCACCGATCCAGCGACCCCGGCCCCCGACGCGTCGAATATCCGACCACGGATCGCGCCCGTCGTTTCCTGAGCGAAGGCCACGGTCGAAGCCGACATCATGAGAGCGACGGCTGAAGCACCGTACGCCAGGTTGCGGAAGTTCATTAGAGCTATCCCCAGCTGTGGCCCGAAATGGCCGACGGCGTGTTTCAACCACGCCACAATCCGGCCCCCTCTACGTCCATCGACGCAACAATAGGATACAATTTTGTGACAGAGACGTGACAGCGGACACTAGTGTCATGTCCGCAACACTTACCCGAGATGTCTCGGCTCGGTTAGAAATCCCGCTCGAACATGTCCGCAACCCCATGGGCGGTACGCTGGATCGCCCGGGGTTCGTGGAAATTGCCGTTCACTTGGCTCTGAGCGATCACATGGGCGCGGAAGCGGGTGAAAAGTGCAGGATCCGGTCCCTGGGGCGCGGTCCAGAAGGCGTCGAGAGGTTGCTGATCGGTCAAGCCTTCGAAGTCGAAGAAGGCGTCGCCCAGCACCTTGACCGGCGTCTGGAAACCCAGAGCCGAGAGAGCGGCGCTGGAGTTGTTGACCACCATGCCGAGAGAGGCCCGGCACAGCTGGGCCAGATTGCCGCCGTCGATGAAATCGACCCGGCCCTGCAGGCCGCGCTCGATCGCCAGCCTGCGCGTCACGGCCGCCAGATCGACGACCCCGGGATCGAGCGGATGGTTCTTGACCACCAGCCGCGCCCCCTTCGGCGCATGGGCGGCGAAACTGGTCATCAGGCGGGCCAGGAAGGCGGTGTTGTCGGGATAGCGCGAATACCGCAGCAGCTGGGCGTCGCCCTCGCGCTGGAGACAGGCGATGAAGAAGGGGCCGCGAGCCGCGATCACATCCGCGTCGTTGCGCGCCTGTGACCGCCAGGCGAGTCCCAGGTAGCGCCGAACATGGCCCAGGCATTGGGTCAGAGGCGAGAAGGTGTAATGATTGACATGGCGGGGGAACAGCAACTGTCCAAGCCCCTGCACCACATGATAAGCGCTGATGTTGATCACATGGTACGGCAAGATCCGCCCCACCGGCGTCGGCTCCGGCAGCTTGGGGGCAGGCGCGCCATAGGCCTGTCTGAAGCGGGGTAGTCCGCTGGACGCATTGACGCCGTTGCGTTCGACGGTAATCCAGTCGGGCCGAAAATAGCCGTTTTCTAGAACCCAGACCTTGGATGAAAGGCTCTCACTGCGCGATAAAACGACGCGATTGTACGGCCCGCCCTCGCCGAAAAGAATCACATCAGTGAAACCGGCGGTCATTTCGGCCAGTCTTGAGGCCCAAGCATCGGCGCCCTGTCGGAACACCACACCGCCCGCGCGATTCCATTCCATCGCGTCGCCCGCGTTGAAGATCATGCGTCGCACGACGGCACCGCGAGCTTCAAGCACCGCCGCCAGCTTCACGCTAAAGCGGCCGAACGGTGCGGAAACGATCAGAAAGCGCCGGCCGGATAAACCGGCCTTTGCCTGAGCCTCTTCAGGGAGATGCGGACGCTCCGGCGCTGGGCGGACAAAAAATGCCGAGGCGGGAAACACTCTGTCTCGGGGCCGATATGAGGTTGTTTGCGCCCGTAAACGGTATCGGCGTCGGCGCCGCGCAGAGACTCTGGCATCCGGGCGCGCATCCACCATTCAAGCAGCTCTCGATTGCAAAACGGCGCCCAATGTCGCCCGGCTCATGCGTTCCAGCCGGCACGAAAAAAATTCGAAAGGCCCACCCATGGCTTTCAGTCTGACGCCTCTTTTCGCTCCGTTCAACCCAATTGCCCGCAGCCGCAAACAGATTTGTCGCCCACCGGATAGGGACGGCTGAAAACGAGAAGGTCGCCGCTCCAGATAGAAACAGCGACCCCGGACGGCTTTTCGTCACAACTTCCAAATGTGTCTCCGGCACGACCGTGGTCGTGCCGGAGACCACGGCTTAGAAGTTGATGTCGATGGTGGCGCGACGGTTCAGCGGCTCGCGGACGCCGTCGGCGGTGGGCTTGGCCAGGGCGGTTTCGCCCTTGCCGTCGAGGGCGATGACGCCGCCGTTGACGCCTTGGGCGACCAGGGCGTCGGCGACGGTGCGCGAACGACGGTTCGACAGGCCCACATTATAGGCGGCCGAGCCCGAGGTGTCGGTGTAGCCGACGATGACGACGCGCGTCGGACGACCCGACTTGGCGTAGTTGGCGGCCTGGGTAACGACCGAGCGGGCTTCAGCCGTCAGGTCCGAGCGATCCCAGTCGAAATAGACCACGAACTGACGGGCAACGGGGGCCGGAGCCGGAGCCGGAGCCGGGGGAGGCGGCGGCGGGGGAGGCGGCGGCGGAGGCGGCGGGGGCGGGGGCGGCGGGGGAGCCGCTTCCTCGGCGCCGAAGCTATAGCGCAGACCCAGGGTCACGGTGTGCGACTGGTCGTAGTCGCCGTCCCATTCGCCGAACGAGGTGCCGCCGACGGTGGCCGACTCGAACGAGGCGTCGCCGGTCAGATAGCGGTAGGTCAGATCGATGTTGGCGCGGTCGCTGATGGCCCAGGCCAGGCCGGCGATCGCCTGGGCGGCGAACTCGGTCGAGCTGTCGTCAACGGCGAAGCTGGCGCCGCGGTTGTCGCGCAGGGCGCCGACGGTCTCGGTGTTGACGCGGTTCACGCCGGCGCCGAGGCCGACGAAGGGACGCACGCCCCAGGCTTCATAGCCGAAGTCATAGATGACGTTGGCCATCAGGGTCGTCGACTCGATATCGCCTTCGGGCGAGAAGCAGCCGCCGGTGGCCGGAGTGAGGTTGCAGAGACCGCCGGGGCCCGACACGGCGCGCACGGTGCCGATGTCGCCCGAGCGATAACCGCCTTCCAGCTCGACGCGCCAGTTGGGGTTGAAGCGATAGCCGAGGCGGGCGAAGGCCGCCCAGCCGTCGTTCACTTCATAGTTCCAATTCACGCCCGTCGTGGAGGACTCGGCGTTGATGTCGTCGATGATGTGGTAGCCGGCGTCGATGGCGCCGTACCAGCCGTTCGGTTCTGCCGAGGCCGCGCCGGCTGCGAACAGCCCCGCTACGGCGACGGAGGCGAGAAGTTTGAGCTTCATAGCTTCCTCAATCTGTAAAAAATGCCCGAAGCCGAGCCTGTCGCCCGACGTTCCCGAGCCAAACGGCGCCCCACCGCCCAGGTTCCGCCCGACTTGGATGAATGTGGCGACTGTGGCGCCGTTTCAACACATTGGGCGCCGCAGCGAGCACGCCGCCCCCTTGCCTTGACGTCGCGGGAGGCGCCTAACCTCCGCCTGAGGAAACGTCACGACCTGAGCGGTCCACCCGCCGGTCAAACAGGAACAAGGACCGACATGCGCGAAGCCGTCATCGTCTCCACCGCCCGCACGCCGATCGGCCGCGCCTACCGCGGGGCCTTCAACGACACCCAAGCCCAGCAGCTGGGCGCCCACGCCGTCAAGCACGCGGTCCAGCGCGCCGGCGTCGATCCGGCCGAGATCGAGGACGTAATCATCGGCGCGGCCCTGCAGCAAGGCTCGACCGGAACCAATGTGGCCCGCCAGGTCGCCCTGGCGGCCGGTCTCCCGTCTTCGGTTCCGGGCATGAGCCTGGATCGGCAATGCGCCTCGGGCCTGATGGCCATCGCCACGGCGGCCAAACAGGTGATCGTCGACCAGCAGAAAATGGCGGTCGGCGGCGGCCTGGAGAGCATCTCTCTGGTCCAGAACCCGCACATGAACCTGTACCGGGGCAAGGACGAAGCCCTGCTGAAGCTCGCCCCCCACATCTATATGTCGATGCTGGAGACGGCCGAGGTCGTCGCCCGTCGCTACGGCATCGGCCGGGACCGCCAGGACGAATACGCGCTCCAGTCCCAGCAGCGCACGGCCCAGGCCCAGGCGGAAGGGCGGCTGGACGCCGAAATCGTGCCCATGACCACCACCATGCTGGTCACGGACAAGGCCACCGGCGAGACCGCGTCAAAGGAGGTGACCCTGTCCAAGGACGAGGGCAACCGGCCCGACACGACTCTCGAGGGGTTGAAGGCGCTGAAGCCGGTCTTCGGCAGCGGCGAGGAAATCCAACAGGGCGAGTACATCACCGCCGGCAATGCGTCCCAGCTGTCCGACGGCGCCTCGGCCTGCGTCGTCATGGAGGCCGGCGAGGCGGTGAAACGCAATCTTCAGCCGCTGGGCGCCTATCGCGGCATGGCGGTGGCGGGGGTGGAGCCGGACGAGATGGGCATAGGCCCGGTCTACGCCGTGCCCAAACTGCTGAAGCGCCATGGGCTGACGGTCGACGACATCGGCATCTGGGAGCTGAACGAGGCCTTCGCCGTCCAGGTCCTCTACTGCCGCGACCAGCTGGGCATCCCGGACGAACTGCTGAACGTCTCGGGCGGCGCCATCTCCATCGGCCATCCCTACGGCATGTCCGGCGCCCGGATGACCGGCCACGTCCTGATCGAGGGCAAGCGGCGCGGGGCCAAGTACGGCGTCGTCACCATGTGCGTCGGCGGCGGCATGGGCGCGGCGGGGCTGTTCGAGATTTATTGAGACGCTCGTCTCCTCCCCGCCTTGCGGGGAGGAGACGCGGCGCTTCTTCAGCGCCGTGACGGAGGGGTTCTTCCCGCATCACCGGCGCCGGTGGGACTTCAAGAGCCCCTCCACCACGCTTCGCGCGGTCCCCCTCCCCGCTTCGCAGGGAGGAGACGGTCTAGACCTTCTCGCTGATCTTGATCGCCGCGCGGCAGCCCGCCTTGATCACCCCGCTCAGCAGCCGATAGGCGGGCGCCTCGCGGCTGCCGTGCTCGACGGCGTGGTCGTGATGGGCCAGCTCCTCGTCGCGGAACTGTTTCAGCTCGGCCGCCAGGGCCGGGTCGCGGTCGCCGATCTCGGCGATCTGGTCGGCGTAGTGTTTCTCGATCACGCTTTCGACCGCCTCGGTGCAGGCGTGGGCGGCCTTCTCGCCGATCAGGGCCGTGCCGACCCCGAGCGCGGAAGCCGCGATCCGCCACAGCGGCGTCATGGCCGTCGGCCGCACGCGCCGCTCGTTCAGCAGCCGCTCGAACCGGGCCAGGTGAACCGCCTCCTGATCCTGCATCTCGCCCAGGTCGCGGGCGATGTCGCCGCGCGCCTTGCGGCCCTCGAACACGGCCCTCTGGGCCCGATAGATCAGGACCGCCGCATATTCGCCGGCGTGATCCACGCGCAGGATCTCGTCCATCCGCGCCTTGTTCGCGCCCATTCCCGGGCGGGCCAGAGGAATATGAGGAGCGGCGTCGGTCATGGCGTCAGGCCTTTTCGAACCGGGGGGCGCGGGCGTCCTTGGGGCGTTGGGCCGCCAGCAGGCTGAAGAGGGCCAACACGGTGGAGATCACGGCGTTCCATCCTGCCATGGACAGGCCCAGCCAGCTCCAGGCCACCGCGTCGCACATGGCCACCCGCGGGCCCGTGGACGTGCCCAGGGCCAGGGCGGTCAGGCTCTCCAGGTCCACCGCCCCCCCGCCGACGCAGGTCGCCGGCAGGCTCCACCACTTGTATTCGCCGCCCATGTGGAAGACGGCCGTGATCGCGCCGGTGGCGAAGACGGCCGCCAGCAGGAAGGCGGCGATCCGGGGCGTGCCGCGCCGACTGCCGCTGACGATCGTCCAGAGCGTCGCCACGGCGGCTATGGCCACCGCGCCCCAATAGACCTCGCGCTGTTTCAGACACAGGTTGCAGGGCGCCAGGCCCGCGAACCGCTCGAACCCGTGCGCCGCGCCCAGCATGGCCAGGGACGCCGCCAGGGCGAAGGCGGTCCACCAACGGGTCAACAGGCGATAGATGTCTTTCATCGGAAGACGCTCTTACCCCGGACCGGCCCGGCCGTCGACTTACAGAAGCTTCAGCACGACGATCAGGGCGATCAGGACGACCAGCCCAATCCCCGACCATAGCGCCAGCCGCTTCTCGACCTCGGCCAGCATGGCCGGTCCCCAGCGTTTCAGGATCCAGGCCTCGAGGAAGAACCGCCCGCCCCGCGTCACCACCGAAGCCCCCATGAAGATCGGGAAGCTGAAGGCCGCCAAGCCGGAGGCGATAGTCACCAGCTTGTAGGGAATCGGGGTCAGCCCCTTGATCAGTATGACCCACAGTCCCCACTGGGCGAACCATTCGCGGAAATGATCCAGCCCGTCCGCGTGGCCCAGGAACCGCAGGATCGCCAGACCGACGTCGGTCAGGAAATAGCCTATGGCGTAGCCCAGGATCCCGCCCAGGACCGAGGCCAGGGTGCAGACCCCCGCGTAGAAATAGGCCTTCTCCGGCTTGGCGAGGATCATCGGCGCCAGCATCACGTCCGGCGGAATGGGAAAGAAGGAGCTCTCGGCGAAGGAGACCACCGCCAGGGCAGGCGTGGCGTGGCGATGGCGCGCCAGATTGAAGACGCCGTCATAGAGCTTGCGAAGCATGGATAGTCCCCCGGGAGACGCTAGCCGTAGCAAGACCGGTCCCCGCCGTCACCCGCTGCGACACTGCAACGCTCGCGACCGGGGCCCGCCTGATCTAAGGAGCGGGAATGACCGCCTCCCCGCAGTCCCCTCAACAGGACGACGTCAGCCAGAACGTCACCCGCCTGCTGCGCCGCCTCTCCGACGACGGAGGCGAGGCGGGCCTGACCCTGGACGAGATCCGCGACCGGCTGGACGAGCGGGCCTACGGCCTTCTGATCCTGCTTCTGTCCATCCCTTGTCTGGTCCCCGGCCTGTACGGCGTGCCCCAGGTCGTCGGCGTCGTCATCCTCATTCTGGCCGGCCAGATGCTGGTCGGACGCGAGGAGCCCTGGCTGCCGCGCTGGTTTCTGAACCTGCGGGCCAAGGGATCGTGGCTGAAGGCCATGGCCGACTTCGCCGAATCGAAACTGGGCTGGATCGACCGGCTGTCCCGTCCCCGCCTGCGCCGTTTCGCCGACGGACCGGGCGAGAAGCTGGCGGCGGTCTTCATGATCCTGGCCACCCTGACCATCGTCCTGCCGATGACCAACACCATCCCCTCCGTCGCCCTGGCCCTGTTGTCGGTCGGCCTGATCCAGCGTGACGGCCTGTTCGTGATCGCGGGCGCGGCGGTGACGACGGCCTGGGTGACGATCCTGGCAGCGGTCGCGACCGGCCTGCTGCTAGGCGCGGAATGGGCGACGCGGCTGCTGCCCGGCTGAAATTAGCCGCCCGACCGGCAGGCCGCCTGCCCCCGCTCGATCCGGATCAGATCCAGCACCCCGATGATCTGACGCGAGCGCCACTGGCTCATCAGATAGCTCACGGGCCCCAGGCCCATGATCGCCAGGATGCTGACCACGATGGACAGATGGGCGCGGGTGAAGCTCAGCAGACTGTCGCCGGCTACATCGGCCGTCAGGGCCAGGATCGACACCGGAACGGTCAGGTAGAAGATGATGACGAACCGCAGCATCTGGTCCTGGCGGCGCGCATTCAGGTCCGCCAGGGCGGCCAGCGCGTCGAATGTGGCGTGATCCACGCCATCCAGCAGGGCGAAGGCCCTGAGCGTCGAGGGATTGCGGCGGAACCCGCTGACGAAATCCACCCCCGCGTAGCCCCAGGCGCCGGGCGTATAGACGCTGGACGGCAGCAGGCTCCACACCGGAAACAGCGCCTTCAGCCGCCGCCAGAGAGACCACAGCTCGCCGTTCAGTTCTAAGTCTTCCATGAGTTGCGCCCTACTCCCCTTGTCCCTCGCGTCTCAGCGTCCCGACGAGATCATGATTCTGCGCGACCATCCCTGATCATCGCAGAATGTCCAAAGTTTAACGGGCGTTTCCTTCAACCTTGTCGGAAGACATGTCTGACGTCGCATTCAGCGGCCTGGTTTTTTACGCCTGAAGCCGAGTGCAATGATCCGTTTCGCCCCCTCTCTGATCCTCACCTCTATCCTCCTGACCTTGGGCGCGACCTCGCCTTCTCTGGCCCAGGAGGGAGGCGCGCCCGACTACAGGCCCAGCTTCGACCCGTCCGCTTTGAAAGGGCCGCCGGCGGGGCTTCCCAATGAGGTTCTGGTTCTGGGGACCCTGCATCTGTCGGAACTGGAGGACGGATTTCAGACGGATCTTCTGTCGCCCCTGCTGGACCGGTTGACCGCCTGGCGTCCGACCGCCGTGGCCACCGAGGACGTGTCGGGCCTTCAATGCGACAGCCTGCGCCGTTATCCCTCGCGCTACGCCGAAACCATCAAGTTGCGTTGCTGGGATCCCGCGCCGGCGAACCAGGCGACGGGCCTGGACGTGCCCGCCGCCAACGCCGAGGCGGAACGTCTTCTGGCCGACTGGCCCGCCCAACCCACAGCCGCTCAGCGCCGCCGCCTCGCCGCCGTCTTCATGGCGGCCGGAGAGCGCAGCTCCGCCCTGGTGCAATGGTTGCGCCTGGCGCCGGAGGATCGGATCGCCGACGGCGCGCTCACCCCCGAACTCGTCGCCATGCTCGAACGGCTCCGGACGCGCCGGAACGAGACCTATGCGATCGCCGCCCCTGTGGCGGCGCGGATGGGGCTGGAGCGTCTGTGGAGCGTGGACGACCATTCCGCCGACACGGCCGGAACGGACGACGAGGCTGAAAACGAGGCCGCCCAGGCTGCGATCATGGCGGCCTGGAGCAATCCGGCCAGCGAGGCGCGCCGGCAAGAACACGTCAGACTGATCGGACAGATCTCCCAACCCGGCGGGGTGCTGGACATTTACCGGGCCTACAATTCCGCCCAGGCGCAGCAGCTGGCCTATCGCTCCGACTTCGGCGCGACCCTGGTCGAGCCGTCGCCGCAAATGTTCGGGCGCCAGTATCTCGGCTACTGGGAAACCCGCAACCTGCGCATGGTCGCCAATATGCGTGACGTCCTGGGCCGCTATCCAGGCACGCGGATGCTCGCCATCGTCGGCGCCTCCCACAAGGGCTACTACGAGGCCTATCTGAACCAGATGCATGACGTCCGGCTGGCCGACGCCGAGGTCGTGCTGCGCTGAGGTCGGCGGCGCACCCGCCATCACGTCCCCGTGGCTTCGTCTTGGCTCCGCCGTCATCTGTGACTAGGTTCCGCCCCAATCGGCGGCCCCTTTCGGTTAAGTCCGCCCCAGAAGCTACGCGGGAGACGCGCCATGAACGACATGACCCTATCCAAGGCTGAACAGATCGACCGGGAGAACCCCCTGGGCGTCGACGGTTTCGAATTCGTCGAGTTCACCGGCCCCGAGCCCGAGGCGATGATCTCGCGCCTCGAACTGATGGGCTTCACCCAGACCCACGTGAACCCTCGCACCGATGTCGTCCGCCTGAAACAGGGCGACATCTCCTTCCTCGTCCATCGCTCGCCCAAGGGCCAGGCTGCCGATTTCGCCAAGGATCACGGCCCCTCCGCCAACGGCATGGCCTTCCGCACCACCGACGCCAAGGCGGCTTATGAAGGCGCGCTCCAGCGCGGCGCCGTGGCCGCGACCGACGCGAACGGCGGGGCCCTGGGCGACTATCCCTATATTCTTCAGGGCATCGGCGGCTCGCTGCTCTACGTCGTCGATCAGTACGGCGACGCCGGTTCGCTGTACGACGCCTGGGACGAGATCGAAGGCTGGGAAGAGGCCGAACGCAAGAACAACGTCGGCCTGGAGGTCCTGGACCACCTGACCCACAATGTCCGTCGCGGCCAGATGCGCACCTGGTCGGGCTTCTACAACTCGGTCTTCAACTTCGAGGAACAGAAGTATTTCGACATCAAGGGCAAGGCGACCGGCCTCTTCTCCCAGGCCATGATCGCGCCCGACCGCGCCATCCGCATCCCGCTGAACGAGAGCCAGGACGAAAACTCGCAGATCGAGGAATTCATCCGCCGCTATAACGGCGAAGGCATCCAGCACATCGCCCTGACCACCGAGAACATCTTCGAGACGGTCGAGGCCATGCGCGCCCGCGGCGTAGACTTCCAGGACACGATCGAGACCTATTTCGAACTGATCGACAAGCGCCTGCCCAACCACGGCGAGGACGTGGAGCGGATGCGCAAGAACCGCATCCTGATCGACGGTTCCGACGAGGAAGGCCTGCTGCTGCAGATCTTCACCCAGGACACCTTCGGCCCGATCTTCTTCGAGATCATCCAGCGCAAGGGCAACGAGGGCTTCGGCAACGGCAATTTCCAGGCCCTGTTCGACTCGATCGAACTGGACCAGATCCGTCGCGGCGTCATTAAGGTCGACGCCTGAATGCGGATGCGGCCGCCGACCTGGCTGCCCTACCTCGGCCCGCCGTTGGCGGGTCTGGGCGCCGGCTCCGTCGGGATGTGGCTGGGCGGCGGGTTCTGGGTCTCCCTGATCGCCGCCCTCGTCATCGGCTTCGCTCCCATCGTCGTCTATTACGTCTGGAAACGGCTGCACCATCGGGGGTGAGGGCTCTCTGCGCCGCTCCCCCCACTTTCGTCATCCTCGGGCTTGACCCGAGGACCGGACGTTCCGCCGCATTGCGCCTGAGGCGACGCACAGCCCGCCCGACGCCTGATCCTCGGGTCTAGCCCGAGGATGACGAAGAAGAGGCGGAACCCCGCACAATTTCGTCCGCCTCGACCCTGAAAATCTACATCTTTTCAGATTTTCACTGCAATCGACCTGACACGCTCCCGCGGCCGGTTAGAATGCCGGCTTCAAAGTGGGAACCGGCCATGCTGCGAACGACACGGATTGAACCACAGGCGCGCCGTCGCCCGGCGCCCGGGCGCGGCGCAGTCCAAGAATGGACGAAAATAGACTCAAAAAATTCAGAGTGGATTCGTCTATTCGCGCAGCCCCGCGCCCTCCTGACCGCCGTTACGGCCCTGGCCGCCCTGGCCGCCGCCCCCGCGACCGCCCAAACCGCCAGCGACGCCCCCCGCTGGTCCCTGGCCATCCACGGCGGCGCGGGCGTGATCGAGCGATCCAGCCTGACGCCGGAGCAGGACGCCGCCTATCGCGCCGCGCTTGAACGGGCGCTGGCGGCCGGATCGGCCGTTCTGACGCAGGGCGGCTCGGCCCTGGACGCGGTCCAGGCCGCCGTCCAGGTCATGGAGGACGATCCCCTGTTCAACGCCGGGCGGGGCGCCGTCTTCACCGCCGCCGGCCGCAATGAGCTGGACGCCGCCGTCATGAATGGGTCGGACCTGACCGCCGGCGCCGTCGCCGGCCTGACCACCACCCGCCACCCGGTCGCCGCCGCCCGCGCGGTGATGGAGCAATCGCCGCACGTCATGCTGATCGGCCCCGGCGCCGACGCCTTCGCCGCCCAGGTCGGGCTGGAGCAGGTCGACCCGGCCTTCTTCTTCACCGAGCGCCGCTGGCAGGGTCTGGTCAAAGCGCTGACCGAGGCCGGCCTGCCCGTCCCGGAACGCCCCGCCGGCGCCCCCGCGCCCGGCGACCAATCGGCCGCCCCCCACGCCAGCGTCGCCCCGCCCCTCAACGAGAAGAAGTTCGGCACGGTCGGCGCCGTGGCCCTGGACAGCCAGGGCCGTCTCGCCGCCGCCACCTCGACCGGCGGCATGACCGCCAAACGCTGGGGCCGGGTCGGCGACGTGCCGATCATCGGCGCCGGCACCTACGCCTCCAACGCCGACGGCTGCGCCGTCTCCGCCACCGGCTCGGGCGAATATTTCATCCGCTCCACCGTCGCCCGCGACATCTGCCGCCGCACCGCCGACGGCGCGAGCGTCCAGGCCGCAGCGGACGCCGAAATCGCCGACGTCGGCTCGATCGGCGGCGACGGCGGCGTCATCGTCATGGGCCTGACCGGCACTCCGGCCTTCGCCATGAACACCTCGGGCATGTATCGGGGGGCGGTCGCCTCGAATACGCCGCCCCGCGTCGCCATATACGCCGACGAGGACATCGCGCCCTGAGGCCCCGGCTCAGACTCGACATCGGCTGGCGCGATCTCGCCAGCGCCCTGGCTCCGACTCGGGGCGACCCGCTGGAGAATATCCGTCGGAGCGCCCCGGGAGACGCTGTGGTCGTGGTCGGTCTGTCGGTCCGGACGCTGTTCGACGCCCTGCTTGAAGAGACCCGCCCCCGCGTCATCGCCATGAGCGCCGTGACCATCGAGGACATGGCGTCCTTGGCGGGATCGCACGCAGCGGTCACGCCGATCGACCTGGACCTTGAGACCCTCGTTCCCTCCGAGACGCCTCCGCCTTCAGACATGCTGGTGGCCGCATGGCTGTTCGGCCGCAGGCCCACGGACGTCAGCCGACTGGCGAGTTCGACCCGGCTGCTGGTCGAGGACTGCGCCCAGGCGTTCGACGGGCGTTTGAGCCTTTCGCCCGGCGCAGACGTCGCCCTCTACAGTTTCGGTCCCATCAAGACGGCCACGGCCCTGGGCGGGGCCGTGGCCGTGTTCCGTGATCGTGATCTCGCGCGCCGCGTCCAGGCGAGGCTTCTGGCGCTGCGGCCGCTGTCCGATGGTTGGTTCATTAGGCGCGTGGCCAAATACGCCATGCTCAAGCTGTTCAGCGGACGCACGCTGTACGGCGCGATGTTCGGCTTGATCATAGCGGCGAGCCGCGATCCAGACGCCCTGGTCGGGGGATTGGCGCGCGGATTCGCCGGGCGCGAGGACCTGCGGGCGCGGATACGGCGCGCGCCGCCGCCGCGCCTGCTCGCCCTGCTGGAGCGGCGCCTGCGGTACTGGGCGCCGTCGCCGACGGCCGAGGCAGCCGTCGCCTGGGCCGCGAGAGGCTTGAACGCGCCCGGCGGAGACGCGCCCGGACGATGGTGGGTTCTTCCCGTCTTGCACGACGACCCGGACAAATTGATCGCCGGCCTGCGGCGCCGGGGCTATGACGCTACGCGGGGCGCCACCTCCCTGAGAGTGATCGGGGCGGCGGATACGAGCCCACTGGCCCACAGGCTTTTGTCTTCGATCGTCTACCTGCCCAAGCCGGGAAGCCCGGCCGAGGCGCGCCGGCTTGTCAAAGTCGTCAGTAGGCTTATGTCGCTCCGATGACCGACGACGAACTGACCAAGATGGCCGAGGAAGAGCTGGACGCCGCCTGCGCCATGCCCTTCGTCGAGCTGAAGAAGATCACCCCCTGGGGCGACACCTTCGAGGGCTTCGCGCTCTCCGGGCGCACGGTCGAGGTCGAGCGTCGCTATCTGTGGGCGGTCGAGCCCGAGGGCGGCGTCATCGTCGAGGTCGAGGTGCGCGATCTCGCCGCCCGCGCCGGGGCCGAGGCCCGAGCCCTGCTGACGACCCCAGCGACCTGACCCACTGTCGTTAACCTTTTTCTTGGCCCAGCTTCGCCGCTGCGGCATCATGGGTCGGCGAACAACGGGTCAGGCAGGGTGCGGCATGTCGGCGAGCGTCTCCAACTATCCGCAGGACTTCCAGCCGGCCGATCCGGCGGTTCTCGAACCCGTTGATTCCACTCTGCTCCTTGGGGTTCACCCGCTGCTGCTCCTGCTGCTGGCGGCCCTGATCCTGGGCCTGATGGTCCTGGCCTGGCGGGCCGGCAAGGGCGCCACGACCACCCAGCCTGACGCCGCCGAATCGATCTGGCGCGCCATCGACCGGGCCTGCCAGGCGGCCATGACCGCCAACAGCGACGCCCTGGTCGGCGCCGCCAAGGCCCTGCGCGCCACCTACGACGACTGTCTGGGCGCCGTCGTGGTCCTGGCCGAAGGGCCGTCCAAGCCCCTGAAGGCCGTCGATCACGCCCTGAAGGGCCGGATCAAGGAGACGGTCAAACCGAAGGAAGAGACGCCGCCGCAAGACCCGACGGCCAAGCCCGACCATGGCGAGCCCCACCGTCCCGCCCCCCATCACGCCGCCGTCCCGGCCAATGTGACCGTGGTCTCCAACAGCCATGTGGTCATCAAGGGCGACCGGGTGGAGCACGGCCCCGATGGATCCGGCCCCACCCACGCCCCCGGCGTCGCCGTGCTGGACAAGCCTCCTTACGCCCCGCACCCGCCCAAGCCCGTCCCGCCGCCTGCTCCCGCCCCCGTTCCCGCCAAACCGGTCGAGAAAGAGGTCGAGCGCGAAATGACCAAGGCCGAGCAACTGGCCGCCCTGCGCGAAGCCGTGGCCCAGTTCAACGACCACTGGTGCCGTCGCAAGGAGCGGATCGACGAACTGCGCGCCGCCCATCGCCAGCTGTCCACGCCTCGCCCCGGCGGCCACGCGTCCGGCCACGGCCGCAGCGCCCACTGAATCCCGCCCTCTGTTCCCCCCGGCGCGATTTCGGTCTAGGCCAAGGGCATGAAACTCGCCTCGCTCAAGCACGGCCGCGACGGCCGCCTCGTGGTCGTCTCGCAGGACCTGCACTGGTTCACCGACGCCTTCCTGATCGCCCCCACCCTCCAGGCCGCCCTGGACGACTGGGACCGCTGCGGCCCGCGCCTGACGGCCCTGGCCGAGAGCCTCGAGCACGAAGCCGTGCCGCGCGGCCGTTTCCACGAACGCGACGCCGCCTCCCCCCTGCCCCGCGCCTACCAGTGGGCCGACGGCTCGGCCTATGTGAACCACGTCGAGCTGGTGCGCCGCGCGCGCGGCGCCGAGATGCCCGCCAGCTTCTGGACCGATCCCCTGATGTACCAGGGCGGCTCCGACGGCTTCCTGGCGCCCCGCGACCCCATCCCCCTGGCCGACCCCGCCTGGGGCTGCGACCTTGAGGCCGAGATCGTGGTCGTGACCGGCGACGTGCCCCAGGGCGCGACGCGGGACGAGGCCCTGGCCGCCGTCCGCCTGGTCGGCCTGGTCAACGACG
>Ga0156462_1071_pt2 | contig 17139 bp, 15 predicted proteins | sample RifOxyB1_FD_110609 | JGI IMG/M metagenome (GOLD analysis project Ga0156462, IMG submission 110609) | Caulobacterales bacterium RIFOXYB1_FULL_67_16
CTGCATTGGCGCTTTGGCGCCTTGGCACCCTGTTTTAGTGACACGATCCCCGACACGCCCCTGCTAGGCCGAACCTTTCGCACCTGCTAAGTCCGCATTAACGGCAGGCGACAAGCCCGGGAGAAACCCCATGCGTATCGGACTTTATCCCGGCACCTTCGATCCGGTGACCAACGGCCACACCGACATCATCAAGCGGGCCTTGAAGCTGGTGGACCGGGTGGTGATCGGCGTGGCCCAGAACGACGAGAAAGGACCGCTGTTCACCACGGCCGAGCGGGTCGAGATGCTTCAGGCCGAGGTGGCGAACCTGGGCGGCGACATCGTGGTCCAGCCCTTCTCGACCCTGCTGATGCACTTCGCGGAAGAGCTGAACGCCAATGTCATCATTCGCGGTTTGCGCGCGGTCGCCGATTTCGAATACGAGTTCCAGATGACGGCCATGAACCAGCGCCTCAATCAGGACATCGAGACGGTATTCCTGATGGCCGATCCGCGGCACCAGGCGATCGCCTCGCGCCTGGTCAAGGAAATCGCCCGTCTGGACGGCGCGATCGACAGTTTCGTCAGCCCCGCCATCGCCGCGCGCGTGCGGGATAAGGTCAAGAACAAGGGATGAGTTCGGCAATGCGTCTTGGTGTGATCGCGGCGGCGGCCGCCGCCCTTTTGGCCTCGGTTTCGGCCCAGGCTCCCGTCCAAGCTCAGAGCCAGGTTCAGGCGCCGGCCTCGGACTGGCGTGCCGTCGCCCCGGAAAACCTGCTGGTCATCGACACCTCCAAGGGCCGGATCCTCGTCGAACTCATGCCGGTGGCTGCGCCCGCCCACGCCGAGCGCATCCGCACTCTGGCCAATCAGGGCTTCTATGACGGGCTGAAGTTCCACCGCGTCATCCCCGACTTCATGGCCCAGACCGGAGATCCCCAGGGTACAGGCGAGGGCGGCAGCGAACTGCCGGACCTGAAGGCCGAGTTCAGCTTCCGTCGCGGCCGCGACGCCGGCTTCGTCGCCGTGCCGAACGCCGGTCAGGGCGTACGCGGCCTGGTGGGCGGAATCCTCCCGGTCGAAACCCAGCCGGACGCCCAGATGATGGTGACGGCCGACTTCAAGGTCGGCGCCCACGGCCTGTTCTGCCCCGGCGTTCTCGGCATGGCGCGGGCGGGTTCGCCCGACAGCGCCAACAGCCAGTTCTTCCTGATGATGGGCGACCGGGATCAGCTGAACGGCGTCTATACCGCCTTTGGTCGCGTGGTCTCGGGTCTGGACGTGGTCAACAAGCTGAACAAGGGCTCCGACGCCGAGGACGGCAAGGTGGCCAATCCCGATGTGATGACGAAGGTCCGCATGGCCTCGGCTCTGCCGGAGAGCGAACGCCCCACCGTGCGGGTGCTGAACCCCGCCAGCGCCGCCTTCGCCGAACGGATCGCCGCGACCCGCACCGCGCGCGGCGGCGGCTTCACCATCTGCGACGTCCAGCCGGTGACCGAGGTCGTCGGCGGCTGAGTGATTTCATGAGGGGGCAGGGGCTATGAAGGTTCGAAACGCACTGATGGCGGCGGGTCTGACCGCTCTGTTGTCGGGACCCGTACTGGCGCAGCAGGCGGGCGTGCCGCCGCCCCCGCCTGGCCCGACCGAATGGCGCGCCGTCGCCCCCGACAATCTGCTGGTCATCGACACGACCAAGGGCCGGATCCTGGTCGAGCTGGCGCCCGAGATCGCCCCGGCCCATGTCGAGCGGATCAAGCTGCTGGCCTCGCGCGGTTTCTACGACAATCTGGCATGGCACCGGGTCATCGACTGGTTCATGGCCCAGACCGGCGATCCCCTCGGCACCGGCGACGGCCAGAGCTGGTATCCCGATCTGAAGGCCGAGTTCACCTTCCGGCGCGGGCCGGACATGGCCTTCACCCCCGTAGCGGCGCCGGCCGGGGCCCTGGTCGGCTTCTACCACTCCATTCCGGTCCAGACCCAGCCCGACGCCCTGATGGCCGGAACCTCGGACCGCAAGGTTCACGGGTGGGGCCTCTATTGCCCCGGCGTCGCCGGCATGGCCCGCGACGAGGGCAATGACACCGCCAACAGCCAGTTCTTCCTGATGCGCCAGGCCTATCCGGCCCTGGACAAGCGCTACACCGTCTGGGGGCGGGTGGTCGCGGGGCTCGAGGTCGTCCGCGCCCTGAAGGCCAGCCCGGAGCCCAGCGGCATCGTCGCCGATCCGGACCGCATGACCCGCGTGCGCCTGGCCTCCGACCTGCCCGCCGCGGAACGCCCGGCGGTCCAGATGCTGAACACAGCCTCGCCCACGTTCCGCGCCCTGGCCGATCAGGCGCGTCAGGCCAAGGGGGCGGACTTCTCGGTCTGCGACATCGACATGCCGGTGCGGGTGGCCACGGCGGGCTGACGTTCAGGTCGAGGGCGAGCCCTTGCCCCGGCCGCGTCGCCGCCTGCGCCGCTTGGGCGGCTTCTTGGCCTCGCGCATCTGCTGCAGCAGCAGCCCCTCTCGCAAACCCCGGTCGGCGACCCGGACCCGTTCCGAAGGCCAGGCTCTCTGGATCGCCTCCAGGATCGCCGCCCCGGCCAGGACCAGATCCGCCCGGTCCGGCCCGATACAGGCCTCCCTGGCCCGGCCGTCCGGCCCCAGGGCCTTCAGGCGCTCCGCCGCCGCCTCGCACTCGGCCCGGGTCATCCATAGGCCGTCGACTCTGTCTCGATTGTAGCGAGGCAGCTTCAGATGGATGCCCGCCAGGCTGGTGATCGCGCCCGATGTCCCGATCAGATGGGCCCGGTTCCGCTTCAGCAGGTCCAGCATCTCCGGGTCCTCGATCCCGCCGCCGGCCAGAGCCTCGCCCATGTCGGCGACCATGGTCTCGTACCAGCGGGCCAGGTCCGACGGACCGGCGCCTTCGGGTTCCGGATGCCGCTCCGCCAGGGTGACCACGCCCAGGGCCGCCGACATCCAGCCGGTGGTCTTCCAGTCCGACCCCTCGCGCTTCAGCCAGGACAGTTCCGTCGAACCCCCGCCGACGTCGATGATCACCACGCCTTCGGCTCGCGGGTCGATCAGGTTCAGACAACCCTCGACCGCCAGCCGCGCCTCTTCGGCTGGATCGATGATCCTTAGCCGCAGGCCAGTGCCCTTGCGGACCCTGTCGATGAACTCCGCGCCGTTCTCGGCCGCCCGACAGGCCTGGGTGGCCACCGCGCTCAGCCGGACCGATTCGACGCCTTTCCTGACGATCCGGTCGGCGCACAGGGCCAGGGCGTCATAGGCCCGATCCATGGCGCGCGGGTCCAGCCGACCTGTGCGCGACAAGCCTTCGCCCAGCCGGACGATACGGCTGAAGCTGTCGACCACCCGGAAGCCGTCCCGTGAGGGTCTGGCGATCAGCAGCCGGCAATTATTGGTCCCCAGATCGAGCGCGCCGTACAGGGGCGCATCCCGACCCGACGCATCCCGCTCGCGGGAAGGCTGGGACCGCTCGTCGCGCCGCCGGGGCGCGCCGTGGGTCTCCGGCATGGGCCGTCATTCCGATGTGGGCGGTCCGAAGCGGCGCCCGTCCCGATCAACCTAGCCCGCCAAGATCATCCGCGCCAAGCCATTCTGTCAGCAAGATGAACAAGTCTGGGGGCATCGGGGTCATGCCCTCGCGCGTATGCAGGCCCCATGACCCAGGTTCACACAGCCCGTTTCGCCATCGGCCAGATCGTCCGCCACCGCGACGACGCCTTCCGCGGCGTGGTGATGGACGTCGACCCCGCCTACGACGGTCCGGCCCTGGATACGGGCGCGGTTTCGCCGCACCAACCCTTCTACCGGGTCTTCGCTCTCGGCGACGACGGCGGCTTCGTAGCCTATGCCGCCGAAGGCGTGCTGGAAGCCGGCCCGTCGGTCCTATCGCCCGACGACGTCCAGCGCTGGTTCACCATCGACGCCCAGGGCCATCACGCGCCACTTCACGAAGCCATTCACTAACCAGGCCTTGGAAGGGGCGCCGACCGGACGTTAGGATAGGGCCAAAAGAGGAGCGCCCAATGTCCGACTTCGAACACGTCTTCGAACAGCCCCCTGAAGGCGCCGCAGCAGACTGGACCATTCCCCAGAACTGGGACGCCTACACCGAGGTTGAGCACCAGACGTGGGATACGCTGTACGCCCGTCAGATGAAGATCTTGCCTGGCCGGGCCTGCGAGGCCTTCCTGCGCGGTCTGGACGCTCTCGACCTGAACGCGGGCGGCATTCCCGACTTTGAGGTCATCAATCCCAAGCTTCGGGCCCTGACCGGCTGGACCGTCGTCTGCGTGCCGGGTCTGGTGCCCGACGAGGTCTTCTTCGACCATCTGGCCAACCGCCGCTTCGTCTCGGGCCAGTTCATCCGCAAGCCGGACCAGCTGGACTACCTCCAGGAACCCGACATCTTCCACGACGTCTTCGGCCATGTTCCCATGCTGACCGACCCCGACTTCGCCGCCTATATGGAGGCCTATGGCAAGGGCGGACAGCGGGCGGCCGCGCTGGGCATGCTGCCGAACCTAGCCCGGCTCTACTGGTACACGGTCGAGTTCGGCCTGATGAAGGATGCGGGCGGCTTACGCATCTACGGCGCGGGCATCGTCTCCTCGGCGACCGAGAGCGTCTTCGCCCTCGAAGACCCGTCGCCGAACCGCCTCGGCTTTGACCTGGAGCGGGTCATGCGGACCCTGTACCGGATCGACGACTTCCAGCAGGTCTATTTCGTCATCGACAGCCTGGAAGCGCTCAAGGACGAGACGCTGAAGGACTTCGGTCCTGTGTATGAAGCCCTGAAAGGCCAGGCCGCCCTGCCGATCGAGACCGTCCTGCCCAGCGACCAGATCTTCACCCGCGGCACCCAGGCCTATGCGTCCAAGGGGGGGCGGTTCGCGGCCTAGGCGCGCTGGAACGGATAGAAGCCGCCGCCCAGACCCAGGATGCCGGTCAGGGCGTCCAGCGCCCCTCGGCTCTCATCTAGCAGGGCCGGATCGGCGAGGTCGGCAGGGCGCAGTTCGTCACGGTACCAACGGTTGGCCCAGGTCGACAGCTCAGCGTGCAGGGCGTCGGTCAGGCGCATGGCCGGGTTGGTCGCGGCCAGCTCCGCCTCGTTCAGGACGACCCGCAGGCGCAGACAGGCGGGGCCGCCGCCGTTCCGCATCGACTGGCGCACGTCGACATAGTGGACCTGGCCGATGGGACCGTTCGAGGCCGCCAGGGATTGCGCCACCGCATGACTGCGGGGGTTGTCGCGGGTCTCGGTCGGGCAGATCAGGGTCAGGCGGTCCTCGCCCGGAATCTGGATCAGCATCGAGTTGAACAGATAGGAGCTGATGGCGTCGGCCAGTGGCAGGTCGGTGGACGAGACCTCGACGAAGATCGGGTCGAACAGGCCTTCGGCCGCGCGGCGGATGGCGTCTTGAGTTCCCGCCGTGTCCTCGAACGCCAGATCGTGGAAGAACAGGGTGTCGCGCGCCCCGACGCAGACCACGTCGTTGTGGAAGGTGCCGCCGGCGATGGCGGCCTTCGACTGTTGAGCCAGGACAACGCCGCTCGCCCCGTGACGACGGCCGACGGCCTGCGACGCCTCGCGCGTCTGGCGGGCGGGGTAGGGACCGTCCCAGGGCGTAAAGGCCTCGCGCCCCCAGACCAGCAGATTGACGCCGCTCGCCCCATGCTCGGCGCACAGGCGCACATGATTGGCGGCGCCCTCGTCGGCCAGGTGCGCGACCGAGGGCAGGGCGTCATGAACCGCGAACCGCTCGGGATTCGGGAACAGGGCGTCCAGCGCCCGCTTCGTCTGCTGATGCTCCAGCGACCGGTGCAGATTGGTGATCAGATTGGCGGGAGTGAAATGCACCCGCCCGTCAGCGGCGTCGGCGCTGGGCGTCACGGTCGCGGCGTTGGCGGCCCACATGGGCGAGGCGGAGCAGGCGGCGGCGGCGAACGACGGCGCATCCTTCCAGGCCTGTTCCAGCACCTGGGCGTCCGAGCCGGTGAAGCCCAGGGTGCGCAGGAAGGGGATATTGGGCCGCTCATGCGGCGGCAGGACGAACTGGGGCAGGCCCAGGTCCGCCAGGGTCTTCATCTTGTCGAGCCCCTGCAACACCGCCGCGCGCGGGTTCGACGCCTCGCCCTTGTTCAGGCTGGAGGCCAGATTGCCCGGAGACAGACCCGCGTAGGAGTGGGTCGGCCCGATCAGGCCGTCGGCGTTGGCTTCGAGGGCGGTGGTCATCGCAGTCCCTTGATCTCGCCTTCGATGTTCGCGACCGCATCCGCCTCGAAGCTGGCGACCGGATAGGCGCAGTAGTCGGCGGCGTAGTAGGCGCTGGGGCGGTGATTCCCGCTGGCGCCCAGGCCGCCGAAGGGCATGTCGCCGGCGGCGCCGGTGGTCGGCCGGTTGAAGTTGACGACGCCCGCGCGGATGCGGCGGATGAAGTGGTCCCAGTTGGCCGGATCGTCGCTGACCAGACCGGCGGACAGGCCGTAGCGGGTGGCGTTGGCGGCCTGGATCGCGGCCTCGAACGTCGGGACGCGGATCACCGACAGGAAGGGGGCGAACATTTCCTCGTCCGGGACGTCGATCCCGGTCACGTCGATGATCGCCGGCTTGACGAAGGCGCCGGGCAGGTTGGCGACGGGGCCCGAGGCGCGGATCACCTTGGCGCCCGCGTCGATCCGCTGTTGCAGCGCCTTCAAGGCGGCCTCGGCCGCTCGGGCCGAGATCAGCGGTCCGGCGTAGGGTTCGGGATCGCTGTCCCAGGGGCCGAAGATCAGGCGGTCGGACAGGGCGGCAATGGCTTCGACGATCGCGTCGCCTTGAGCCCCTTCCGGCACGATCAGGCGACGGGCGCAGGAACAGCGCTGGCCGGTGGTGATGAAGGCGGACTGCACCGCTATGCCCGCCACGGCTTCGGCATCCGCAGCATCCCAGACGACCAGCGGATTGTTGCCGCCCAGCTCCAGCGCCAGGATGACGTGGGGATTGTCGGCGAACTTGCGCCGGAAGTGGGCGCCTGCCGCGCCGGAACCGGTGAACATCAGGGCGTCGATCCCGGCGTCCAGCAGGGCCGCGCCGGTCTCGCGGCCGCCCTGGACCACATTGACCACGCCGGTCGGCAGGTCGGCGGCGGCGAAGGCTTCGGCCATCACCTGACCGACCAGGGGGGTCTCCTCCGACGGCTTGAACACGACGGTGTCGCCCGCCAGCAGGGCGGGGACGATATGGCCGTTGGGCAGGTGACCGGGGAAGTTGAACGGGCCCAGGACCGCCGCCACGCCGTGCGGTCGATGCCGCAGCGTCGCCCGGCCGAAGGCGGTGTCGCTGGTGCGCTCGCCGGTGCGCTCGTCATAGGCGCGGATGGAGATGTCGACCTTGCCGATCATGGCGGCGGCCTCGGTCTTGGTCTCCCACAGCGGCTTGCCGGTTTCGCGGGCGATGGCCTCGGCGATCTGGGGCGCGCGGTCCTTCAGCACGGCCTGATAGCGTTTGACGGCGTCGATCCGGTCCTGGCGCGGGCGGTCGGCCCAGTCGGGGAAGGCGGCGCGGGCGGCGTCGACGGCGGCCTGGACCTGGGCGGGAGAGGCGGCCTCGCCTTCCCAGTTGACGGCTTCGGTGGCGGGGTCGGTGGATTTGAACAGGGTCATGATTTCACGCGGACGGTGGCGCCGGCCTTGATCCTGAGGGCGGCGGCGGTTTCGGCGGTCAGGCGGGCGATATCGCCGTCGATATCGGCGCGGGCGCGGACGGCGCGGAAGGCGGCGATGCTTTCGGTGGAAATGAGGGCCGGCAGTTCGGCATCGACGGTCGGCACGACTTCGACCGTCAGACGGCGGGCGTCGCGGACGGTCCGGATATTGTCGCGGCCGCAGGAGACGGTGGGCCCGGCGTCGAAGATGTCGACCAGGCCGTTGGGACGGAAACCCTCGCTCTCCAGCAGGGCCATGGCCGGCACGCCTTGGGGATGCACCTTGCCGATCACAGCACGCGCCGGTTCCGGCAGCAGTTCGACATAGATCGGATGGCGCGGGGCCAGGTCGAGGATGAATTGCTTGTCGGTCGAGCCGGTCATCCGGTCGGCGTCGTCGAACTCCATCGGGAAGAATTTGTGGGCGACATGGTCCCAGAAGGGGCAGGCGCCGTCGGGCGTGAAGACGCCGCGCAGCTCGGCCAGCACATTGTCGGCGAACAGGTCAGGCTGGGCGCCGATCAGCATGTAGCGCGACTGGCTGAGCAGACGGCCGGCGCCGCCCTTGCGCCGATCGGCTTTGAGGAACAGGGAGCCGACCTCGGTCCAGCCGGTGCATTCATTGACCAGAACAAGTGTCTGGTGGTCCAGCTTCACCCCCAGGGAGGGCGACTGGACGGTGTTGTTCACCACGCGGAACGAGAAGAAGGGCCGCTTCAGACCCACGGTCGCCTTGACCGAGCCTACGCCGTCGATGTCGCCGGTCGAGGCGTCTTCCAGCATCAGGGTGTACCAGGCCTCCTGCCAGGCCACCTCGCCGCGGAAGCTGGCCTGGCTGAGCTCAAGCCGGTCGGCCAAGACGTCGGGGTCTTCGGGCAGGCTGGTGAAGCCGGGGCCGGAGAGAATGGCGAGTTCAAGCAGGTGGTCGAGGTCGGCTGGGCCGGCGGGACGGACGACGAGCATTCAGAGAGTTTCCATCCGAAGGGCTTTGAGTTTGGCTGCGTCGATTTCGCCGGAGGCGATCTTGCACAGGATCAGCGCGCTGAGCTGGGCGCGTTCGACGAAGCTGTCGGGCCAGGCGAACTCCTGGTCCGAATGGATGTCGCCCCCGCGGACGCCCAGGGTGTCGATGTTGGGCAGGCCTGCGGCGTGGAGATTATTGCCCTCGCAGACGCCGCCAGAGGGTTTCCAGGCGATGGACTGGCCCAAGAGGGCGCCGGCTTCCTTCACCGCTTCGAACAGGGCGGTCTGGGCGGCGTCCATGGGCTTGGGCGCGCGGGTGAAGCCGCCGTGAAGGTCCAGGGTCAGACCCTCGAACGGCGGCGCGGCGGCGATGGCGCGGACCGAGGCGTCGATCCAGTCGGCGGCGGCCTTGTCCGGCACACGCACATTGAAGCGGACCACGGCATTGTCGGCGACGACGTTCAGGGCGCCGCCGCCGGAGATCTTGGCGACGTTCACGGTGACGCCTTCGCGTCGGCCGTTCAGTCCGTGCAGAGCGGCGGCGATCATGGCGGCGCCGGCGACGGCGTTGCGGCCTTCGTCGAAGGCCCGACCGGCGTGGGCGGCCTTGCCCGTGACGATCAGGTGATAGTTGCCGCTGCCCTTGCGCGCCCCGGCCAGGGTGCCGTCCGCCAGGGCCGGTTCGTAGGTCAGGCCGACGTGGCCCCGCGCACCCAGTTCGGCCAGCAGCGGGGCGGAGGCGGGCGAGCCGATTTCTTCGTCCGGGCTGAGCAGCACGGTCCAGCCGACGCCGTGTCGGTCGGGGTGGGTTTCGAAGGCTTCGAGGGCGGCCAGAAGCACGCTGATCCCGCCCTTCATGTCCGCCACGCCGGGGCCGTTCAGGGCGCCGTCAGCACGGGTCGTCACGGTCTGGAACCGGCTGTCGGCAGGGAAGACGGTATCGTAGTGGCCGGTCAGGACGACCTGGATCGGCGCCTCGGGACGGGCGGAGATTTTCAGGGCGTCGGCGTGGGCTGCAGTTCGCACCGAGCCGTCGTCAGCGACGCTGGTCGAGCTCTGGGTCGCGATACGCTCGACGACAGCGGGCAGGGTTTTCGCCTCGGCCTCAAGCGCGTTCAGCACGGCGTTCAATCCGGCGGCGTTGCGGCTGCCGGAGTTGAGGTTGGCCCAGTCGATGGTGCGGCCGATGATCGCCTCGCGTCGCGCGGCGACGTGGTCGAGGACGGCCTGGTCCGAGGTCAGAATCCGCATCGGCGGACCCTAGCCGTCGCCGGACCAAAGGTGAAGGTGGAGCGCTGTAAGTCCCGAACGATCGGGGGTAGGTTCCCGCCGCGAAACTCAGGATGGCTTCATGACGCGCTCGACGATTTCTCTCTGGCTTAGGGCCATGAACCCCCTGGCGCTGCCGAGGGGCATGGCGGAGGCCCAGCGGTCTGCGCGGGCCATGGTCGTCGGTCTGGGACTCGCCTGGGTCGTCAGCCTGGCGCCCACCTGGTGGATGTTCACATCCGGCTGGTTCGAAACGGCGATGAACGCGGAATATGTTCGGCAGGGCCTGTCGGCCGATCAAGTGGCGACCCAACGCGCCCTCGTGACGGCGATGGGGCCCTATCTGATCGGCTTGGGCGCGATCTTTTCGGTGCTGTTCTACACGGTGCTCGCCGCCGTCCAGTGGCGGATGATGACCCGGACCATTCCGATTATCATGCTGGCGATGTTCGCCTACAGCCTGGTGGCCAATATCGGCATGCGGCTGCTGGGGAGCTTGCCGGCGCAAGAGCTGCCGTTGTGGATTCTGGCCCTGGTCTGGCCGGGGTCTGTCGTGTCGGCCGTGATCTATGTCGCCTCCCTGCAGGGCGCCATGTTGTTGCACCGTCTTCGGCGGGAGCCCTGACGCCTATCGGGACGAGCGGTTCGGGCGGCGGTCTGAGCGCTGGCCGGGCTCGCGGCTTTCGCGGCGCCAGCGGATCGACAGGCTGGTGTCGCCCTGGCCGCCGAACTGCGAGCTGAGGGCCAGATTGCGGCGCGGTTGCCATTCGACCTTGACGGCAGCGCCGCCCTCTCCGCCGCCGATGACCTCCAGATAGACGTCGTCGGTGATGTAGCGCCCGCCGGCGACGGTCACCGCCGAGGCCTCGCCGCCGAAGGACAGGCGGTCGAGCCCAGCCAGTTCGCGCAGATTTCCGATCACGTCGAATCCGCCGCCGCCGGCCAGGGCCGCCACGCCGGCGGCCAGTTGGGCCGCTTCGAACGGCGACAGCTGGGAAGCCGAGCGGCCGAACAGCACCTGGGACAGGATCTCGTCCTGGGGCAGGGCCGGTGTGGAGGTGAGAGCGATCTTCGGCTGGTCCGCCGTTCCGGTCACATTGATGGTGGCTGTCAAGGACGTGTCCTCGCGCGTCGCCGACAGGTTCAGGCGGATCTGCTTGGGATCGGTGGACAGGGTGACGCGGCCGGTCTCGTCGAAGATGAACCGCTTGCCCGCGAACTCGTAGTCGCCGCGAACCACATTGGCCGTGCCGGTAAGCTGGGGTTGGGCGATGGTTCCGCCGACCCGCGCGTTGACGTCGAGCACGACGTTCAGACCCCGGCCGCTGACCCGCACCTTGCCGCCGGCCGAGCGCAGGCTGATGTCCATGCCGATCTGGGGACCACGGCTGCGGGTCTGCGTCTCCTCCGGATCGCCGCCGGGGCGGTTGATCTCGACCACGTCCATCGAGACAATGCCGGTCGATCCGGGCACTTCGGGCTCGATCCGGGCCTCGTCGATGGTGATGTCGCCGGACAGCTGGATGTTGCCGTCCTGGCCTCGGACGATGGTGATCGGACCCGACGCCCGCGCCTCGCCGATGTCGTTGTCGATGACGCGGAACCGGGTCAGGGTCAGCCGCGCCGTCGATCCCGATCCCTCGCGCAGCCCGACCCGCCCTTGGCCCGTGACGGTCCCCCCCGCCGTGTCGTTCGCCGTGAAGGTCTCGATCTGGGCGGTCGTGTCGTCGAAGCGGGTGCGCAGATTCAGGTCGCCGAGCACCAGACCGACGCCCTTCTCGCGGTAGGACCCCTGGCTCAGGTCAAACCGGCCGTTCAGGCGCGGGGCGGCCAGGGTGCCCGCGATTTCCGCCTGCCCCGCCACCTGTCCGGCAAGGCTGCGTTCCCCGCCTAGAAACAGGTCCCAGATCGGCTGGATCTGACCGTTGATCGAGACGGATCCGGACATGGGCCGCTGGCGGGCGATGGCCAGACGCAGAGGGGCGGCCGAGGCCTCGACCGGAAGGGCGATGTCGGCCGAGGCCTGAACCGCGCCTTCGTCCTGGGCTTCGGCCTTGAGGGTGAGGGTGTTGTTGATCAGGCTGGCGTCCAGTCGTCCGTCCACGGCCAGACCGCGCGGCGCATCGATGCTGCGCACGTCCTGCAGGGTGACATTGGCCGAACCGGAGAGGTCGTCGCCGGAGCCGCGCAAGGCCACGCGGCCCGTCGCGCGCCCGCGCAGCTGGGGCGAGAGTGTCTGCAGATCGACGCTGGTCAGGTCCGCCTGGATGATGGCGGTGCGGGCGTCCTGCCGCAGGTCCGCCATCAGCACGCCGCTGCCGACGCCCAAGTCGAGATGGGCGGTGCGGGTCGCGCCGTCCAGCACGATCGACGCCGGGCTTCGGGTGGTGAAGGCGACGTCGCGCACACGCCCGCCGCCACGCAGGGACAGGGCCTGGGCGTCGCCGCGTCGCGAATAGACGCCCGTGCCGTTGAACTGGGCCGGGGTTCCGCCGCCGACGTCCAGCGCCAGGCTGAAGGGGAGGTTGTCCAGCGTGCCGCGTCCGTCCAGGTCAATGGTGCGGATCGTCCAGCTCTGGCGGGCGAGGCGAATATTGCGGCCGCTGACGTCCAGAATGGCGCTGTCCGATCCGCCGCCTTCGGTCAGGCGGATCCGGCCGTCGGCCTGGCCGGCGGCCAGGAAGGCGCCTGCGCGCGCGGTAAAGCTGAGGTCGGCGCTGGACGGCACGTTTCGAGACAGGGCGATCGCGCCCTGGGCCGCCACGCCGCCGGCGTTGACGTCGAGGTCCGTCAGGCGAATCCGGTCGCCGCCGAGGAAGAAGTTGCCGGACGCCCGCGCTGGGCCGTAGTTCGACCCGCTGGTCACGGTGATCCGGCCGTCGGAGGCGTCGGCGCCGCGACGGAAGCTGAGGATCAGGTCGGCGTTCGTCAGGGTCAGGGCGCCGGCCGCGACCTTGTCGAAGCCGGCGGTCAGATCGACGCGCGGCTGGGACAGGGTTCCGGTCAGGGCGCCGCGACCGTTCATGTTCCCGTCGATCTCCACCGGACCGGCGGCGAAGGGGCCGCGGGCGTTCCAGTCGAGCGCCAGCCGCAGGCCGCCGTTGGTTTCGATCAGGCCCTTGGCCCCGGCGCGCCCGGCCGCGCCGGTCAGTTCGCCGCGTTCGACCTGGATGCGTCCGCCGTTCAACTGACCCGCCAGCTGCAGTCGGGGAGTGCGGCCCAGCAGACGGTTCAGCTCGTCCATGCCGACGGTCAGGTTGCGCCCCCTTCCGTCGAAGGTGAGGGACCAGGGGGCGCCGGCCTTCGCCGAAGAGGCGCGGATCGGGCCGCCGAAGGCGCCGCCGGCGTTCGACAGGATGCGCGAGGCGTCGGTCAACTGGGCCTCGCCCCGGAAGCCCATGCCGCCCAGCAGATTGCGCGAGCCGGAACCCTTCAGCGTCAGGCCCTGGCCTTGCAGGTCGATCTTTTCCAGCAGGATGGCGCCGTCCTTCATCCGGGCGGCCTCCATCTGCACGCGCGGTGCGGCGCCCAGAAGGCCGCCGATCAGGCCCGCTGTCGAACCCCCGTTGGCTCGGACGTCGCCGTCCAGATCCATGCGGCCGTTCCTGACCTGGATGTTCAGGGGGCCGGTGATGCGGGTGGCGCGGTAGCTGGCCACATTGGCGTTGAGCAGGGTGGCCCGGCCTTCAAGGCTCCAGGTCTGGGCGTCGCCCTTGAACACCCCGGCGTAGGCGGCGGGGCCTGCGACGTCCGAGCCGATCAGGCGGCTGAGCGAGGCGGCCTGGACCTCCAGCTGGATTCCGCTGGGCGAACTGCGGTCTGACATGCGGATCACGCCGCGCGCCTCGGAGGCGATATTGTCGGACGTCAGTTTCCAGCTGACGCCCTGATAGGCCTTGTCCCTGGTCGGGACCATGGCGAAGCCGAACCGGGCGGTGCGGCCGACGCGCTCGATGAAGGGGGCGAACAGGTCCGAGCCGCTGAAGTCGAAATAGCCCCAGACGCGCGAGCCGTTGTCCCCGAACTTGCCGTCCACGGTTAGGGGGGTGAAGCGGCCGGTTTGCACCTTGGCCTGGACCAGTTCGTCATTCAGGACAGCCACGGCGGAGAAAGGCTGATCCGGCGAATAGCCCAGCGCGCCGGCCAGGGGGCCGCCCTGGGCCTCGTTGGCGCGCAGGTTGACCCGCGTCTCCTCCAGCTTGCCGCCGAAGGTGGCCGCCAGCCGCAGATAGTCGCCGGGGCGGTTCATGCTGTCGGCATTGACTGTCGCGCTCTTGGCGCCGCGACGCGGCAGATCGAGCGCTCCGTTCAGATTCCAGCGGCCGTATTCCTTGGAGAAGCCTTCCAGAAGTTCGATCCGGGCTGCGAAGCGGTCGATGTCCACGTCGATCGGCTGGGGGCCGCCGGGGGCGCCGCTGGGGGCGTCCAGCACGGGGCGACGGATCAGTTGGATCACGTCCGCGCTGATCTCGGTGGCGTGGAAGCGGCGGGTGATCAGGGGCCAGTAGGACCAGTCGACCCGCACGTTGCGGGCGTCCAGCCAGACTCCGTCTCGGTCGGTGACCGTGACCCGGTCCAGGGTGAAGTCGTCGAACAGATCGCCCTTCAGCCCATAGACGTTGATCCGGCCATAGCGGCTGATCTTCTGGCCCTGGACGAAACCGGTGACCAGTTCGCGCCCGGCGTCGGACACGATGTACATCCGGCCGCCGATCAGGGCGATGACGACCAGGATCAGCAGTCCGCCGATCACCCCGCCGACGATCAGGGCCAGAAGCTGCAACAGGCTGCGCTTCTTCCGGACCTCGGCGGCGGTCTCGTCCGGCGGGCCGGCGTCCGGCGTGTTTTCGGGCGGAGCTTCGGTCAAAACGCTTGCCCGATGCTGATGTAGATCTGGAAGGCGGAGTCGCCGTCGCGCTTGTCGAGGGGCACGGCGATGTCCGCGCGAATGGGGCCGAACGGCAACTTGTAGCGCACCCCGACGCCGGCGCCGTAGCGCATATTGCTGAAGTTGGGCGTCTCCTCGAAGCCGACGGCCCCGGCGTCGACGAAAGCCACGGCCTGGAAGCTCTGGCCGATATCGTGGCGGACCTCCAGCGAGGTCTCGAACAGCGACAGACCGCCGCGCGGCGTCTGGTCGGGCAGTTCGGGATTGACCCCCTGGTAGGAATAGCCCCGGACCGAGCCGCCGCCGCCGGAGTAGAACAGACGGTCGGAGGGGACGCTGAGCTCGCTGCCGCCGATAATGGCGCCGAGGCGGACGCGGCCCGCGAGCACGGTGCGGGCCTGATCCTGGAGCGGCAGATAGGCGGTGACCTGGCTTTCGCTGCGCAGGAACAGAATGGTGTCCTCGCCCGCCACCGCCGTGGGCTGGACCGACACGGTCATCCGCCATCCCGTGGTCGGGTTCAGCGGGTCGTTCGAGTTGTCGATATAGGCGCTCGTACGGCCCGTCACTATGGCCAGGTCGCGGTCGAAGCTCACGGCGCTGGGCGGGACCGACGTATAGTCGTAGCGGTTTTCATTGTACTGGCCCGCGTCCAGTCCCAGGCCGTAGTTGAAGTAGGAGGTCCGGCCGATCCGTTGTTGCAGTTCGGCCGCCAGCACCAGAGCGGTGCGTTCGTAAGCATCAGTATCTTCCTTGACCACGCCGGCGCTGAGTTTCAGCGTCCGGCCGGGCTTGCGCCAGTGGGGCAGGGACAGATCGGCGCCGATCCGGCTGTCGATGTCGGCGAACCGGGTTTCCATGACCAGGGTGTCGGCGCGGCCGAAGCGATTATAGCGGGTCCAGATGAAGTCGACGCCCGCGCCCTCGGCCGTCGACCAGGTGGCGCCGGCCTCGACCACGCGGCGTGGCCGGTCATTCAGATTGACGATGACGGGGCGAAGTCCGTCGGCCGTGGTCTGGCCGACGGGGCTGAGGGCGACGCCGACGCCGTCGTAGACGCCGGTGTCCAACAGGCGGCGTTCCAGTTCGGCCACTTGGTCCGGGTCGTAGCGGTCGCCTTCGTTCCACGGCGCCAGACCGGCGACCCAGGCGCGATTGGTGCGTCCGGCCCGTTGCAGCACCACGCCGTCCAGTCGCACCAGGCGACCGGAGTCGATGCGGTATTCGGGGGCCACGGTGAAGGCGGCGTGATCGACCACGACGCGGCGCGGTTCGGCCTTGGCGTCGGCGTAGCCGTTGCGGGACAGGCTGGCGACGGCCCGGCCCTCGCCGGCGATGACATCGACCGCGCGCCCGGGCTCGCCGGGCTTCAGGCCGACGGCCGCCAGGGCCTTGGCGGCGTTGTCCGCGTCGGGCGGGGTCTCGATCCAGGTGATGGTCGGCTGGGTCAGCAGGAACCGGCGGCCCGGCTGCACCGAGACGATGGCGGAGGGACGGTCATCCCCCTCGACCACATCTTCGAGCACCGGCTGGTAGTAGGCTTCGGAGCGGAGCAGGGCCTCGGCCGCCGACATCGCCCCCTGGGCCCGGCGGCGGGCTTCGAAGCGGCTTTCCGGGGCGCCGTCCACCTCGCCCACTGCCCGTTCAAGCAACCGGCGCAGTTCGGCGTCCATGTCGCCGCGAATGGCGGCGCGCGGTTCGGCGGCGGCGGCCTGGGCGACGAGGCTGCAGGTCGCCAGGACGGCGAGAAACAGGGTGGGCCGGAACGTCAAACTCTAGCTTTCGTCAAGGGCGCGGCTTGCGGGCCGGCGCCTCGGTACGCCACTTTCGGGCGCCTGTCGCCTTGAGGCGGGGCGGGCCTCAATAGAACAGGGTTTCGCTTTCGGGCTGGACCGACTGTTCGGATGTCCGCTCTTCCGGCGGGGTCTGCGACTCGGGGGTGGGGGCGGGGTCGGTCACCTCGGGCGCGACCACAGGCTCGGCCGAGTCCTCGGCGGCCGGCGCCTGAATCTCGACCGGGGGCGTGTCGGCGTAGTCGTCCTGGGACCGGGACTGGAAGTCGTCGCACGCCGCAAGCGCCAGCGCGCCCAGCGCGGTCGCGGTCAGAACGAAGATCGAGCGGCTCATCGGAACAGGTCCCCGGGGTAACGGTAGGTGCAACGCCTTGGGCGCTGTCCTGTTCCATAGCGCCGAAAACCGCAGGGGTCATCCCGCCTCCTTGGCCCAAGCGAGGCGGGCCTGGTCCAGGTTCAGCGCGGGGGGCGCGGCCGCAGGTTCGGGCACGACGCCGTCGAAGCGGGGCGCCGGAGCGGGGAGGCCCTGGGCGA
>Ga0156462_1009_pt1 | contig 17103 bp, 17 predicted proteins | sample RifOxyB1_FD_110609 | JGI IMG/M metagenome (GOLD analysis project Ga0156462, IMG submission 110609) | Caulobacterales bacterium RIFOXYB1_FULL_67_16
GAAGGCCTATCCGGGCCACGCCAAGCGAGTGATGCTGGGCGTCTGGAGCTATCTTCGCCAGTTCATGTACACCAAGTGGGTCATCGTCGTGGACCACGACATCGACGCCCGCGACTGGAAGGACGTCATGTGGGCCATCTCGACCAAGATGGACCCGGCGCGGGACATCACGGTGATCGAGAATACCCCCATCGACTATCTGGACTTCGCCAGCCCCGAGAGCGGCCTGGGCTCCAAGATCGGCCTGGACGCCACCGACAAATGGCCGCCGGAGACCAAGCGCGAATGGGGCGAGGAGATCCGAATGGATCAGGAGGTCATCGACCGCGTGTCGGACATCTGGGACCGGCTGGGCCTGCCCGGCGACAAGACGCCGATCTGGAAGTAGGGCTAAGGCTACATATTCACGCCGGGGGGCAGATATGAGCGCGTTCGAATTCTTCTTCAGCTTCTACGGGCTGATCCTGGGCCTGTCGGTGGCGGAGCTGCTGGGCGGGTTCGCGCGGACGCTGAACCGCAATCCTCGTCCGCAATTCGGTCTGCTGACGCCCCTGCTGGCCGTCTTCGCGGCGCTGGACGTCACCACCTTCTGGTTCCAGGCCTGGATCATCTTCCGTCCGGCCCCGTTCAACCTGGCTCTGCTGATGCTGGGGTTGTTGATCGCCGGCCTGTTCTACATTGCGGCGACGCTCGTTTTTCCGCGTGACGAGGACGGCGTCGAGCACCTGGACACCCACTTCTGGCGCAACAAGCGCACGATCTTGCTGCTGCTGCTGAGCGCCAATGTGATCGTCGCCAGCCTGATCTTCGGCGTCGCCGCCGCTCAGGGTCAGATGCACCTGGTCAGCCGGAGCTGGTTCTTGTGGTTCGGGCTCAGCCTGTTCACGACCATGACCACCGTCGCGGCTCTGGCGCGACGCCCGTGGATCGTTAAGGCGGCGCTGATTGTTCTGCTGGCCTACTACAGCCTCAACATCACGCGTGCAGCTGTTCCCCTGATCGAGAAAGGCGGCTGGTCGCTCGCGTCTAAGGAGTAACCGCCCCTTGCAGCTTCGCCCTCTTTGGCGGAGGAAGGGCTCATGCGAAGCGTCCTCCTGACCACCGCCGTTGTTTTGTTGTCCTGCGTGAGTCCCGCCATGTCCCAGTCGCTGCCCAACACCGCGCCCTGGGATCAGCCCTTCTTGCCGCCGGCGCCCGCTTGGGATGGAGCGTCCAAGGCTCTGTTGCGCGACGCGAGCGATCCATGGGTCACCGCCTTTGAGGCCGATGCGGCGCATGATTTTTCACCGAACTACGCCGACACCCGCGCCTGGTTCGACCGGCTGAACGCCGCCAGCGACCTGATCCGCATCGAACAGTTCGGCGTTTCGCCCGAAGGACGGCCGATCTATGCGGTGATCGCCTCCAAGGACGGGGCGAACTTCGATCCGGCCAAGCCGGTGCTGATGATCCAGGCCGGCATCCATCCGGGCGAGATCGACGGCAAGGACGCGGGCATGATGGTGCTGCGCGACATCGCCTTTTACGGCAAGGACGCCCTGCTCGACCGGGTCAATCTGATCCTGATCCCCATCCTGAGCGTGGACGGGCACGAGCGCTCCGGCGCCTATTCCCGCCCGAACCAGCGCGGGCCGCGCATCCAGGGCTGGCGCAATACGGCGACCAACCAGAACCTGAACCGCGACTATCTGAAGCTGGACCAGCCCGAGATGCGGGCGGTGCGGGGCCTGATCCTGAAATACCGGCCGGACCTGTATGTCGACGTCCACGTCACCGACGGCCTGGATTACCAGTACGACGTTACCTTCGGCTTCAACGGCGAGGACGGGACCTTCAGCCGGTCGCCGAACAGTTCCGCCTGGCTGGACACGGTGTTCAAGCCGGCGATGAACGCGGCCCTGGAGCGCGAGGGTCATATCCCCGGCGAACTGGTGTTCGGCATCGACGACGACGAGCCGAAGAAGGGGCTGTCGGACGGCGGCCTGGGCGAGCGCTACTCCAACGGCTGGGGCGCCGCGGCCCATGTGCCGACCATTCTGATCGAGAACCACAGCCTGAAACCGCATGAACAGCGGGTGCTGGGGACCTATGTATTCATCGAAGCGGCGATGCGGCTGCTGGCGGATCAGGGCGCGGCGCTGAAGGCGGCGACGGACCAGGATCGCGCCCTGCGACCGGCGCAGATCGCGGCGAACTTCGAGGCGGAGGAAACGCCCTCTTCCATCCGTCCGTTCAAGGGCGTGCTGTACGAGATGTACCACAGCCTCGCCTCGGGTCGTGACGAGGTGCGCTGGCTGGGCCGGCCCGATCCCGAACTGTGGCAAATGCCCTTCTATGGATCCAAACCCACGCTGAGTCTGACGCGGCCGACCGCCTATTGGGTGCCGAGCTATCGCACCGACATCATCGAACGGCTGAAGATCCACGGCGTCGAGATGGAGACGGTCGAGGCGCCGCGCACGGTGAACCTGTCGATGCTACGACTGGTCGAGCCCAAGCTGGCGACACGGGCGAACGAAGGCCACGTCCAGGCTTCGGTGAAAACGGTCGAGGTCGAGCGTCGCGACTGGACCTTCCCGACCGGTTCGGTGCGGGTGCCCACAGATCAGCCCCTGGGCGACATCGTCGTTCTGCTGCTGGAACCGCAGTCCAGCGAGAGCTTCTTCGCCTGGGGCATGTTCCCCGAAGTCATGAGCCGGGTCGAATATATCGAGGCCTACGCTATCGCGCCCCTAGCCGAGAAGATGCTTGCGGCCGATCCGGCGCTGAAGGCCGAGTTCGAGGCCAAACTGGCGGCCGAACCGGCGTTCGCGGCCAACCCGCAAGCGCGGCTGGCCTGGTTCTACGAGCGGACCCCCTTCTATGACGACCGCTATCTGCTTTACCCCGTCGGGCGGGAGGACTGATTCATGACCACACCACTCATGCTGGCCATACAGGCGGCCGCGCTCTGGAGCGGTCTGCTCATTCTCCTGATGCTGGTGCTGTCGGGGATCGTCGTCAGCGGGCGGCGCAAACATATGGTCTCGCTGGGAGACGGCGGCGTGGCGGAGCTGGCTGCGGCCAGTCGCGCGTTCGGCAACTGCGCGGAATATGCGACCCCCGGCATGATCGCCCTGTTGCTCTTGGCCGCCGTCGGCGCTCCGGCCTGGATGATCCACGCCGTCGGCGCAACCTTGCTGGTCGGGCGGGTCGCGCACGCCCTGGGCTTGCTGTTGCAGACCGGACCGTCGCTGGGCCGGGTGGTCGGCATGCTGCTGACCTGGGTGGCTCTTCTGGCTGCTGCGGTGGGCATGATTGGCTTCGCGGTGGTCTGAGGCGCAAGGTTGCGGCGCAGCATCGCGTCCGCCATATCGGGGCATGACTGAAACACGCGACGCTACCGTTTCCGCCGATCTTCTCCATGACATCGTCCAGGCCGCGCTGAAGGCCGGCGCCGACGCCGCCGAGGCCGTCAGCGCCGACAGAAGCTCTCTGTCCGTTGGCGTTCGCAACGGAAGGCTGGAAGACGTGGAGCGCGAGGAGTCGCGCGACCTAGGCCTGCGCGTCTTCGTCGGACAGCGTCAGGCGTCGGTGTCGGCCTCGGACCTGTCGCCCGCGACACGCGCGCGGCTGGTCGAGCGGGCCGTGGCCATGGCGCGGCTGGCGCCGGAAGATCCTCATGCAGGTCTGGCGCCCGAAGGCAGGCTGGCGCGCGCCCCCTTCGCCGAACTGGACCTGTTCGATCCCAGCGAGCGCAGCGCGGAGGTCCTGGAACAGGTCTCGGCCGAGGCCGAGGCGGCGGCCCTGGCCGTGAAGGGCGTGGCCCGGTCCGAGGGCGGGCATGCGTCCTGGTCGTCCAGCCGGTGGCGACTGGTGACCTCGCATGGATTCGACGGGGACTATCAGGGCTCGGCCTTTTCCCTGGGCGTCGGAGTGATCGCCGAGAAAGACGGGGCGATGGAGCGGGGCGGCGAGAGCCGCTCGACCCGGCATCTGTCCGATCTGCCCGGCGCCGAGATCATCGGGCGGACCGCGGGCGAACGCGCCGTAGCCCGGACCGGGGCGCGCAAGATCGCCTCGACCACCGCCCCGGTCATCTTCGACAATCGCATGGCGGGACAGATCGTCTCGCCGGCCATCGGTGCGATTTCAGGGCCGTCGATCGCGCGCGGCACCTCCTTCCTGAAGGACCGGATGGGCCAGAGGGTGTTCGCCGAAGGCGTGACCCTGATCGACGACCCGTTCCGGCCGCGCGGCCTGGGATCGACGCCGTTCGACGATGAAGGGGTCGCGGTCGAACGGCGCGCCCTGTTCGACGACGGGGTGCTGACCACCTGGCTGCTGAACAGCGCCGCAGGCCGGCAGCTGGGACTTGAGTCCACCGGTCACGCCTCGCGCGGCCTGGCCGGAGCGGCGGGGGTTTCGACCCATAATCTGCACATGGAGCCGGGCGAACGGGATCTGGCGGGGCTGATGGCCGATGCAGGGACCGGACTTCTGGTCACCTCCATGTTCGGGCCGTCGCTGAACGGGAACACCGGCGACTGGTCCGCGGGGGTGTCGGGCTTCTGGTTCGAGAACGGCGAGATCGCCTATCCGGTCAACGAGGTGACGGTGGCGGGCAAGCTGCCCGAACTCTATCGGCGGCTGGAGCGCGGCTCGGACCTGGAATTCCGGGGCAGTTTCAACGTGCCGAGCCTGATGTTCGACGCGGTGGCCATAGCGGGCAAATGATCGATCTGGACGCCGATCTCGACCTGATCCGCCAGGCGGCGATCGACGCCGGCGCCCTGGCCGTCGCCGAGCGCGAGGCGGGGCTGAAGATCGAGTCCAAGGTGGGCGGCTCGCCCGTCACCAGCGGCGACCTGGCGGTGGACGCCATGCTGAAAGCCCGGCTTCTGGCCGCCCGCCCCGATTATGGCTGGCTGTCGGAGGAGACGGCGGATTCATCCGAACGTCTGTCGAGGCGGCGGATTTTCGTCGTCGATCCGGTGGACGGCACCGTCGCCTATATGAAGCGCCAACCCTGGTGGTGCACGCCGATCGCCGTCGTCGAGGACGGCCAGGTGGTCGCCGCCGTAATCCACGCGCCAGAGGTTCAGGAGACCTATGTCGCCGCGCGAGGCGGCGGCACATGGCGCAACGGGGCCTTGGTGCGGGCGTCGGACGTGGAGACGCTGGACGACGCCTCGGTGCTGGGCGACGCCCGGATGATCGAGGGGCCGCACTGGGACGAGCCCTGGCCGCCGCTGCGGTTCACCAAGCGCAACGCCCTGGCCTACCGCATGGCCCTGGTCGCGGCCGGCGCCTTCGACGCCGCCCTGGCCTTGACGCCGAAGTGGGATTGGGACGTGGCGGCGGGCAGTCTGATCGCCGAAGAGGCCGGAGCCCGGGTCAGCGATCACCACGGACGGCCCTGGCGGTTCAACCGGCCCGACCCGCGTCAGGCCAGCCTGGTCTGCGCCGCCCCGGCCCTCCATCCGCTGATCGTGCAGCGCTGCAGAAACGTGCCGCTTTCGACGTGAGCCTTGGTCTGAAAACCCCGTCATACATTGATCCTTAGGCGTTCTCGGCCTATGCCCCCGGCCAAAGCCCTCCCCAGCCTCGAAGGACCTCCGATGGCCGATCAATCCTCCGTCCCGCAGCAACTGCTTCACCTCGTCATCGGCGGCGAGCTGCGTCACCCCAATGAGCCCATCTTCCGCGATCTGTCTCAGGTCGAATTCGTCGGCGCCTACGGCAGCTATGACGAAGCCAAGCAAGCCTGGAAGGCTCGCGCCCAGGCGACGGTGGACAACGCCCACATGCGCTACTTCATCCTGCACGCCCACAAGCTGATCGATCCGCGCGGCGACGCGGGCTGAGTGCGACTGCGGGGAACGGAACCCGTTCCCCGTCCTGGACGCTGAACGATCGTGAACCTCGAACCGCAGCAAATCTTCCAACTGGTCAGCCTGCTGGCCGTGCTGATCCTGTTCAGTTTTTCCGCGCGCGGCCATATCAACTACGCGCGGTGGTTCAGGAAGTGGGAGGCTGAACGCAAGGCCAGGCGCGACGCCGAGCTGGCGGCTGAATCTCGCGAACACGGGGATCCGCCCCGGAACGACGATCGCCCCCGCAAGGGCCCCTGGGGCTGATCTCTATTCCCGTTTTAGCAGCTTCTCGGTCAGGAGCGTGCCCCACCAGCCGGCCTTGAACTCGGCGCGGATCGCCTTGGGATCGTAGTCGGGGCTGTCGACCCAGTCGATGAAGCTGATCCCCCTCGGCTCGATCTCATTGACGTATTTCTCGAGCGTATAGTCCAAGACGCCGGTGAGCCCCTCGCGCGAGTGCAGGTACTTCTTCGACAGCTGGTTCATGGCGACCGAAATCGGTTCGCCCAGATGGAAGTGGCGATAGAAGACGGCCATCATGCCCGCCCGATCCGCCCCGGATTTGCAATGGATCAGGACCGGGTATTCGATGGTCCTGAACAGGTCGCGGGCGCGGTGGATGCGATCGCTCTGAGGCGGATCACGCGAATCGAGCGGGGCGTCGATCAGAGTCAGGCCCAAGCGTTCGCAGGCCTCCCTCTCCAGCCAGTAATAGCCCTCGTCCCTCTGGCCGCGCAGGTTGATGACGGTTTTGACGCCCTTCTTCTTCCAGCGAGCCAACTGGCGCGGCGACGGCTGGTTGGTGCGCACCAGGTCAGGGCCCAGCCAGTGGGCGTTGGAAAAGGCCAGGCGCAGAAAGGCGTGGTCCGCCCAGAAATAATGCCAGTGGGCGCGGAAGCGGCCCATCGCGGTCGAAAGATCAAAACGCGCCATGGTCGCCAGATAGCGATCCACACCGACCGCGTCATCCGAAGTCGATGTTCGCGCGTTAGATTGTTCGCCGAAACAGGAGGCGTTCATGAAGACCATCGCCCTGACAACCATCTTCGTTTTAAGCCTATGGGCCGGTCCGGGCGCAGGTGACGCCGCCGCCCAGACCCCGCCGGAAGACCCCGTTCTGACGGCCTATCTGCGCGAAAGAGCGCAAGGCGCCGTGGGCCCTACCCGTTATACCGCCGCCAATACGCCGGACGGCCGAACGACCCTGGTCTATCTGAGCGGGCCGAACTGGTGCGGCTCGGGCGGGTGCCGCCTGCTGGTGCTGGACCGGGCCGGTGACGCCTACCGCTCCATCGGAGAGGTCAGCCTTGTTCGGGCGCCGATCCGGCTGTTGGAACGCCAGACAAACGGGCGACGAGATCTGGCCGTGCAGGTGGCCGGCGGCGGAATCGTCGGCGCCTATGAGGCCGCCCTGCCGTTCGACGGGCGTCGCTATGCGTCTAATCCGACTGTGCCTCCGGCCGTCAGGGTCGAAGACCCACCAGGCGAGACGCTGATCCGAGCGGACGAGCAAGGCCGGTTACTGGAAGGTGAGCCTGACAAGCCTTGACTTGAGGGGCCGGTCGGACGACCGAGAGGCGATGACGACCGCCGCTTCCGACACCCTGCCGCTGCGCGCCCTGCTGGCGCGAATCTGGCGCGACTACCTGTCCCGGCACAAGGGTTCGCTGGTTCTGTCGGTGCTGTGTGCGGCGACGACAGGTTTGCTGACGGCCGCCCTGCTGAAGCTGCTGGAGCCGGCGGTGAACGGCCTTTTCCTGGGCGGGACCGAGCCGATCGATCTGTTCGGCGTCGTCAGCTTCCCGGCAGATCGGGCCATCTTGTGGATTCCGGTCGCCATCCTCGCTGTGGCCGTGACGCGGACCCTGGCGGCCATCGGCCAGGCGGCCCTGGTCAACCGGCTGGGCCACACCATCGTCGGCGACATCCAGATCCGGCTGTTCGGGGCCATGATCCGCGCCGATCTGGCCCGGCTGAGGAGCCAGCATTCGGGCGGATTTGTCTCGTCCGTCCTGTTCGACGCCAATATGGTGCGTGAGGCCTTCACCTCGGGCGTGGTCAACTACACCCAGAACCTGCTGACCCTGATCGCGGTGCTGATCTATATGGGGTTCATTGACTGGCAGCTGACCATGGTCGTGCTGCTGGGCGTGCCGCTTGTAGCCTTGGTGCTGCGGCGTTTCGGGCGCAAGACGCGCAAGGCGGCGCAGGGCGCCATGGCCGAGACCGAGAACCTGTCCACCGCCCTGATGGAGAACCTGGACGGGGTCCGGCTGATCAAGATCGAAAACCGGGAGGCGGCCGAGCAGGACCGGGTCGCCGAGGTGGTGGCGCGTCGCCAGCGCCACGTGATCAAGGGCGCCAACGCGCGCGCCTTCGCCGGCCCGTCCAGCGACATGGTCGCCTATGCGGTGGTCGCCGCCGTCATGGCCTACGCCGGCTGGCGGGCGCAGTCGGGCGACATGACGGTGGGCGGATTCGCCGCCTTCATCGGCATGCTGCTGGCGGCCGGTCAGGCCCTGCGGCAGGTGACCAATCTGGCTACGGTCATGAGCGAAGGCTTCACCGCCGCACGCCGCCTGTTCGGCGCCCTGGACATCCAGCCGGAGATCCGCGAGGCCGCCGCGGCCGCCGCCCTGCCGTCCGGGCCGGTGGAGGTCGCGCTGGACCACGTGTCTTTCGCCTATGCCGGGACAGACGCCCCGACGCTGGACGACGTGTCCCTGAAGGTCGCGCCGGGCGAGACCGTCGCCCTGGTCGGCCCTTCCGGCGGCGGCAAGAGCACCATACTGAGCCTGCTGCCGCGCTTCTATGACGTGACGGCCGGGGCGGTGCGCCTGAACGGCGCCGATATTCGCCAGGTGCGGATCAGCGACCTGCGCGACCACATCGCCCTGGTGACCCAGGAGCCCTTCCTGTTCGACGACACCATCGCCGCCAATATCGCCTATGGCCGTCCGGGCGCGAGCCGGGATCAGATCGAAGCGGCGGCGCGTTCGGCGGCCGCGCATGACTTCATCACAGGCTTGCCCGACGGCTATCTGACCCGCGCGGGTGAAGCCGGTCTCCGCCTGTCCGGCGGCCAACGCCAGCGGATCGCCATCGCCCGCGCCTTCCTGAAGGACGCGCCCATCCTGCTGCTGGACGAGGCGACCAGCGCCCTGGACACCGAGAGCGAGGCCCTGGTCCAAGCGGCGCTGGAACGGCTGATGGAAGGCCGCGCCACCCTGATGATCGCCCACCGTCTGTCCACCGTGCGCAACGCCGACCGCATCTATGTGATCGAGGCCGGGCGCGTGGTCGAGGAAGGGACGCATGACGCCCTGGTAGCCCGCGGCGGCCTGTATTCCCGCCTGGCCCGACAGCAGTCGCTGGACGGCGGCGCCCCGACCGTCGAGGCCGTCGCTTGAGACCGCTGCGCAATCCCACGATCCAATCCGCCCTGTCGTTCATTCTGGCGCGGTGGATGCGGTTCTGTTTCGCCACCATCCGCTGGACCTACGAGAATCAGAGCGTGGCGGAGGACGTCTGGGCCAAGGGCGGGGGCGTCCTGTGCGCCTTCTGGCACTCGCGCATCGGGCTATCGCCCGCCTGCTGGCCGCTGGACCGGGCCCAGCCCGCCAAGGCGCTCATCTCGCTGTCCGCTGACGGCCAATTCATCGCCCAGGCCGTCGCTCAGGTCGGTTTCCCCGCCATTCGGGGCTCGTCGTCGAACAAGGACAAGGCGGATCGCGACAAAGGCGGCGCACAGGCTCTGAGGGCCGGACTGCGCCAGCTCAAGGAAGGCGCCCTGGCCATCACACCCGACGGTCCGCGCGGGCCGGCGCGGCAAATGGCCGAGGGCCTGCCGATGATGGCCAAGATCTCCAAGGTTCCGACCCTGTTCATCGGCCTGTCCTGCAGCCCGGCCATTCGGCTGAAGAGCTGGGATCAGGCCGTCATCCCCCTGCCCTTCGCCAAGGGGGCGATCGTCTGGGACGTGGCCCATTATCCGACCGGCGCGGATCTGGATCAGGTGAGACTGGATTGGGCGGAACGGCTGAACGCCGTCGAAGCACGGGCCGACCAGATCACGGGCCTGACGTCGTGACGCCCCTGCCGTTGCTGGCCTATCGGCTGCTGACCCGCGCGTTGGAGCCCCTGGCTCCGCGCCTGCTGGACGCCCGCGCGGCCAAGGGCAAGGAGGACCCGGCGCGCGTCGATGAACGGATGGGCTTCACCAGCGTCGAACGGCCGGACGGCGAGTTGGTCTGGTTGCACGGCGTCAGCGTGGGCGAAACCCTGTCGCTGTTGCCCCTGGTCGAACGGTTCGTGAGAGCGCGGCCGGACCTGACGGTGCTGGTCACCTCAGGCACTGTGACCTCGGCGCGGATTCTGGAGGATCGGTTGCCGAAGGGCGTCATCCATCAGTATGCGACGGTGGACGGCCCCGGCGCGGTCGGGCGTTTTCTGGATCACTGGCGACCCAGCCTGGCCGTGTTCGTCGAGAGCGAACTGTGGCCCAACATGTTGCTGGAGGCGCATCGGCGGGGCGTGAAGCTGGCCCTGATCAGCGCCCGGATCACCGAAAAGACAGTCCAGGGATGGGCGCGGTTTCCTGCCTCGGCTCGGGCGGTGACCGGCGCTTTCGACCTGGTGCTGCCGCAGGATCAGCGGTCGGCCGAGCGGTTGGAGAGCCTGGGTGCGCGTGTCGACGGACTGGTCAATCTGAAGCTGGCGGGCGAGCCCCTGCCCCACGATACGGCCGCCTTCAGCCGCCAGAGCGCCGAGATCGGTGACAGACCGGTGGTGGTGGCCGCCAGCACCCACGAGGGCGAGGAGGTCGCCATCGTCCGCGCCCTGGACGCCCTGCCCGACCGCGCCTGCCTGATCCTGCTGCCGCGCCATCCCGAACGGGGCCCCCAGATCGCCACGGCCCTGCAGCGCGAGGGCGTAGCCTTCACCATGCGGTCTCGGGGCGAGACCATAGGGCGCGACACAGACGTCTATCTGGCCGACACCCTGAACGAAATGGGCCTTTTCCTGCGTCTGGCGGATGTGGTGGTGATGGGCGGTTCCTTCGCCCCCGCCTTGGGCCTTCCCGCCGTGGGCGGGCATAATCCGCTGGAGCCCGCGCGTCTGGGCCGACCGACCGTGACGGGGCCGGACGCCTCGAACTGGGCGACTGTCACCTCGGGTCTGGCGGAGGCCGGGGGACTGATCCTGGTCCAGGCGCCGTGGGATCTGGCCGAAGCGATCACGCCCCTGCTGGCCGATCCGGCGGCGGCCAAGGCCATGGGCGACCGCGCCCGGCGTGCGGCGGCCGAGGCCGGCGGCGGTCTGGACCGGCTGTGGACCTGGCTGTCGCCGCTGACGCCCCAGAAGAGACCCCGGCGATGAAGCTGAATACGCCGCGCTGGTGGTATGTGCGCGACCGCGATCATGCGCGGGTGACGCGCACCGTTCTGAAGCCGCTGGGCTGGGTGTGGGCCGGCGTCACGGCCCGCAGGATTGCACGGACCGTTCCGGTCGAGCCGGGCTGCGCGGTGATCTCGGTCGGCAATCTGACGGTCGGCGGCTCGGGCAAGACGCCGGTTGCGCGTGAGGCGCTGCGGCTGCTGCGCGCAGCGGGCGTGGAGGCGCAGGGGCTGTCGCGCGGCTATGGCGGGCGGCTGGAAGGCCCCGTACGAGTCGACCCCGCCTCCCACACGGCGGAGGACGTCGGCGACGAGCCCCTGATGCTGGCCCAGGATGCGCCGGTCTGGATCTCGCGCGATCGTGTCGCCGGGGCGCGGGCGGCCGTGTCGGAGGGCGCGCAGGCCCTGGTTCTGGACGACGGGCATCAGAATCCCGCCTTGAAGAAGACCGTCAGCCTGATCGTCGTGGACGGAGAGACTCGCGGCGACGAATGGCCGTTCGGGGACGGCTCGGTCTTTCCGTCCGGCCCGATGCGGGAGCCGATGAAGGCCGGTCTGGCGCGCGCCGACGCCGTGGTGGTGATGCTGCCGACCGATCTTGACACCGTCGATCCCGAGTTGCTGGCGGTGTTCCAGGCCCTGCCGGTGTTCGTGGCGCGGCTGACGCCGGAGGCACCGCCGCCGGCGGGACCGCAGGTCGGGTTCGCCGGCATCGCCAAGCCGTGGAAGGTCGAACGATCGCTGAAGGCGGCGGGGTGCGACCTCGCCGACTTCGTTCCCTTCCCAGACCACGCGACCTATCGCCCCGAGGATTTCGCCTTCTTGCAAGACCGGGCGGCGGTTTACGGGGCCGGCCTGGTCACAACCGAAAAGGACTGGGTTCGGCTGACGCCCGACCAGCGCGCGCGCGTGACGGCCTGGCCGGTCGTCGCCCGATTTGAGGATGAGGCGGGCTTCGCCGCCTTCCTGACCCAGCGTATTCAGTCGGCGCGATAGACCACGCCGCCCTTCATCACGAACCTCATCCGCTCCAGCTCGGTCACGTCGGTCAGGGGATCACCGGAGACGGCGACGATGTCGGCCGGCATGCCCGGCGCAATCCGCCCGGCCTCGCCGGAGATGCGCAGGTGTTCGGCGGCGCCCACGGTGGCGGTCTGAACGGCTTCAAGCGGAGTCAGGCCGGCGCGGACCAGCAGGGCGAATTCCTTGGCGTTGTCGCCGTGGGCCGAGACGCCGCTGTCGGTGCCGAAGGCGATTTTGACGCCGCCCTCATGAGCGCGGCGCGCCATGTCCAGCATCTTTGGCCCCGCCTCCAGCGCCTTCGCCGTCTGGGCCGGGGTGAAGAAGTTGTTCGGGCCGGCGGCGATGCGGGCGACGAAATCCCCCGCCAGAAGCGTGGGCACCAGCCAGGCGCCGTTCTGCTTGAACAGGCGGATCGACTGATCGTCCAGATAGGTGCCGTGTTCGATGGAATCTCCGCCCGCGCGCAGGAAGGCGTTGATCCCGTCGACGCCGTGCGCGTGAGCCGTGACTTGGCGCCCCATGCGATGGGCGCTCTCGACGATGGCGGTCAGTTCCGGGTCGCTGAACTGCTGGTTCAGGCCGGCGGCGGTGTTGGACAGGACGCCGCCCGTGGCGGTGATCTTGATGATGTCGGCGCCCGAACGGACCTGGGTGCGGACCGCGCGCATGCAGTCCTCCGGTCCCGAACAGACGCTCTCCGGCGACAGCAGATGCAAAACGTCCTCGCGGAAGCCGTTGGCGTCGCCATGCCCGCCGTGGATCGAGACCGATGATCCGGCGGCGATGATCCGCGGCCCCGGCACGTCGCCGGCTTTCACCGCATCGCGCAGGGCGAAGATGGCCTCGTTGCTGGCGCCCAGATCCGCCACCGTGGTGAAGCCGGCCATAAGGGTGCGGCGCGCGTAGCGAGCGCCGACCATGGCCTGGGTCGCGTCCGACTGGGTCACCTCCTCCAGCCGCGAATTAGGGTTCTGCTGGCCAGTCAGGTGGACATGGCTGTCGATCAGACCAGGCAGAACAAAGGAGTCGCGCAGGTCGACGACCCGCCCCTGCGAGGCGTCGCCGACAAACCCGTCACGGATCTCGACGACTTGGTTCCCTCTGATCACGAGAGTTTTACCGCGCTGCACAATGCCGTTCGACGGATCGGCGAGGAGCCGGCCGGCTTCGACGAACGTCGTCGGCTGAGCTGACGGAATCTGAGGCACGGCGGGACTTTGCCGGGCGGACGCCACTGTCGCCGAAGCCAAGAGCGCCGCCAGCGCCAAGCCGAAACGCATCATCGATATCTCCCCGCGGCGCAGCGCCGCAAAAATGCCCCACAAGGCTCAGGTTGCCTCGCCCGTAACCATTTGAAACAAACACCTCTGAAGACAAACCGCAACGAGGGCGTCGCATGCGGCTTTCGAGACGAGGACTCATTCTGGGCGGGTCGGCCATGCTGGCCGGATGCGCCAGCGCCGGAGCCTCCGCGCCGGTGACGACCTTGGCGGCGGTCGAGCCGATCGCGCCCCCGGCCCCGGCGCCCGCCCCCGAAGCCCTCGTCGTCACGCCGCCGCCGCTGGACCCGCGCGGTCATGTCCGCAAGGAACTGATGGAACGGGCGATGGCGGCCCTGGACATCCACCACCGCAAGATCCCGCTGCGCGACCGGATGTATCTGGTCGATTTCAAGAAGTTCTCCGGCGAGGAGCGGCTCTACGAGGTCGATCTGATCGCGGGCGAGGTCAAGGTGCTGCGCACCTGCCATGGACGAGGTTCGGACCCGAGCCACACGGGCTACGCCCAGCGCTTCTCCAACACGCCGGACTCCAACATGTCCTCGATCGGGGCCTATGCGACCGCAGGCGCGGGCTGGGGCGCGCAGCAGGGGCCGAACGTGCTGCTGGACGGGCTGGAATACACCAACGACAAGGCGCGCGAGCGCGCCATCATCATCCACGGCGCCGACTACGCCGATCCGGGCTTCCTTGCCCGCGAAGGCAAGCTGGGCCGCAGCTACGGCTGTTTCTCGGTGGCCCACACCGATCTGCCGGAACTGCGCGAGCGAATGGGCGAAGGCCGGTTGCTATTCGCCTGGGCCTGATCTGCGCCCGGAGTGAGTAATTATGCACAGATCGACTATGAATACCCAGTTCACTGAACGTCCTGGACTGAGTTAGCCACTCAGAAAACGACGCTATATTGTACTACATAAGACTAACTCGACATTAAACATAAAGCTGAACAAAGCATTATCTGATTGGGCGCAATTGTGCCTCATCGGAGGTGCAAAATGTATATCAACGCCAAAGGAAAGACTCTGCTGGAGTCTGGAGTTGCGCAGAAGTGGATAGGGGGCAAGCTCGGAGCTGAAACTCTAAACGGCACCAGTCTCAACGACTTCATGTATGACTCCGGGCCGGACACTTTGAAAGGTGGATACGGTGACGACACATATCATCTTTGGGACTCTGCTTCGGCTGTAGTTGAATACAGCGGCCGAGGGACAGATACCGTCGTCAGTTATATTGTCGGCACAACGACTCTATCCTCAAATGTCGAGAACCTTACCCTCGCTGGTTATGGCTCCATCGTCGGCAACGGCAATAGCCTGGACAATATCATCAAGGCCGGCAGCCGGTCGGCGACATTGAATGGCAAGGGCGGCGATGACGTGCTCGTGGGCGGAGCGGGCGCTGACCTGTTCCAGGTGCAGTCCGGGAAAGGCTCGGACAAGATATACGGCTTCCAGGTCGGCTATGACGCCATCCAGTTGAGCGGGTATGGCATCAGCAGCTTCGCCCAACTGAAGGCGATCTCCGTCCAAGTGGGGTCGGACGTGGAGATCAGCTTCAAGAACGGCGAGAAGCTGGTCATCGCGGATGTGGCCCTGTCGTCGCTCTCGGCTTTCGACTTCACGCTCAAGATGGACCCGCTGAAGGCGGACGCCGGCGAGAAGATGCTCAGCGGCGCCGGCAAGGTCTACACCTACGAAGGCTGGTATGTTCTGAACAACGTCTGGAACCCAGGACATCTGGTCGAAGGAGCCGATTACTCGGTGGCCAGCACCTATAAGCCGGGATCGCCGAACGCCGACGTGACCTTCCAGTGGTCGTTCCCGTTCGCCACGGAAGTCTTCACGAACATCAAGGCCTATCCGGAGATCATCTTCGGCCCGGCGCCGATGAGCGGTGGGCAGAAGGCGACGGACGTCGGCGGGACATTCCCGATTCAGGTGTCGGAGATCGACAACCTGACCTTGGACTATTCCGTCGACTACACGGGCAACGCCGGCGGGTTCAACGTCGCCTTCGACATCTGGTTGACCAGCGTCGAGGGCGGCGGGGCTTCGACCCTGACCAACGAGATCATGATCTGGGTGCACAAGGGTGATTTCGCGCCCTTTGGAGACCTGGTCGGGCGGTATGTGACCGACGACTTTTCGGCCAGCGTCTATCATACGGGCACCTATACCGCCCTTGTGCTGGACAGCGATCTCAAGTCGGGAGAGATCGATCTGGACGACGTCTTCGACTATCTGATCGATCTGGGCATCCTGTCCGAGGACGAGTTCCTGGCTTCGGTGGAGTTGGGGGCCGAGGTTCAGTCGGGCGCCGGTTCGCTGACCATCAACCACCTCAACATCGACCTGACCGACGTTCAGGAAGCAGCGGCCGCGGCGACACACCTGAGCGCCGCGAGCGTGGTCGAGGCGAGCCCGGCCAGCGTTCACCTCATGGACCAGACTTTGGTCGCGGACGCCGGTTGGTCGAGCTGGGGCATGGACGCCCTGGTCGCCTGAAGGCGGGCGGCGCTGGGCCTAAGCGCGGCCCAGCGCCCGCCAGCCGATGTCGGAACGGTTGAAGCCGCCGGGCCAGTCGATCGCGCGGATGGCGGCGTAGGCGCGTTCGCGGGCCTGGGCGATGTCGTCGCCCTCGGCGCAGACGTTCAGGACGCGGCCGCCGGCAGCGCACAGTTGGCCGTCGTCGCGGCGCTTGGTGCCGGCGTGGAAGACCTGGACGTGCGGGCCGAAGTCCTGGTCGACGCCGCGGATGATCGAGCCTTCCAGAGGGCTGTCGGGATAGCCCTTGGCCGCCATGACGACGCAGATCACCGTCTGCGGCTTGAAAGCCGGGGCCGGCAGGCCGGACACGTCGCCCCGCGCGCAACCCAGCAGATAGGGGACGATGTCCCCGGCCATGCGCATCATCAGCACCTGGCATTCGGGGTCGCCGAAGCGGGCGTTGAACTCGACCACCTTGGGCCCGTCGGCGGTGGCCATCAGGCCGGCGTAGAGGACGCCGCGATAGGGGGCGCCCTCCTCGGCCATCTTGCGGATGGTGGGCTGGACGATGCGTTCGTCGGCCTGCTGGACGAGTTCGGGGGTGAAGACGGGCGCAGGCGAATAGGCGCCCATGCCGCCGGTGTTGGGGCCGGTGTCGCCGTCGAAGGCGCGCTTGTGATCCTGGGCGCCGCCGAACAGGACGGCCTGTTTCCCGTCGCACAGGGCGAAGAGAGAGCCCTCCTCCCCGTCCATGAACTCCTCGATCACGACGCGGGCGCCGGCGGCGCCGAAGCGGCCGCCGAGCATGCGCTCGATCTCGGCCTCGGCGTCGGCGCGATCCGGGCTAATGGCCACGCCCTTGCCGGCGGCCAGGCCGTCGGCCTTGATGACATAGGGGGGCTTGAACACGTCCAGGGCCGCCTTGGCGTCCTTGACCGTGTCATAGACGCCGTAGCCGGCGGTGGGGATTTCGTGGCGCTCCAGGAAGGCCTTGGAAAAGGCCTTGGACACCTCCAGCTGGGCCGCCTTGGCGGTGGGGCCGAAACAGGGAATGCCGGCCGAG
>Ga0156462_1144_pt1 | contig 17084 bp, 19 predicted proteins | sample RifOxyB1_FD_110609 | JGI IMG/M metagenome (GOLD analysis project Ga0156462, IMG submission 110609) | Caulobacterales bacterium RIFOXYB1_FULL_67_16
TCGGAAGAGAGCGGGATCCTCGGCGCCGTCGGCAGCGTGGATCGCTATTTCGTGGACGGCCGCTATGTCGCGCCTTGGTCTCTGATGTTGCGCGATGAAGGCGGCGAACTGCGTCTCGGCAACGAGACGAGCAGCGGCGCCAGCCCGCGTGGCGGCGTCAGCGTTCGCTCGGCCGACGGTTCCGCCCAGGAATCCGCGCGCACTCTGACCTTCGGCGCCGACGGCGGCCACGCCCTGATTGCGGCCAAGCCCGTCGATCTGGTCCGTCAGGCGAATGGGGAGATGGCGCTGCAATTCCGGTATCGGATCGATGTTCGGCCTTCCGGTCCGGTCATGCTGACCCTGGGCCAAGGCCGTGTCGATGTGACCGCCCTGTTCAACGCCGCGCCGCTTGGCCAGTGGCGCACCCTGAAGGTGCGGCTGTCGTGCCTGCGCGACGCCGGCGCAAATCTGGCGGCCGTGGATCAGCCCTGGGGCCTGAGTGCCTCCGGCGGTCTGGGCGTGACGGTCGAGGATATTCGCCTCGGCTCGAACGAAGGGGACGCGGTCTGCCCGGCGGTTTGATCGCTTCGATCTGAGATCGAACATCGAAGGCTATGAAGACGGGTGGTGCAGGGCACGACCCGTCTTTTCTTTCCCATCACCATAGAAAAGCCCCGGCCCCGCCTTGCGGCAGGACCGGGGCCAAAACGGCGCCGCCTGAGATCAGGCCTTCGCGCGGGTTTTGTCGGAAGAACTGCGCGCGAGTTCCCGGTTCAGCCACAGGGCCGCGAGCGTGAGGACGGAACCGGACAGCAGATAGGCGCCCGCCGCAATCAGGCCGAACTGGCTCGAAATCCACAGCGCGACCAGAGGGGCGAAGCCGGCGCCGAACAGCCAGGCCAGATCGGAGGTCAGGGCGGAGGCCGTGTAGCGGTTGGCCAGCGAGAAGCTGGAGGCCACAGGACCGGACGCCTGGCCGAACGACAGACCCAGCAAGATGAAGCCCGAGATCATGAAGACCAGTTCGCCGACCGCGCCGGCGTTCAGCAGTTGCGGCGCAAAGCCCGAGAAGGCGGCGATCCCGGCGGCCGTGGCGGCCAGCAGGAAGCGGCGGCCGTAGCGATCGGCCAGAACGCCGGACGCCAGGATGGCCAGAAGACCGAACACCGCTCCGACCATTTCGATCAGCAGGAAGCGCACCGGCGTCTCCTGGGTGAACAGGAAGACCCAGGACAGGGGGAAGACGGTGACCATGTGGAACATGGCGAAGCTGGCCAGGGGCGCAAAGGCGCCGATGGCGATTCGGGGCCCTTCCGCCTTGATCGCCGTGTGCACGGGAACCGGCTGCAGTTCGCGCGTCTCGAACAGCTTCTGGAAATTGGGGGTCACCACGATGCGCAGCCGGGCGAACAGGGCCACGACATTGATCGCGAAGGCAACGAAGAAGGGATAGCGCCAGCCCCAATCCAGGAAGTCGGCCGCCGACAGGGTGTTCAGGAAGAAGGCGAACAGGGCCGAGGCGACGATCAGGCCGATCGGCGCGCCGAGCTGAGGGATCATCGCATACCAGCCGCGGCGGTTCTCGGGCGCATTGACCGCCAGAAGAGAGGCCAGGCCGTCCCACGCCCCGCCCAGCGCCATGCCCTGACCGATGCGCAGCACCGCCAGAAGGACGGCCGCGGCGATGCCGATGGTCTCGTAACCCGGGAGGAAGGCGACCGCGACGGTGGAGGTGCCCAGCAGGAAGAGCGCGATGGTCAGCTTGGCGCCGCGTCCGAACTTCTGGTCGATGGCGATGAACAGCGCCGTGCCCAGCGGCCGCGCCAGGAAGGCGAGGGCGAAGACGGCGAAGGAGAGCAGGGTGCCGCCGATCGGACCCGCGAAGGGGAAGATCAGCTGCGGGAAGACGACCACCGAGGCGATGGCGTAGACGAAGAAGTCGAAGAACTCCGAGGTGCGGCCAATGATCACGCCGATGGCGATCTCACCGGCGTCGATCTCGCCGTGGTCGTCGTGGAGAGCGGCGGCGTCGCGTTCCAGCGACTCTGACGAAGGGGTCGTCGAGACGGACATGGGCTGGGATCGCTCCGTTTAAACTGGGAATATTGAGTGTACGGCGGGGAGGCCGCATTATGAACGCGCGCCCTTTGCGATGAAAGTCGCCGCAAGAGGATAGGACAGATTGTCCAATGTCGTTCCTGAACGAAGCTGACTATCGGGCCCAACTCGAACGCCAACCGTCGCGAGTCCTCCCCATGGCCCGACGTTTTCCGATTGGAGTCGCCTTGCGCCGTCTGCGCCTAATTCTGCTCGCGCCCATGGTGGCGCTGCTGTCGGCCTGCAATCTGGTCGTCCTGAAGCCTGCGGGCGACGTCGCCCAGCAGCAGGGCAATCTGCTGATGGTCTCGACCCTGCTGATGCTGCTGATCATCGTGCCGGTCATGGCCCTGATCGTCTATTTCGCCTGGAAGTATCGCGCCTCGAACACCGAGGCGAAGTACCGCCCCGACTGGGACCACTCCACCCATCTGGAAGTCGTGATCTGGGCCGCGCCCCTGCTGATCATCATCTGCCTGGGCGCCCTGACCTGGGCCGGCACGCACCTGCTGGATCCCTATCGGCCGATCGACCGGATCAAGCCGGGCCAGCCCGTCGCGGAAAACGTCGAGCCGCTGCAGGTCAATGTCGTGGCCCTCGATTGGAAATGGCTGTTCATCTATCCGCAGTACGGCGTCGCGACGGTCAATGAGTTGGCTGCGCCGGTGGATCGCCCGATCCGCTTCCACATCACCTCGTCCTCGGTGATGAACTCCTTCTACATTCCCGCTCTGGCAGGCCAGATCTACGCCATGCCGGGCATGGAGACGAAGCTTCACGCCGTCATCAACCGTCCGGGCGAGTATCAGGGTCTCTCCGCCAACTATTCCGGCGACGGCTTCTCGCACATGCGGTTCAAGTTCCACGGTCTGGACCAGGCGGGCTTCGACGGCTGGATCGCCGGCGTCCGTCGCGGCGGCGAGCCTCTGGACCGCGAGCGTTACCTCGAACTGGAAAAGCCCAGCGAGAAGGTTCCGGTCATTCGCTTCTCGACCGTCGATGGCGGCCTGTGGGACGCCATCCTCAATATGTGCGTCGAACCTGGAAAGATGTGCATGGGCGAGATGATGGAGATCGACCGCAAGGGCGGGCTGACCCTGGCCTCGGTGCGCAACACCATGCCGCTGGTCTATGACAAGTACGCTGGCCGCGGAAAGAACGCCGCCATCTTCGGCTCCAACGACAGCTATGTCATGACCATCTGCACTCCGCTTCAGGCCGAGGCCGCCGCCGCAGACCGGATGCGTCGCGCCGAGCTGGACGCTGTCAGCGCCCCGGTCGGCCTGGCGCCCCTGACGGGGCAGGGCCTGCCCATGGCTGCGCTTTCCATTTCACAACAGTCGACGGGGGCGGTTTCGGCCGACGTCCGTTCCTCCCCCAACGCCTGAGCGAACACAGTCGATGAACGCTGACACCCTTATCCCCCTCATTTTCGGGCGGTTGACGCCTGAGGCTCTGCCCCTGCACGAGCCGATCCTGGTCGTGACCATGATCGTGGTTGCGCTGGGCGGCCTCGCCCTGTTCGGCGCCCTGACGTATTTCAAGCTCTGGGGCTACCTCTGGAAGGAGTGGTTCACGACCGTGGACCACAAGAAGATCGGGATCATGTACATGATCCTAGGCCTCATCATGTTCTGCCGCGGCTTCGCCGACGCCATCATGATGCGGCTTCAACAGGCCATGGCCTTCGGCGGGTCCGAGGGTTATCTGAACGCCCACCACTATGATCAGGTCTTCACCGCCCACGGCGTGATCATGATCTTCTTCGTGGCCATGCCTCTGGTGACGGGCATCATGAACTACGCCGTGCCGCTGCAGATCGGCGCGCGCGACGTGTCCTTCCCCTTCCTGAACAACTTCAGCTTCTGGATGACCACGGCCGGCGCCATCATCGTCATGGCCTCGCTCTTCGTCGGCGAGTTCGCGCGTACCGGCTGGCTGGCCTATCCGCCGCTGTCGGGGATCGGCTATAGCCCCGGCGTCGGGGTCGACTACTATATCTGGGCGCTTCAGATCGCGGGGGTGGGGACCACCCTGTCCGGGATCAACCTGATCGCCACCATCGTGAAGATGCGCGCGCCCGGCATGGGCATGATGAAGATGCCCGTCTTCACCTGGACTTCGCTGTGCACCAACGTGCTGATCGTGGCGTCCTTCCCGGTCCTGACCGCCGTCCTGGCCCTGCTGACGCTGGACCGGTACGTCGGCACCAACTTCTTCACGAACGACTTCGGCGGCAACCCGATGATGTACGTGAACCTGATCTGGATCTGGGGTCACCCGGAAGTTTATATCCTGATCCTGCCGCTGTTCGGGGTCTTCTCTGAAATCGCCTCGACCTTCTCGGGCAAGAAGCTGTTCGGCTATACCTCCATGGTCTACGCCACGGTCGTCATCACGATCCTGTCGTACCTGGTGTGGCTGCACCACTTCTTCACCATGGGGTCGGGCGCGTCGGTGAACTCCTTCTTCGGCATCACGACGATGATCATCTCGATCCCGACGGGGGCGAAGATCTTCAACTGGCTGTTCACGATGTATCGCGGCCGGATTCGCTTCGAACTGCCGATGATGTGGCTGGTCGCCTTCATGCTGACCTTCGTCATCGGCGGGATGACGGGCGTGCTGCTGGCGGTGCCGCCTGCCGACTTCGTGCTGCACAACTCGCTGTTCCTGATCGCTCACTTCCACAACGTCATCATCGGCGGCGTGTTGTTCGGCCTGTTCGCCGCCATCAACTTCTGGTGGCCCAAGGCGTTCGGCTTCAAGCTGGACAAGTTCTGGGGCCTGGTCAGCTTCTGGTGCTGGGTCCCCGGCTTCTGGCTGGCCTTCGCGCCTCTGTACGTTCTGGGCCTGATGGGCGTCACCCGTCGGATGCGCGTCTTTGACGATCCATCGCTGCAGATCTGGTTCGTCATCGCGGCGATCGGCGCCGGCGTCATCGCTCTGGGCATCGCGGCCATGTTCATCCAGTTCGCCGTCTCGATCATCAATCGCGACAAGCTGCGGGACGTGACGGGCGACCCGTGGGGCGGTCGGACTCTGGAATGGTCGACGTCCTCGCCGCCGCCCGCCTACAACTTTGCGTCCACGCCGGTCATTCATGACGCCGACGCCTGGTGGGACATGAAGAAGAAGAAGTATCAACGCCCCCTGAGCGGCTACAAGGCCATCCACATGCCCTCGAACACAGGCTCCGGCGTCATCATCTCGGGTCTGTGTCTGGTGATGGGCTTGGCCCTGGTCTGGTACATCTGGTGGCTGGCGGCGCTGAGCTTCATAGCCGTGCTGGCGGTCTCGATCGCCCACACCTTCAACTATAAGCGCGACTATTACATCCCTGCGGATGAGGTGCGCGAGACGGAGGAGGCGCGCACCCGCCTCCTGGCCGGAACGGAGGCCTGATCCATGAGCGCGACTGCGATCAAGATCGACGACCCTAACGTCTTCCACCTGGAAGAGGAGCCGCACCACGAGGAAGGCTCCAGCACCATGCTGGGCTTCTGGCTCTATCTGATGAGCGACTGCCTCATCTTCGCGATGCTGTTCGCCGTGTTCGGCGTCCTGGGTGGAAATTACGCCGCCGGACCGGGGCCGAAGGAGCTGTTCGACCTGGAGCTGGTGGCGATCAACACCGCCATGCTTCTGTTCTCGTCGATCACCTATGGCTTCGCCATGCTGGCGATGGATCGGAACAACAAGAGCCAGACCCTGGTCTGGCTGGCGATCACCGGCCTGTTCGGCCTGGCCTTCCTCGGGATCGAACTCTACGAGTTCGCCCACCTGATCCATGAAGGCGCGACGCCGCAGCGCAGCGCCTTCCTGTCGGCCTTCTTCACCCTGGTCGGCACCCACGGCCTGCACGTGACCTTCGGCATCATCTGGCTGGTGACGCTGATGGTTCAGGTCAGCTGGAAAGGCCTGATCCCGGCCAACAAGCGCCGCCTGATGTGTCTGTCGATGTTCTGGCACTTCCTCGACGTCATCTGGATCGGCGTCTTCACCTTCGTCTATCTGCTGGGCATGGTTCGATGAGCGCCGACAACAAAGATCACTCGCCGGAATCTCACGACGTGGACCACCTGGGCCACGAGAGCCACAACCATGGCTCCTTCAGGAGCTATATGATCGGCTTCGTCCTGTCGGTGATCCTGACTGCCATTCCGTTCTGGCTGGTCATGACGGGCGTGCTTCCCGCACAGGCGACGGCCCTGATCGTCATGGCCTTCGCCGTGGTGCAGATCGTGGTCCACATGATCTACTTCCTGCACATGAACTCCAAGTCCGAGGGCGGCTGGACCATGCTGGCCCTGATCTTCACCATTATCGTCGTGGTCATCGCCCTGTCGGGTTCGCTGTGGGTCATGTACCACCTGAACACCAACATGATGCCGACCCACGAGATGAGCGGAATGGGTTCCTAGGCCCGACCAGGGAGGTCGTGATCCAAAGCGACAGCCATAATGCGCCGCGTCCAGGTCTGGCCCTCGTTTGGGCCGGGCTTGGCGCGGCCTTGTTGTTTCTGGGCTTCGTCGCCCTGGGTGTCTGGCAGGTGCAGAGGCTGGCCTGGAAGACCGAACTGATCGCCCAGGTCGAGGCGCGGGTGCACGCCGCCCCGGTCGCGGCGCCGGGACCTCAGGCCTGGTCGGAAGTGTCGCGCGAGGCCGACCAGTATCGCCGTGTGACGGTGCGCGGCGTGTTTCGACATGATCGGGAGACCTTGGTCCAGGCCGTGACAGAAACCGGATCCGGTTTCTGGGTGATGACGCCTCTGGTGTCCGACGAGGGATTCACGGTTCTGATCAATCGTGGATTCGTCACGCCGGAGCGGCGATCGCCCGCCGATCGATCGAGGGGGCAAGTCACAGGCCCTCAGACCGTCACCGGCCTGCTGCGGATGACGGAGCCGAGGGGAGGCTTCCTACGCGCGAACGACGCCGCGCAGGATCGCTGGTATTCCCGTGACGTGGCCGCAATATCAGAGGCGCGGGGCTTGACCGACGCGGCGCCCTATTTCATCGACGCCGACTCCGCCGCCAACCCGGACGGCTGGCCTAGGGGCGGTTTGACAGTCGTCACCTTTCCCAACAGCCATCTGGTCTATGCCCTGACCTGGTTCGGCATGGCCCTGCTGACCCTGGTCGGGTACGCCATAGTGGCTCGTGAGATCCGGCGTCGGCGGCCGACGCCATGACCTCGGCCCTTCAACGCCTGCTCGGCTTCGGCGACTGGCGCGAGACGGCGGTGTCGCAGGAGGCGGCGAACCGACGCAATCTGCGCCTGCTGGTGCAACTGCGCTGGCTTGCGGTCTTCGGTCAGGTGGCCACCATCCTGATCGTCCATTTCTCTATGGGTATTCGCCTGCCGCTGTTTTGGCTGATGATCGCGCCAGTCAGTCTGGCCGTGGTCAATCTGATCAGCCTGCCCCTCACTCAGCGCCGAGACTCCATTTCGGACCACGAGCTGATGCTGGCGCTTCTGGCCGATGTGGCTGCCCTGACCGCCCAGCTGTTTCTGACGGGAGGCGCCACCAACCCGTTTGTCGGTCTTTATCTGCTGCAGGTGGTGCTGGGGGCTGTGCTGCTGCGCACCTCCTACGCCTGGTCTCTGATCGGCGTCACCAGCGTCTGTTTCGTCTGCCTGGGGGTCTTTCACCTGCCATTGAATCTGCCGCCCTATCGGGACGGGGAGGTGCTGAGCCTCTATATGGCCGGCGGTCTGGTCTGCTTCCTGCTGATGGCTGTGCTGCTGGTGCTGTTCATGACCCGCATCAATGAAAATCTCCGGGCGCGGGACGCCTATGTGGCCGATGTTCGCCAGCAGGCGGCGGAACAGGATCATATCGTCCGGATGGGGCTTCTCGCCTCCGGCGCCGCCCACGAGTTGGGCACGCCATTGGCTTCGCTCTCTGTCATTCTGAGCGACTGGAGGCGGATGCCGGCCTTGAAGGCCGATGCGGATCTGAGCCAGGACATGGAGGTGATGCGGGCTGAGGTCGAACGCTGCAAATCCATCGTCACTGGCATCCTGATGTCGGCAGGCGAGGCGAGGGGTCAGGCTCCGTCTCGCACCACCCTGATCCAGTTTCTTGATGAGGTGGTCGAGGGTTGGACGGCGCGCGATGCGCGGGTTCGCGTCGACGTCACCCCATGGACCGGGCCGGATCCCCGGATCATCGCCGACCCGGCGCTGCGGCAGGTGTTCGGCGTCCTGTTCGATAACGCCCTGGAGGCGGGGGCGCGGCGGATCGTGGTTTCGCCCAGCGTCAGCGCCGGGAGCCTGCATGTCGCGGTGCGCGACAATGGACCGGGCTTCCCCGCGACTGTGCTGGACCGGCTGGGCAAGCCCTATAATTCGACCAAGGACCGCCCCGGCGCCGGCCTGGGTCTGTTTCTGCTGGCCAATGTCATGCGATCCCTGGGCGGCACGGTGGAGGCGTCTAACCCGGCCGGGGGGGGCGGGGAGGTCAGGCTGACCCTGCCGATCGAGGTTCTGGCTCCCGAGGAGACCGTAGATGAGTGAAGACGCCCCCGTCCTGCTGATCGTCGAAGACGACGACTCCTTTTCCCGCACTCTGCGCAAGTCGTTCGAGCGGCGCGGCTACCTGGTGGTCAGCGCGGAGGGTCCCGAGCAGATGGCCGAGGTGCTCAAGGTTCATCGGCCGGGCTATGCGGTGGTCGATCTTAAGCTGGGCGGAGCGTCGGGCCTGGGCTGCGTTTCGACACTCCACGCCTTCGATCCGGAGATGAACATCGTCGTCCTGACCGGCTTCGCCAGCATCGCCACGGCCGTCGAGGCGATCAAGCTGGGGGCGCGCCACTATCTGGCCAAGCCGTCCAGCACCGACGATATCGAAGCGGCCTTCGGCAAGGCCTCGGGCAATGCCGAGATCGCCCTGACGACGCGGCCGACCTCGATCAAGACGCTGGAGTGGGAGCGGATCCACGAGACCCTGGTCGAGACGGACTTCAACATCTCGGAGGCCGCCCGCCGCCTGGGCATGCACCGCCGAACCCTGGCGCGGAAGCTGGAGAAGCGTCGCGTCACCTGAAGGCGTGGAGACTCAAGGCGGCGGCCGCTCCGCCCACTTCAGCAGGGGGATCAGCGGCAGACCCCAGGCGGTCCCCCCGACTCCGAAGAACAGGAAGTCGATCCAGGCGGATGACGGCAGAAGGCCGCGCAGGGCGATCAGGCCCCACACCCAGAAGATCAGAAAGGCGACCACGCCGATCGCGGCGACGAATCGACGCGCGCGCGGCGGCATCAGCGCTTGTTCCTGAACAGGAAGAAGGCAATCAGGCAGACGGCGGACCCCACTAGTGCCCAGGGCGTCCAGACCCAGCTGTCCATGGTGCTGACGGCGAAGACCCTGACCGCCAGGAACCAGCCGCACGCCAGGCCGATGCCGGACACCAGGCTGGTTCCGCCGAAACCCCGGCGTCCCGTCAGCAGATCGGCGATCCAGGCCAGCAAGAGACCGCCCAGAATGGCGGCGACGATGTCGGCGTATTGCAACCCTGATCTCCTGTCAGCCCCTGAGCCGGTCTTCAAACCGACTCGATCTTACGACCGTACCGGGGCATACCGCCACGGTCGCCATTTGGTCACGGTCGAGGGCGACACCATATCCGGGTCAGTGTCGGGCGTCGAATGAACCGTTTCGGAAATCCAGATCGTAATCGCGCCGTCGCCGCATGGCTGTTCTTCACAGCGGCGCTGGTGTTTCTGATGGTCGTGGTCGGCGGCATCACCCGGCTGACGGGGTCGGGGCTTTCGATCACCGAATGGCAGCCGATCATGGGGGCCGTCCCCCCGCTAAACGACGTCCAGTGGGCCGAGGCCTTCGAGAAGTACAAGCAGATCCCGCAGTACGCCCAGGTGAACGCGGGCATGAGCCTGGCCGAGTTTCAGGGCATCTTCTGGTGGGAATGGGTGCACCGGCTGCTGGGGCGCCTGATCGGCATGGTCTTCGCCCTACCTCTGGTCTTTTTCCTGCTCTGCCGCCTGCCGCTGCTCCGCTCCGTCTTTCCTCATTTCGCCATGCCGGATCGCCTGATCTGGCGATGCCTGCTGCTGCTGGGGTTGGGGGGGCTGCAAGGCCTCGTCGGCTGGTGGATGGTGTCCAGCGGCCTTTCGGAGCGCGTCAGCGTCGCGCCTGAGCGACTGGCCGTCCATCTGGGGCTCGCCTTCGTCCTGTTCGCCGCCCTGATCTGGACAGGGCTGGAAGCCTGGAACGGCGAAGATCATGGTCGACCCCCAGCGGGTTGGGCGCGTGGGGCCGGCTTCCTTCTAGGGCTGGTCTTCCTTCAGTGTCTGCTCGGCGCCCTGGTTGCGGGCGGACACGCCGGGCTGGTTTACAATGACTGGCCTCTGATGAACGGATCGGTGTTGCCGCCGGCGGACTGGAGCCTCGGCGCCGTCGCCTTCCTGCATGATCAGGCCCTGACCCAGTTCAATCACCGCGTCGTGGCCTACGGACTGCTGATCGCGGTCAGCATCTATGCGTTCCAGGCCTGGCGTTGGCGCGTGGCCGAAGGCATGGGTCTGGGCGCCTTCGTGCTGGCGGGCGTGGTGTGGAGCCAGGCCGTACTGGGGATCGTCACCCTGATCTACGCCGTGCCTGTGTGGCTGGGCGTGCTGCATCAGGCCGGGGCCGCCGTCGTCCTGGCTGTGGCGACGGCGAACCTGTGGCTTGTCCTGAGAGCTCAGCCGAGGATTTTCATGTCCGGACCGAGGACCATGGGCCTCTGATCGCCAGGGTCATGCCTGGGTACATGATGTTGACGAACAGCACCTCGCCGTCGGGCGAGAAACAGGCGCCGGCGAACTCCGAGTTGCCGGTGAAGACGTTGCGGCCGATCGTGTAGACCTTGCCGTCCGGGGTGACGCCCTTCAGGTGGTTGCGGACATCTGTGGAATAGTTGTCCTCGCAGAGGATCAGATGGCCCCAAGGCGCGACGGTGATGTTGTCGGCCATGTTCATCGTCTTCAGGTCGGTGCTCTCGACGAACAGCTGCAGCCGGTCGGCCGCGCCGTTCAGGCCCGGGACCAGACGCATGACCTGACCGCGGTGGACCGGTCCGCCGGAGGTGGCGGTGAAGTACATCTCGTCGTCGCCCCACCAGACGCCTTCGCCGCGCGCGACCAGGGCCGCCCCGGCCTCGTGACCCCTCTTGGCGAGGTCGCCCTTGGGGGATTCGACGTCTTCCAGATCGATCCACTCGATCTCGCGCCAGTCGCCGACATTCCAGGCGCGGCCCTCGTGATTGCGCGTGTCGGCTGAAGGGGCGCCCTTCCAAGCCATTGCCTGAAGACGACCGCCCTCAGCCAGCTGGCCCGGTCGGTTGGGAATGAAGCGGTAGAAGAGGCCGGTGTGATCGTCCTCGGTCAGATAGACCATGCCGGTGCGGGGGTCGACGCAGACCGCCTCGTGATCAAATCGGCCCATGGCTTTCAGCGGCACGGGGTCGACCAGGCCCGTCGCGGTCGAAGGCACTTCGAACACCCAGCCGTGGCTCTTGGTCACGTCGGCGTCGGCCGGGGTTTCAAGCGTCTCCTCGCAGCTCAGCCAACTGCCCCAGGGGGTCGGGCCGCCGCAGCAGTTGGTCGAGGTGCCGGCCAGGGTCAGATGCTGGCTGATTTTGCGACGGGTCTGGAGGTCATAGACGATGGTCGAGCAGCCGCCAGGCAGAGGGCGGCCGTTCTTGTAGGTGTCGTAGGCCTTTGCGGCGCTCAACTGGCCGAGGCGCTCTTCGTGAAATCCGCCGGGTCCGAGATTGCGGTGGAGACCGCTGGAGCCCTTGAGCTCATGGTTCAGCACAAGTGCGACCTTGGAGCCTTCGAGCGGAAAACAGGCCATGCCGTCGGGCTGGCCGGGAACGAAGAGGCCATCGTCCATGGTGTCGCCGCTTTGCGACACGATCTGATAGGAGAAGCCTTCCGGCAGATCGAGCAGCTGACCCGGATCTCGGACCAGGGGGCCATAGCCGTGAACCTCGTTGAGGTAGGTGTCGTCGCCCTCTCCCTGAGCGGCGGCGTGACGGGCGAGTCCCGAGAAGGCGAGGGCGGCAGTGGAGGCGATGAGGCCGCGACGGTGAAGTTTCATGGGGGCTCCTCAGGTTCGCCTTCCGATGACGCGTATTGGCTATGGTTTCGTGACAAATGCCGTTATCCTGTAACGACAAGAAGGTCGCCCCTCCGGGTATTTTAATACCGTTATTAAAAACGCACGTAAAAACAACGTGATATACGCTCAGACGTCGGACTTCTGAAGTTGACGCTGAAAGCGCGCTCCTGTATCAGCGCGCCTTCATTCGGTTCCCTAGGGGCCGAACCCGATTTTCGTCTCCAGGAATCCTCTCAATGCTGAAGAGCACCACGGCTTCGTTGAAGCCGGCCGAGGTCGAGAAGAAGTGGATTCACATCGACGCCGAAGGCGTCGTCGTGGGCCGCCTCGCGACCTTCATCGCCAACCGTCTGCGCGGCAAGCACCGCGGCGACTACACCCCGCACGTCGATTGCGGCGACTATGTCGTTGTCACCAACGTCGACAAGGTGGTGTTCACGGGCAAGAAGAACACCGACAAGATCTACTACCGCCATACCGGTCACCCGGGCGGCGTGAAGTCGACGACCCCCGAGAAGGTCCTGGGCGGTCGCTTCCCCGAGCGCGTGCTCGAGAAGGCCGTCGAGCGCATGCTGCCGAAGGAAAGCCCGCTGGCCCGCAAGCAGATGACGCACCTGCGCCTGTTCGCCGGCGCCGCCCACGATCACGAAGCCCAGCAACCGGAAACGATCGACTTCAAGTCGGCGTCGCCCAAGAACACCCGGAGCGTCTGAGCATGACCGACGTGACCAACACCGAAGCCGCCACCGGCTTCGACGCCCTGAAGGGCCTGACCGCCTCGGCCGAAAACGACGCGCCCGTCCACGTCCAGAAGCTGGACGCCCACGGTCGGGCCTATTCGACCGGCAAGCGCAAGAACGCGATCGCCCGCGTCTGGGTGAAGCCCGGCGCCGGCAAGATCACCGTCAACGGCAAGGATGTGGCCGCCTATTTCGCCCGTCCGGTTCTGCAGATGATGGTGGCCCAGCCGCTGAACATCGCCGACCGCGCCACCCAGTACGATGTGATCTGCACCGTCGAAGGTTCGGGCCTGTCCGGTCAGGCCGGCGCCATCCGCCACGGCCTCTCGCACGCCCTGACGCACTTCGAACCGGAGCTGCGCAAGGTCCTGAAGCCGCACGGCTTCCTGACCCGCGACAGCCGCGTCGTCGAGCGCAAGAAGTACGGCCGCGCCAAGGCTCGCCGCAGCTTCCAGTTCTCGAAGCGCTAATCGCGGTCTCGCGATTTGGATTGGGGGCGCTTCGGGGAGACCCGGAGCGCCCTTTTTCTTTGTCCGACAGGAAAGACCATGGCTGCGATCTCGGACCTTCCGACGCTGCTCGCTAGTATGACGCCGGTGCTGCGGGACGGGGTGTTCGTCTTCTGCGAACTGCCTGCGCTAGACGGCCGGATGATCTCGACCCTGTCGCCGGTTGTCGTCGTGCAGGAGGACGAAGCCGTCACAGTCGTGGTGCTGAAGGATGTGGCGGTCGCCAATGGCCTGGCGTTTGGTCCGGCCATGCGCATGATCTCGCTGAAGGTGCACTCGGATCTTGAAGCCGTAGGCCTGACGGCGGCCTTCGCCACGGCGCTGGCCCAGGCCGGCGTCAGCGCCAATGTCGTCGCCGGAAGTCGGCACGACCATATTTTCGTCCCGGAACGTCAAGCTGAAGAAGCCATGACGGCGCTCGGGGCGCTGCAGACCCGGAGCATGGGATAGACGATGACCCACACCATCTTCATCGACGGCGAAGCCGGCACCACGGGGCTCGAAATCCGCGAGCGGCTGGAGGCGCGTTCCGATCTGGAGCTGCTGCTGCTGGGCGACCGTCGTCGTGATGTCGATGCGCGGCGCGAGGCCCTGAACAGCGCCGACGCCGTGATCCTGTGCCTGCCCGACGATGCGGCGTGCGAAGCGGTGGCCATGGTCGAGAACCCGGCGGTCAAGGTGATCGACGCCTCGACCGCTTATCGGGTCGCGCCGGGCTGGGCTTACGGCTTCCCCGAGATGGACGCCGGTCAGCGCGAACTGATCGCGCAGTCGCAGTTCGTCTCCAATCCCGGTTGCTATCCGACCGGCTTCATCGGCCTGATGCGGCCGCTGGTGAAGGCGGGTCTGGTTCCGGCGAGCCATCCGCTCACGGTCAATGCGGTGTCAGGTTATTCCGGCGGCGGCAAGGGAATGATTGCGGAGTTCGAGGCGGAAGGTGCGTCGACGGCCTATCGCGCCTATGGGCTGACGCTGAAGCACAAGCACGTGCCGGAGATGACGAGACACACGGGACTGAGCCGCGACGTCCTGTTCACCCCGGCGGTCGGAAACTATCGTCAGGGCATGCTGGTCGAGGTTCCGCTGCACCTGGCCGCCCTGCCGGAGACGCCCTCGGTCGAACGCATCCATGGGGCCCTGGTCGAGGCCTACGACGGCCAGAGGTTCGTCGAGGTCGTCGATCTGGACGAGACGGAGGCGATGACGGGCTTGGAGCCGGAAGGATTGAACGGGACCAACCGGCTGCGGCTCCACGTTTTCGGCGACCGTTCGGGGGAACAGGCGCGTCTGGTCGCCCTGCTGGACAACCTGGGCAAGGGCGCGTCGGGCGCGGCGGTGCAGAATCTCAACATCATGCTGGGGTTGGACGAGGCGGCCGGCTTGATCTGACCCGGTTAGGGGCGAGGAAACCTTTTTCGCTTCGCCGTCGTACTGGGGTCATGACCCAGTCGTTGATCCTTGATCGCCGAGGCTTGCTGACGGGCGCCGGGGCGTGGGCCTTGGCCGCCTGCTCGCCGGAACCGGTCAAGGCGGATCAGGGCTCGTACGCCGCTTCGCCCTATCGCCGGATATCTGACGCCGAGTGGCGGCGACGCCTGGGCGAGGAGGCCTGGAGCGTAATGAGACGCGAGGCGACCGAACGGCCCTACAGCAGTCCCTTGAACAATGAGCACCGGCGCGGAATCTTCGCGTGCAGGGGCTGCGACCTGCCCCTATTCCGCTCGACCTGGAAGTTCGAGTCCCACACCGGCTGGCCGAGCTTTTATCAGGTCTTGGGCGGCAACATCGGTCGCAAACGGGACTTCGCTATCGGCATTCCCCGGATTGAATATCATTGCGCCCGCTGCCTCGGGCACCAAGGTCATGTGTTCAACGACGGCCCCCGGCCGACAGGGCTTCGCTACTGCAACAACGGCGTCGCCTTGAAGTTCGTCCCAGCCTAAGGCCGCGCCGCCCGAACGGCGGAGTCCGCCGTCACGCCGAACCAGACGGCGGCGATGACGATTAGAAGACCATAGTCGCGCCCCGGCGAGACCACAGGCACGGCCGCCGCGGCAATGAGGGCGAGAGGAAAAAGACCGGCCCAGATCGCCGTTGACGGCGAGCCCGTCCGGATCATCGGCTGGGGCTTGGGTCGGTTCATCAGGCGCGCCATCCGACCGTTAAGCGCAACGAACAGGCCCACGCAGAGTATGGCGCTGATCGCGTATTTGAACAGATGACCGGGCTCCCCAAACAAGGACGCGGTCATGATCAGAAGCAGCAGCGCTACGCCCGTGCTGGCGGCCAGCAGAATATTGGGTTCGATCCGGTTCAAGACTTCACTTTCACATAGAGGCCCGGCGCCGGAGCGAGCGGCGGGAGCGGACCCTTAGCAGGGTCGCGCGCCGGAATCCTGTCGCCCGAACGCGCGTGAAGCCAGTCCGCCCAATGTTCCCACCAGCTGCCCGGATGTTCCGCCGCCCCGGCCTGCCACTCGGCAAGGGTCGAGGGAAGAGCGGGGTTCGTCCAATGCTGGTATTTACGCGCCCCCGGGGCATTGATGACGCCGGCGATATGACCCGATCCCGCGAGGGTGAAGGTGACGTCCCGACTGCCGAACAGCCGCGCCGAGCGATAGACCGAGTTCATCGGGGCGATGTGATCCTCGCGGCTGGCCTGGAAGTAGAGCGGGATCTTGACCTTAGACAGGTCCACGCGAAGGCCGCCGATCTCGAACAGGCCCTGGGCCAGGGCGTTGGCGCCGTACATCTGCCGCAGATAGGCCAGGTGCAGGGCTTTCGGCATCCGGGTCTGGTCGGCGTTCCAGAAGAGGAGATCGAAGGCGGGCGGATCCTTGCCCAGAAGATAGTTGCTGACGAAGAAAGACCAGATCAGGTCGTTGGACCGCAGGGCGTTGAAGGTGTCCGCCATCGCCGCGCCGGGCAGGACCCCGCCGGCGGCGTCCATCTGGCGCTCGATCTCGGCGATCCAGTGCTCATCGGTGAACAGGAGCAGGTCGCCGGCTTCGGCGAAATCGTGTTGGGCGGCGAAGAAGGTGGCGGCGGCGACGCGCTTGTCCTTTTGGGTCGCCATATGGGCCAGGGCCGCCCCGAGGAGGGTGCCGCCGATGCAATAGCCGACGGCGTTCACCTGTTTCGCGCCCGCCTGTTCCAGCGTTTTTTCGACGGCGCGGTAGACGCCTTTTTGCAGATAGTCGTCGAAACCGAAGTTCGCCTTGTCCCGGTCGGGATTGACCCAGGAGCAGACGAAGACGGTGAACCCCTGGGCTGACAGCCAGCGGATCATCGAGTTCGCCGGCTGGAGGTCCAGGATGTAGAATTTGTTGATCCAGGGCGGGAAGATCAGCAGGGGGATTTCGTGCTGGGTCTCCGTCTCCGGCGCATACTGGATCAGTTCGAACAGTTCGTCGCGCCAGACGACCTGGCCCGGCGCCGTCGCGACATTCTCGCCCACGACAAACTTGCCGTAATCGGCTTGGCTGATGCGCAGCGCGCCTTGGCCCCGTTCCAGGTCGGCCGCGAAGTTCTGCATCCCCTTCACCAGTGACTCGCCGCTGGTTTCAGCCAGAGCCTTGAGCGCCACCGGGTTGGACGCCAGGAAGTTCGAAGGAGAAAAGGCGTCGGTCAG
>Ga0156462_1032_pt4 | contig 15341 bp, 14 predicted proteins | sample RifOxyB1_FD_110609 | JGI IMG/M metagenome (GOLD analysis project Ga0156462, IMG submission 110609) | Caulobacterales bacterium RIFOXYB1_FULL_67_16
CTTTCCCATGGGGCGGAGTCTAAGCGAGACCCAGACTCAGGCGCGCAAATCGCCCATCCCGGATTTCAACCGCCTGATTTCAAAAAGGTTCGCTTTCAGAATTGCGCGTTTCCCCCCGTCCAGCGCCCGTAATTCCCGTCCTTCCGCCGCCCCCTTGTCTTCATCGTCGGGCTTGTCCCGAGGATTCAGACTCCCGCTCCAGCAGGGCAGACCGTGCGCCTCTGCCCCGCCGTCAAATTGCTTTTGCGACGCCGCCAGCCGTCCGGCCGCTCAAGGACCGGGATCGACCGCCGCGCCGGATGATCGGCCGGCAGGTCGCCGATCCGCATCCCCAAACGTTTGGCGTTCGCCGTCCAGGTGTCGCGCGACACCCCTGCCTCGGCCCGCAACGCCTTCGCCGCCTCGCTCCCATGCCACCGCCCGAACAAGACCCGCCAGGCCGTGTCATCCATCCGACTGTTGAAATGCTTCCCCATGCGGAAAAGCCTAACCCCGCCCGCTCCTCAGGCGCGTAATCAGCGAATTGGCGAAGTCAAAGGATTGTTTCGATAGCAATTTATTCTCAGAACTAGGCGCGCAAATTGCGTTTAGCGCCCCTATTCGCCGGGTGCGGCACGTCAGCTGGGCGCCAAACAGCGAACGCCGAAGCTAGGCCGCGAAGCAGACTCTCACCTATTGATCTCGCGCACCCCCTTGGGACTCTACGGAATTTCGCGAAGCACTGGTGGCCGGAAAAAGTTGCCATCGGCATCGGTTAGGAACCGCACATGGCCAGTAGCGATTGCGGCGGCGACCTTCTCTGGGTCGCGCGTTCCATCAACTTCGATAGCGCGGCTGGAAACGAAGTTTCGGACCGCGAACAAGAGAGCCTCGCCGAAAGCTCTTGGATCCATATCAGGCAACTCGAGCGGAGGGCGGTGAGCTTGGATGAGTACCCACTTCCCCTCGACGGCAACCGTAGAAAAGCTTGGCCGATAGACTAGGTCTCGGTTGGCCAGTGCGAACATAGCTCCCACTTCGCGAAGCTGGAGCTCCGTCAGGGGACCATCGATCAGTTTCAAACGATGCGACCACGCTCTCTCGGCAGCGGTAGAGTCATTAAGGGTGGCCACGATGCCCACCTTTCCCAACCTAAGGATCACAGTCTGGTCAAAGGTAAAGTCGAGGTAGTCGTAGGCATCCCCCGTCAGGGCTCCTTCGATTTCGAACACCTGCAATGATCCGACCACGCCGGGCGACAACTTTGCGCCTGTGTACGAGCAACGCGCGACAGCGTGGACGTGGTGCAGGTCGGTCCAGTCATAGAAATCGCCGATCTTTTCGTCGCCGACTCGAGGATCTCTATGAACCCGAACCCTGCGGTCCTTTAAATGGACTTTGAGGAACAGCAGATTGAGCCAAACAAAGAGCAGTTCGCGTCCGCTATCATCAAGTCGGCCGGCTACTGATGCGTAATCGCCGGCGAGCAACTTCGAAACAGGGGTTTCCACCAACTCGCCAAGGCGGCTGTTACACTCTTCGCAACAGGGAGTCGTATAGCCACGGTAGCGGCGAAGCTCGCCAGTCGGTAGCGTGATCTCGCGATCAAATAGACCGAAGCGTCGGAGCAACCACTTCGGGATGATGTGTTCGTTATTGAACCGCTTTTCGTGAGGCCACGCACCACAGATAAAGCACGCATCGCCTACTACAATGTCATCGATAAAGCGGCGGCAGCTGAAGAGAAGCACTCGACCGTCAGAGCCGAATATGTCGCGATATGGGTCATTTTCTTCCCCGGAAGATTCAGTCATTTAGGACCTTTTCTCCATCGCGCCAGAACCCTTTGTTTTCGTCAGACCCAAACATCCGATCCCAAATATTTTTGCCGACGTCTGCAATTATAATGTGTCAAGCCTGGATTCTCCAAGAGCGGCCCGCTACGCGCCACTACGCAGACACTTTTATTAACGATCTCGCCTTGCACCCTAACCCCTGGACTCTTCGCCTAGTTCTTTAATAATAAAATTAACCGCTGCTTCGTTATAGTTGGATGCCGCCCCCTTCTTCACGAAACCTGTCTCCTCATATCGGACACGGTCAGCATTATTACGGAAGGCGTAATGCGCAAAGTCTCTATTGGTCTTAATTTTTTTTGACTTGATGATCGCATCCACCGCGCCCTGCTTCGCCCCAGTCGCCTTCTTAACTCGTCGGAAAAGTTCGGTGTAACTAAAGGGGTAGCCCTCTAGCGCTTCTCTGATTGCAAGGACCGTCGCTTTTGTTGGAGCGACCTCTCCGATCAGCTTAAGCGTAGGTGCGCCGGAGCGCTCTACGAACTCTCCGTCCTTCACAAAGCTGATCTGCGGCAGCAGCACTTCGTCGATGAGAAACGACCCAGCTTTACCGTCGATCTCGCCGGTGGCGAGGTTCATGACCGCTGCGTTCTCGATGCCAAATCGCATGATGTTCGCTAAATGCTTGGAGAGTATGGTCTGCGACAACTGTTGCAGGCGTTGTTCGATAAGGCGCTGCAGGTCAGTGGGGGTGATAAGCCGATCCTCACCCGGATACCGGTAGTAGATGTGACCTTGCGTCACGTCGCTCGTGTTGTGGATAAAGATGACCGGTTTGGTATGAGCTGGCCCGACATATACGACTCCTACCTTCTTTCCCTCGATCTGGTGCGTTGCGGTTTGGATCTCCAAACCAATGCCAAGCTGGTCCCGGATGTTCTGATTTAGCCTGTTAAGGTCGTATTTTTCGAACTTTTCGTCCGGGAGCCCAATGACTTTGAAGCTCCCATTCTCCACACCGAACACGAAGTAGCCGCCCTTGTTGTTTGCGAAGGCGGCGATCGTCTTCATAACGAAATTGACCGACTTCTTGCATTCGATTTGATCGGTTTCGGTTATTGCCAGGGAGGTGGGCGAGCCAGCCTTTGTGGGCAGCAGCCTCGCTAAACGCGCGGGGCTCATCGGCCCCTCATCGCCTATGGACGGCAGTGCAGCCTTCGCCAAGAATTGATCTACTTCCCTCGGTTCGGCTGCGGGGATAGCTGCGTACTTCTTGATCTGGCCGTTTTTGATGTTGGAGATTCTGCCGGTACTGATGTCGCTAGAGGCGTCACCGCGAGTCCGGTTAATCAGGCCAGCGATCTCTTGGTTCGAATGTTTTCCCCCTGCGACCAGCGCCTTGATGACGGCGACTTCAGCACCAGACAGCGAGTTTCTGCGGCTACTCGACACGTTCGACCTCCCCTCGGTCTTCCAATGTGACGGTTAAAGGGGCCGCAATGCAACTCTCCCGCCCAGCTCTCTATAGCTAGGAGTTGATTATTCTGCCTCGGGTCAAATCCCTGCGGCGGGTTCGCCGCACGGCTCAAGCAGGGCCCGACCGCGTCGGGGCCGGGAGCCGCCTCAATGCGCCGCGTCCCAGTTCGCCGCCGCCCGCGCCTCCACCACCAGCGGCACAGTCAGGGCCACCGCCGGGTCTGAGGCGTTTTCCATCACGCGTTTGATGACGATTATGGCGCGGTCGGCCTCGGCCTCGGGGGTTTCGAAGACCAGTTCGTCGTGGACCTGGAGCAGCATGCGGGTTTTCAGCCCGGCCTCGGCCAGGGCGGCGGGCATGCGGATCATGGCGCGGCGGATGATGTCGGCGGCGGCGCCCTGGATCGGGGCGTTGATGGCGGCGCGCTCGCCGAACTGGCGTTCGGCGCCCGATTTCGAGTGGATGGCGGGGATGTGGATGCGGCGGCCGAAGACGGTGGAGACGAGCCGGCCTGGCGGACCTCGGCCCTGGTCTTGTCCATATAGGCGCGGATGCCGGGGAAGCGGTCGAAATAGGTCTTGATGTATGCGCCGGCCTCGCCCTGGTCGATGCCGAGCTGGGCGGCCAGGCCGAAGGCGCTGATGCCGTAGACGATGCCGAAATTGATGGCCTTGGCGCGGCGGCGGGTCTCGGACGGCATGCCCTCGACGGGGACGCCGAACATCTCGCTGGCGGTGGCGGCGTGGATGTCGAGCCCGGCCTTGAAGGCGCGTTTCAGCTCGGGGATGTCGCCGATATGGGCCAGCAGACGCAGTTCGATCTGGCTGTAGTCGGCGCTGATCAGCAGATGGCCGGGGGCGGCGATGAAGGCCTGGCGGATTTCGCGGCCGGTCTCGGTCCGGATCGGGATGTTCTGGAGGTTGGGGTCCGAGCTGGCCAGGCGGCCGGTGGAGGCGGCGGCCAGCTGGTAGCTGGTGTGGACGCGGTCGGTCTTGGGGTCGGCGGCGGCGGTCAGGGCGTCGGTGTAGGTGCCCTTCAGCTTGGACAGCTGGCGCCAGTCCAGCAGGACGCGGGGCAGGGCGTGGGTGGCGGCCAGGTCTTCCAGCACGCTGGCGTCGGTGCCCCATTGGCCCGAGGCGGTCTTCTTGCCGCCGGGCAGGTTCAGCTCGCCGAACAGGATTTCGCCGATCTGGCGGGGGGAGCCGATGTTGAAGGGGCGGCCGGCGATTTCGTGGGCCTGGGCCTCCAGCTCGGCCATGCGCAGGCCGAACTCGCTGGACAGGCGTTTCAGGCGGTCGGGGTCGATGCGGACGCCGGCGGTCTCCATCTCGGCCAGGACGGCGGGCAGGGGGCGTTCCAGGGTCTCATAGACGGTGGACAGGCCCTCGCGCGCCAGCCGGGGCTTGAGGATGCGCCACAGGCGCAGGGTGACGTCGGCGTCTTCGGCGGCGTAGGTGGTGGCGGGTTTCAGGGCGACGTGCTTGAACGACTTCTGGCTCTTGCCCGTTCCGGCCACGCTCTTGAACGGCACGGGGTCGTGCCCCAAATGGAGCCGCGCCAGCTCGTCCATCCCGTGCCCGTGGAGCCCGCCCTCCAGCACGTATGAGATCAGCATGGTGTCGTCATAGGGGGCGACCCGGATGCCCCGCCGCGCCATGACGGCCAGATCGTATTTCGCGTTCTGCAAAACCTTCAGAACCGACGGATCTTCCAATAAAATCTTGAGCTTTTTCAAGGCATTGGCCTTGTCCAGCTGCTGGATTGGCTCCCGCGCCTCCCCCGGCTCCCCGAACAGCCCCCCCTCGCCCGCCTGGGGCTCGTGCTCATGGGTCAGCGGGATGTAGCAGGCCTCGTTCGGCCCCACCGCCAGCGACACGCCGCACAGCCCCGCATGCGTCGCCGACAGCGCATCCGTCTCCGTATCAAAGCCCACCACCCCCGCCTCGACCGCCAGGGCGATCCAGCGGTCCAGGGCCTCCTCGGTCTGCACGCACTCATAGGCCTCCAGGTCGAAGCTCTGGGCCTCGGCCGGCCCCTCCGCCACCTGGCCGTAGCGCGGCGTGGCGACGGGGGCGCTCAGGTTCGGCGCGCGCTTGGGTGCGAAGGCCGAGATTTCACTGGGCCCCGCCTTGCCGTCGCCGACCCGCCGCTGCAGCGAGCGGAACTCCATCTTGTCGAGGAAGGCCGACAGGACGTCGGGATCCGGATCACGCACGGCGAAATCCTCGATCGGTTCCGGCGCGGGCGCGTCGCAGGTCAGGCGGACCAGTTCGCGCGACAGGCGGATCTGGTCGGCGAAGTTGATCAGGGTCTCGCGGCGCTTCGGCTGTTTGATCTCGCCCGCCCGCGCCAGCAGGGTGTCCAGGTCGCCGTATTCCTCCAGCAACTGCGCCGCCGTCTTCGGGCCGATGCCGGGCGCACCCGGCACATTGTCGACGCTGTCGCCGATCAGGGCCTGAAGATCGACCATCTTCTCCGGCCCCACGCCGAACTTCTCGAACACCTCGGGCTCGGCCAGACGCCGGTCCTTCATCGGGTCCCACATGACCACGCCGCCGCCGATCAGCTGCATCAGATCCTTGTCGGAACTGACGATCACCGCCTCGCCGCCGGCGTCTCGCGCCTTGCAGGCATAGGTGGCGATCAGGTCGTCAGCCTCATAGCCGGGCAGTTCGACGCAGTGCACGCCGAAGGCCGCCGTGGCTTCGCGCACCAAGGGGAACTGCGGCACCAGATCTTCCGGCGCCGGCGGGCGGTGGGCCTTGTACTGGTCGTACAGGTCGTTGCGGAACGTCTTTTCCGAATGGTCGAAGATGGCCACCAGATGGGTGGGGCCGTCGGCGCCCTTCATGTCCTTCAGCAGCTTCCACAACATGTTGCAGTAGCCCTGGACCGCACCCACGGGCAGGCCGTCAGACTTGCGGGTCAGGGGCGGCAGGGCGTGATAGGCGCGGAAGATATAGGCCGAGGCGTCGATCATCCACAGCCGCAGGGCGGGGCCGTCCTGGGTCAGCGGGCGGTCCGGGGCGGGGGCGATGTCGGGAGCAGAGGCGTCGGTCATGGGCGGAACATAGGCGGCCCGAGCCGCCGCGTCAGCCGTCAGAATTCGGTCCAGCTGGATCCCGGATTGCGCTGCCCCGGCTGGGCCTGCTGCTGGCCCCAGGTCACGATCATGAACAGCTTGTGGCTGCGGATTCGGTACTGTCCGATCATCGGCAGGACCGCGCCCAGGGGCGCCCCGGTCTTGGCCTCGTAGAGAAAGCCCGAAAACTCCGCGACGCCGGCGCGGTCGCGGTTGCTGTAGACCGACAGTTCCGGCAGCGAAACGACGTTGAGGCTTTCGTTGATCGGCACCCGCATCTCCGGAATGCCGAAGACGCGGCGCATCTGCTCCAGGGCTAGGGCGCCGGCGCGAACCTCGAAGACGGCGTCGGCCTCTTCCTTGTTGCGCGTCAGCCGGTAGCCGGCGTCGGACAGGGCCGCCCGGATCGCGCTGATGGCGTACCTCGAATTGTCGTTCTGGAAATAGGTCTCGTCGACGAAGACGACGGCTCCGGTCGGCAAGGGCAGGGAAAGCCCCTCGACCGCCTTGTCCGCCGCCCGGGCGATCAGCAACTGCTCGGTCGCAGTCCGCCCAATGTTGGATTCCGTGGTGGAGGCGCAGGCCGTTATCAGCGAAGCCCCCGCCAGCAAGGCCGCCGCGGGACCGAGCCGCGAGACATAGCCCCGACGCATCACCAGCTTCCCGTATTCGGCATGGAGGCCCAGGGCTCGGCCGGCGCCAGAGGCGCGCCCTCCTGAAGCAGCTCGATCGAAATGCCGTCCGGAGAACGGACGAAGGCCATATTGCCGTCGCGCGGCGGGCGATTGATCACCACGCCGCCGTCCATCAGCTTCTGGCAGGCGGCGTAGATGTCGTCGACCTTATAGGCCAGATGGCCGAAGTTGCGGCCGCCCTGATATTCCTCCGGATCCCAGTTGAACGTCAGCTCGACCTCGGGACAGCGTTCCGCCGTTGACTGGTCCAGATTCTTGGGCGCCGCGAGAAAGACCAGGGTGAAACGGCCGGCCTCGTTCTCCACGCGGCGGACTTCCTGGAGTCCCAGCAGGTCGCAATAGAAGTGGAGCGAGGCGTCGAGGTCCCTGACGCGGACCATGGTGTGCAGATAGCGCAAGAGTGTCTGTCTCCGTCCGGGGAGTGGCGGTCAGAACCCGTTATAGTCGGGGCAAGTCCAAATCACGACCGCCTCGACCATAGAGCCTCAGTGAGCCTCGGGCGGGCGAGCGGCGGGGCTCAGATATTCACTCTCGTCCTGAGGATGGGCCGACAGGACGAAACGGCGATCGCAATAACCGCACTCGATGAAGGCGTCCTCGCCCATGTCCATATAGACCAGCGGATGGCCCAGCGCCCCGCCGCCGCCGTCGCAGGCGACCCGCTTGGTCGAGACAACGACCTCTTCGGGCGGAGGAATGATCGCATCGGGATGACGGGGCGGCATTGTTCAGCTCTTGGACTTGGCGATGAGGCGTCGGGCGCATACCTATGCGGCCCGCCCGGCGGCGTCAAACCGCCGCACGCCACGACCTTCCAGCGAAGCGCTCCAGATGACCGATGCGACGACCCTGCCCGACAACGCCATCGAGGTGCGGGGGCTGAAGAAGACCTACGCCGGCTCCAAGAAGGCGCCGCCCAAGACGGCGCTTCGCGGCGTGGACCTGGTGATCCCCAGGGGATCGGTCTTCGGCCTGCTGGGGCCGAACGGCGCGGGCAAATCCACCCTGATCAACATTCTGGCCGGCGTGGTGAAGAAGTCGGAGGGCGCCGTGACCATCTGGGGCCGCGACATCGACAAGGAGCCGCGCGACGCCGCTGCGGCTTTGGGGGTGGTGCCGCAAGAGATCGTCGCCGACGTCTTCTTCACCCCGCGCGAGTCGCTCGAGGTCCAGGCCGGCTTCTACGGCGTGCCGAAGGACGAGCGCCGGTCGGACGAACTGCTGGCGGCGCTGGGTCTGTCGGACAAGGCCAACGCCTATGTCCGCGCCCTGTCCGGCGGCATGAAGCGCCGCCTGATGGTGGCCAAGGCCCTGGTGCACAATCCGCCCATCCTAATCCTGGACGAACCGACCGCAGGGGTGGACGTCGAACTGCGTCGTCAGCTGTGGGCCTATGTCCGCCAGATCAATGCGGAGGGCGTGACCATCGTCCTGACCACCCACTATCTGGAAGAGGCGCAGGAGCTCTGTGACACCATCGCCATCGTCAACCGGGGCCAGGTGGTGGCCTGCGAGCCGACGCCGCAACTGCTGCGGCGGCTAGACAGCCGCAATGTGGTGGTCACGTCCGAGACGCCGCTGGAGACGCCGCCCGTTCTGCAGGGATTCACTGTGACGGCGCGACCGAACGGCGCCTTCGCCGTAGCCTACCGCAAGGGACAGTCGTCGGTCGAACAGGTGATCGCTGCGGTCCGCCAAGCGGGGATCACGATCGCCGACATCACGACCGAGGATCCAGATCTGGAGGACGTCTTCCTGGCCCTGACCTATGGGGATGTGACCCAGGTCGATCCGACGAAGGATTAACCCAGCTCGGCCAGGAACTCGAAGATCGCCGCCTTGGCCTCGGGCTCGTCCAGCATGGGGGCATGCCCGACGCCGGGAACCTCGACATAGGCCAGGGTCGGGGCGGCCTTACGCATCTTGCCGGCGATGGCGGCGCTCAGCAGGTCGGAGGTTCCCCCGCGCACCAGCAGGGTCGGCCGGTTTCGCGCCAGCCGGCGGAACATGGGCCAGAGATTGGGAACCAGGGCCTTGGCCCCCGCCGCCCGGATCGGCACGGAGATGTCCGGATCATAGTCCAGCCCGATCTCGCCGTCGGGCTGCTGCCTGAAGATGCGACGGGCGAAGGCGTCCCAGTCGGCGTCCGAGTAATGGGGAAAGGCGACGGCGTTGATCTGTTTCGCATAGGCGGCCGCGTCCGCCCAAGAGCCGATCTCGACCGGCTGACCACTGTAGGCGGCGATCCGCGCGAGACCTTCGGGCGCGACCTCCGGCCCGATGTCGTTCAGCACCGCCGCGACCACCGCCTTCGGCCTCAGCGCCGTCAGGGCCATGGTGATAAGCCCGCCCATGGATGTCCCGACAAAGACAGCCCGATCCACGGCCGCCTGATCCATCAAGGCCAGCACGTCCGCCGCATAGACGTCGGGCCGATAGGTCATCGGGTCAAGCGCCCGATCCGACAACCCGCGTCCCCGCACATCGACCGCCAGCACGCGGCGACCGCTTTGGGCCATCAGGGGCGCGATCGCCCCGAAGTCGGCGCTGTTCCGGGTCAGGCCGTGGATGGCGATGATCGGCGGACGGGCGGGCCCCGGTCCAGGCGCATAATCACGGGCGAAAAGGCTGAGACCGTCCGGAGACGTCCAGCGACGTTCGACATAGGCGCCGACAGGGCTCACGCAGGCCTCCTTTCAAGGTTGAGGCCCAGAGTAATTCACCGCGCGAGGAATTGCGATGGCGTCAGGCCCCGAGCAACTCGCGAACGAAGGTGTCCAGATTGCCCCCCTGAAACAGGAATCCGGACACCCCGGCGCGCTTCGCCGCCTCGATATCGCGCGGCTGGTCGCCGATCATGAAGGACTTGGCCGGATCGATATCGTGGTCAGCAATGGCCCGCAGCAACATGCCGGGATTGGGTTTGCGATCGGGATGGTCCGGGTGGCGATACCGTTCGTCCTGCGCGTCCGGATGGAAGGGACAGGCATAGACGGCGTTGATCACCGCCCCGTCCTGCGCCAGCCGCTTGACCAGCAGGCCGTTGAAGACGTGCATCTGGTCCTCGTCGAACATGCCGCGCGCCACGCCGGACTGATTGGTGACGATCACCGTCAGATAGCCGGCCAGATTCAGCCGCCGCACCGCCGCACCGACGCCCGGGATCAGCTTCAGATGTTCAGGCAGATGCGGGTAGCCGGAATCTTCGATCAGGACCCCGTCGCGGTCCAGAAAGACGGCGGGCAAGCCGGTCATGCGTCGTGTCTCAGCAGTTCGGTGAAGGCGGTCATCAGATGATAGAGGCTGGAGGCGGGCACGGTTTCGTCGGGCGAGACGCCCTCAGCGTCATAGGAGTCGATCCACAAGCCCGGAACCTCGGTGGCGAGGTGGGTGTCTAGGGTTGCGGCGATCAAGTCCGCGGCCCCTGGATCACCGAACGCCAGGGCCGCGCGGATGGCCTCGGTCTGGCACCATAGGCGGCGCCCGGGGTCGATCGGCGCGCCTTGCGTATCCATCTCGCGGATCAGGAAGCCGGCCTTCAGGCCTTGAGCGACGCTGCGGCGGTGCAGGGACTCGGCGGCCTCGGCCGAACCGAGTCCGGCGGCCTTGGCCTGAAGCAGCAGCCAGGCCCATTCCTCCAGGTGGCCCGGCTCCACGATATGACCGGTCTGGGGGTCCGGCGCCCAGTCCGAGGTGAAATACTCGCGGATCGCGCCATCGACGAGGAAACGGGTCCGACACAGGTCCAGCGAGACTCGCGCCGCCGCCTCGAAGGCCGGGTCGGGCGACGTCGCCTGCCAGGCCAGCATGGCCTCAAGCAGGTGCATATGGGGGTTCTGGCGGCGCGGCAGTCGGGCAGGCAGGGCCTCGTGCCAGCCGCCGTGAGGCGCCGTCATTTGGGCATTGATCTGAGCCAGGGTCTCCAGCGCCAACGGCCGGGCGCGCTCGTCGCCCAATACCCGGTGCGAAGCCGCCAGGGCAAACAGGACGAAGGCCAGATCGTACAGATCCGGCGTCTCGTCCAGAACGCCGCCGGCGTCGTCCGTCGCTGCGACCCACAAGCCGTCGTCGCGTCGGCAAGTGGCGATCATCCCGTCCAGACCGGCCTGCGCGATCGATCGCCCGCCCGTCCAGCCCAGGTCGGCGCCCTCGCAGAAGACATAGATCTGGCGCGCCTGAACCCGAGTGCGGCGGCGCACGCCCCTGACGGGCCGCCCTTCGAAATCCAGCAGTTCGAAGAAACGCCCATCGGCGTCTACGCCTCGCGCAGCCCAGAGCGGAAGGGCATTGTCGAACAGCCAGGTCGAGACCCTGGCCTTGGCTTCCGAGAGCGACGTCATGACGGTGGCTTAAGGCGCATCCCTTGCGGCGCCAAGCGGTCATGGTTGCAAAGGGCAACGCGAAGTGAGCCCGCCCCGTTTGGCCCTTACGCCCGATCTTGCTAGGAGGGCGGCCAGCCTCGCGGCCTGACCCGTCGGTCCGCCGCCCCCGAATCGCGTGGAGAGCGCCCTTCATGATCCCCTTCATCGACCTTCAGGCCCAGCGCCTGCGTCTCGCCGGCAAGATCGAGGCCGCCGTTCAGGAGGCCGTCGTCGGCGGAGCCTGGGTCATGGGCCCGCAGGTCCGTCAGTTCGAGGCCGACCTCGCCGCCTTCGGCCAGGCCAAGCATGCGCTCGGCTGCGCCAACGGCACCGACGCCCTGATCCTGCCGCTGATCGCCTGGGGCATCCGCACCGGCGACGCCGTCTTCTGCCCCAGCTTCACCTTCACCGCCACGGCCGAGGTCGTGCCCTGGCTGGGCGCCTCGCCGGTCTTCGTCGACGTCGACGCCCGCACCTACAATATGGACCCGGCCAAGCTCGAGGCCGCCATCGAGGCGGTCAAGGCGGAGGGGCGCCTGACGCCCAAGGTGGTCATCGCCGTCGATCTGTTCGGCCAGCCGGCCGACTATCCCGCCATCCGCGCAATCTGCGACCGCCACGGACTGAAGCTGATTTCGGACTCGGCCCAAGGTTTCGGTTGCACCCTGAACGGCGCACACCCTCTGAACTGGGCCGACGTCACCACGACCAGCTTCTTCCCGGCCAAGCCGCTGGGTTGTTACGGCGACGGCGGAGCCGTACTGACCAACGACGACGACCTGGCCCAGGAGATGGACTCCCTGCGCGTCCACGGGAAGGTGGTGGCCAAGGATCTGGAGGCCGGGGCGGCCGCCTTCGCCCATGACCCCAAATATCTGGCCATGCGCATCGGCATGAACAGCCGGCTGGACACAATCCAGGCCGCCGTCCTGATCGAAAAGCTGAAGGTGTTCGGTCAGGAGATCGAATGGCGCAACCGGATCGCCGCCCGCTACAATGAACGTCTGGCCCCCCATGTCTCGGCCGTGCCCCATGTCATCGACGGCGGCCTGTCCGTCTGGGCCCAGTACACGATCGAGCATGCGGACCGCGAGGGCCTGGCCGCCCATCTGAAGGAACAGGGCGTGCCCACCGCCGTCTACTATCCGGTGCCCATGCACCTGCAGCCGGCCTACCAGAGGTTCCCCCAGGGCGCCGGCGGCCTGCCGGTCACCGAGCGGCTGAAGGATGCGGTCCTCAGCCTGCCCATGCACGCGGACCTGGACGAGGCGACCCAGGACCGGATCATCGCCGCCGTCGCCGGCTACAAGGGCTGAACCATGCCGAACACCCCCACTCTCAAGTTCGGCGTCGCCGGCGTCGGCGTCATGGGCCGCAACCATGCGCGCGTCGCGGCCGAAATGCGCGAGTTCGACCTGACCACGGTCTTCGATCCCGACGCGGTCGTCGCCGAGGGCGTGGCGGCCGCCTATGAGGCGACCCCGGTCACGACGGCCCAGGCCTTCATCGATGCGGGCCTGGACGCCGCCGTCGTGGCCACGCCCAACCGCTTCCACGCCGAAATCGGCGTCGCCCTGCTGGAAAAGGGCGTCCACGTCCTGGTCGAAAAGCCCATCGCCGCCACCGTGGCCGACGCCCAGCGGATGATCGACGCCGCCAAGGCCAATGACCGCGTCCTGATGGTCGGCCAGGTCGAGCGGTTCAATCCGGCGGTCGAGACGGTCAAGCGAGCCGTCGCCGACGACGAGATCATCTCCATCCAGATCACCCGCGTCGGCCCCTTCCCGCCCCGCATGGGCGAGGTCGGGGTGGTCATCGACCTGGCGGTTCACGACATCGACATCATCCGCCACCTGACCGGGTCCGAGATCGTCGAGGTCCAGCCTCAGCTGGCCCGCACCCGCGCCGAGCGCGAGGACACGGCCCTGCTGCAGTTCCGGCTGGACAACGGCGTCATCGCCCACATCACCACGAACTGGGTCACCCCCTACAAGACCCGCACCCTGCAGGTCGCCACCAAGACCAAGTTCATCGTCGCCGACCTGATCACCCGCCAGGTGACCGAATATTTCGGCCAGCAGCCTGACGGCTCCTATTCGACGAAAATGCTGAACAGCTGGCCCGCCGAACCGCTGAAGAAGGAGCTGGAGGCCTTCGCCCGCGCCATCCACACCGGCGAAACCCCTGCGGTCACGGGCGAAGACGGCCTACGCAACCTCGAGGTCGCCCTGCGCTGCCTGGGCGAACACTGATCGGGTCGAGGCCTAAAGTCGCCGCAATGGCGAGGAATGGAAAAGGCATGCGCACGCCCCTCGCCGCCCTCTCCATCGCCCTGCTGACCGTGTCGGCCGCCGCCCCGGCCCGGGCCGACACCCGCTACTTCTCCTACAACGCCTCGGATCGGATCACCCAGGCCCTGACCAAGGGGGTCACGCTCCAGGTCCGGCGCGGCCTGTTCGGAGCCGTCAGCCTGGAGCGGCTGTTCTCGACCACGGCGCGGGGATCGGCCGATTTCACGCGCGGCGGCCCCGACGCGGTTCGGCGCGCCCTGCCCGAAGGCGCGCGGGAGACCGACCTTTACGAGATCGAACAGGTGGGAGACGGGCGCGGCCTGGCCCGCGCCCTCTGCCCCGGCGCCGACAAGGTCTGGGTGGTGATCGGCCGCATCCGCGCGCCTCGGCCGCTGAGCCTGCAGGCGGTGGGCCGCTGGAGCGACGGCGCCTATCGCCACTGCGTGACGCTGAACTATGAATGGCGCGGCGAATGGCAAACGGCGCCGGTCTCGCCCTTCGCCGATTCTGACACCTGATCCCCGCAACGGAACGACTTCCTCAAGCTGCGCAGGCTCGTCTATCCTGCCCGTCTGACGGGGGAGGAAGACGATGTTGAAGCTCAGCCTGGCCGGCGCCCTGGCCGGATCCATCCTGGCCGTCCTGACCTGGACGCGTCCCGGCGCCTCGCCCAAACCGGCCGAGCCAGCCGACCGCGGTCCGGTCACGATCCAGGTGCTCAACAACGGCTTTCATACCGACCTGGTCGCACCACGCCACGCCCTTGAGGCGAGAGGCGGCCCCCTGGCACAGGCCGTCCGCAGCCTTGCCCCGGGCGAATGGGTCGCCATCGGCTGGGGCGACGCGACCTTCTACGTCGATCAGAGCCCAATATCGGACCGCTTGCCCGACGGCGCCCGCGCCTTTTTCCGTCCTGGAAATCCGGCTGTCCTGATGCTGGATCCGGAAGTCCGGGATCCTGGCCTCGCCTACGGCCAGACCGAACGCGTCGCCCTGCGGCTACCCCCCGAAGCCTTCGACCGGCTGGCGGGACGGATCGAAGCCTCGCTCGACCTGTCGGGCGGCGGACCGCGCGTGTCGGCCGCCCGTCCCGGCGACGACGCCCGCTTCTTCGCCAGCCGTGAAACCTTTTCCATCCTGCATCTTTGCAACCACTGGACGGCCGGCGTCCTGAACGCCGGCGGCGTGACGATCCGCCCCGCACGATCGGTCTTTTCCGGTGAGGTGATGCGGGCCGCGAGGGCGGCGGAACTGGACACGGCGGCTCCACGCGCCTAGACCGCCCGCCTTTCGCTTATCCGGCCGGGTCCGAGCCCCGGCGGGCGAACAAGAAGGAGCGGCCGATGGCCCGTAAGCAACACACCCGAAATTCATCCGGCCCCGCCGGCCCCAGCCAGCGCCAGCTGCGCGCCGGCGAACTGATCCGCCACGCCCTGGTCGACATCCTGCGCGAAGAGGACATCCACGACGAGGCCCTGGCTGGGGTCTCGGTCACCGTGACCGAGGTCCGCCTGTCGCCGGACCTGAAGCACGCCACCTGTTTCGTCGAACCCCTGGGCGCCGGTGTCGAGACCGCTCCGGTCGCCGGCCATGAGAGCGAAATCATCAAGGCGCTGAACCTCCACGCCAAATTCCTGCGCGGCCAGCTGGGCCGCCGGCT
>Ga0156462_1035_pt1 | contig 14031 bp, 12 predicted proteins | sample RifOxyB1_FD_110609 | JGI IMG/M metagenome (GOLD analysis project Ga0156462, IMG submission 110609) | Caulobacterales bacterium RIFOXYB1_FULL_67_16
GTCAAAAGCGAAGAGGTCGGCGGCCATTCACATAGTCTGAGGCGATTCGGGGCCGGTTCTGGTAGGCCCGTGAAGCCGGTCGGGCAAGCGGCGGTCGCACCGGAAGCGGATCGAAGGTCACGGCGCGGCTCAGAATCGCCAGCATCAGCACCCAGGGCAGGTTGGCGTGGGTCAGAAGCACGCTCTCGGACAGGCTGAGCACGAAGAAGCCGGTCATATAGCCCAGGCTCCAGAAGCCCTCGCGCGCGCCCATGCCGTTGAGGCGGGCCAGGACCAGGACGGCGGCCGTCAGCATGAGGATCCCGACCGCCACGGCGCCGGGCCAGCCCAGCTGGACCAGAAGGTCGATCCAGCCGTTGTGGGCGGAGGGCACGGGCCACTGGGTCTCGAGCCGGATCTCGCGGGCCGGGATGGAGTCCTTGCCCCAGAAGGCGCTGAAGCCGTAGCCGGTCCAGGGGCGGTCGGCGACCTTGCGCATCAGGGCGTCCCAGATCAGGGTCCGGCCGGTCAGGGACGGGTCCTTGCCCAGGGCCTCGAGAATGACGGCGGACTGGGTGTTCCAGACCCAGGCGCCGACGGCGGCCAGCACCACCCCCAGCCAGACGGCCGCCACGGTGACGGCCGCGCCCCCCTGTTTCAGCGTCCACCAGCCCCCGACCATGCCGACGCCCAGCATCCAGCACAGAAGCGAGGTCTTGGACTGGGTGGCCACGACAAGGAGCGTCGTCAGGGCGAAGGCCAGCAGGGCGACCCAGGGCCTGCGGCCGTTCTGCGACAGGTTGTCGGCGGCGAGACAGGCGGCGGCGGAGACGGCGCCGACGACCATGACCAGGCCCATCTGGTTCTTCTCGTACCACAGGCCGCGCCACAGGCCGGCGTTGTCGGTCTGGTGCACCCCGATGCGGGGAAAGAGGAAGACCATGATCAGACTGCCGACCGCCATGACCAGGCCCGTGTGCATCAGGACGCGCGGCAGGGCGACGCCGCGGAAGACGGCGCCCAGATAGACGGCGAAGGCGCTGTTGATCGCCAGGGCGATGACGCGCCGGTCGGTGACGCCGGGGTCGATGGACCAGTATTGCGACACATAGGCCAGACCGACCAGGCCGCCGACCATCAGCCAGGCCGGCCAGGCGCGGATCACCTGTTCGAAGCGGAACAGGATCAGGCCCAGGGTGACGGCGTAGACGGGCAGCCAGATCAGGCGAAGCACCGGGGTCTCGCCCTGGTCAGGCGCCAGGACCGGGGCGATCAGGGCGCCGGTCAGCATGAAGACGACGAAGCCCGCCGCCCATTGCTCCCAGGCGGGCGGGGCGTCCGAATCATCGAACTGGACGGGCGAGGCGTGCACGGGCGGACTGTCGCCCCGGCCGCTTAAGGAAGGGTGAGCGCGGCGCGGAAGGCGGCGAAGCCCTGTTCCAGGTCGGCGATCAGGTCGGCGGGGTCTTCGAGGCCGATATGGAGGCGGATCAGTTCGCCCTCCAGGGTCGGGGGGCGGTCGCGATAGGCCATCTGGTGGGTCTCGTGGGTGATCAGGCTTTCGAACCCGCCCCAGGAATAGCCCATGCCGAACAGGGCGAGGGCGTCGAGGAAGGCGCGGGCGGCGGCCTCGGTCCCGCCCTTCAGCACCACGCCCATGAGGGAGGCGGCGCCGGTGAAGTCCCGCTTCCAGAGATCATGGCCGACCGAACCGGGCAGGGGCGGATAGAGGACGCGGGCGACCTCGGGCCGCGCCTGAAGCCATTCGGCGACGATCAGGCCTGATCGCCCCTGTTCAGCATAGCGGAGCGGCAGGGTGCGCAGGCCCCGCAGCGCCAGCCAGGCGTCGTCGGGCGAGACGTGCCAGCCCAGATCCTCGATCGTATCGGCGACGGCGCGCAAACAGTTGCGGTCGTTGGCCGCTATCCCGCCCATCAGGACGTCGGAATGGCCAGAGACATATTTGGTCAGGGCCTGGACGCTGAGGTCGACGCCGTGGGCCAGGGGCTTGAAGGCCAGACCCGCGCCCCAGGTATTGTCGATCAGGGTCAGGACGCCGCGTTCGCGACAAGCCGAAGCGACGGCGGCCACGTCGATCATCTCGAAGGTCAGGGAGGCGGGGGATTCCATCAGGACCAGACGGGTGCGCTCGCCGAGGGCGGAGATCAGGCCCGCCGCATCCGTGTCGGCGGGCAGGAAACGGGTCGTGACCCCGCGCGCGGCCTGATAGCGGGACAGGAACCGACGGGAGGGGCCGTAGATCGCGTCGGTGGCGATCACCTCGTCGCCCGGCCGGGTCAGGGCCAGGAGGGGCACGGTGACGGCGGCGAGGCCGGAGGGGACGATGAAGGCGTCGGCGGCGCCCTCCAGATCGGCGAGGGCGGCGCGCAGCTGACGCGCGGCCGTTCCGCCGTCGAGGCCGTAGGTGGGGCCGTCGGCGTCGTCGCGCATGGTCTCGGCCCGGTCGCTGAGCATGGTCGAGGCGCGTTCCACGGGCGGATTGACCGGCCGGCGCCCCTGACCCCGGCGGGTGGCGGACGAGATCAGGCGGGTGCGGTCCGAATGCGGCGACATGGCCTCTCCGATGGGTTGCGGATCAGGGCCTAAAGGCCTCTAAAGTCAGCGGGGCGCAAGCGGCGGAGGAGACGAAGGCGATGCGGATCCTGATGATCGGAGCTTTGGCGGCGACGCTGCTGGCGGCCGGGTGCGGGCGCCGCGAGGCGGATCCTGCGCCGGAGGTCGAGACCCCGAGCCCGACCGCCACGGCCGCAACGGAACGCCCCGACAGCCCGACACTGGCGGCCGTCAAACGACGGGGCCGGCTGAACTGCGGGGTGCATCAGGGTCTGGTCGGCTTTGCCTATACCGACAATCGCGGCCAGTGGCGGGGGTTCGACGCCGACTTCTGTCGCGCCATGGCGGCGGCCATCTTCGGCGATGCCAACGCGGTGCGGTTCGTGCCCCTGTCGGCCTCTGACCGGTTCGCGGCCCTGAACGAGGGGCGGGTCGACGTTCTGTGGCGCAATTCGTCCTGGACGATGAGCCGTGACGCGGGCGAGGGCTTCGTCTTCGCCGGGATCAATTATTACGACGGTCAGGGCTTCCTGGTGCGACGGGCGCTGAGCCTGGCCAGCGCCACCGAGCTGAACGGCGCCAGGATCTGCGTCCAGGCCGGATCGACGGCTCAGGCCAACGCCGACGACTTCTTCCGCTCGCGCGGCATCGCCTATCGGCCCGTGGTCCTGGAGACCGAGGAGGCGGCGCGCGACGCCTACGCCCGCGAGGACTGCGACGCCTTCAGCGCCGACATCTCGGCGCTGGCGGCGGCCCGGACCGTTCTGGCCGATTCCCAGGCGCACACGATATTGTCAGACGTGGTGTCCAAGGAGCCCCTGGGCCCGGTCGTCAAGGCGGGGGACGAGCGCTGGACGTCCGTGGTGCGCTGGACCCTGAATGCGGTGATCCTGGCCGAAGAATTGGGCGTGACTCGCGAGAACGCCGAGGCCCTGAGCGAAAACTCGAACGACCCGCGCATCAAGCGTTTGCTGGGCGCGGAGGGCGACTATGGCGCCATGCTGGGCCTTTCGGACGACTGGGCCAAGGAGGCCATCCTGGCTGTCGGCAATTATGGCCAGATCTTCGATCGGAATCTGGGGTCGCAGTCGCCGCTCGACCTGGCGCGGGGTTTGAACGCCCAGTGGAACGCGCGGCCGGCCGGCTTGATCTATGGTCTGCCGATCCGATAAGCGGCTGAGCTTGCATCCTATCCTGGGGGACAGATGACCGAGACCAAACGCGGGGGCATAGCCCTTCACTGGCTGATGCTGCTCGGCTTCGCCGTCGGCCTGGGCGGAGGCCTGTGGGTCAATCTGACCCTGGGGGCCGATACGGCCTGGGTGGTGTGGGTCACCGACAATATCACCGGACCGGCGGGTCAGATCTTCCTGCGCCTGCTCTTCATGATGGTCATTCCCCTGCTGTTCTCGGCCCTGGTGATCGGGGTCGCCGAGATGGGCGATCTGAACGCGCTGGGACGTGCGGGGATCAAGACCCTGCTGCTGACCATACTGGTGTCGGGCATCGCCGTGGCGATCGGCCTGGCCATGGTCAATCTGCTTCAGCCGGGCCGGGGCGTCGATCCGGCCATGGCGCAGCAACTGCTGGAGCAGGGCCGCGACGGCGCCGCCGGAATCGTCGAAAAGGCGCCCGACAGCATTCAGCTGGGCGACTTCTTCCTGGACCTGGTGCCGTCCAACGCCGTGACGGCGGCGGCTGAGAACCAGATCCTGCCCCTGATGGTCTTCGCCCTGTTCTTCGGCATCGGCTTGGTCATGGCCAAGAGCCCCGCGACCGATCGCCTGCAAGAGGTGATCGAGGGGATCTTCGAAGTGACGATGAAGCTGATCAACCTGTTCATCAAACTGGCGCCCTTCGCCATCGCCTGCCTGATGTTCAACCTGGCCGCCCTGTTCGGCTGGGATCTGCTGGTGCGCCTGGCGGCCTTCGTCGGGGTGGCGGTGGGGGCCATGGCGATCCACATGTTCGTGGTCTATCCGCTGGTCGTGTGGATTCTGGGCGGACGCTCGCCCTTCGCCTTCTTCCGCGCCGTGCGCGAGCCCATGGTGGTGGCCTTCTCGACGGCCTCGTCCAACGCCTCGCTGCCGGTGTCGCTGAAGGCGGCCGAGCAGAACCTGAAACTGCCCAAGAAGATCGCCCGTTTCGTGCTGACGGTCGGCGCCACCGCCAACCAGAACGGCACGGCCCTGTTCGAGGGGGTGACGGTGCTGTTCCTGGCCCAGTTCTTCAACATCGAGCTGAGCATCACCCAGCAGGTCGTGGTGATGCTGGTCTGCATCCTGGGCGGGATCGGCACGGCCGGGGTGCCGGCGGGCTCGCTGCCGGTGGTGGCCATGATCCTGGTCATGGTGAAGGTGCCGCCGGAGGGTATCGGCCTGATCCTGGGCGTCGACCGTTTCCTGGACATGTGCCGCACGACGCTGAACGTCACCGGCGACCTGGTTCTGGCCACCGTCGTCTCGCGCGGCGAGAAGGACGACGAGGTCGAGCCGGCCGTCGTCAGCCCGACTCCGCCGCCGATCCTGGCCTGATCCGCGTCAGGCCGCGCTGACGACGGGGGTGTCGGTGCGAGATCCCCATTCGGCCCAGGAGCCGTCGTAGAGGCGCGAAGGCACGTCGAGCACCGTCAGGGCCAAGGTCAGGATGGCGGCGGTCACGCCGGAGCCGCAGCTGGTGATGACGGGCCGGTCGAGGTCCAGTCCGACTTCGCGAAAGCGGGCGCGCAGGGCCTCCGGCTCCAGCAGCCGGCCGTCGTCGCCGATCAGGGTCGCGAAGGGCAGGTTCAGCGCGCCCGGCATATGGCCTGAGCGGAGGCCGGCGCGGGGTTCCGCCGCCTGACCTGCGAAACGGGCCGCCGGACGCGCATCCAGGATCTGCGCCTCGCCGGTCAGGGCCGCCAAGACGGTGGGCAGGTCGGCGACCGCATCGCCCCGGCGTGAGGCGGAGAACGACGCCGGGGCCGGGGCCGGAGCGGGGCCGGAGACCACCGGCCGGCCCTCGGCCCGCCAGAGCGGCAGGCCCCCGTCCAGGACGCGGACGTTCGTCGCCCCCATCAGCCGGAAGGTCCACCAGACGCGCGGGGCCGACCTTAGGCCGAGCGTGTCATAGATGATGATGGTGTCCATGTCGGCGACGCCCAGGGCGCTGACCGCCTCGGCGAAGGCGTCCGGGGTCGGCAGCATGTGCGGAAGGTCCGACCCGTGGTCCGAGATCGCCTCAAGGTCGAAAAAGACGGCGCCGGGCAGCCGGGCCTGATCGAAGTCCGCCAGGGGGTCTCGGCCGTCCAGATGCCATGAGCCGTCGACGATCCGGAGGGTCGGATCCTCCAACAGGGCGGCGAGGTCTGCGGTCGAGATCAAAGGGGAGGCGGACTGGATCATGCCGCCAACCTAATGTCAGGCGCGGTCCAGCACCAGTTGCACCACGTCGGTCCGGCGCGACCGGAAGCCGGCCTCGCAATAGGCCAGATAGAAGCGCCACAGGCGGCGGAACCGCTCGTCGAAGCCGGCGATGCGGCGGATGTCGGACCAGGCGGTCTGGAAGCGTTCGTCCCACTGCTTCAACGTCTCGGCATAGTCGAGGCCGAAGCGTTCGATGGGGCCCCAGTTCAGGCCGGCGGCGGCGACGACCGGCTTCAGCCGCTCTTCCGACGGCAGCATGCCGCCGGGGAAGACGTATTTCTGAATGAAGTCGGTGCGGGCGTTGTATTCGTCGAACAGGGGCTCCTGGATGGTGATGATCTGAAGCCCCGCGCGGCCGCCGGGATTCAGCACCTCATGGATCTTGCCGAAATAGGTCGGCCAGTATTCCATGCCCACCGCCTCGAACATTTCGATGGAGGCGACGCGGTCGAAGCGGCCCTGGACGTCGCGATAGTCCATCAGGTCGATCGTCGCGCGGTCCGACAGGCCGGCGTTGAACAGACGTTGGCGGGCGAAGTCGTGCTGTTCCTTCGAGATGGTCAGGCCGGTGACCTGGGCGCCGATCTCGCGGGCGGCGAACTCGGCGAAGCCGCCCCAGCCGCAGCCGATCTCCAGCACCGACATGCCGGGTTTCAGGTCCATCATCCGGGCCAGGGCGGCGTATTTGGCGCGCTGGGCCTGCTCCAGCGAGCGGTCGGCGCCGTCGAACCGGGCCGAGGAATAGGTCATCGACCGGTCCAGCCACGACCCGTAGAAGGCGTTGCCCAGGTCGTAATGGGCGTGGATGTTCTTTTTCGAGCCGGTCTTGCTGTTGCGGTTGCGTCGGTGGGCCAGCCAGTTGACCGCCATCATAAGCCAATTGCCGTCGAACAGGCGGCGGATGTGGTCGTAGTTCTCGACCAGGGTCTCCAGCAGGGCGGCCAGATGCGGGCTGTCCCATTCGCCGGCCATATAGGCCTCGGCGAAGCCAATGTCGCCGGCGGCCAGGACGCGGCGGGCGAAGCGATAGTCCTTGACCTCGAGCACGCCGCTGGGGCCGGGCCGGGCGCCCTCCAGCACATGGGTTTCGCCGTTCGGGAGATGGACCGTCAGCCGGCCGAAGGTCCAGTTCGACGCCAGCAGACGCAGCAGCATGGCGAAGACGCGCGGGGTGCGGGCAGCGGCGGCCTCGATGTCCAGGGTGGCGACAGTCATGCGGATACCTCTCTGTTCGTCGTCGGCTTTGGCGTCGGCGGTCTGGGCGTCATCGGTCATGGCCGGCTGGCAAGTCGCGGCCCGACACCGTCTTCAAGGCGTCGAGGGCGCGCGCGCGCGCCTGGGCATGATCCAAGATAGGTCGGGGATAGTCCTTGCCAAGACGCAATCCGGCGTCGCGCAGGACTTCGGGCGGGGCGGTCCAGGGCGCGTGGAGCCAGCGGTCGGGCAGGCGGCGCAGCTCGGGAACCCAGCGGCGGACATAGGCGCCGTCGGCGTCGAACTTCTCGCCCTGGCCTATGGGATTGAAGATGCGGAAATAGGGGGCGGCGTCGGCGCCCGAGCCCGCGACCCACTGCCAGTTCTGCACATTGCTGGCTAGGTCGGCGTCGACCAGGGTGTCCCAGAACCAGGCCTCGCCCTCGCGCCAGTCGATCAGCAGATGTTTGACCAGGAAGGAGGCCGCGACCATCCGCACCCGGTTGTGCATCCAGCCGGTCGTCCACAGTTGACGCATGCCGGCGTCGACCAAGGGATAGCCGGTGCGGCCGCGCTTCCAGGCCTCCAGGCCCTCGGGATCGTTTCGCCAGGGCATGGACTCGTATTCCAGGCGGAAGGCGCGGTCGACGATCGTCGGGAAATGGTGGAGCAGATGGGCCGAGAATTCGCGCCAGCCCAGTTCTGAGACGAACTTGGCCGCCTCGGCCGCCGACGCCGCCTCGCGGGCGCGCTGGGCCGCCCGCCAGGGGCTGATCTCGCCCCAGTGCAGGTGGGGCGACAGGCGGCTGGTGGACGGCAGGCCGGGGCGGTCGCGGTCGGCGGCGTAGGTTTTCGCGCCGCGCGCCAGGAAGTCGGACAGGGCCGCCGCGGCGCCGGCCTCGCCCGGCGTCCAGTCGAAGCCTTTAGACCAGTCGGGCCGGGTCGGGTGCAGGGCCCAGTCGTCCACGACCTCGCTCGCGACCTCGGCCGGGGTCTCGATCCGGCGCGGTCCGGTCGTGTGCGGCGGCGGCTCGGCGCTCGCCAGAAGGGCCTTCATGAAGGGGGGGAAGACCCTGTAGGGGGCGTCGGAGCCGTTCAGCACGGCGCCGGGCCGCGCCAGGAGCGACCCGTTGAAGCCCCGGCATTCGACGCCGTCCGACTTCAGCTCATGGGCGATCTCGGCGTCGCGGGCGAAGGCGGCGGGTTCGAACAGCCGGTTCATGAAGACGGCGTCGGCGCCGGTCTCCTCGATCAGGCTGCGAAGCTGGATCAGCGAATCGCCGCGGCGCAGTATCAGTCGGGCACCCCGCTCGCGCAGCGAAGCGTCGAGGGCGCGCAGGGACTTGTCCAGCCACCACAGGGAGGCGGCGCCCGTCGGACGGTCCGGGTCGCGGTCAAGGATGAAGACCGGTAGGATCGGACGGCCCGTCGCGGCGGCCTGGTTCAGGGCGGGATTGTCGTTCAGGCGCAGGTCGCGGCGAAACCAAAGGACGACAGGCTTGACGGCCACGCAGGCGACTCCATGAAAACTTGCGTCTGCGGCGAATGCACGCCACCTGATGGCCTCATAGATGCGGCAAAGGCCGCGCCCATAAAGCCTGACTATCGAAAGAGCCGCCCCGTGAGCCGACCCAACGCTGTCATTACGTTGTCCGAAGGTCGTCGGACGCCTGTCGTCATCGGCGGCGGCGCCCGAATCGTCTTCATCGCCGGTCCCTGCCAGATGGAGAGCCGTCAGCACGCGCTGGAGACGGCCCATGCGCTGAAGGAAATCGGCGAGCGTCTGAAGGTCGGCATCATCTACAAGACCAGTTTCGACAAGGCGAACCGCACCAGCGCAACTGCGGCGCGGGGGATCGGCCTTAAGGACTCCCTGCCGATCTTCGCCGAGATCCGCGAGGTCACGGGCCTGCCGACCCTGACCGACGTCCATTCCGAGGCCCAGTGCGGACCCGTCGGCGAGGTGGTCGACGTGCTGCAGATCCCGGCCTTCCTGAGCCGTCAGACCGACCTGCTGCTGGCCGCCGCCGCGACCGGCAAGGCGATCAACATCAAGAAGGGCCAGTTCCTGGCGCCTTGGGACATGAAGAACGTCATCGCCAAGGTGGTCGGCGCCGGCAATCCGAACGTCATGGCCTGCGAACGGGGCGCCAGCTTCGGCTACAACACCCTGGTCAGCGACATGCGCGCCCTGCCGGTGCTGCGCGAGATCGGCTGCCCGGTCGTGTTCGACGCGACCCACAGCGTGCAGCAGCCGGGCGGGCAGGGCACGTCCTCGGGCGGTCAGCGCGAGTTCGTGCCGGTTCTGGCCCGCGCCGCCGTCTCGGTCGGCGTGGACGCGGTCTTCATGGAGACTCACCCGGACCCCGACAACGCCCCGTCGGACGGCCCCAACATGGTGCCGCTGGACCAGTTCGAGGCCCTGGCGGCCCAGCTGATCGCCTTCGACGACCTGGCCATCCAGATCGGGGCCAAGGCGCCGGTGGCGCAGGCCGCCTGAATCCTCTAGGTCGGGCGCATGTCTGACACCCTCGATCTGGGCGCCCTGCAGAAGCTGCTGGAGCGCGTGCGCGGTCTGAAGACGGCCTGCGTCGGCGACCTGATGCTGGACCGCTATGTCTATGGCGAGGTCAGCCGCATCTCGCCCGAGGCGCCGATCCCGGTGCTGCGCACGCGCCGGACCACGGCCATGCCCGGCGGGGTCGGCAATGTGGCGCGCAATGTCGCGGCCCTTGGCGGGACGGCGCATCTGGGAGCCGTGACGGGCGAGGACGCGGCGGGCGCAGAGCTGCGCGACCTGATCGCGGCCGAGGATCGCATCGTCGACTTCATCGCCCGCCCCGCCGGCGCCGCCACCATCGTCAAGACCCGCTTCGTGGCGGCCGGCCAGCAGCTGCTGCGGATGGACGAGGAGGAGGCGCCCACACCTCTGACAGAATCTGACGCCTTTTCAGACGTTTCGGCCATTCTCTTGTCGGACTATGCCAAAGGGGTGGTCGGCGAGGCCCTGATCGCTGCCGCGCTGAAGGCGGGCCGCGAGACGGGCGCGCCGGTCATCGTCGATCCCAAGGGGCGGGATTTCGCCCGATATGGCGCGGTGGACGTGATCAAGCCGAACGCGTCGGAGCTGGCCGGGGCCACCGGCCTGCCGGTCGAGACCGACGCCGAGGTCGAGGCGGCTCTGGCGGCCCTGTTGGCGGCGACCACGGCCAAGGCCGTCATCGTCACGCGCGCGGGCAAGGGCATGAGCCTGGCGCGGCGCGACGGGGCTGTGCGGCATTTTCCCGGCCGGGCGCGCGAGGTGTTCGACGTGTCAGGCGCCGGGGATACGGTGCTGGCGTCGCTGGGCCTGGCCCTGGGCGCGGGGGAGTCGCTGGAGACGGCGGTGCAGTTCGCCATCCTGGCCTCGGGCGTGGTGGTCGGCAAGGCCGGGACGGCCGTGGTCACGCCGTCCGAACTGATCGAGGCGGAGCTGAGCCAGCACGCGGTCGCGGCACAGGCCAAGGTGACGCCGCTGGACGAGCTGGCCGCCGAGGTCGAGGCCTGGCGCCGACAGGGGCTGAAGGTCGGCTTCACTAACGGCTGTTTCGACATTCTGCACCGGGGCCATGTGGCCTATCTGGCCCAGGCGCGCGGCTGGTGCGACCGGCTGGTGGTGGCGCTGAACACCGATGCCTCGGTCAAGCGGCTGAAGGGCGAGGGCCGACCGGTCAATGATCTGGACAGTCGCGCCGTGGTGATTGGCGGACTGAGCAGCGTGGACCGGGTGACCTCGTTTGACGACCCCACCCCCATCGCCCTGATCGAGCGGCTGCGGCCCGATGTTCTGATCAAGGGGTCGGACTATACACGCGAAGGCGTGGTCGGCGGTGACCTGGTGGAGAGCTGGGGCGGCGTGGTGCGGCTGGCCGATTTCAAGGATGGGTATTCGACGACCCGGACGATCGAGAAGATGACGGGAAGCGCGCAATGACGCCCAGAATGATCGTGGTGACCGGCGGCGCCGGCTTCATCGGCTCCAATATCGTGGCGCGGCTGACGGCCGAGACGGCCTATGACGTGGCGGTCTGCGATCGGCTGGAGACGGCCGACCTGGCCAAGTGGAAGAACCTGGCCAAGCATTCCATCGCCGACTTCTGGGCACCCGAGGAGATGTTCGAGCAGCTGGAGCGCCACGCCGAACGGATCGAGGCCGTGGTCCATATGGGCGCGATCTCCTCGACGACCGAGCCGGACGCCGACCTCATCCTGCGCACCAACTTCACCCTGTCGCGGGATCTGTGGGACTGGTGCGCGATCCGCAATGTGCGGATGATCTACGCCTCGTCGGCGGCGACCTACGGCGACGGAGAAACGGGGTTCAATGACGACGACGATGCGGAGTCCCTGTCGCAGCTGAGGCCGCTAAACGCATACGGCTATTCGAAAATGCTGTTCGACCAGTATGCGGTGCGTCAGGCGGATCGCGGCCAGGCGCCGCCCCAGTGGGCGGGGCTGAAATTCTTCAACGTCTATGGCCCCAACGAGGGGCACAAGGGCGGGATGAAATCGGTCGTGGCCCAGATCTGGCCCAAGGTGGCGGCCGGCGAGACCGTGAGCCTGTTCCGCTCGCACAATCCGAACTATCCGGACGGGGGCCAGCTGCGCGACTTCGTCTATGTGGACGACGTGGTCGACATCATTGAATTCCTGCTGCAGTCGCCGGACGTCTCGGGGATCTTCAATGCCGGATCGGGTCAGGCGCGATCGTTCGACGATCTGGCCAAGGCCACCTTCGCCGCCGCCGGCAAGGCGCCGTCGATCCAGTATGTCGACATGCCCGAGGCGATCCGCGACCGGTACCAGTATTTTACAGAAGCCCGGATGGACCGCATCCGCGCCGCCGGGTTCGAGGGTCAGTCCACCCCCCTGGAAGAGGGCGTGCGTCGCTACGTCCAGGACTTCCTGGCCAAGCCCGATCAATACAGATGAGGCGGCTGACCGTCCGGCAGTGGATCGGCTACACCGGGTTCTTCCTGGTGTTCCTGCTGACCGCCGCTGTGGCGGTGTGGCGCGGCGACATCCTGCGCGCCGGCCTGGACCCCCAGGTGCCGTTCCAGACCTACGATCCGCCGCCGGCGCCGGATTACGCCGACCCCAAGGCATGGGCGTTGTGGAACGCAAGGGCGCCGGGGGCGGGCCAGGCCAACGTCTTCTTCCTCCATTCGACCACCTTCAACGGCGGGCGCGACTGGAACGGGGCGATCGGCGATCCCAAGGCTGACGCCTATCTGTATCGGGTGGTCCTGCCCAACTACGCAGGTCCGTTCGCCCGCGCGGGCGCGGTCAGCGCGCCGCTCTATCGCCAGGCCAGCCTCTATACGCGCCTGACCCTGCGCGACGATGCGCGAGAGGCCCGGGCCTTCGCCTATGGCGACGTGCTGGCCGCCTTCGACGCCTGGCTGGCGCGTCATCCGTCGGGCCCCATCGTCCTGGCCGGCGTGGAGCAGGGCGCCGATCTGCTGGACCGGCTGATCCGCGAGCGGATCGCGCCCGATTCGGCGGTGCGGGACCGGCTCGTCGCGGCCTATCTGATGGACACGATCATTGCGGCCGAGAATCTGCCGGCGTCCATTCCGCCCTGCGCCGACCGAGGCCGGATCCACTGCGTCGTAGCCTGGTCCCAGGTGGGCGACAAGGACGACGGGGCGGCGCGGCGGCGCATGCGGCGGGCCACGGTCTGGGACGCACGGGGGCGGCTGGTCGACCTGGCCGACCGCCCGACGGTCTGCGTGAACCCGGTCATCGGGGGGACGAGCGAGGCCCCGGTTCCGGCGCGGCATCACCGGGGCGCCACCAATGCGACGGGGCTGGAATGGAGCGCGCGGCCGGCCCTGATGGCGCGCGAGGTGGCGACCCAGTGTCGCGAGGGCCTGCTGCGGCACAGCTGGCCCGATCTGGAATCCTTCCGCGAGACCGGCAATTGGGCGGATCGAAGAAAAGCCAGACCATACAATCTTTTTTACGGCGATCTGGAAGCGGATGTTGCGGAGCGGCTAAAGGTCTATGCCGCGACGGACCGGTGAAATCGCACGAACGGCGTCCGGTTTCTATGGCGCGGTTCGCGTCTGGCGCGTAACCTCCTCGCATAGGGAGGTATCCATGGACTTTGTCACCATCTTCGCCGGCGTTCTGCTGTTCCTGGCGATCGCGCTCCTGTTCAGCGTCATCAAGATCGTGCCGCAAGGCCGTGAATTCACTGTCGAAAGGTTCGGCAAGTATACCAAAACCCTGAGCCCCGGCATCGGCTTCCTGACTCCGTTCGTGGAGCGGATCGGCAAGCGGATGAACATGATGGAGCAGGTTCTTGATGTGCCGACCCAGGAGGTCATCACCAAGGACAACGCCATGGTCCGGGTGGACGGCATCGTCTTCATCCAGGTGATGGACGCCGCCCGCGCCGCCTACCGTGTCGACGATCTGCCCTACGCCATTTCTCAGCTGTGCATGACCAATCTGCGCACCGTGGTCGGGTCGATGGAGCTGGACGAGGTGCTGAGCCAGCGCGACAGCATCAACACCCGGCTGCTGCACGTCATCGACGCGGCGACCGAGCCGTGGGGCGTCAAGGTCAACCGGATCGAGATCAAGGACCTGACCCCGCCGACCGACGTCACCAACGCCATGGCCCGCCAGATGAAGGCCGAGCGCGAGCGCCGCGCCGTGGTCACCGAGGCGGACGGCGAGAAACAGGCCGCCATCACCCGGGCCGAGGGCGCCAAACAGGCGGCCATCCTGGAATCCGAAGGCCGCAAGGAGGCCGCCTTCCGTGACGCCGAGGCGCGCGAACGGGAAGCCGAGGCCGAGGCCCGCGCCACCGCCATGGGGTCGGAGGCTATCG
>Ga0156462_1051_pt1 | contig 14005 bp, 15 predicted proteins | sample RifOxyB1_FD_110609 | JGI IMG/M metagenome (GOLD analysis project Ga0156462, IMG submission 110609) | Caulobacterales bacterium RIFOXYB1_FULL_67_16
CCAGGTCCGCATCCAGGCCGATCAGCAGGCGGACGCCGGACGCGTCGGCCGCTTCACGCAGGCGTCGGCCGGTCTCGACCGCATCGGTCGCCCCGAAGGCGCGAAACACCACGCCCGCCCCCGCCGGCAGTCTGGCGACCGTCACCCAGGGCTGGGGCGTCCGTTCCGGGTCGGTGAAGAACAACAGGGGCGGCAAACCGGCGGCCTTCGGGCTGACAGCCGCCGCCGCGCGGTTTAGAGCGGTCGCTGCCTCCCAGAGCGCGCGCGCCTCATCGCTGTAACCGTCCGGCAGGATCATGACCCCCTCTTCCTCCGCTTCATCGCCCGCGTCCATCGCCGAAAACCTGGCCGAGGTCCGGGCCCGCATCGACGCGGCCTGCCGCGCCGTTGGACGCGACCCGGCGACGGTGACCCTGACCGCCGTCTCCAAGACCCAGGCCCCAGAGGCCATCGACGCCATTCTGGCTGCGGGTCAGCGTGCCTTCGGCGAGAACCGGGTGCAGGAGGCGCAAGCCCGCTGGACCGCCCGCCGCCCGGGTCTGGGCTCTCTCGAACTGCGTCTGATCGGTCCGCTTCAGACCAACAAGGCCGAAGACGCCGTGGCCCTGTTCGACGTCGTCGAAACCTTGGACCGCGAGAAGCTGGCGCGCGCCCTCGCCGATGCGGCGCACAAGCTGGGCCGCGCGCCCCGCGTCCTTGTCCAGGTCAACACCGGCGCCGAGCCCCAGAAGGCCGGCGTCCTGCCCGAGGCCGCCGACGCCCTGATCGCGGCGGCGCGCGACGGCTATGGGCTGAAGATCGAGGGCCTGATGTGCATCCCACCTGCGGAAGAGGAGCCGACGCCCCATTTCACCCTTCTGGGTCAGATCGCCGCCCGCAACGGACTTTCGGTCCTTTCCATGGGCATGAGCGGCGACTACGAGACGGCCATCCGCTGCGGCGCGACCCATGTCCGCGTGGGAACCGCATTGTTCGGGGAACGAATTCGACCCTAAAAAGCCTCTAGGCCGTAACCCGACGTGAATTCTCTCCCCCAAGCCTTGGCGCGGGGGCCAAGCCTCGCCATTGTCTGTACATGCCCACGCCCAAGACCATCCTGATCATCGACGATGACGACGACCTGCGCGAAGCCCTGGCTGAGCAGTTGAATCTCCACGAGGAGTTCAAGACCCAGCAGGCCTCCACCGCCGCCGACGGCGTCCGCATGGGGCGCGAGATTCGCGCCGACCTGATCCTGCTGGACGTCGACCTGCCCGACATGGACGGGCGCGAGGCCTGCCGCCTGTTGCGCAAGGACGGGGTGTCCACGCCGGTGATCATGTTGACGGCCCAGTCGGCCGACGCCGACGCCATCCTGGGCCTGGATGCGGGCGCCAACGACTATGTCACCAAGCCCTTCCGCTTTGCGGTCCTGCTGGCCCGCATCCGCGCCCATCTGCGCAGCCACGAACAGTCGGAAGACGCGGTCTTCTCGATCGGCCCCTACGAGTTCCGGCCTGCCGCCAAGGTGCTGATGGACGCCAAGGGCAAGAAGGTGCGGCTGACCGAGAAGGAAACCAACATCCTGAAGTACCTCTATCGCGCCGGCGCCAAGCCCGTGTCGCGCGAGGAGCTGCTGACCGAGGTCTGGGGCTATAACGCCGGCGTCACCACCCACACCCTGGAAACCCACATCTATCGCCTGCGCCAGAAGATCGAGCCCGAGCCAGGCCAGGCCCGCCTGCTGCTCACCGACGCGGGCGGCTATCGCCTGCAGCCCTAGCGGTATGCGCGGTCCGCCTGGATCGTGAATATCGGCAGGAACAGGTGAACCAGAGGCCCTATGGTCACGGCGTAGATCACCGTGCCGACGCCGATCGACCCGCCCAGCATCCCGCCGACCGCCACGACCGCCAACTCGATGGCGGTGCGCACCCATTTCACCGACCGGCCGGTGCGGGCAACGATCCCCGTCATCAGCCCGTCGCGCGGTCCCGGCCCCAGGCCGGCGCCGATATAGGCCCCGCTGGCGACGCCGTTCAGCACGACGCCCGCGCCGAACAGCCCGATCCTGAGCGGTAGGTCCAGGTCAGACGGGATCCAGGCCAGGCCATGGTTGGCCACCGTCCCGATCACCAGAACATTGGCCACAGTGCCCACGCCGGGCCGCTGGCGCAGGGGAATCCACAGCAGCAGGACGGCCATACCGATCAGGTTGACCACCAGGCCGAAGCTGATTCCGGCCGGCTGGTAGTGTTCGAACACCCCCTGGTTCAACACGTCCCACGGATCCAGCCCCAGATCGGCGCGGACGATGAGGGCGATGGACAGCCCATAAAGGGCGAGGCCGACGAACAGCTGGATCAGGCGACGGGTCATATCCGTCGTTAGAGCGAAACTGGATATTAAAAAAAGGGCCAGTTATGGCATTCTGGCCCTATGCCCCCTCGATCTGTCGGCCTCGGCCCCTTCATCCGCCACCTCGGCGTCTGGCGCGCGAACGGCGCCGGCGCGACCTACCGCCAGCTGGCTGCAGCGATTCGACTTCTGATCCTCGACGGCCGCCTTCCGCTCGCAGCCCGTTTGCCGGGGGAACGCGAGGCGGCCCAGGCCCTGGGGCTGAGCCGGACCACGGTCTCGGCCGCCTACGGGCGATTGAGAGACGAGGGCTTTCTGGCCGGCGGTCAGGGACAGGCGGCTCGCACCAGCCTGCCGGCCGGTCCCGGCCCTCGCCATACCCCCTCTGAGGACGCGCCGACGTCGGGAATGATCGACCTTACGGCGGCGGTGCTTCCCGCCGATCCCAATGTCCATGCCGCCTATGTACGGGCCTTGGAACGGCTTCCGGCCCGCCTGCCCGGTCACGGCTATGAGGCGGCGGGTCTGGAAGAACTGCGCGAAGCCGTGGCCCAGGCCTATAGGCGACGCGGCCTGCCGACCTCGGCCGGCCAGATCCTGATCACGCACGGCGCTCACAGCGGCCTTGTCCATCTGTTGCGGCTGACCGTTCGGCCCGGCGCCCCGGTGGTCTTCGACCATCCCACCTATCCCCAGGCGATCGACGCCATTCTTGCAGCGGGCGCCCGGCCGGCCCCGGTCGCCCTGCCTGACGACGGCGAGGACGGCTGGGACCTCGAGAGCCTGATCTCGACCTGTCGCAGCAGCGGCGCGGCGATGGCCTATCTGGTCCTGGACCACAACAATCCGACGGGACGGATGATGCGCGCCTCGGACCGCGCCCGCCTGCTGGCGGCGCTTAAGGGATCCGAGACCCTTCTGGTGCTGGACGAAACCCTGGTCGAACTGACGCTCAGCGGCCCCCCTGCCCTCACCGCCTCCGCCGTGGACGCCCCGCGCGTGGTGCGGCTGGGCTCCATGTCCAAGAGCGTCTGGGGCGGTCTGCGCATCGGCTGGATTCGCGCTGACCGGGGCGTGATCCAGCGCCTGGCCCAGAGCCGCGCCAGCTTCGATCTGGGTGTCCCGATCCTGGAGCAACTGGCCGCTGTCGAACTGCTGAACGACGGCGGGGCCGCCCTGGCGGCGCGCCGACCCCTGTTGCGGGCGCGGCGTGATTATCTGAGAGCGCGGCTGGCCGAACGCCTGCCCGACTGGTCCTGTCCGCGTCCCGCCGGGGGGCTTTCGGTCTGGGCCCGTTTGCCGGAACCGATCGGCTCCATCCTGACTGTTCAGGCGGCGGCTGAAGGTCTGCGCCTGGCGGCCGGCCCGCGCTTCGGCGTGGACGGCGCCTTCGAACGACGGCTGCGCCTGCCCTACACCCTCCCCGAGAGCGAACTGGACGAGGCTGTGGAACGCCTCGCGCGGGCGGCGAAGAAGGCGGCCCGGGGCAAGTCGGCGCCGCCGGTTTCGACCAAGCCTGTCCCGGTCTACTGAAGCCTCAGACCTCCAGGTCCACCGTCACCGGGGCATGGTCCGACGGGCGGTCCCATTCGCGGACGTCGTCGTGGATGCGGGCGGTGTCCTTGACTACGGCCGAGGTCAGGCCGGGCGAGGTCCAGATGTGGTCCAGGCGCAGGCCGCGGTTGGACTTGCGGAAGTCGGCCGCGCGATAGCTCCACCAGCTGGCCAGCTTCTGCGGCTCGGGGAAACGATCCCGCAGCACATCGGCGAAACCGCCCGTGGCCTGAAGCCGGTTCAGGGTCTCGACCTCGATCGGCGTATGGCTGACGATCTTGGACATGTAGCGGTGATTGAAGACGTCGCCCTCGCCCGGGGCGATGTTGAAGTCGCCGGCCATGACCAGGGGCCGCGCCTTGTCCTGTTGGGCGACGATGGCGGTCAGCTGCTCGTAGAAGTCCATCTTGTGATCGAACTTGGGGTTCAGCGCCCGGTCTGGAATGTCGCCGCCGGCGGGGATGTAGAAGTTCTGCACGTCGATCCCCGCCACCCGCGCCGAGACGCAGCGGGCGTGGCCCAGTTTGCAGGCCTGGAAGGTCTCGTTGTCCTCCAGCGGCAGCCGCGAGGCGATGGCCACCCCGTGCCACCCCTTCTGCCCCGCCACGCGCAGATGGGGCAGGCCCATGGCCTCGAAGTCGGCGCGGGGGAACTGGTCCGTGGTGCATTTGATTTCCTGCAACAGCAGGACGTCGGGGGCGCGTTCGGCGACGAAGCGGGCGACCTGGTCGATGCGCAGGCGGACGGAATTGATGTTCCAGGTGGCGAGGCGAAGAGTCATGCCTCGCTGTAGCAGGCCCCGCCGGATAAAAAAGGCCCGGCCGCTACGGGCCGGGCTGATGAAGGTGATCGTCTCTCTCGCCGCCGGGAGGGGGATGCATCCGAGGCGGTAGAGCGGCCGCCGCCGCTCTGTGTTCTTGATGTCACGACCTAAGGAAAAGGTCAAATTGTCATATTTTGCCCTTTGAGCGTGATCATCTGGCAACGGACTTATCGTCTCGTTCAAGCCTCAGTTGCGGCCTGGTCGCCGCGTGGGATCGCGCAGCTGGAACAGGCTGGCCGACAGGCCGGAGGCGGGCCTCAGACCCACCAGCTGGGTCCGGGTCCGGGACCCCTGGGCGTCCGTAATGGTCCATTCCTGCAGACGGACGGGGTTGCCGGCGAAGCTCAGCAGGACCGCGCCGTCATTGGGCCGCCCCGCGTCGCGGGCGGTGATGGCGAAGCCGCCGCCGGCCATACGCGTCACCCGCTCGATCCGCACGCCCTGGTCCAGCCGGACATTGCGCGCCAGGAAGGTCGACAGGGGCGTACGCCCCAGAGGAACCTGCTGGAAATTGTTTAGCCGCGGATCATAGCGTTTGACGTTGTAGCCGTCGGACACGACCAGAAGCCCGGCCGGGTTGGTGTATTCGAACCGCATCTTGCCGGGACGTTGCAGATAGAAGCGGCCTTCGCGCCTCTGTCCGCCGGCGCCTGTCTCGACGAAATTGCCCTGGGCCGAGGTCAGGCCCTGCAGATAGGCCTGGGCCTGTTGCACCACGGCGCGATCCTCGGCCGACAGGCCGGCCTGGGCCTGGGCCGTATCGAACAGGCCCAGGGCGGCGACGCCGGTGATCAGGCCGGCGCCGAGCATGAGCCGCCGGCGATCCAGGGCGGAGCTGTCGGCGACCTGGGCCAAGTTCCGGGCCGAGGTCGGGATTTGGGCGCGTTCAGTCATCATAGGTCTCCCAATCGGGACGGGTCAGCGATCCTGCCGTCTTGCCCGGTCGGCTTGGCGTCGAAATGACGCGAGCCTGACCATATTCCGGCCCTCCGATGAAGCCCTGTTCATCGGAAAGCGGAAGCTTGGCGCGACGCAGGCGGCCTTAACGAGCGGCGGCGGAGGCCGTTCCCCCCGCCGTGCGTCTCCCTCAGCCGCGTTTCGACGCCTTGCGGAAGGCCGGCTTGGCCAGGGCGACGTGGCGGGCCGAAACCCGCTTCTCGCCGGCCTTGGCGGCCAAAGCGCCGTCGGCCCGGGATCCCCCGGTCGGGCCTGATCGGGCCTTCTTGGCGGCCAGGGCCTGTTTCAGCTTGTCGGCGGCGGTAGGCGCTTGGGGATGATCGGTCATGGCCGTCTTCTAGCACGGGCGAGGTCCGCTGTCCGTCGCCCTCTCGCAGCGGCCAACTCAGCCCCGCATCAGCCTCCGGCACAGGTCGTCCAGCTGTTCCAGCGAACCGTAGCGGATGGTCAGTTCGCCCTTGCCGCCGCGATCCTTCAGATCGACGTTCAGACCCAGGGCGTCGGCCAGATCCTGCTGCAAGGCGGCGACGTCCGCTCCCCCCTCCCCGCCGGCGGCGGCCGGCGCAGGCTTGCCTGGCTTGGGGCCTTCAGCCGCGCGGCGCGCCAGGGCCTCGACCTGACGGACGTTCAGCCCTTCGTTGAAGGCCTGATCCGCCAGGGCGCCGGGATTGGGCGCCGTCACCAGGGCCCGCGCATGGCCCGCCGTCAACTTGCCGTGCCGCACGTACCACAGCACCTCTTCGGGCAGCTGCAGCAGGCGCAGGGTGTTGGCGATATGGCTCCGGCTCTTGCCGACGATGCCCGCCACCTGATCCTGAGTGCGGCCGAACCGCTCCATCAGAACCCGATAGGCGTCGGCCTCTTCCAGCGGGTTCAGATCGGCCCGCTGGACGTTTTCGATGATGGCGACCTCGAACACCTCGACGTCGTCCATCTCGCGAACGACGATCGGCACCTCGGTCAGACGCGCCGCCTGGGCGGCGCGCCAGCGGCGTTCGCCGGCGATGATCTGCCAGACGCCGTCCTCGCCCGGCTGCGACCGAACCAGGATGGGCTGCAGCACCCCCTTGTCGCGGATCGAGGCCGTCAGTTCTTCCAGATGTTCCTGGGTGAAGATCTTGCGCGGCTGGTCGGGGTTCGGCTTCAGGCTCTCGATCGGCGCCAACTGGACGCCGGACGGCAGGGGCTCGCCCGCCGTCGTCGGCGCCTCGACCGGCTCGCCCATCAGGGCCGACAAGCCGCGTCCCAAACCTCTTTGTCGCTCAGCCAAGATACTCTTCCGTTTCTTCTAGGTTTCGGGCGGACGTTTCAGGCCGCCAATTTCAGGCGCTGGCGCTCGCGCTTCACCACTTCCTTGGCCAGCCGCAGGTAGGCCTGGCTGCCGGCGCATTTCAGATCATAGATCAGGGCGGGCTTACCGAAGGACGGGGCTTCGGCCACCCGGACGTTCCGGGGTATGACGCTCTCATAGACCTTGTCGCCGAAATGGGCGCGGACGTCGTTGGCCACCTGTCCCGACAGTGCGCTGCGTCGATCGAACATGGTCAGGACCAGGCCCTGGATTTCCAGAGACGGATTAAGGCTCTGCTTCACCATGTCGATGGTCCGCATCAACTGGCTGAGCCCCTCAAGAGCGAAGAATTCGCACTGCAGGGGTACCAGGACCGCGTCTGCGGCCGCCATGGCGTTCAGCGTCAGCAAGTTCAGCGACGGCGGACAATCGATCAGCACATAGTCATACGCGGTAGGGCCGTCGTCATGGGCCCGCAGGGCGTCCCTCAACCGATAAGAGCGGCGGTCGGCCTGGCTCAGCTCGATCTCCACCCCGGACATGTCCGCATCCGCCGGGACGATCCAGAGGTTGGGCACCGTCGTCTGGACCGAGGCGTCGTCGATCGAGCGCTGGTCCACCACCACGTCATAGATGGTGACCCGCCGCGTTTCACGTGGAACGCCGAGACCGGTCGAGGCATTGCCCTGCGGGTCCATGTCCACGATCAGAACCCGCTTGCCGATGGCGGCCAGGGCGGTGCCCAAATTAATGGCGGTCGTCGTCTTGCCCACCCCGCCCTTCTGGTTGGAGACGGCGAGAACGCGGGCAGGCTGCTTGTTAGTGCTTGGGGCGGGCACGTCGAACACTCCGGACTGTCACGATGCGGCCGCGCGGGTCGCTTTGCGACGGGGCCAGTTCAGCGTCGAGATGCCAGGATTTCCGCGCCTCAATCAACTCGGATTCGGCCTTCTCCCCCTTGAGGAACAGACCTTGTGCACCCCTTTGGAAGTAGGGCTGTGCATAACCCAGCAGCCGCTCCATCGGCGCGACCGCGCGGGCGGTGACGATATCGCAGGTCACGGTCTGGGCCTCAGCGCGACCGTTGATCACCGTGGCCGGAAGCCCCATCAGATCGACCATCTCCTGCAGGAAGCGGCAGCGTTTTCCCAGGCTGTCGATCAGCCAGACATGGCCGCCCGGCCGCCCTTTGGACAGGATGGCCAGGACCAGGCCGGGGAAGCCGGCCCCCGCCCCCAGATCGGCCCAGGTTCGAGCCTCGGGCGCCAGGCTCATCAGCTGGGCGCTGTCCCAGGCGTGGCGGTTCCAGAAGTCAGGCAGACTGTCCGGCCCCACAAGATTCATCACCTGGTTGGCCTCTCCCAGCCGCACGCGGAAGATCTCAAGATCGGCGATCTGGGCCTCATCGGCGCCCGTGCGGGCCTGGAAGGCGGCGCGTTCCGCATCCAGCATCAGGCGGCCGCCCCTGTCCGGGCGCTGTCCTTCGGCGTCTTTTTCACGTGGGCGAGCAGGGCCGTCAGGGCGCCCGGGGTCATGCCCTCGATCCGGCCGGCCTGGCCCAGGGTTCGGGGTTGTACACGGATCAGCTTCTCGCGGACCTCGTTGGACAGGCTGCCGATCGCGCCATAGTCGAGGTCGGCGGGCAGAACCAGGTCTTCCTCCGACCGAAGGGCCTGGGCGTCGATCGCCTGCCGATCCAGATAACTGGCGTAGCCCGCGTCAATCTCGATCTGCTCACGGATCGTCGGCTCCCAATCCGCGATGGACGGGCAGACGGAGAGGAAATGATCCAGGGTCACGCCGGGAAAGGCCAGAAGCTCGCGAATGGACCGGCGACGCCCGTCCGCATTTACCGGGATGCCGATTGCGTTCGCTTCTTTGGGCGTGAAGAAGGTTTCACGTGAAACACGACCGGCCACGGACAGATTTTCAAACTTCGCTTGAAACCGCGCGGCGCGTTCCACGCCGACAAGCCCGATCTCGATCCCCAGCGGGGTCAGCCGTTGATCGGCATTGTCCGCCCGCAGAGTGAGACGATACTCCGCCCGGCTGGTGAACATCCGATAGGGCTCGGTGACGCCGCGCGTCACCAGGTCGTCGATCATCACACCGATATAGGCCTGGTCGCGGCCCAGGATCACCGGCCCCTGCCCCGCTGCGGCCCGGGCCGCGTTCAGCCCGGCCATCAGACCCTGGGCAGCCGCCTCTTCATAGCCGGTCGTGCCGTTGATCTGTCCGGCCAGATAGAGCCCCGGCCGCTTCTTCAGTTCCAGCGCCGCGGTCAGTTCGCGGGGATCAACATAGTCGTATTCGATGGCGTAGCCGTAGCGAAACACCTCCACGCCTTCGAGGCCCGGAATGGTGCGCAGAAAGGCCAGCTGGGTCGCTTCGGACACCGAGGTGGAGATCCCGTTCGGATAGACGGTCGGATCGTCCAGCCCCTCGGGCTCAAGGAAGATCTGATGGCTGGTCTTGTCCGCGAACCGGACCACCTTGTCCTCTATCGACGGGCAATAGCGCGGTCCCCGCCCGGACAGACGCCCGCCGTAAACCGCGCTCTCGCCGAGGTTATCGGCGATGATGCGATGGGTTTCCTCGGTCGTATGGGTCACGCCGCAGGCGATCTGCGGCACGGTGATCCGGTCCGTCAGGAAAGAGAAGGCGCTCGGGATCTCGTCGGCCTCCTGCATCTCCAGCCGGTCCCAGGAGATCGTGCGCCCGTCCAGTCGTGCAGGCGTTCCGGTCTTCAGACGCCCCATGGTCAGATCGGCGGCGTGAAGATCGGCGGCCAAGCCCGTCGAGGGCGCCTCGCCATGGCGACCGGCCGGGATCCGCTCCTCACCTCGGTGGATCACTCCGTTCAGGAAGGTGCCGGTCGTCAGGACCACCGCCCCCGCTCGCACCGTCTCTCCCGCTCCGGTGATGACGCCGACGACGCGAGCGCCGTCGAGGATCAGCCGCTCCGCTGTCCCGGCCATCAGGCTGAGGTTCCACGTGGAAGCCAGCTCGGCCTGCATGGCTTCACGATACAGCCGGCGGTCGATCTGGCTGCGAGGGCCGCGCACCGCAGCCCCCTTCGACCGGTTCAACAGGCGGAACTGAATGCCCGACCTGTCGGCCAGCCGCCCCATGACGCCGTCCAGGGCGTCGATCTCGCGGACCAGATGCCCCTTGCCCAGGCCGCCGATGGCCGGGTTGCACGACATCTCGCCGATCGTCTCCAGCTTCTGGGTCAGCAGCAGGGTCCGCGCGCCCGAGCGCGCCGATGCGGCGGCCGCTTCACAGCCGGCGTGCCCGCCGCCGATCACGACGACGTCGTAGGAAAATTCCGGGGAGGTGTTCATCCGCGCCACATAGTCGAAAAGGCCGGATTTCGCCAGCCCGCCCGTGGATACGGCGGCTACGCCCGGGTTCGACGAACGTAGTCATACTTAGGGTGTTTCACGTGAAACACCGGTATTACTTTCCGATGCAGAAGCTGGAGAAGACCTCTCCCAGCACATCCTCCACCCCGATCTCCCCGGTCACCCGCGCCAGGGCGTGGGCCGCACGCCTCAGGTCGTCGCCCGCCATTTCGGGCGCCGCTTCCAGCGCCGCCAAACCGGCTTCGACAGCGGTCAAGGCCTCGCTCAGCCGCAGCCTATGACGTTCGCGCGTCACCGCAGGAAAGTCGGCCCCCGCCAGATCGCGCTCCAGCCGCGTCGCGATCCAGTCGTGCAGCTCGGTCAGTCCGACCCCGGTACGACTGCTGACCGTGACCCGATCCCAGGGGCCCCACGCCTCGACCGCGCCAAGATCGGCCTTGTTGGCCACGACCAGATCATCGGCCCGGACATAGTCCGCCGCCGCCCCCTTTGCGTCGCCGGGTGCCCGCACCCACAGCCGCAGGTCCGCCGCCTCCGCCCGGCTTCGCGCCCGTCGCACGCCTTCCGCCTCGACCGGGTCGTCGCTGTCCCTCAGCCCGGCCGTGTCCGACAGGGTCACGGCATAGCCGCCGATCACCAGCTCGGCGTCCAGCACGTCTCGCGTCGTCCCGGCGATGGGCGTGACAATGGCCGCCTCACGCTGAACCAGGGCGTTGAACAGGGACGACTTGCCGGCGTTGGTTTCACCGATCAGGACGATGCGATAGCCGTCTCGAACCCGCTCGCCCCTCGCCCCGTCGGCGACCGCACGGCGCAGGTCGCGGATCAGGCGCTCCAACACCGGCCCGGCCGTGCGCGCCAGATTGTCCGGCACCTCTTCGTCGGGGAAATCAATCTCGGCCTCGACCAGGGACAAGGCCTTCAGCAGATCGCGGCGGAAGCCGGCGTAGGTCTCGCTCAGCCGGCCGTCCAGCTGGCCCAGGGCCTGTTTGGCCTGGGCCGCCGTCTCGGCGTCGATCAGGTCCGCCACCGCCTCGGCCTGAGCCAGGTCCATACGGCCGTTCTGGAAGGCCCGGCGTGTGAACTCCCCCGGCTCGGCCGGTCTCAGCCCCAGGGCGATCAGGGCCCGGCTCGCCGCCTCGACCACGGCCCGTCCCCCGTGCAGATGAAGCTCGGCCGCATCCTCGCCGGTATAGGAGTTGGGCGCCACGAACCGCAGCACCAGGGCCTGGTCGATAGGGGCCCCCTCATGGCTCAGATCGCGCACTGAGGCCAGCCGCGGCTTCAGGCCGCCCGCGCCCAGCCGGTCCAGGGTCTGCGCGACCGCCGGTCCGGACAGACGCAAGACGGCGATGGCGCCTCTGCCGGGGGCGGTGGCGAGGGCGAAGATGGTGTCCTGGGTCATGGTCTCACGATCCCCCTCCCCGGCCTGGGGCGGAGACGTCATTTCACTTTACCGCTGCTTCCATCAGCCTACGGAACTGGTCCTGAGCCTGAAGGCCGAAACTGGTCCAGGTCTTCAGCAGTTCGTCCGGCTGCATAGCGGCGACATTGGCTTCCATCCGCTTGGTCATCTCGACCACCATGGCCTCGTTCAGCGGAGCGACGTCGGGCAGGCCCAGAAAGGCCCGCGCCTCGGCCGGGGTGCAATCGATCTCGATCTGAACCTTCATCGGTCGGTCTCCTGTTTCACGTGAAACCGTCCGAAGACGGATCAGGTGTTCATCGACTGGAAGAAGTCCGCGTTGTTCTTCGACTGACGCAGCTTGTCGAGCAGGAATTCGATCGCGTCCTGCGGACCCATGGGATTCAGGATGCGGCGCAGCACATAGGTCTTGGCCAGCTGGTCCTTCGGCGTGATCAGGTCTTCCTTGCGGGTGCCGGACTTCAGCACGTCGATGGCGGGGAAGATGCGCTTGTCGGCCACCTTGCGGTCCAGCACGATTTCCGAGTTGCCCGTGCCCTTGAACTCTTCGAAGATCACCTCGTCCATCCGGCTGCCGGTGTCGATCAGGGCCGTGGCGATGATGGTCAGCGACCCACCCTGCTCCACGTTCCGCGCGGCGCCGAAGAAGCGCTTGGGACGTTGCAGGGCGTTGGCGTCGACGCCGCCGGTCAGCACCTTGCCTGACGACGGGACGGTGGCGTTGTAGGCCCGGCCCAGGCGGGTGATGGAGTCCAGCAGGATCACCACGTCCTTCTTGTGCTCGACCAGGCGCTTGGCCTTTTCGATCACCATCTCGGCGACGGCGACGTGGCGCGTGGCCGGCTCGTCGAAGGTCGAGGCCACGACCTCGCCCTTGACCGTCCTCTGCATGTCGGTGACCTCTTCCGGCCGTTCGTCGATCAGCAGGACGATCAGGAAGACCTCAGGGTGGTTCCGCTCGATCGACTTGGCGATGTTCTGCAACATCACCGTCTTGCCGACCCGCGGCGGCGCCACGATCAGGCAGCGCTGGCCCTTGCCCAGCGGGGCGACGATGTCGATGACCCGGCCCGAACGATCCTTCAGGGTCGGATCCTGGATCTCCATGTGCAACCGCTCCTCGGGATAGAGGGGCGTCAGGTTGTCGAACAGGACCTTGGTCTTGACCGCTTCGGGGTCTTCCAGATTGATCGTGTCGACCTTCAGCAGGGCGAAGTAGCGTTCGCCTTCGCGTGGCGCGCGCACGGCCCCATGGACGGTGTCGCCCGAGCGCAGGCCGAAGCGGCGGATCTGCGATGGCGAGACATAGACGTCGTCCGGACCGGGCAGATAATTGGCGTCCGGGCTACGCAGGAAGCCGAAACCGTCGGGCAGGATTTCCAGCACCCCGTCGGCGATGATCTCGACCTCTTCCTCGGCCAGGGCCTTCAGGATGGCGAACAGCAGATCCTGCTTGCGCAGGTTGGAGGCGTTCTCGACCTCCAGCTGTTCGGCGAAGGCGACCAGGTCGGCCGGGGTCTTCTCATTCAAATCGGCCAGGGTGATCCGGCCGTTCGGCACCACGGGCTCGCCGTCCTCATCCTCGTCCGCCGTGGTGTCCACGCCCGAGTCTGCGCCCGCCGCCTCGCCGGCCTCATGCGCGGCGCCGTGATGGGTCGGGGCTTCGGCCTCGATTTCGGTCTCGGGAGTGTCGGTGACGTCGGTCATGATACAGGCTCGCGGACGCGCGCACGGAACCGCACGGCGTCAGGTCTCTGGAAATATCTGGCCTTTCGGCCGAAGGGGGGCACGACGGTCTCCCGCTGGTCGAACCGGCGGGCGTCGCGAAAAGAGAGGGACCGCTGGACGGACCGAACGGTTCACCACCAGCGGAACCACAGGCGAGAGGTCAGGTCAAGCGGAGCCGCTCACCCGAACGTCCACTCCGTGGTGACCGACAGCACCATGATGATGGCCAGGACGAACGGGACCTCGTTCGTCATCCGCCAGAACTTGCCGGAATATTTCGACGTCCCCGCCGCGATCTTCTTGCGCTGGGCCGCCAGGAAACCGTGCCAACCGCTCAGCAGCAGGACGCCGATCAGTTTGGCGACCATCCACGGTTCAGCCAAGAAGGCGGCCCCCCGCGCCGAGACGTCGATATGGATCAGCCACAGGCCGAACCCCCAGGCCAGGATCATGGCCGGGTTCAGGATGATCCGCAGCAGCCGCGTCTGCCACAGCCTCAGCAGGGCCTGCATCTCGCCGCGCAG